>Ga0209514_10004766_pt1 | contig 17992 bp, 13 predicted proteins | sample Subgrocontami58m_FD_187452 | JGI IMG/M metagenome (GOLD analysis project Ga0209514, IMG submission 187452) | Subsurface groundwater microbial communities from S. Glens Falls, New York, USA - GMW37 contaminated, 5.8 m (SPAdes) (version 3) | ecosystem: Environmental > Aquatic > Deep subsurface >...
CGACCTGTTGGGGTACGTTGGGCCGAGCCCTACCACCTGTTGACGGCGGACGCCTCGAAGAGCCGTTCGTTTAGTGCCATTGGGCTTGCGCCCCTGGCTTTCTTGGGCAGCCCCTTCGGGGCTGGTGAAACTAGCGTTGTAGGATTAGCCTCTCGCGTCGTCGAGCGCGTCGTAGAGGAGGCACAGGTGGGCGTACGGACGGGGCGGCCGGGACCAAAGCGGCGGCACTATCGCTGCGTGTAGTCTCTCACGCCAACTCGCTGACCGGCCTCTTCGTCGCGGCGGAGCGCCCGGATCCGATCGTTGTGAGCCAATCCCGTGGAGGTACCATGCCGCGAGCAACTCCCATCGCCTTTCTGCTGTTCGCGCTGACCGCCTTCGCCGACGATCCGCCCGTCCCGTGGTTCGGCGTGTCGATGACGGTCGAAGGGACCGTCCCGGAGGCGGGAGACAAGAAGTTCGCCCGAGCAATCCGCGTGCACGAGTCGGTCCCCAGTTCGCCTGCGGACAAGGCGGGGATCCGCGCAGGTGACCTCATCGTCTCCGTGACGGGCATCGACTTCGACAAGGACGCCGAGGGGCTCCTGACGAGGTTTCGCGAGGGGATCGCCGCCGGGAAGATCGGCGACGTCCTCGAAGTGCAGGCCGTTCGCGACCGTGTGGATCGTTCCGCGGCCTTCGCCGGGAAGCCGCTCGACGACCCCTCCGCGTGGAAGGACCCCGATGCGCTCGTCATGAAGTCGCCGCCGGGCCCCTCCCTCGAACTGAAGGCCACTCGGAAGGTCGAGCTGCTCACCTTCCGCGTGACCCTCGAGGCGAAGCCCGGGTTTGTCGGGCAGAAGGCGATGCCGCCGAACGCACAGATCCTCCCCGACGGCGTCACCTCGCCACCGGAGGAGGCCTTCGCCGCAGCGCTCCGCGCCGAGCTCGGCCTGGAGGCCGACTACCAGGACCAGCTCGGGCGGCTGGCGAAGTTGCACGAGCAGGCCGATCCGACCCGCCTGCGGCGCTTCGCCTACGCGCACCGCGATCCGTTCAAGCTCCTGCCGCTCTCGCAGCGCGCGGTGGCCGAGTTGGTGGACCCGGCGAGGCCCGTCGGTCTGCGGAGCGCGGCCCAGTGGCTCGATCGTCCCTCGCAGGGGGACATCGGGCATCTCTCCCCGGCCGGCCTCGCGCTGGAGGCGCGTGTGGACGAGATCGTCGCGCTGCTCGGTCGGGCGAAGGCGCACTGGGACAAGGCGTTCGCCGCGACGTCGGCCGAGGAGCGGGAGTTCGCCCTCGCGCAGCTCCCGGTTCTCTCCGACGCGTTCGTCGACACGGTGGTGATCCAGAGCGACGAGAAGAGGGAGAGGATCGAACCGAATCTGAGGCTGGTGAATATCGCGGGAAGGGTGGACCTGGCCGAGCTGTTCGCGGCCGCGCTCGAGGTGCAGGAACTGCTCGACGCGGCGCAGGATCGTCTCCAGCCGGACCTGGAGCGGGCGTGGGAGGAGAAGGGGAAGCCGTCCGACGTGTTCTTCACGCGCGACACGCCGCTCGGGAAGATCCTGATCGGCGGGAAGGGGCACACCTGGTACCGCGAGGACGCGGCCGTGATCGTCGACCTCGGCGGAGACGACCTCTACACGAACGGCGCGGGGACCTCGGCCGGCGACAAGCTGCCGTTCTCGATCGTGATCGACTGCGCCGGGAACGACGCGTACGAGGCGACCTTCGACTGTGCGCAGGGATGCGGCCGGCTCGGCGTCGGCGCGCTGCTCGACCTGAGCGGCAACGACTCGTACATCGCGCGCCGCTGGGCGCAGGGGACCTGCGCGATCGGCGTCGGGATGCTGATCGATCTGGCGGGCGACGACACGTATCGGGGCGGCGACTACGTCCAGGCCGCGGCCATGTGGGGCGTCGGCTGGCTCACGGACGGCGCGGGAAACGACGCGTACGAATCCACGGGGTGGTCGCAGTCCTGCGCGATGCCGGGCGGGCTGTCGGTGCTGCGGGACGATCGCGGCGACGACCACTACTACTGCAAGGGGATGCACCCGACCGGGTACGGCGACGCGGGGATCTTCGACAGTTGGGGGCAGGCGTGCGGCATCGGCTTCCGCGGGCTGCTGTCGGGCGGGCTTGCGCTGCTGGTGGACTCCGAGGGCAACGACGTCTACGAGGCAGGGAATTTCTCGCAGGGGGGTGGGTACTACTTCGGCTGGGGGATCCTCTCGGATCGGAACGGCGACGACCGCTACGTCGGCTCTCGCTACGACCAGGGGTTCGCGGCGCACGAGGCGATGGGGTACTTCGAGGACCTCCACGGCAACGACGTGTACGACACGCGGCAGGGGGTGGCGCAGGGGCTCTCCTGGGACGAGACCGTGGTCGCGTTCATCGATCGCGAGGGGGACGACGTATACCGCGGAGGTGCGTTCTTCTCGCAGGGCGCGGTCGCGCACAACGGCTTCTGCCTGTTCGAGGACGGCGGCGGGAAGGACACGTACGTCTACGCGCCCGGGCAGGCCGTGGCCGACTCGAACGACTATCACGGCGGGACGAGCTTCGGCCTGTTCCTCGACCTTGGAGGGGCGGAGGACGTCTACGACTCCGACACGCGCAACGACGAGGTGCGCGCGAAGGGGAAGCACGGGGTCGTGTGCGACTTGCCCGGCGCGCTCGACCTCGAGGCGGCGAAGCGTATCCTGCGGAAGTAGGTGGCCGCCTCGTTGTGCGGCCAGGGCGCCCACGCTAGAATGATCGCAGATGCGTTGGAAGACCTACGAAGAGCAGCTCCGCGAAGAGGCGGACCGGTTTCGCCCGATGAGCGTGGAAGAGCGACTGCACGCCGTCGGTGAGATGGTCCAACTCGTCTTCCGGATGCTCGAGGGCCAGGGCACGCTCGAGGCGAAGCTGCGCAGCGCTGGCCGGACCGAGGAGGAGGGGCGCCAGCGGCTGCGCGATTGGGTCCGGAGGCACCGTGTCTGAGGCCATCGGCACCCCGTCGGCGGACCTGTTCGCCGCGCTTCACGCCTCGCTCGACGCGCTGGAAGAAATCAGGGCCGACTACGCGCTCGTGGGCGGACTCGCGGTGAGCGCCTATGGACTTCCGCGCCTGACCTACGACGTGGACCTCGTCGTTCGGGTCGCACAGGTGACCTGGCCACGTCTCCTCGAGGGCCTCGTGCGTCGCGGATACTCCCTCTCGGCGCCTGGTGCCGCGCTCCGGTCCTCGTCACTTCAGGCCGGAGCGCGTGTCGAGGTGGAACAGCAGCGCGTGGAGCGCTGGAGGGCGACCCGGCTCCCCCGGGTCACCGAAGTTCCTCGAGCGCGGACGCGGGGTCCATTACCACGGGCCGGCCGTCCACGGCCACCACGACAAGGCGATCCGCCGCGGGATCGGAGCCAGGGGCGAACGTGAACGACGCCTCCACGATCGGGCCCTGCTTCTCCGGGTCTGCGACGCACCCCAGGCAGGCGAACTCGGACTTTCCCGACGGGCGGGACTGGAGCGGCGTCGCGGCGCCGTCCCTCGCGACGATCCAGACCTCGATCCGGTCTGCGTCCAGCGGCGCGTCCGCGTCCTGGCCGCGTACCCAGATGGTCGCCACGGTCGAAGCCGCGGAGGTCTGCAACCGGGCCCATGCGACGTGGGCGTCGATTGCGAAGTAGCCCACTCGCGCCATCGGAAGGAGCGCGGACTCCCCCTCGCCCTTGACCGACAGCTCCCCGCTCCAGAACTGGCGAATCCTCGAGTCATCCCCGGCCCTGGCGAGCCCCCCCGAGAGGATGGAAACGGCGAACGCAGCGACGAACCACGGTGTGGAAAGGAACTTCATGACGCTTCTCCTGAAAGTTGACACCTCTTCAATCCGCACGACTCGTGCCAAGATGATGGTGTCGTGCCGGCAAGAACTTGCGGCGGCGGGAGTGCCTGGGGGTGTCAGTTTGAGTCGATCGAGATGAGTCTACGGCCCTCATGCACTGGCGCCGAGCCCCTCGGGGAGCTACGGCGTGGTTCAGATCGGGGTCACGAATTCGGCGTGGTTCAACCGATGGCGTTTCTCGGTGGCACCGAATCACGGGCCTCGTAATCGTAGTCGTAATCGTAGTCGTAATCGTTTTGGCCTGAACGATTACGACTACGATTACGACTACGATTACGAGCGCCGTGGATCGGTGTCACCGAGAAGCGCCATCGGTTGAACCACGCCCGATCTCGGGCCGGCGTGGCGCCTCACCTATAGGCTCACAGGGGAGAGGCGTCAAGCGCGCAGTCGTGATGTCGTTCCGGGCGCGAACCCTTTCCAGACGGGAGAGGGGAGGGTCACTTCCCCCCGCCGAGCTTCCCCTGGACGCGCTGGAGCTCCAGCCGAAGCGACGGGGAGGCGTCCCCGCACGCCGCGATCGCGGCCTTGTACGACTCCACCGCCCCCGCGAGGTCGCCCATCTCCTCCTGGATCTGGGCCCGGGTCGCCAGCGTCTGCCAGAACCCGTGGACGATCTCCGTCGCGCGTCTCGTCTCCTCGAGTCCCCGTTCGAGGCTCGCGTGTGGATCGGCGCCGAGCTTGGCCTCCGCGCGGGCCAGGCAGAGATAGGCGTTTGCACGGTTGTTGTGGAGCGGGGCGCTCGACCCCGCCTTCAGCGCCTCCGCGAAATCGGCGAGCGCCGCCTCGATCGTCGGGCGCGGGTCCTCGCCGGCATCGAGCTGGACCTGCGCGAGGACGATCCGCGCCGCGCCGCGGTTGATGCGCACCTCCAGGAAGCCGGGGTTCCGCTTCAGGGCCTCTTCATAGTCGGAGAGCGCCGCCTCGTAGCTCCCCCTCGCGCCGACTCCCTGGCTCGCCTCCGCCTGTCCCAGGCGGAACCGGGCGGACCCGCGGCTCGCCCACGCGTAGGCCGAGCCCGGATTGACCTCGAGCGCCTTGCCGAATCCCTCGAGCGCGGCGTCGTACGAGGGTCGCGGGTCGAGGCCGCGGAGGACCTCGGCCTCGGCCATCCTCAGGTGCACGGACGCCCGCTGGAGCCTTGCCACGGCGAGGTCGGGGGCAAGCTTGAGGGCGGCCTCGTGGTCGGCGAGGGCCCGCTCGTAGCGGGGGCGCGGGTCGATCCCGCGGGCCGCCTCCGCGTCGCCAAGGAGCTGCCAGTCGCCCCCACGCGCGTTCAACCCCGCCAGGAAGCCGGGGCCCCGTTCGAGGGCCGCATCGAGATCGGCGATCGCCTTCTCGAACCACACGCGCGAGTCGATCCCGCGGAGCGCCGTGAGCTTCCCGACCCGGACGAAGGCGTCCGACCGGTTGGCGAGGGTCGCCACGTCCCCGGCGGAAGACGCCAGGGCCCGGTCGAAGTCGGCGATCGCCTCCTGGAACCGGGGCATCGGGTCGAGGCCGCGCGCCTGCTCCGCGCTCCCCAGGGCCGCGAGACAGGTCCCGCGCAGGTTGAATGCCATGGCGCAGGTCGGGCTCGCGGCGATCGCCCCATCGCAATCCTCCATGGCCTTCCGGAATCGGGCCCGCGCGTCGATCCCCCGCGCCTGCTCCGTGGAGCCGAGACGCCACAGCGCGCTCGCGCGATTGAGGAGCCCCTGGAGGAGACCCGGCGTCTGCGCCAGGGCCGCATCGGACGCCTCCACGGCACCCTGGTACGCATTCGTTGGATCGAGGCCGCGCGCCTCCTGCGCGTCTCCCAGCTCCATCAAGGCGCATCCGCGCGAGACCGCGATCGCCGAGTCGGACGGGCGCGCCCGGGCGCACCATCCGAGCTCCTCGAGGCACGTTTGCAGGAGATCCCGCGGGTCCTTCCCGGACGTCCGGGCGAGGATGGCGAGGGCGAGATGGATCGACGCGCGCGTGTCGCGGGCCTCGTAGTCCATCGGCCGGACCTCGAGCACCTCCGACACGTCCTCCAGGGAGTCCGGCATCCGGGCGAGCCGATACCGCACCTTCGCGCGCGCGAGCAGCAGGCCGCTCGTGAACGCGCCGAGCTCCGGCACGCCGAGGGAGTCGGTGAGCTCCCTCTCCGCGCGCGCAGGGTCCTCCGCCTGCATCGAGCGCATGGCGTCGATGGCGCACTGGAACTCGTCCGCGCCCTGCTGGCCCCAGACCGGGGCGCGCTGGGCGACCGAGAGGAGTCGATCGATACGCCCGCGCTTTGCGCGCATGGAGTCCGTCTCCGGCGACGAGGGCCCGAACTGGAGCCCCACGGGCCCCGAGTCGATGTACATGACGTGCTGCTCCTCGACGTAGCGCGAGGAGAGGACGAGGGCCTCCATGAAGGCGCCGTAGGGGACCTCCGGGTCGACCGAGGAGGCCTTGCGCATCATCTCGATCCCCTCGGCCTCGTCCCACGCGAGCCTTCGCGCCCATCCCGCGAGGGCGAGCATGGTCGCCTGGGAGGCCGAGTCGCCGGGCGTGTCGTCGATGAAGGCCTGGACGCGCCTCCACGGCCCCGCGATCCGCTCGCGTCGGGCGTCGGCGTGGAGGCCCTCTTCGTAGAAGATCCCCTCGAGCTCCCGGAGCGCGCCGGCGAGGCGGGACCAGCGGCCGAGCACCTTCGAGACGAGGCGGGCCTTGAGGAGGACCCGCTCGGCCTCCTCGGCGCGCCGCCGGTTCTCCTCCGCGACGGCGTCCAGGCGGCGCACCTCGCGCTCCGCCCAGGCGAATCCCGCGCGCGCCTCGACGTTCGAGTCGTCGAGCGTGAGGGCCTTCTGGTACGCCTCGTACGCCTCGCGGGCACGGTCCCGGCGCTGGTACAGGCGCCCCATGGACAGGGACGCCTCGACCGCGCCCGCCGTGCGGAGGTGGACCATGAGGGCGTGGCCGCCGAACGTCGCGGCCGCGAGGACGGCGAGGGCCGAGGGCAGGAGGACCGCGCGCCTCCGCGCGACGAAACGCAGGGCCCGCTCGAGGGCGGAGACGGGGCGCGCGTGGACCGGTTCGCCCCGCTGGAAGCGGGCCAGGTCATCCGCGAGCGCGGTCGCGGTCGCGTAGCGGCGGTCGCGATCGGGCGCGAGGCAGGCAAGGCACACCGGCTCGAGGTCGCGCGGGACATCCGACCTGAAGCGTCGCGGGGGGACGATGTCCCCGGCGGCCACGCGCCTCAGGAGGTCCGGCAGGTCGGTCCCACGGTGGGGCGGGATGCCCGTGAGCATCTCGTAGAGGACCGCGCCGATCGCGTAGACGTCGGTCCGGGCGTCGATCCCTTCGACGTCTCCCCGCGCCTGCTCGGGCGCCATGTAGGCGGGCGTCCCCATGATGTCGCCGCTCACCGACAGGCGCGCGCTCGCGTTCTGGTCGAGCGCGAGGCCGAAGTCCATCACCTGGGGTTCCCCGTCGCTGCGAACGACGATGTTCTCGGGTTTCACGTCGCGGTGGACGACGCCCCGCTCGTGCGCGAAGGCGAGGGCGCGGGCGACCCGCTCGAGGAGCGCCGCCGTCTCGACGGGGGTGAAGGGACGTTCGCGGAGCCGCGCCGCGAGCGTGGTCCCCTCGACCAGCTCCATCGCGTAGTAGGCGAGGGAACCTTCCTGGCCAAGGTCGAACACCGTGACGATGTTCGGGTGCTTCCCCATCCGGGCGACGGAGGCGGCCTCGCGCTGGAATCGCGCGATCGATTCGGGGGAGGCGTGCTCGCCGGCGATGAGGACCTTGAGGGCGCAGAGGGTGCCGAGGCGCTCGTGGCGGGCGCGGAACACCATCCCCATCCCGCCGTGGCCCAGCTCCTCCTGCAGCTCGTAGGGGCCGAGCTTTCGCGGGACGTTCGGCCGGACGGGGTGGGCAGGGACGGTCGGCTCCGAGACGATCTCGCCCGGGATGACTGTCGGGGTGCTGCCGGGGAACGGAGACCGTCGGGGGTCGGGCAGCGTCGGCTGCTCGCTCGTCCCTTGCCCTGCCTCTTCGCCCATGGCGCCGCGTTTCTCCAAGGAGGCGATCGACTCCTACTTCTTGCGCCTCGCTGCGAGGGAGAGGAGGTAGCGGACCTCCGCCTGCAGGTCCTCCTCGCCCGTGCTGAACGGGCAGAGGACCTCGCGCACCCACAGCTTCAGCCGCTCGCGCCCGCGCGCGAGGAGGGTGTTCACCGAGGCCACCGTTCGCCCGACGCGCTCGGCGATCTCCGGCTGCGTGAGCCCCTGCACGAACCGCAGGTCCATGAGCTCCGCCTCGGGGCTCTCGCGGTCGAGGCAGTCCTTGCGGTGGAGTTCCCTCGCGGCGTCGAGGACCTCCTTCACGTAGAAGGCGGCGAACTCCTTCCGCTCTGCCTCGGGCGACTCGAGGTAGGGGAGGACGTCGTCGAAAGACACCCTCTCACGGTCCCCTCCGACCTTGAGCGTCTTCACCTTCCTCTTGGCGTTCGCCATCTGGTAGCGCGCGACGGCGAGGAGGAGGTCGCGGAACCGTCCCTTGCGCTCGTCGGCCCGCTCGAGGAACTCGCGGCCGAGGATGAGGTCGACGACCTCGTCGGCGAGGAGCTCGGCGTCGACCGTCTTGGGGAGCCTCCGCTCGAGGAAGCGGACGAGGGGGCGTCGGTACTGGAGGTACGACTTGCTCCACGCCGAGCGGTCCCCCTGCTGGGCGAGCCGCAGGCGGGTCCACACGGTCGAGGTGAACTTGGAGGGTTCGCCTCCCATCGCGGCCTGGGTGTCGGCCAACGCGCGTCCTCCCGGGCGGGACGGTCGCAGGATAGCAGGCGGATCGGCCCGCGGCAATCCTCGCCTTCACGCGGAGACGGGAGCAGGCCGACCGTCTCCGAAGAGGCGAACGGATTCCAGGGACCCCGCACATTCCGCACGCCCGGCGGCCGCGGGCTCGCGCATTCCTCTCCACGGCGAGCGCGGGTCGTGCTAGAATCCACGTCGTCGGACGGGAGTCGCGCATGAGCGAGAAGGACGTACAGGAGCTCATCCAGACGCTGAAGGAGCGTCCGGACCTGAAGGAGCGGCTCACCGAGGTCCTCTCGATGCCCCCGGCCGCGGTCACTGGCAAGGCCAGCTTGCTGGACGGACGGTTCGAGGCCATCCTGGCCGCCATCCAGCAGCTCCGCGAGGATTTCGGCCAACGCTTCGAGGCGATGGACAAGCGCTTCGAGGCGATGGACAAGCGCTTCGAGGCGATGGACAAGCGCTTCGAGGCGATGGACAAGCGCTTCGAGGCGATGGACAAGCGGTTCGAGGCGATGATCGAGGAGTTCCGCGCCTTCCGTCAGAAGCTGGGGGTCGTCGAGGAGCGCTTCGGCTTCACGCTGGAGGAGCTGGCGGCCGATCGCCTCCCGCGCTACTTCAAGGCGAAGGAAGGGTGGACCGTGGACTACCCGGCCTCCCGTGACTTCCGCACGGACGGGCGCACGGTCGAGGTCGACCTCGTTGCGGAGGCGAGGAAGGGGAAGCGCCGCGCGATCCTCGTGTGCGAAGTGAAGTCGCGCATCGCGGCGGGAGACGTCCGCGGGTTCCGGGAGAGGATCGAGTCCATCCCCGAGCTCAAGGGGGCCCAGCTCCTGCCCGTGATCTGCGGGCTGCTCATCGATCCGTCGGCGGAGCAGGAGGGTCGCCGCCTCGACGTCCGCGTCCTCCGCCTGCGAGGGCTCGCATAGGCGACCCGTCCCCGCAGCGCCGAGCGCGAGCGCTTCGACGAGAAGTCCGAGCGCTACGCGCAGAAGGCGGCGGCCGACCGCTTGGCCTTCCAGCCCACGGTCGCCCGAGGAGGGCCTGCCCTCTGAAGCGGCGCGCATCGCCGCGAAAGAGGACGGGGTTGACGCTCAGAGGACGCGCGAAGTACACTGAAACGCGTGAAGAAGAATGGCAACGGTTCGGTCGATCGGCGCCTCTCGTTCCTCGAGAGGGTCTACGCCGAGGATCGCGAACGGTGGAAGAGGAACGACAAGCGGCTCGAGCACATCCTCCGCGTCATCCAACGCGAGATGCAGAAGAACGAGGTGCGTTGGCAGAAAAACGAAGCGCGGATCGACGCGATGATCAAGATGCTCTACCGCCGCGCGGAGGGCCAGGCGTAGACGAAGCGCCCCCCGTCGACTTGTTTTCGCCATCCCCCGATCTGGCGGCCCAGGTTCACAAGGCGCCCGCTCAGGTCCCCGTACTGACCCTGGCTGACGAACTGGAGGTCGCACGCGGGACCGCAGCAGGATGGCAGGCGGTCCCGCCCGCGGCAACCCCCGCCTTCAGAATCCCCGCCTTCAGGGCGGGGGCGTGCGCTCACATCCGGACATGGCCCCAGAGGAGCGCCGCGGAGAGGAAGAGGGTGCCGAGCTCCAGGAGCACGACCCACGCCGAGAGGCGCACCGGGCGCCTCCAGCGGCGGAGCCAGCGCGCCAGGCGCCCTACCGGCCTCGCGATCACGGGCTCGCCGCGGCGCCAGCGCGCCAGCTCGTTCGCGAGGGCCTGCGCCGTCGCATACCTCCGCGCCGGGTCCGACGCGAGCGCCTTGAGCACGATCGCCTCCAGCGGAACGGGGACGGAGGGGTTCAGGACGCGCGGCGGGACGATCTCTCCCCGCTGGACGAGGTCGAGGACCTCCTGCGGGCTCGCCCCGTCGTGCGGCGGGGCGCCGGTGAGCATCTCGTACAGCACGACGCCGAGGCCGTACACGTCGACCCGCCGGTCGCCTGCCTCGGCGTCCCCGCGCGCCCGCTCGGGCGCCATGTAGCACGGCGTCCCGATCAGCGTCCGCGCGGAGGTCAGCCGGGTGTCGCCGCCGGTGTAGACGAGGCCGAAGTCCGTGATCTGCGGCTCGCCGTCTTCGCGGACGAGGATGTTGTCGGGCTTCACGTCGCGATGGACGACGCCGTGCTGATGCGCGAAGTGGAGGGCGCGGGCGACCTTCTCGACGAGGACGGTCGCCTGGTCCACGGGGACCCTTCCGCGCTGGAGCCGCATGGAGAGCGGCTCCCCCTCCACCAGGTCCATCGCGTAGTAGGCGAGGGAGCCCTCCTGCCCCAGGTGGTGGACCGTGATGATGTGAGGGTGCTTCCCGAGGCGGGCGACAGCGGAGGCCTCCCGCTGGAAACGGCGGATCGCGTCGGGGGAGGCGTGCTCTCCGGCGATCATCACCTTCACGGCGACCCGCGTGCCAAGACGGAGGTGACGGGCGCGGAAGACGATCCCCATCCCGCCGCGGCCCAGCTCCTCGAGCAGCTCGTACGCCCCGAGGTAGCGCGGGACGTTCGACGGCAGGCGGCTCGACGCGGCGTCGGGGAGCACGACGGTCGTGCCCCCCACGTCGGCGCGCGACTTCGAGGGAGGGGCCCATTCGAGCCGGCTCCTGGCTGGGTCCTTGCGCGGCTTGTGGTTGCCTTCCATGCGTGGTCCTCCTCTCCCAGGCCTTCCATGCCACCCGCGAGATGTGCATCCGCGGCGGGGTCCTTTCGCGCCTCCATGTCATCGCCTCTCTCCCTATGGATGTGCGCCCGGCCGGGGGCCCTCGATCTTCCACCCGAAAGGCCTCGCGGACGGAGCGACATCTCGCCTGCGGAGGAACGAGAGGAGGTGCCCCATGATGACCAGCTTCCCAAGGCAGACGGTGGCTCGGATCTGCTCCCGCGTCCTGGCGCGGCACGCGCTCGCGTGGCTGTGGGAGGTCCTGCGCGGCATCAAGCAGATCGAGAGCGGGCGCGCGTGCGTCGCGGAGGGGCCTGCCGAGGTCGACAGGTACCTCCGCGCGAAGGTCCTCGCCCTCCACGAGCTCTACCAGCTCCTGATGCGCGACGCGCGGGTGGGGGCCCGCGAGATGCTCGGCACGCTCGCCGAGTACCAGCCCTCCGCCTGGATCGAGAAGGACTGCGGCCAGGAGATGTTCCGCCTGGTGTGCGACAGGGTCGACGGCATCCGCGGCACGCTCCTCGAGAGGCTCACCCGCGGAACGCCCCTCCCCGAGGTCTCGACGGTCGCGTAGCGTCGGCGAGATGCGCGTGGGCCCGCTCGGGGCGCACGATCTGGACAACCGCGGGCAGGAATAGATGGAGGTGAGCGATGGAGAGCCATTCCCCGGCAAACGGGTTCGCCCCGACACAGATGCACACGGAGGTTCCGCCGACCCAGGCGCCCTTCTGGAGCCCGGAGGAGCTCGCGAGCCTCTGGGAGTCGCGAGACTCGCTGCTGGAGGTCGTCGTCCTGTCCCTTCGGCCCCATGTCGGGGAGGAGGGCCCGGCGCGGTGAAGGAAACCTCCCGCGGGCCGGGGGCGGTCGGTACAATTCCGCACGCCATGCGCATCATCGCCTTCCTCGTCGCGATCGCCCTGCCCGCCGCGGCGGACCTGGAGTTCGCCACGGGACCCACGCGCAGCACTGCCGGCACGGCAGGCCAGCGGCTTGCGGCGGTCTTCTCGCAAGACCCTCTTCTTCCGTCCATCCACGAGAGGTTGAACTCAAGCCCGATCACGTCGCTCTGGTCCCTCAGTAGCGGGAAGGGGGAGATCGGCATCGTCCCATTGGACCTCCTCGTCGACGCCCGCGAGGGGAAGGGCGAATTTGGACAGCCCTGCCCCGGTCTGAGCCTGATCGCCATCCTCTACCACGAGCCGATCTTCATCGTCGCGCGTGAGGATGCTGGCGTCTCCAAGGTCGCCGATCTCGCCGGGAAGCGTGTCATGCTCGGGACGGAGGAGCGCGGCGGGGCGCGCACGGCGTGGACCCTCCTTCGCGCACACGGCATCGGCCCCTCCCAAGTGACCACGGTCCGCGCCAACGCGGCCAGGGCGATCGACCTGTTCAAGACGGGCGACGTGCAGGTCATGATCCTATTCGGGACGGACCTTCTCTCCGAGGCCGTCGCGACGGGAGGGATCCTCGTCCCCGTCGATCGTGAGGCCGTCGCGAAGCTCGTGAGCACTCAGCCGCTCTTCCATCTGGGGGAGGTCGCCGGCCAACCCACCGCGATGATCGACGTGGCCCTCGTCGCGGGGGCGGGCGTGAGCAAGTCCGTCGCGCACGACCTCGCCGAGGCGGTGTTCACGGCCGCGCCGCGCCTGACCGACGAGGAGAGCGAATTCGAGGCGATCTCCCCCAGGACGACGAACGAGAGGTCCCCCGTCCCCATCCACCCCGGCGCCCTCGTATATATAGAGGAAGCCGGCGCCATCCCCTACCCCGTGCAGGTCTACATCGGCGTCTACGCCTACTCGATCTCGGAGCTCGACCTCGCGAAGGGGACCTTCCTGTTCGACGGGTACATCTGGTTCCGCTGGAAGGGGCGCCTCCCCGACGACGACGGAGGGGCGTTCGATTTCGCCCTCGTGAACGGGACGATCGAGTCGATCGACAGCGGCAGCCGCGTGATCCACCGCGACGGGTGGAACCGCCAGAGCCGGCGATTCACTGCGAAGCTGCGAGGGAACTTCGTCCTGCACGACTACCCGTTCGACCACCAGCGGCTGGACCTCGTCGTCGAGCACCGGTGGCAGGGGACGGAGAAGCTCGTCTTCGTCCCCGACGACGGCGCCGCGACGAGCGGGAGCCTGAAGGCGAGCTTCCTGGCCGACACCGTGGCGATCGGCGACTGGCGGATCCGCGACGCACGGCACCGTGCGATCGCGAAGAAATACGAGACCGACTTCGGGTCGATCGCGAAGGACGAGTGGCAGGGGGCCTCGTCGCGGTACATCTTCACGGTCGAGATCGAGCGGAGCATCACGCGCTACGCGCTCAAGCTGCTGCTGCCGCTCGTCGTCGCCGTCGCGATGGGGTTCATCGTGTTCTGGATCGACGTGAAGCATTTCGACGCGAAGAGCTGCCTGGGGATCCTCGCGATCCTCAACTGCATCGGACTCCACGTCGTGCACGCGGACAACCTGCCGGAGGTCGGGTACCTCGTGAAGGCGGACTGGTTCTTCATCCTCGCGTACGTGCTCCTGTCGCTCTGCCTCGTCGTCGTGGTGTGGGAGTCGAACCTGCACCTCGCGGGGAGGCACGACGCGGTGAGGCGCCTGGCGCGCATCTCGCGGTGGGCCTTCCCGCTCGCCTTCGCGGGGCCGATCGTGGCGATCTTCCTGACGGCCTAGTCCTACGACGCGAGTCCAGGTCGCAGCCCCGAAGGGGCGGAGCCAAGACAGCCAGGGACGAAGTCCCTGGAATCATGGTTTCCCGATTTGGCGAGCCCTGAAAGGGCGATCCAGGTGCGTGGGGCGCCCTTTCAGGGCTCCCACCGACTGCGGCGCGGTGGAGACCCAGGGCTCCGCTGCGCTCCGCCCTGGGCTGCCTTGGACCGCCCCTTCGGGGCTGACGTCCGAGCAGCCTGGCAGGCCTACCGGGGCGGGGGCAGCACGTCGAGCGTCGACGTGAAGTCGACGCCCGCGACCGAGACGATTACGCGGCAGCCGACGACCAGGAGCCCCGCGTCGCGCCACTCGCGCGCGCGGCGGGCGATCGGGATCGACGACCAGACCACTGCCCCCGTCGAGCCCGCGGAGGCGGCGATGGAGGAGGAGTAGACCTCCTCCGCGTCGCTCCAGGCGATCGAGGCGTCCACGCGCGGCGCGCCGGGAGGCAGGAGACCCCAGCTCACACGAACGCTCACGGGGAGGTCCACCGCAGCGTCGGCCGGGGCCCATGCCACGCGGGCGCGGACGGTGAGCCGGCGCGGGCCGCCGGGGGCCCAGAAGGCGAGCGGGACGCAGGTGCGGAAGCCGTCGCAGGAGGGGACCTCGGCGAGGAAGTCGACGTCGGCACGCGCGCAGGCGGCGATCGCGATGAGCAGCAGACAGGTCCAGCGGCGCACGTCGTCTCCTCCTCCTGCCGATCATCGGCATTCGGAGGGGGCGGCGTTGAATCCAGGCCCGCTTACGCGGGCCGGCCCGCTGCGCGGGCGCCCCGACGGCGCCCTGACGGGCGCCTCTCCATGGCGCCCTGACGGGCGCCTCTCCAGCCTACTTGAACTCCTGGTCGATCTTCTCCAACCAGCTCCGCACCCAGTCGCCCATCTCGCCGCTCGGGTCCGCCTGGAGGGCGCGCTGGAAGTCCTCCTTCGCCTTCTCGTACTGCTTCTTGTTGTACCAGGCAATCCCGCGGTTCAGGTACGCCTTCCCCAGCGGGTCGCGGCTCTTCGGGTGCAAGTCGAGCGCCGCCGTGCACTCCGCGATCGCGTCGTCCCACTTCCCGAGCTGCGCGAGGACGTTCGCCTTGTTCACGTGCGCCTCCGGAAAGTCGCTCTTGATCGTGAGCGCCTCCGTGTAGTCCTCGAGCGACTTCTGCCACTGCTTCATGTGCGACCAGTACCCGCCCCGCTGGTAGAAGCTCACCGCGTCGCGCGGCGCGAGCTTCATCGCCTTGTCGTAGTCCTCGAGGGCCTCCGGGTGGTGGCACTTCGAGAGGTGCGCCCCCGCGCGGTTGCGGTAGTACGTCACGCAGTCGGGCTCCGCCTGGATCGCCCGGCCGAAGTCCGCGATCGCCTCCTCCACCTTCTCCAGCTTCAGGAACACGAGCCCCCGCCCGTTGAACGCCGCCGCGAACGTCGGGTCGAGGTCGATCGCCTTGTCGTTGTCGTCGAGCGACTCCTTGAACTTCCCCATGTGATAGTAGACGTGCCCGCGATGGAACCAGGCCCGCGAGTTCGTCGGGTCGAGGCCGATCCCCTCCGTGAAGTCCCGCACCGCCTGGTCGTAGTCGACCGCCGTCATCAGCCTCCCGCGGTTGATCCACGCCGCCGCGTGGCGCGGGTTCCGGCGCAGGCACTCCGAGTAGCTCTTCTTCGCCGCCTCCCAGTCGGACGCCTTCTCCTGCGCGAGCCCGCGCTGGAAGTGCACGTCCCACAGCCCGCCGTTCTCCGCGATCACCTTCCCCAGCTCCTCGACCGCGAGCAGCGGCTTCCCCTCGAGGAGCGCCGTCGCCCCGCGGCAGTGGCTCGCCATCCACCCCGGCAGCCCGCGGTACCCCGTCTTCGCCAGCTCCTTCAGGTCCGCGAGCGCCTTCTCCTTCTCGTCGCGCGCCGCCGACTCCTCGAGGATCGCCCCGTCCGCCGGGTCGCCCAGGAGCCCCCCCGAGTACCGCTCGATCCGCAGCACCGCGCGCAGGTAGAGCGCCTCCGGCATCCGCGCGACGAGCGAGAGCGCCTTCTCCACGTCCGCAAAGGCGGGCTCCGGCCGCCCCGCGAGCCGCTTCCCGCGCGCCCGCGCAAGGTACGCCTCCGCGTACTCGGGGTCCGCCTCGATCGCCTTCGCGAGGAGGCCGAACCCCTCCTCCAGGAACCGGTCGGCGGCGGCATAGTCCCTCTTCCCGAGCGGGTCGGCGACCTCGTCGAGCTTCGCCTTCCCCTCCGCGCACAGCCCCTCCGCGCGATGCCGCCTCTCCTGCCGCTCCGCGAGCGCCGCCTTCGCCCGCCGCTCCTCGTCGGTCTCCGCCGTCGCCGCACGGTACTTGTAGATGCCCCACGCCGCGGCCGTCCCGCCGAGCACGAGCGCGATCACCCCCGCGACGACCACGCTCGCGACGTAGCGGTGCTTCTGCACCCGGTTCCAGACGAGGTAGGTGAGCGAGGTCGGCCTCGCCGAGATCGGCTCCCCCGCCAGGTGCCGCTCCAGCTCCTCCGCGAAGAGGAGCGCGGTCGCGTAGCGGCGGGAAGGCTCCTTCGCGAGGGCCTTGAGGCAGATCGTCTGCAGGTCCTTGTGGACGCCGGGGACGACGCGGCGCGGGGGCACCGGGTCCTTTTCCATCACCGCGTGGAGCGTCCCCGGCACGGTCTCCTCGTTGAACGGACGCGTCCCCGTGATCAGCTCGTAGAGGATCACGCCGAGCGAGAAGATGTCGCTCGCGGGACCCAGGCGGTCGATCTCGCCCGCAGCCTGCTCCGGCGACATGTACCACGGCGTCCCCATCACCGTCCCCGTGACGGTCATCTTCTTCTTTTCATTCTGCTTGCCGAACTCCTTCGCGAGGCCGAAGTCGGTCAGCTTCGGAACCCCGTCGGCGGTGAGGAGGATGTTCTCGGGCTTCAGGTCGCGGTGGATGATCCCCTGCGTGTGCGCGAGGTGGAGGGCGCGGGCGATCTGCGCGAGGACGACGATCCCGCGGCGCGACACCTCCGCGCGCTTCGCGGCGGGGATCTCCTGCGTCGGGCGCGGGACCGGGGGAGGAGGCACCGGCTCCGCGAGGGGCCCCTCGCCGGGGATCGTCGCGGAGGATCCGATCGACGACGGCGAGGGGACGCGGATGTCGTCGAGCATCGCGTCGAACGACGAGCCGTCGACGTAGTCCATCGTGAAGTAGTGCCGGTTGTCGCAGACGCCGATATCGTGGATGTGGACGATGTTCGGATGGTCGAGGTTCGCCGCCGCGCGCGCCTCGCGGAGGAACCGCTCGACGGCCTCCTGCGAGCCCTCCTCCTCGTGGAGGAGCATCTTGATCGCGATCTCGCGGTCGAGCTGCGGGTCGCGCGCGCGGTAGACGATCCCCATCCCTCCGCGGCCGAGCTCCTCGACGATGTGGTAGCGGCCGAAGATCCACCGCTTCGTGGTCGAGGCGTCGGAGGAGATGAACTGCGGCTCGGCGGGGCGCGCGGGGATCGAGGGGCCGACGGCGACCATCGTCGCGCTCGTCTTGCCGCGCGGGTCCTCGATGATCGAGCGGAGCTGCGCCTCGGTGATGAACCCCTTCGCCAGGATCACCGCGCGCAGGTCCTGGTGCGTGGGACTTTCGTCGATGGCCCGGAAGCACTCCTCGAGCTGTGCCTGGCTGAGGAGACCGGCGGAGATGGCCTTCTCGGCGAGCTTGCGCTCGTTGATACGGGACATGGCGGCGACTAGTCTAGCAGGGAGGCCGAGGAGGAGCAACGGCGGACTCGAACTCCAACTCCAAGATCCAGCGCGGGCTCGCTTCGCTCGCCCGCAACCCAACACAGAGGGACTCTGTCCCCCTACCCCCCTGGCCGCCCCGCAGCCCATTGCCCTGTGGCCCGCGGAAGCGCTCGATCTTCGCGCGGTCCCGACTCTGCCGGAAGTCCTTGACTGGCAGGCTACCTATAGCGACGCGCTGAAAACAACTGTGATTCTCCCGTAGAAAGTCCCCGGATCG
>Ga0209514_10004769_pt1 | contig 17987 bp, 17 predicted proteins | sample Subgrocontami58m_FD_187452 | JGI IMG/M metagenome (GOLD analysis project Ga0209514, IMG submission 187452) | Subsurface groundwater microbial communities from S. Glens Falls, New York, USA - GMW37 contaminated, 5.8 m (SPAdes) (version 3) | ecosystem: Environmental > Aquatic > Deep subsurface >...
CAGGCGGTATCGGCCGATCATGGCGTGCTGTGTGACGCCGTCGGGGGTCGGGGGGCCGGGGACGGGGCGCGCGGCGAGGGTGGCGTCGGTGGGGCTCTGCGGTGGTGCGGCGAGCGTGGCGTCGGTCATGGGCGAGGGCTGGGGAGCGCCGGCGAGGGTGGCGTCGGTGGGTGCTGACGCGACCGGGATGGGAGTCGGGTTCGGCGCTGCTGGCTCGGGCATGCCGTCCTTCCGTGTCCTTGCGGGGCGATTCTACCGCGCGCGCATTCGCCAGCGCCAGTAGGGTCCGCCGAGAACGCCGAAGACGCCGAGGAGGGATCAGGGAAGCTGGACGTCCGCTCGGTCGAGTCCGATTCCATGACGCCGCCCCCAGCATGCACGAACGAGTGCGCTCACGAATGGCTGTCCCTGCCGGCGGGTGGAGCTTGCCGAGGAAGGACGCGATGGCCATTCCAAGGGCAAGCGCCCCGAAGAAGCTCACCGCACAGAAGAAGATCACGACTCGAACTCCGCCCCATCGACCCGCCCCCACCGGCTCGGCGTCTTCGGCGTCCTCAGCGGACCGTCTCCTTCCACCTCGGGTCGGCCCTCATCGGCGCGAGCTCCTTCGCCGCCTCGAGGTCCTCGCGCTTCACCCGCCCCGACGCCACCCACGCCGCGAGGTGCCGGAACGCCGCGTCGAGGTCCGCCCCCGCTGCGCCGCACGAGCGCCCTGTGCGCGTCCGGCGACCACGCGTCGTCCTTCGTCGCCGCCGAGACCGCCGCCTCTTCGTCCGCGATCGCCCCGTCCAGGTTCCCGAGCCGCTGCCGCGCGAGCCCCCGACCCACGAGCAGCTCCGCGCGCCCTGGCCGAGCCGCGATCGCGACCGTGAAGTCCGCCTCCGCCTCCTTCGCCCGGTCCGGCGCCAGAAGCACCTGCCCGCGAACCTCGCGTGCGACCGCGTTCGTCGGATCGACCTCCAGCACCGCGTCGATGTCCGCCATCGCCCCCTTGAACTCCCCTCCCTCGGCCCGGATCGTCCCGCGCGCCGTGAGCGCCGCGACGTTCCGCGGCTCGATCGCGATCGCCTTGTCGACGTCCTCCCTCGCGCCCCGCTCGTCCCCCGCCGCCCGGCGGATGCTGGTGCGCTCGACGCGGTACGTCGCCGACTTCGGCTCCCGCGAGATCGCCTCCTCGATGCGCGCCTTCACGCGGGAGAGGCCGCGGAGGGCGGGCGCGTCGAACGGGCGGCGGTCCACGAGCATCTGGTAGAGGACCACGCCGAGGGAGAACTGGTCGGTCGCGGGGCCGACGAGGTCGGCGTGGCCCATCGCCTGCTCGGGGCTCACCGTTCGACTCGGCGCCTGCGGGCGCCTCGCTCACGGTGAATTGTCTCGCGTTTGGGGCCGGGAAAGCCGCCGCAACTCACCGAGGTCGCCTCGAATCAACGCGAACTTCTTCGCGCGCGACCATTTCTCGATCTGCCGCTCACGCGAGGCAGCGATCTCGCAGTCCGGGTGAGCCTCGGTCCAGAGAAATTGAAGGAAGCCACGCCGTCCAGCGTATCCCCTGCCGGCCCGGGGATCGTCGGCGGGGGCATTGGGGACGGAGCCCGGGGCGGAAAGGCGGACGGTGCGCTCGAGGGAGCTGTCGTCGCGGCCGTCGGGACCGCGAACCACGGTCTCCTCTGCTGCCGGCGGGGTGGGAGGGTCGGAGGTGCTCACGGGCCGGGAGTATACCTTTAATTGATCTTGTTGACACCCCGTGAACCCCTCCCTATACTTCCCGCTTCTAATTCCAGGTCCCGGAGGCAGGACGCCTCTCGGGCTGGCGTAGCTCAGCCGGTAGAGCACCTCCTTGGTAAGGAGGAGGTCATGGGTTCAAGTCCCATCGCCAGCTCTACGGGCAGGTGTCGGCCGAATCAAGCCCCTGAAGGAGTTGTGGCATGGCCAAGGAGCAATTCAAGCGCACGAAGCCCCACGTCAACGTCGGCACCATCGGTCACATCGACCACGGCAAGACGACGCTGACGAGCGTCCTTACGGCGATGCTTGCGAAGCGCGGCCTCGCGACTGAGAAGTCGTACCAGGACATCGCGAAGGGCGGCGGCATCCGCAAGGGCGACCCGAACAAGATCCTCACGATCCAGGTCGCGCATGTGGAGTACTCGTCCACGACGCGGCACTACGCGCACATCGACTGCCCGGGGCACGCCGACTACATCAAGAACATGATCACCGGCGCGGCGCAGATGGACGGGGCGATCCTCGTCGTCAGCGCGGCCGACGGCCCGATGCCGCAGACGAAGGAGCACGTCCTCCTGGCTCGCCAGGTGCAGGTGCCCGCGATCGTCGTCTTCCTCAACAAGATCGACCTCCTCGACGACCCGGAGCTGCTGGAGCTGGTCGAGCTCGAGATCCGCGACCTCCTGACGAAGTACCAGTTCCCCGAGAGCACGCCGATCATCCGCGGGAGCGCGCTGAAGGCGAAGGAGTGCGGCTGCGCGAAGGACGAGTGCCCGAACTGCGGCCCGATCTTCAAGCTCGTGGCGGCGGTCGACATGCACATCCCGCTGCCGAAGCGGCTCGTCGACATGCCGTTCCTGATGCAGATTGAGGACGTCTTCTCGATCAAGGGACGCGGCACGGTCGGCACGGGGCGCATCGAGCGCGGCGTGGTGAAGGTCGGCGACCCGGTCGAGATCGTCGGCTTCTCGAAGGAAGTGATGACGAGCACCGTCACCGGCATCGAGATGTTCAACAAGGAGCTCGAGCGCGGCGAGGCGGGCGACAACTGCGGCGTGCTGCTTCGGGGGATCGAGAAGGAGCAGCTCGAGCGTGGCATGGTCGTCTCCCAGCCGAAGACGATCACGCCCCACATGAAGTTCGAGGGCGAGGTGTACATCCTCTCCAAGGACGAGGGGGGGCGGAAGACCCCGTTCTTCAAGGGATACCGTCCGCAGTTCTACTTCCGCACGACCGACGTGACGGGTGCGGTCTCCGAGCTGCCGGCGGGCGTCGAGATGGTGATGCCCGGCGACAACGTGAAGGTCACGGTCGACCTCATCTCGCCGATCGCGATGGAGGAACAGCTCCGCTTCGCGATCCGCGAGGGCGGCCGGACGGTCGGCGCGGGCGTCGTCACGAAGATCCTCGCGTAAGGTAAGGGAGAAGGACCATGCGCGAGGCGCTCTTCCTGGAATGCACGGAGTGCGGCGATCGGTACTACCGCACGACGAAGAACGCGAAGGCGACAGCCAAGATCGAGCGTAAGAAGTTCTGCAGCAACTGCCGCAAGCACACGCCGCACAAAGAGAAGAAGAAATAGCGGTAGGGCAGTAGCTCCAATTGGTAGAGCGCCGGTCTCCAAAACCGGATGTTGGGGGTTCGAGTCCCTCCTGCCCTGCCACTCCGCCGTTTCGACGGGGTGGCCTGTCGGGTCAGGGCTCGGGACACGGGGCTGATGATGGCCATCCAGGTCAAGTACTACAAGGCGGGCCAGGGGACGATCGTCCGCTGGAGCGCGTTCGCGCTGCTGGCGCTCCTGGTGCTCTTCGGGTGCCACTCCCTGTACAAGGTCGTCGGGACCGACTTCTGGGAGAACAAGCTCTTCACGGTGCCGATCCTCGACTTCGGGTTCACCTGGGGATTCCTGATCTCGGTCGCGATCGCCGCGGCGGGGTGCTTCGCCGCGTACGTCTTCGTGGTGAACCTGCCGAGGCCCGCGGAGTTCCTGATCGAGACCGAGGCGGAGCTGAAGAAGGTGAACTGGCCGCCGAGGCACGAGTTCCTAGGCTCTTCGTTCATCGTAATCCTGTCGGTCGTCATCATCAGCCTGTACCTGATGGGGGTCGACATCGTCCTCGAAAACACCGTGAATTTGCTGATTCTGAAATGACGGAAGTAGCGCCGCCCACCACGCCTCCTGCCGAGCCGGCCCCCTCCCCGGGGTCGGAGAAGCACTGGTATGTCCTTCGGGTCCAGAGCGGCCGCGAGGAGAAGGTGAAGGAGAACCTCGAGAAGCGGATCCGCGCGAAGGGGCTCGATGCGGCGATCACGCGCGTGTTCGTGCCGACGGAGCGCGTCTCCGAGATGAAGTCGGGGAAGAAGAAGGTGACGGAGCGGAAGAAGTACCCCGGCTACATCATGATCGAGATGGACCTGACGGAGGAGACCTGGTTCCTGGTGCGCGAGACGCCTGGGATCGGCGACTTCCTCGGGGCGAAGATGCCGATGCCGATGGAGACGCACGAGGTCGACAAGATGCTCTCGGAGAGCGTGACGACCCCGGAGAAGCCGGAGCTGAAGATCGACTTCAAGAAGGGGGACTCGGTCCGGATCAAGGAAGGGCCGTTCGAGAACTTCGAGGGGACCGTCGAGGAGGTCGTCCCCGCCAAGGGCCTCGTGAAGGTGGTCGTGACGATCTTCGGTCGTCCCACCGAGGTCGAATTGGAATACTGGCAGATGGAGCACCTGTAAACCCCGCGCATGGTCGGCCGCTGTGGCTCCTGCGCAACCCCGATGTGTAGGGGCGGCCCTTGTGGCCGCCCGCTCGTGGCGGCCGGTGGTGGCCGCCCGTCAATGCGGATGGAACCATGGCCAAGGAAGTGATGGCGAAGGTCAAGCTGCAGTGCCCCGGCGGTCAGGCGACGCCTGCGCCGCCGGTGGGGCCCGCGCTCGGCCAGCACGGCGTCAACATCGGCGAGTTCGTGAAGCGGTTCAACGACGCGACGAAGGCGTCGCCGGGGTTGATCTTCCCGGTGATCATCACGATCTGGAAGGACCGGACCTTCTCGTTCGAGGTGAAGTCGCCGCCGGCCTCCGTCCTCCTGAAGAAGGCCGCGGGGGTCGCCAAGGGCTCCGCCGTGCCAAACAAGGAGAAGGTGGGGAAGGTGACGAAGGCGCAGGTCCGCGAGATCGCGCAGATCAAGATCAAGGACTTGAACACGAAGAACGTCGACGCGGCGATGCGGATGATCGAGGGAACCGCGCGCTCGATGGGCATCACGGTGGAAGGCTAGGTCATGAAAAAGCGCTGCAAGCGGTACAAGAAGGACGTCAAGTTCGTCGAGGAGGGCAAGAAGTATCCCCTCGACGAGGCCGTCTCGATCCTCAAGAAGTTCACCGCGACGAAGTTCGACCAGACGGTCAACTGCGCGATGAAGCTCGGGGTCGACGTGAAGAAAGCGGACCAGCTCCTCCGCGGCTCGGTCGCCCTCCCGAAGGGGATCGGCAAGAGCCGGAAGGTGATCGTCTTCGCCGAGGGGCCGGAGGCCGAGGCGGCCAAGGGCGCCGGGGCGGACGAGGTCGGGAGCGAGGACCTCGCGGCCAAGATCACGGGCGGGTGGCTCGACTTCGACGTCGCGCTCGCGCTCCCCTACATGATGAAGAAGATCTCCAAGCTCGGGAAGGTGCTCGGTCCGCAGGGGAAGATGCCCTCGCCGAAGTCGGGCACGGTGACCGAGGGCATCGCGCAGGCGGTGCGGGAGTTCAAGGCGGGGAAGATCGAGTTCCGCACGGACGCGGGGGGAAACATCCACGCGCCGGTCGGGAAGCTCTCCTTCTCCGCGGGCGACCTGAAGGTGAACATCGAGGCGTTCATCGAGCACATCAAGGCGGTGAAGCCCGCGGCCGCGAAGGGCGTCTATCTGCAGCGCGTCGTGGTGTCCGGGACGATGACCCCGGGCGTACACATCGAGGTCTCCTAGGGATTCCCATGTAGGGGCGGCCCGCCGGGCCGCCCCTACGCATGAACATCGAGGACGGTTGCCATGGCCAAAGCCCTTCGCCTGAAGATCGCGGACGAGTGGAAGAAGAAGTACGCCGGCATCGACACATTCGTCGTCGTCGAGTACAAGGGCCTGAAGTCGCAGCAGGCCGCCGACCTCCGCTCGCACCTCAGCGACGGGAAGATCGGCATGACGGTGCTGCGGAACCGGGTGGCGAAGCGGACGTTCGAGGGGCTCGGGATCGCGAAGCTCGCCTCGTTCCTGAAGGGGCCGACGGCGATCGTCTGGTCGAAGGAGGACCCGGCCACGGTGACGAAGCGGCTCCTCCAGTGGACCGACAAGCACAAGGTCCTGGTGATCAAGGGGGGCGTCGTCGGGAAGCAGGCGCTCGACCCGGGCCAGGTGAAGGCCCTCTCGCAGCTCCCCTCGCGCGAGCAGATGCTCGGCATGACGATCAGGACGATCGTGGCGCCGCTCTCGGGCCTCGCGGGGGCGCTGAACGGCGCGTTCGCGGGCGTCGCGGGGGTCATCCAGGCGCTGGCCGACAAGAAGGGGAAGGAACCCCCGGCGGCGAATCCGCCGGAATAACGTTGACCCGGAAATCTCCGGCCTGTAAGCTCTCTCCGCTTTCTCCTGTCCTCTTTCCGAACGAAGCTCCAAGGAAGGAGTCTCTCCGATTCTGGATCCGGCGTGGCGCAACGTCGATGCCATGCCGGCAATGAAGTTGTATTTTCGACGAGGGTAGCTGGCCGAGAGGGCGACCGCGTCGTCCCCGTGTAGGGGCGACGGGATGCCCGCGCAAGCGGGCCGGGTCGTCCCTGCGTCATTGATGGAGACAAGTCATGGCCGTCGCTGAAGTGCTGAGCCAGGTGAAGGGTCTGAGCGAGGACGAGCGGACCGAGGTGCTCCTCGGCGTCATCGCGGAGTCGAACGTCCTCTGGCTCTCGAAGTTCAAGAAGGCGTTCGAGGACAAGTTCGGCGTGACCGCCGCCGCCCCGATGGCGATGGCGATGCCGACCGGCGCGGCCCCCGCCGAGGCGAAGGAGGAGAAGACCACCTTCGACGTCATCCTCAAGGAGGCGGGCGCCAACAAGATCGCGGTCATCAAGGAAGTGCGCGCGATCACGAACCTGGGCCTGAAGGAGGCGAAGCAGCTCGTCGACGAGGCCCCGAAGCCGGTGAAGACGGGCGTGCTGAAGGACGAGGCCGACAAGCTCCTGAAGCAGCTCGAGGCCGCCGGCGCGAAGTGCGAGATGAAGTAGGGGCGTCCCGACGGGACGCCCTCGCCGGCGTCCCGTTTCCCGCTCGCCAGGACCGACGGGGGTGTGCGGCCGCGCGCCCCCGCCCCGATCCCCCAAACCAGCAAGCTGGCCTTGCCAGCCCGGAGGCGGAATGGACACGGTGAATTTCGGAAGGGTGAAGGACGCCCTGCCCGTCCCGAACCTCGTCGAGATCCAGACGAAGAGCTACGAGCGCTTCCTGCAGAAGGAAGTGATGCCCGACAAGCGGGAGAACATCGGGCTCGAGATGATCATCCGCGAAGTCTTCCCGATCAAGAACTACGACGGATCGGTCACGCTGGAGTACCTCGGCTACAAGCTGGGGCAGCCCCGCTACTCGCCCGAGGAGTGCCGCCGCCTCCGCCTCACCTACGGCGCGCCCCTCAAGGTGAAGCTGCGCCTGAACCGCGCCGAGCCCGTCGAGGAGGAGGTCTACCTCGGCGACGTGCCGCTCATGATCGGCGGCGGCGAGTTCATCATCAACTCCGCCGAGCGCGTGATCGTCAGCCAGCTCCACCGCTCGCCGGGCGTCGACTTCATGGAGGAGAAGACGGGCGACCGGAAGCTCCACTCCTGCTGGATCGTCCCCGAGCGCGGGAGCTGGATCGAGCTGTCCGTGTCGAAGAAGGACGTCATCTCCATCCGCATCGACCAGAGCGGGAAGATCCCCGCGACGACCTTCATCCGCGCGATGTCGCCGGAGTACTCCACGCACGCCGACATCCTGCGCCTCTTCTACGAGACGACGCAGATCAAGATCACGAAGAACACCACGGCGGAGGTCCTCGCCGGCAAGTTCGTCGTGATGGACGTGGTCGAGCCGGAGTCGAACAAGGTCCTCATCGAGGCGGGGCACCAGATCCCCGAGGCGGTCGCGAAGTTCCTCGTCGGCGCGTCGAAGGTCAAGGAGTTCGAGGCGATCGCGAAGATGGAGGATCCGCTGATCCTCAACACCCTCCTCGAGGACACGACGAAGACGCACGAGGAGGCTCTGATCAAGATCTACAGCCGCCTCCGCCCCGGCACGCCGCAGCAGCTCGAGCGGGCGAGGGCGCTTTTCCACGAGCGCTTCTTCGACGCGCAGCGGTACCGCCTGGGCCGCGTGGGACGCTTCCGCCTGAACCGCAAGTTCGACGCGCAGATCCCCGAGACGGACCAGACGCTGACGAAGGAGGACATCGTCAACGCGGTCCGCTACATCGGCAAGATGCGCCACGGCGAGGGGCACGCGGACGACATCGACCACCTGGGGAACCGCCGCGTGCGGACGATCGAGGAGCTGGCGGGTGAGGACATCCGGAAGGGGTTCCTCCGCCTGCGCCGGACGATCAGCGAGCGCCTGAATCTCGAGCAGCAGGAGCAGGTGACTCCGCGCTCGCTCGTGAACTCCAAGACGGTGTCTAGCGCGATCGAGTACTTCTTCGGCCGCGGCGAGCTGTCGCAGGTCGTCGACCAGACGAACCCGCTCGCGCAGCTCACGCACGAGCGGCGCCTCTCGGCCCTGGGCCCGGGCGGCTTGAATCGCAAGCGCGCGGGGTTCGAGGTCCGCGACGTCCACATCAGCCACTACGGGCGGATCTGCCCGATCGAGACGCCCGAAGGGACGAACATCGGCCTGATCAGCTCCCTCTCGATCTACGCGACGATCGACGAGTACGGGTTCCTCATTACGCCGTACCGCCGGATCCGGGACGGGAAGATGACGGACGAGATCGAGTACCTCCGCGCGAACGAGGAGCTCGACAAGATCATGGCGCCCGCGGACGTCGAGATCGACGACAAGAACCGGATCATCGGGGACAAGATCCTGGTGCGGGTGAACGGCGAGTTCATGTACGTCGAAACGAAGAAGGTCGACTACATGGACATCTCGCCGCGGCAGATGATCGGCGTGTCGGCCGCGCTCATCCCCTTCCTGGAGCACGACGACGCGAACCGCGCGCTGATGGGCTCGAACATGCAGCGCCAGGCGGTGCCGCTGCTCCGGACGGAGCTCGCGGTCGTGACCACGGGGATGGAAAAGTTCGTCGCCGAGAACTCCGCGATGGTCGTGGCCGCGCGCCGAGACGGGACCGTGCGGAAGGCCGACTCCAGCGAGATCGTGATCGACGACGAGATCTATCCCCTCCGCAAGTTCACGGGGCTGAACGAGCGCACCTGCCTGAACCAGCGCCCGATCGTGAAGATCGGCGACAAGGTGAAGCGCGGGCAGGTGATCGCCGACGGCGCGGGGACCTGCAAGGGGGAGTTGGCGCTCGGGAAGGACATCCTCGTCGCGTTCATGCCGTACGACGGCTACAACTTCGAGGACGCGATCGTCGTCAGCGAGACGCTGATCCGCGACGACAAGTTCACCTCGATCCACATCGAGGAGTTCGAGATCGACATCCGCGAGACGAAGCTCGGCCGCGAGGAGTTCACGCGCGACATCCCGAACCTGTCGGAGAAGTCGCTCAGGAACCTCGGCGAGGACGGGATCGTGCGGATCGGCACGCGCGTCCGCTCCGGCGACATCCTCGTCGGGAAGGTCGCGCCGAAGTCGAAGAGCGAGCTGACGCCCGAGGAGAAGCTCCTCCACGCGATCTTCGGCCGCGCGGGCGAGGACGTGAAGAACGACTCGCTGGAGGTCCCCTCTGGCGTGGAAGGGATCGTCATCGACGCCACCCGCTTCTCCCGCAAGGTCCACATGACGGAGAAGGAGAAGGAGGAGGCGAAGAAGGAGACGAAGCGGATCGAGAAGGAGTACATCTCCAACGTCAACGTCGCCCTGGAGCAGGTCCTCGCGAAGCTCGTGGACGCGCTCGGGAAGGACGTCGCGCCGAAGCGGTTCGAGTTCGGGCCGAAGGGGGTCGTGAAGGAGCTGAAGGAGCTCCGCGAGATGCTCGACATCGAGCGGCTCGACATCCGCCTCCGCCGCGCGAAGGAGGAGGCGAACGACCTGGTCCGCAAGTTCCTCGACAAGGCGGAGGCCTACGAGGTCGAACGGGACCGCAAGGTCGAGCGGGTCCAGCGCGGCGACGAGCTGCCGACGGGCGTGCTCGAGATGGTGAAGGTGTACGTCGCGACGAAGCGGAACCTCTGCGTCGGCGACAAGATGGCGGGGCGCCACGGGAACAAGGGGGTCATCGCGCGGATCCTGCCGGTGGAGGACATGCCCTACCTCGCCGACGGGACTCAGGCCGACATGCTCCTGAACCCGCTCGGCGTGCCCTCGCGTATGAACGTCGGGCAGATCCTGGAGACGCACCTCGGCTGGGCGGCGAAGACGCTCGGCTTCCGCGCGATCTCGCCGGCCTTCGACGGATGCAGCGAGGACGACATCGAGCGGTGCCTGGAGAAGGCGCAGCTCCCGAAGGACGGGAAGACGCCCCTGTACGACGGCCGCAGCGGCGAGTCGTTCAAGGAGTTCGTGACGGTCGGCTACCTCTACATGATGAAGCTGCACCACCTGGTCGACGACAAGGTGCACGCGCGGGCGACGGGGCCGTACTCCCTCATCACGCAGCAGCCGCTCGGCGGAAAGGCGCGCTACGGCGGGCAGCGGTTCGGGGAGATGGAGGTCTGGGCGCTGGAGGCGTACGGCTGCGCGAACATCCTGCAGGAGCTGCTCACGGTCAAGTCCGACGACGTGGACGGCCGCACGAAGATCTACGAGAGCATGGTGAAGGGGGAGAACACCCTGGAGCCGGGCACCCCGATGAGCTTCGAGGTGCTGACGAACGAGATCAAGGGGCTTGCGCTCTCGCTCAAGCTCGAGAAGAAGAAGGCGCCGTAGGTGGGTCGCGCAGGCGTGGTGGACGCGGAATACACGGTCGTCCTCGACTCGCTCGAGGACGGCGGGTACCGGGCGTGGTGCCCGGAGCTCGACGGGTGCTTCGCCGAAGGCGGGACGTACGACGAGGTGCTGGACGCGACTGGCAAGGCCAGCTTGCTGGTTGGGCGGGCGATCGAGGGGCGTGTGGCCCCTGCGGCGTTCGTCCTGCGCGCCGTGCCGAGCTAGGACCAGGCTTTGGAGAGGGAGGAAACCATGAAGAAGTTCGTGATCGCGATCGTCGCCGCACTGGCCCTGCCGGCCTTCGCGGACGACCTGTCCGACCAGATCCGGAAGCTCGAGCAGGAGCAGAAAAAGGCCGAGATCGAGCACGCCAAGTCCGAGGCGAAGTACCAGGCGAACCAGATCAAGATGGAGGTCGAGATCAAGGAGCTCGAGCTGAAGCAGCTCGCGCAGCAGGCGACCGACTCCCTCGGGAAGGGCCCCGAGCTCCCCCCGGACGCGAAGGAGCAGGTCGAGAGGCTCCAGGCGGCGTTCGAGGAGTACGTGAAGTGGGCCCAGGATCGCCTGAAGGAAGGCGTGAAGAAGGCCGTCGACAAGGTACGCGAGGGGAACAAGCCCGAGGAGGAGCCGGCGGTCCACGAGGAGCCGCCGAAGGAGAACCCCCACGCGAAGCCGCCGAAGAGCGACGGGCAGACGATGTACCGCGACGCGGTGAAGAAGTACGACGACGGCTCCTTCGAGGATGCCGCGAAGATGTTCGCGAAGGTCGCCGAGATGAAGTACGAGCCCGCCGCCTCCCGCTACAACGAGGCCTGCTCGTGGGCCCTCGGGGGGAACGCGGAGAAGTCGATGCAGGCGCTGTCGCAGGCGGTCGAGGCCGGCTACGACGACGTCGACCACATCGAGGAGGACTCCGACCTGGAGTCGCTCCATGAGAACCCGAAGTTCCAGGAGCTGGTCAAGAACCTGAGGAAATAGGTGGGTCGCATCTTCACGAATATCCGCATCGGCAAGCGGGACCGCTGGACGCTCTTCGACTCGGGCGCCGAGAACACGTACGTCGTGAAGGGGGTGGCGCGGGGACTGAAACCGCGCCGGCTATCGAAGACATGGCCGGCGCGGCTCGGTGGCCGCGTGCACGCCATCCGTCAGACGTGCATCCTGGACGCGACGGTCAAGGGGAAGCAACTAGAAACGCTTGCGTTCGTCATCGACGAAATCGGGTGCGATCCCGATGGGCGGCCCATCGTGATCCTCTTCGGCAAGTGGTCGATGAAGCAATGGAACGTCGTCCTCGACATGAAGAGAGAGGCGCTCGACTTGAGCTGGTCCCCCAAGCAATTCGTCGAGTTCTGACCTCGTGAAGAAGTTGCAGAAGCAGATGGGCCGAATCTTCGCAAACATCCGCGTCGGCAGGCGCGACTGCTGGACGCTCTTCGACTCGGGCGCGGAGCGCACGTACGTCGTGAAGGACGTGGCGCGCGAGCTGAGTCGTGGGCGCTTGAAGAAGACCTGGTCTACGCGGCTCGGTGGGAGCGTCCATCGGATTCGCCAGGATTGCACTTTGCGAGCGACAGTCGAGGGGAAGCAGCTCGATACGCGCGCGTACGTCATCGATGAGATCGGCCACGACCCGAAGGGTCAGCCAATCGATATCCTCTTCGGCGCGTTGTCGATGCAGGAGTACCAGATTGTCCTCGACATGAAGAACGAGGCGCTCGACCTCAGCCACTTCCCCAAGGAATTCGTCGAGTTCTGACGAGGAGCGACATGGATCTGTTCTACGACCGGATCAACGACTACAGCGCGATCTCGATCAAGCTCGCCTCCCCCGAGGAGATCCGGAGCTGGTCGTACGGCGAGGTGAAGAAGCCGGAGACGATCAACTACCGGACCTACCGGCCCGAGAAGGACGGCCTCTTCTGCGAGCGGATCTTCGGGCCCGAGAAGGACTGGGAGTGCTTCTGCGGGAAGTACAAGGGGATCAAGTACAAGGGGATCGTCTGCGACCGGTGCGGCGTCGAGATCACGCTGTCGCGCGTGCGGCGCAAGCGGATGGGGCACATCAACCTGGCGGCCCCCGTGGCGCACATCTGGTTCTTCAAGACCATCCCCTCCCGCATCGGCACGCTGCTCGCGATGAAGACGAGCAACCTCGAGCGGGTCGTCTACTACCAGGACTACGTCGTCACCGAGGTCCGCGACACGAAAAAGTGCTCGCTCAAGGAGAAGATGCTCCTCAACGAGGAGCAGTACAAGGAGGCGAAGGACCGCTTCGGCGACATGTTCGAGGCGGACACGGGCGCGGGGTCGGTGAAGACGCTCCTCCAGAAGCTCGACCTGCCGAAGCTCTCCGAGGACCTTCGCAACGAGTACAAGAAGACCGCCTCCACGCAGAAGGCGAAGGACATCATCAAGCGGCGCCGGATCGTGGAGATGATCCTCCTGTCGGGGAACAAGCCGGAGTGGCAGATCCTCGAGGTGGTGCCGGTGATCCCGCCGGACCTGCGGCCGCTGGTCCTGCTCGAGAGTGGCAACTTCGCGACGAGCGACCTGAACGACCTGTACCGGCGGCTCATCAACCGGAACAACCGCCTGAAGAAGCTGCTCGACCTGAATGCGCCGGAGGTAATCATCCGCAACGAGAAGCGGATGCTCCAGCAGTCGGTCGACGCGCTGATGGACAACAGCCGCTGCCGGCGCCCGGTGCTCGGGACGAACAACCGGCCGCTGAAGTCCCTCACGGACATGATCAAGGGGAAGCAGGGGCGGTTTCGCGAGAACCTCCTCGGCAAGCGCGTCGACTACAGCGCGCGTTCGGTGATCGTCGTGGGCCCGGACCTCAAGCTCAACCAGTGCGGGCTTCCGAAGAAGATCGCGCTCGAGCTGTACCAGCCGTTCATCATCCGCCGCCTGAAGGAGCTGAACCGCGCCGACACGATCAAGAGCGCGAAGAAGATGCTCGAGCGGCGCGACGAAGGGGTCTGGGACATCCTCGAGGAGGTCATCAAGGACCACCCGGTCATGCTCAACCGCGCCCCCACGCTGCACCGGATGGGGATCCAGGCGTTTGACCCGATCCTGGTCGAGGGGAACGCGATCAAGATCCACCCGCTCGTCTGCGCGGGGTTCAACGCCGACTTCGACGGCGACCAGATGGCCGTGCACCTGCCCCTCTCGTGGGAGGCGCAGATCGAAGCGAAGACGCTGATGATGTCGGTGCACAACATCTTCTCGCCGTCGCACGGGAAGCCGATCATCTCGCCGACGCAGGACATGGTGCTCGGGCTCTTCTACCTGACGTTCGAGCGGCCCAAAATGCTCGGCGAGGACATGAAGTTCTCCACCAAGGAGGAGTGCTTCATGGCCTTCGACACGATGAAGGTCGACATCCACGCGCAGATTTGGATGAAGTTCCCGGAGGGGACGGAGGTCCGCGGCAAGCACGGCGTGACGATCCAGCCCGAGCACGGCCGCTACCGCACGACGCCCGGGCGGATGCTCTTCAACGACGTCATGCCGAAGGGGATGCCGTACTTCAACTATTCACTCGACAAGAAGGGGACCCAGGAGGTCATCCAGATCTGCCACAAGCGGCTCGGGAAGGACGCGACCCTGAAGCTGCTGGACGACCTGAAGGACACCGGCTTCAAGTCCGTGACGATGGCCGGGCTCTCCTTCGGGAAGGACGACCTCAAGATCCCGAAGAAGAAGATGGAGATCCTGAAGGAGTCGGAGGACCAGGTCGAGAAGATTGAGAAGAACTACCGGAAGGGCGCCATCACGCACGGCGAGCGGTACAACCAGATCATCGACTGCTGGACCAACTGCCGCGACAAGGTCGGCAAGGAGATGATCGGGGAGCTGCAGAACGACACCCGCAACGGGAAGGCGTACCTGAACCCGATCTACCTGATGATCGAGAGCGGCGCGCGCGGATCGGTCGACCAGGTCCGGCAGCTCGCGGGGATGCGCGGCCTGATGGCGAAGCCGAGCGGGAAGATCATCGAGACGCCGATCAAGAGCAACTTCCGCGAGGGGCTCGACGTCCTGGAGTACTTCTCCTCCACGCACGGCGCGCGGAAGGGGCTCGCGGACACGGCGCTCAAGACGGCCGACGCGGGGTACCTCACGAGGAAGCTCGTCGACGTCGCGCAGAACGTCGTGATCACGATGGAGGACTGCGGCACCCTCGCCGGCGTCACCAAGATGCCGATCTACAAGGGCGAGAAGGTGGAGGTCGCGCTCTCGCAGAGCATCTTCGGACGGATCGCGCGCGACTCGATCGTGAACGTCGTCACGGACGAGGTGATCGTCCGCGAGAACGACGTGGTCACGGAGGAGATCGCGCGGAAGATCGAGGACATGCAGTTCCCGAAGGTCCGGGTGCGCAGCCCGCTCCTCTGCGAGGCGCCCCTGGGCATCTGCCGCCGCTGCTACGGCATGGACCTCTCGACTGGCGAGCTGGTCGAGGAGGGGCTGGCGGTGGGGATCATCGCGGCGCAGTCGATCGGCGAGCCCGGCACGCAGCTCACGATGCGGACGTTCCACATCGGAGGCGTCGCGGCGCGCCTGGTCGAAGAGTCGAAGATCGTCGCGAAGTCGATCGGCGCGGTCCAGTACTCGAACCTGAAGACCGCGACCCTCCGCGACGGGACCACGGTCGCCCTGAACCGGAACGGCGAGATCCTCGTCGTCGACGACAAGGGGAGGGAGCTGGAGCGGCACCCCGTGTCCGCCGGCGCCATCCTCCACGTCCGCGAGGGGGAGAAGGTGAAGCCGAAGTCGGTCCTCGTCCAGTGGGACCCGCACAACGTGCCGATCCTCGCGGAGAAGCCCGGCGTGGTCCGCTACGAGGACATCGTGAAGAACGTCACGATGCACGAGGAGGCCGATCCCCGGTCGGGCGTGAAGCGCAAGGTCATCATCGAGCACAAGGGAGACCTCCACCCGCAGATCGTCGTCGAGGACGAGAAGGGGAACATCGTCTCCGCCTACACGGTGCCCGAGAAGGCGCACGTCGAGGTCTCCGAGGGGGAGCGCGTGGAGCCTGGGCACGTCCTTGCGAAGACGCCCCGCGAGATCGTCGGGACGCAGGACATCACGGGGGGCTTGCCCCGCGTGACGGAGCTGGTGGAGGCGCGGAAGCCGAAGGACCCGGCGGTGATCAGCGAGATCGACGGCTACGTCGAGCTGGGCGAGAAGCGCCGCGGGAAGCGGACGATCGTCGTGAAGAACGACGAGACCGGGATGGCGCGCGAGCACCCGGTGCCGCACGGGAAGCACATCCGCGTCCACAAGGGGGACCGCGTCCGGGCGGGCGAGCCGCTCATGGACGGGAGCCTCGTGCCGCACGACCTGCTGAGGATCAGCGGCGAGGAGGCGTGCCAGGTGTACCTCCTCCGCGAGATCCAGAACGTGTACCGCTCGCAGAACGTGACGATCGACGACAAGCACATCGAGATCATCGTGGCCGCGATGCTCCGCAAGGTGAAGGTCGTGCGGAGCGGCGACACGGAGTTCCTCCCGGGCGCGGTCGTCGACAAGCACCGCTTCAAGGTGGAGAACCAGCGCATCATGGACAAGGGCGGAAAGCCGTCGGAGGCGAAGCCGCTCCTCCTCGGGATCACCAAGGCCGCGCTGCAGAGCGAGTCGTTCATCTCGGCCGCCTCGTTCCAGGAGACCACGAAGGTCCTGACCGAGGCCGCGCTCGCCGCGAAGCGCGACGAGCTGGTCGGGCTGAAGGAAAACGTCATCCTCGGGCACATGGTGCCCGCGGGGACGGGGTTCAAGAAGCACCTGATGATGCGGGTGCAGAAGCCGCTGGAGCTGCTCTCCCCGCCGCCTGCCGGATCGGAAACCGTCGCGTAGGAAGGGAACCATGCCGACCATCAACCAGCTCGTCCGCTTCGGCCGCAGGAAGCCGAAGTCGAAGTCGAAGTCGCCGGTCCTGGAGAACTGCCCCCAGAAGAAGGGGGTGTGCATCCAGGTCAAGACGATGACCCCGAAGAAGCCGAACTCCGCGCTCCGGAAGATCGCGCGCGTCCGGCTGTCGAACGGGCGCGAGATCACGGCCTACATCCCCGGAGAGGGGCACAACCTGCAGGAGCACTCGATCGTGCTCGTGCGCGGGGGCCGCGTCCGGGACCTGCCCGGCGTCCGCTACCACATCGTCCGCGGCATCCTCGACTGCGCAGGCGTCGAGGACCGGAAGCAGAGCCGCAGCAAGTACGGCGTGAAGCGCCCCAAGTAAACGGGCCTGGATGGATCCCCTGTAGGGGCGGCCCGCTGGGCCGCCCTCCCCTGGCACGAAGAGGACTGATAGATGCCGACCAAGTTCAAGTCGTTCGAGGTCTACCTCAAGCCCGATCCCCGCTTCCAGAACCGGCTGGTGGCGAAGTTCGTCAACAGCCTCATGTGGGACGGGAAGAAGTCGATGGCCCAGCGGCTGTTCTACGAGGCCCTGGAGCTGATCAAGAAGAAGGTCCCCGGCGTCGATCCGGTCGAGGTCTTCACGAAGGCGATCGAGAACGTGAAGCCCCGCCTCGAGGTCCGCTCCCGCCGCGTCGGCGGCGCCACCTACCAGGTGCCGATGGAGGTCACGCCGAAGCGGCAGCTCTCCCTCGCCATCCGCTGGATCGTCGGGTTCACCCGCAAGCGGAAGGGGAAGCCGATGGCCGTGAAGCTCGCCGACGAGCTCGCCGGTGCGTTCAAGAACGAGGGCGAAGCGATCAAGAAGCGCGAGGAGCTGCACAAGATGGCGGAGGCCAACAAGGCCTTTGCCCACTTCGCGTGGTAGGGTCCACGAAGGCACACAAAGACGCACGGAGGGGCGACCCAGCGGGTCGCCCCTACATGTTTAACGCCGCCTCGCCGATGATCTGATCTGACAATCGATCGAAGGACGAGGAGACGGACATGCGGAAATACCTCTCGGCCACCATCGTCGGCGGCCTCGTCAGCGGCCTTCTCTACCTGGCCTCCTTCCAGATCCCCATCGTGCGCTACCTGTCGTTCTGCCTGGGGCTCTGGTGCTGGGTCGGCGCCGTCCTGTCCTCCTGGATCGCCACCCAGGGGGACATTCGCCCCTCCGTGCGGAAGGGGGGGGTCGGAGGGCTCCTGGGAGGCCTCCTCGGCGCGGTGATCGTCACCGGGGTGGTCGCCTGGATCGTCTACCACGACCGGGCGAAGCTCGAGTCGACGCTTGCCACCGCAAAGGCCGAG
>Ga0209514_10004781_pt1 | contig 17952 bp, 14 predicted proteins | sample Subgrocontami58m_FD_187452 | JGI IMG/M metagenome (GOLD analysis project Ga0209514, IMG submission 187452) | Subsurface groundwater microbial communities from S. Glens Falls, New York, USA - GMW37 contaminated, 5.8 m (SPAdes) (version 3) | ecosystem: Environmental > Aquatic > Deep subsurface >...
GGCGTACACGAGCGGCAGCTCGACGTTGTGCAGCGCCGTCGCGCGCGGCAGCAGATTGAACGTCTGGAACACGAACCCGATCTCCTCGTTGCGGATGCGCGCCAGCTCGTTGTCGTTCATCTGACTCACCTGCTTGTTGTTCAGCAGGTAGGAGCCCCTGCTCGGCGTGTCGAGGCAGCCGATGAGGTTCATGAGCGTCGACTTGCCCGAGCCTGACGGCCCCATGATCGCGACGTACTCGCCGCGCTCGATTTGAACAGACACGCCGCGCAGGGCGTGAATCTCCTCCGCACCCATCACGTAGGTCTTCCAGAGATCGACGGTTTCAATGAGTGCCATACGTCTTAAGACTCAGACGGAGGCCGCGGAGCCGGTGTTCCCGCCTTCGCTCGCGCCCTCGATTATCCCCCGCTTTTCAGGCGCGCCAGCAGCGTTTTGGCGATCGCCGGCGCGTCGAGCGGCATGTGGGCGTCCCAGTTGCGTGCGTCGACCGGGATGAGCGTCAGCTTGCTGCCGCGCGCCTGCTTCTTGCGCTGGATCGCGATTTCTCCCGCCAGCTCACCGGCCGGCGCCACTGCCGATCCGATCAGGAACACGCAGACCTCGTCGGACGCCGCGCCCCATTTGCCCGCCTGCGCCCACGCATCGGCCACCGCCTGACGGTCCACGCGGTCGACGAACCGCCCGAGCAGCCGGGGCCCCTTGTTGCGCGCGAACATCCGGCTCTTCGGCACCAGCGCAAGATCGAATCCCGGCGCCGGCAATTCTTCGTACACGCCGCCCACGGCTTCCAGCGCCTGGAGAAAGCGGCCGAACGTCGCCTTGCGGACGTACTGGTCGCGGCTTGCGCGCTCTTGCGTGAACTGCCCGCTCCTGGTCGCTTCGGCCGCCGACGGCTGGGAGGGAGGCGGCGGGGGCGGAGGCGGCGCCGAGTCCGGCGCGGGCGCCGGCGGCGACGGCTCCCCGGAGGGCGGCGCGGCCGAGGCGTCCTCTCCGCCGATCGCGCTCCGGGCGCGATCGTATTCCGCGCGGCGGCCCGCGTCGGAGAGAATCCGGTACGCCTCGGTGAGCTCGGCGGCCCGATCGGCCGCCATGTCCTGAAATTCCCTGCCGAGGTGCTGGACCTTGTCGGGGTGATAGCGGGCAATCTGCGCGCGAAATGCCCGCTTCACCTCGTCGGCTGTCGCCGTCGGCGCGATCTCGAGAAGCTGGTAGTACTCCTTCAGCGCCACCTACTTCTTGAACTCCGCGACATTGGCCGCCGGCAGCTCGCGCCGCCCGTCGCGTCCGTCGCCGCTTTCTCGTTCCCTGAGGCGTTTCGGGCCGCGCTTCGGTTCCGCCGTGCTCTTGGTGCAGTAGGGGCAGAAGTTCCATCCGGGCTGCAGCGCGCGGTGGCAGAAGGGACAGCCCGACCCGAGCCGCTTGCCGCACTGCGGACAGGCCACGAAGTCGACGCCGACCGCCGCGCCGCAGCCTGGACAGAGCGTCCGCATCTCACGCACTTCCGTCACGACGCGCAGCAGCTCCTCGGGCGTCGTGATGCCGCTCTTCACTTTGGCGAGGCCGTCCTCGCCGAGGCTGACCATGCCGCTGCTGATCGCCGCCTCGCGAAGCTGATCCTCCGTTGCCCTCGACGAGATCAGCCGCCGCAGCTTGTCGGTGACGCGCATCACCTCGTAGATGCCGATCCGCCCGCGATAGCCGGTGTGGTTGCACTGATCGCAGCCGACCGACTTGTAGAACGGAATCGCCGAGGCGTCGGCTTCCGCGACGTTCAGCGCGCGCAGCGTCTCGGCCGGCGGCGTGTACTGCCGGCGGCAGTGGACGCACAGCCGGCGCACCAGCCGCTGGGCGACGACGCCGATGAGCGCCGACGCAATCACGTACGGCTCGGCGCCGATGTCCATCAGGCGCGTGACGACCGACGGCGCGTTGTCGGTGTGCAGCGTCGAGAGCACGAGGTGACCGGTCTGCGCCGCCTGCATCGCGATCTTCGCCGTCTCGCCGTCGCGGATCTCGCCGAGCAGAATGACGTCGGGATCCTGGCGCAGAATCGACCGCAGGGCGCTGGCGAACGTCAGCTTGATCTTGTCGTTGATCTGCGTCTGGTTGACGCCGGGGATCTGGTACTCGACCGGATCCTCGATCGTGATGATGTTGGTCTTCTCCGACTGCACCGCTTTCAGCGCCGAGCTGAGCGTGGTCGTCTTGCCGCTGCCGGTCGGGCCGACAACGAGAATCATCCCGTGCTGATGGCGGAGGAAGTCGCGGACCTCCTCGAGGGCCATCGAGGAAATCCCGATCTCCTCGAGGGCGGGAACGCCCTTGCGGTGATCGAGCACGCGCATCACGACCTTCTCGCCGAAGAGCGTGCGCAGCGTCGAGACGCGGAAATCCACCTCGCTGCCGTCTTCGGCCATCGAGCGGAGACGGCCATCCTGCGGCAGCCGCTTCTCGGCGATGTCCATGCCGGCCATGATCTTCAGGCGCGCGATCAGCCCTTCGTGAACCCACTTGGGCAGATCCATCACTTCCTTGAGCAGTCCGTCCAGTCGATGACGGATGAGCACGCCCTTTTCCATCGGCTCGACGTGCACGTCGCTCGCCCGGCTCTTGATCGCGCTCCTCACGACGAGATCCACCAGATCGATGATCGGGGCGGCCTCGCTGCGCTCCTTCAGCCCGGACAGCGGCTCGAAGACTTCTTCTTCCGGGCGCCGCGCGAGCGCGGTGTCGGCGCTCGGCACCTCGGCGGCCGGCGCTCCGGGACGCCCGCGCGCTGGCGCGGCCGGCATCGTGACGACGAGGTCGCTGCCGAGTGGATTGGTCCTCAGCGCCAGCGCTTTGTCGGGATAGCACGTGTTGATCGCGTCGACGATGTCGCCGCGGGTCGAGACGACCTGTTTGATGCGATAGCCCGTCTGGAACTCGAGATCCTGCACGAGGCTGAACAGCAGCGGATCGGACATCGCCACGGTTAGCAGGTTCTTGTCGAGGCCGACGGCCACGCAGACGCGCTTGAGCGCGACGTCCTTCGGAATCAGAACGACGGCCGTCGGATCGGGCGGATTTTCAGCGAGGTTGCTGTACGGGAACCCGAGCTGGAATGCGAGCGCCTTCGCGATCTGCTTCTCGGTCGCGAGGTTCATGCGTACCAGCACGACGCCGAGACGCTCCCCCGTACGCTTGTGCTCGGTCAGCGCGTTCCGAAGATCATCCTCAGTGATGAGCCCCGCCTGGATCAGGCACTCACCGATTTTCTTACGCACCGGGGACCCTCAGGGAAAAGAGGTCGCTCGAAACCGAGTACCCGATTGTATGGACCGGTCCGCGGGCGATCAACCTCAAACCAATCAGGACTTTCGAAATCGTCATTGTCACCACAACTGATTGTAGCTACCAGCTCTACGCACACCATGGCGTGGTCGTTCAGCGGCCACCAGCGCCAAGCGTGAGTCGTCGCAGCCGACCCTGCCCGTCCCGTAACAACACCGCCCCGGGCGTGATGTCGATGACATGCGCGCCCCGTACTTCGTCGCCAAGCCCGACGATGCGACCATCGATGATCGCAAGGCGGCGATCCGCGGAATACAAAATCGTTCCGAGCACCGCGTCGAACGGCAGAGCGACCTCGGCCTCTGGCGCCGGCGCTTTCGCGACGGCTCGCGGCGGTTCCGGTCGCGCGGGCCTCGCCGGCGTCACCCGCGCGGGCGTGGGACGCGTCGCAACCGCCGGCGTCTCTGCCGGCTTCGTCGCCGGCGGCGCCTCGCCTGCTCGCGCCACCGCCGCCTGCATCGCAGGTTCAGCGACACGCGGAACGACGGGAGGCGGCGGCCCGATCGGCGGTCTGTTCACCGTCGCGGCCGGCCCGCTCGCCACCGGCGGCCTGCTCGAGGCAACCGGAGGCGCCACCGTCGCGGGCGCCGGTTTACTCGCCACGACCGGAGGCGGCACGGCTGCCGGCGCCGGTTTGCTCGCGACGACGGGAGACGACACCGGCGTCGGCACCGCAGGCGGCTGGGCGCTGCGTGTTGATGGCGCCGTCCGCGTTCGCGGACTCGCGGCCGGCGGTGCGTTGACAGCCGTCCGCGTGACCGGTGCCGGTTCTGTCGAACGCCACAAATGACTCCGCTCGACCGCCCACCCGACGCCGAGTCCCGCGGCCACCCCCGCCACGACGGCGGCACGCCCGAGCCTCGCCTTCGACTCCTGGCGACGTCGCGCCCGAAGCAGATTGAGGGGTGGCGGCCAGTCGGCGGCCGCGGCCCATGCGAGCCGCAGCTCGGCGCTGCACTCGCGGAATTCGTCGCCGGGTTCGGGAAGCCGCGTCGCGTCGATCCCGAACAGTGAGTCGAGCGTTTCCACTTCCACGTCCAGCCGCTCCATCAGCGGCGCCGTCATACTGCGCAGCTCGTCGAGCCCGCCGCAGATGCACACCTGACCGACCGCGTCGGTCGAGTCGATGCCCGCCAGAAACTCCCCGAGCTCGTCCGCGAGACGTGTGGCAATGTCCTCGCGTCGGCGCGGCTGCCGGCCGTCGCCGTATTCATCGAGAAAGCCCCACGCGAGGTCGCGCGCGGCCATCAGCACGCCGTCCCGCACGAGCGCAATGCTCGTGGCGGTTTCTTCAAGGGCGACGTAGGCCTCGATCGCACCGGGGACGCCCAGCGAGCGGCGCAGACGCGCCAGCGAGCCGAGCGCGGCGGCCGGCGTCATCACCGTCCGCACGCGAATCCCGGCGTCGAGAAGCCTCTCCAGCGCCGGTCTCATCATTGCGGCCGGTGCCAGCGCCACGATGACCGGCCGCCGGCCTCTGCCGTCGTCCGCCCGTCGCGCCGGCGCGATGTCGGCCCACATGCCGCGCGTCTGGACACCCGCCGCGCCGAGCGCGGCCAGCGCCTCCGCCCGCATCGACTCGTACGAGCCAGCCGCCACCATCACCTGACGATGCACGCTCGGTCCCTCCCAGACGACGACCGCGGCACGCCGGCGGCGCAGCGACTCGAGCTTCGCCTGCGTTTCCGGGCCCGACGGCGGGAGAACGGCGAACGACAGCACCCGCGTGTCACGCGCGTTTCGGCGCCAGGCTGGGCCGGCATCAATTTCGACGATGCGGCATGCGGCTGGCGATAGTTCAATACCGACTCGGGTGGCCATTAGACGGGGGTGCGGTCAGCCCGTCGGTGAGCCAGTACCGCGCCAACGGGGAAAGCAACTCCCGCTCTTGTGTCGGTTCGAGCGCGTCCCTCCGGTAGCACTGGCTGTGTGCAATCGAGACACGGTTGCACGCTGCTGCACTTGCTTCCGCGCACGGGTTGAGTGAACATGCTTCAGTCTTTCGATGGACAGCAACGGCTCCGCCTACTCATCGGATGCGGGAGCGAGCGTTCAGGACGACCTGCGTCAGCAGATCGCCACCGTCGTGCAGGAGCGGATCGACCTCATCACCGCTGATGGGGTCGCGATTTTCCCCTACAGCGGCGCGGAACCGCTCGACTCCGACTACTGCAGTCGTCTGGGCCAGATCCTGACGCAGCTCCTGGCTGTCGCGATCCGCGACGGGCACCTCGACGCGCGCGGCAGCTTCGTGCCGGACCTGCACCGCGTCGTCCTCGAGCGCGGCCTGTCGATGGAGCGGCTGTTCACCTTCGCGTATCTCATCGAGCGGACCACGCTCGATGAGCTGGCGCTGAACGAGGCGATCGGCGCGACGAGCGAGGCGTGGCCCCTGGTCGCGCAGCTCGTCCGGCGCGCATCATTCGATCTGCTGGCGGCGTACACGGAGCGCGCGCAGCTCGAGCCGAGCGAAGCGGCGATTACAGACAAGCTCACCACGCTGTACACACGCCCCATGCTCGACGCGGTGCTCGCGAAGGAAGTCGAGCGCGCGGGACGCTTCGGGTACGACATCTCACTGATCCTGTTCGACGTCGATCACCTGTCGGCGATCAACCAGGAACACGGCTACGGCGTCGGCGACAGGATTCTCGAGCGGCTGGGCATTCTCATCCGGCAGTATTTCCGCCAGCACGACTGGGTGGCGCGCCACTCGGAGGATTCCATCGCGGTGTTGTTGACGCGCACCGACGCGGAGCATGCGAGCGAGCTGGCCGAGCACGTGCGGGCGACGGTCGACGAGCGGATGGGCTTCACCGACCACCGCACCGACCGCCCGGTGACGGTCACCGTGAGCGCAGCCATCATCAACGCGAAGATCGCCGTGGGCGACATGATCGACCCCGAGCGGCTCCTCGCCGACGCTGAAACGGCCCTCGAACGCGCGAAGCAGGACGGCCGGAACCGCGTCGAGCGCGTGGACGGCTATTCGGGACTGCTTCGCCCCGAGCCGCCCCAGCCCCCGGCTCTGTGAGCCCCAGCCCCTAGCTCCCATACTCCTCTTCATAATTCACCTTCAGCCTCGCCACCACGGCAGGATCGGCCAGCGTCGTCATGTCGCCGAGCGCCTTGCCTTCGGCGATGTCGCGCAGCAGCCGGCGCATGATCTTCCCGGAGCGCGTCTTCGGCAGGTCGGCAGTGAAGAGGATGTCGTCGGGCCGCGCGATCGCGCCGATCTTCCTGACGACGTGTTCCTTGAGATCGTCGGCGAGCTCCTTGGATCCCAGCCGTGCGTTCGCGCCTTCCTTGAGCGTGACGAACGCGGCGATCGCCTGACCTTTGATCTCGTGGGCGCGTCCGACCACGGCGGCTTCGGCGACGCTCGGGTGATCCACCAGCGCGCTCTCGACCTCCATCGTGCCGATGCGATGGCCGGCGACGTTGATGACGTCGTCCACGCGGCCGAGTAGCCAGTAGTAGCCGTCCGCGTCGCGCTTGGCGCCGTCGCCGGTGACGTAGACGCCGCTGCCCCACTTGTTCCAGTACTGTGTCACGTAGCGTTCGGGGTCGCCGTAGATGCCGCGGAGCATCGATGGCCACGGGCGCGTGAGGGCGAGGAGGCCGCCGCCGACTTCCACCTTCTCGCCGCGCTCGGTGCGGATTTCGGCGGAGATGCCCGGGAAGGGCCGCGTGGCGGAGCCGGGCTTGAGCGTCGTCACGCCCGGCAGGGGCGTGATCATGATCGCGCCGGTCTCGGTCTGCCACCAGGTGTCGACGACGGGACAGCGTTCGCCGCCGATGAACTTGTAGTACCAGATCCAGGCTTCGGGGTTGATCGGTTCGCCGACCGACCCGAGGAGCCGCAGCGACGACAGGTCGTGTTTCACCGGCCACTCGATGCCCCAGCGCATGAACGCGCGGATCGCGGTCGGCGCGGTGTAGAACACCGTGACGCCGTGCTCTTCGATGAGCGACCAGAAGCGATCCTTGTGCGGCCAGTCGGGCGCGCCCTCGTACATCAGCACGGTCGCGCCATTCGCGAGCGGGCCGTAGACCACGTAACTGTGGCCGGTCACCCAGCCGATGTCTGCCGTGCACCAGAAGACGTCGTCCTCGCGTAAATCGAACACGAGCTTGGTCGTGGCGTACGTGCCGACGAGGTATCCGGCGGTCGTGTGCACGATGCCTTTCGGCTTCCCCGTCGTGCCGGACGTGTAGAGGATGTAGAGCATGTCCTCGGCGTCCATCGGTTCGGGATCGCATTTGAACGAGGCGTCCTGCAGCAGGCGGTGATACCAGTGATCCCGGCCTTCCTTGATGTGGACGGGCATCTCGGCATGGCCGCGCTTGACGACGACCACGTGCTCGATGGACGGCGTGCCCTCGAGCGCCTCATCAGCCACCTGTTTGAGCGCGACGATCTGGCCGCGTCGGAAGCCGCCGTCGGCCGTGACGAGCAGGCGGCACTGTGAATCGTTGATGCGATCGCGCAGCGACTCGGCACTGAAGCCGCCGAAGACGACGCTGTGCACGGCGCCGATGCGCGCGCAGGCGAGCATCGCGATCGCGAGCTCGGGGATGAGCGGGAGGTAGAGGGCGACGCGATCGCCCTTCCGTACGCCGAGCGATTTGAGGACGTTGGCGAACGCCGACACCTGCCGGAACAGATCGAAGTAGGTCAGCGTCCGGCGATCGCCGGGCTCGCCTTCCCAGATGAGCGCCGCCTTGTTGCGGCGCGGCCCGCGCACGTGACGGTCGAGGCAGTTGACGCTTGCGTTGATCTGTCCGCCGACGAACCACTTCGCGTGGGGCGGCTGCCAGTCGAGCACGGTGTCCCAGGGCCGCGACCACTCGAGCTCGCCGGCGAAGCGGGCCCAGAACGCCTCCGGGTCGCGCTCGGCTTCGGCATAGAGGCTGTCGTCGCGAACGATCGCCCGCGCGCGGAAATCGGCGGAGGGCGGAAAGGTGCGGTCTTCGCGCAGGAGGTCGGCGAACTCGATGCGGGGCTTCTGGTCGGCCATTGACCGATTGTAACGGGGTCTCAGGCAAAAACTGCAAACGACTCCCGGCCCCCAGGATCTCAGCCGGGGCCGAGTGCGGCCAGGCGCGCGCGCACGCGTGCCGCGAGGTCCGCGTGGGCGACGGTGCCGAACCGCAGAAACGCGCGGTAATGCTCGATGGCCGTGGGGACGTCGCCGCTCTCGTCGGCAACCACGGCCAGATTGTAGTGGGATCCGGCGTTGCGCGGGTCGATGGCCAGCGCGCGCCGTAGCAGATCCTGCGCCTCGACCGGCCGTCCGGCGGCCCGCTGCACGAGCGCGAGGTTGACAAGCGATTCGCTGTTGCGGGGATCGGCGGCGAGCGCGACGCGGAACTCCGCCGCTGCGGGCTCGAGCCGGTTGCCCCGCATCAGCGCAACGCCGAGATTGTTGTGCGCCTTCACGTACTTCGGCTGGATCGTGATCGCGCGCTGAAACTGTTTGATCGCTTCGTCGAGCTCGCCCCGATCCTGATACAGGAGGCCCAGGTTGTTGTGCACCTCGGCGCTCGCGTCGTTCTGCTCGAGCAGCGCCCGATACTGCACGAGCGCGCGGTCGAAGTCGCCGACACGCTGGTAGTAGAGCGCGAGCGCGAAGTGATCTTCCGCCGGCGCGGGCGCCGGTGACGGCGCGGCGGGCGTGGGCACCGGCTCCGGTGCGGGCGTGGGCGCGGGCGCGGCCCGACGAGGCGCGGTCGGCCGTGGCGTCGCGGGCGCCGTTGGACGAGCGCCGGCTGGCTCGGTCGCGGCTGGCGCGCGTGGCAACTCGACTCGCGGAGCCTCAGACGGCGCCGGCTGACGCATGACCGGCTCGGAAAGCGGCGTGGGCCCCGCGGTCGGCGGCGCGGGCGCAGCCGGCCGCGGCGCGGCTGCCGACCGAGCAGGTGTCTCGGGCCGCGGCGCGGGCGTGGCCGGCGGCGACGCGAACGAGGACGTCGAGCCCGGCGCGACCGACGGCGAGGAGGCGGCGGCGGTCGCGGGGGGACGTGCAGGCACCGGTGGACGCGGGGTCGAGGCGCGGGCGGTGCGCTGCGCGGGCGGCGGCGCCGAGGGCGCCAGCAGCAGGATCAGCAGCGACAGGCCGACGAACCCGATGGTGACCGCCGCGCCGCCATAGATGAGCAGCGTCTTGAGCGACGGCCCCGTGCGCGCCGCCGGACGCGCGTAGCCGAGCGTGGCGAGCACCGCATCGGCGCGCGCCGCCCGGCCAGGCTCGTCATCGTCGTGACCATCGCGGTCCGCCGATTTCCGGCGGAGCGCATCCAGAATGAGGCTCACGGCTCCGTTCCCGCGCGACGCACGGCGGTGTCCGGCTCCCGCGAGACTGCGGCGAACATGCCGGTCGCGTAGCCCGCGGTGACCAGACGCACGTCGCTCGACGGGGCGGCCGCTTTCAGCCGGTCCACGTCGCGACGCGCGCTCTCCGGGTCAGTGTAGGCCCCGGCGAGGACGCGTTGCCAGCGGCCGTGCGATCCGAGGTCGACTTCGGCATAAAACACGCGGAAGCCCGCCGCTTCGAGCCATTCGGTCAGCGCCTGAATGTCGCCGGCGGCCGTCGATTCGGTCTCCGGATACGAGCTCACCAGAATCGTGAGCGCGGCGTCGGCCGGCAGCTGCCGATCGACGCTCGGCTGAAAGTCTCGCGCGGCATTCGTCGCCGGAGTCCTGACGTCATCATGGGTCGCCGGAGCCTCGACGTTGCGCCCCACCCCGGGCAGCGCGGGCCTTTCAGCCGAGCGTGAGACCGCCTGTTCCGTCTTCGCAAACCGCTGATACAGGTAGGCGGTCGCGCCGACGGCCAACGCCGACGACAGGAGCACCACGGCCGCCGCGGCCACCAGCGTCGCTCGCCGCGTCATCCAGCCGAGCCGCGGCGTGGACGGTCGCTGCACGTCGAGGTTCTGCGCCGCGTGCGTCACCATCTCGGGCGTGATGCGGCTGGCGCGCACCGAGAAACCAGCGAGCAGCGCGCGGTCGCAAATCAGGTTGATCAGGCGCGGGATGCCGCCCGACCACCGGTGCACCTGCTGCAGCGCCTTCGCGGTGAACGCCACGGCGGCGGATCCGCCGGCAATCGTCAGACGATGCGCGACGTAGGCGGCCACGGTCTCCTGATCGAGCGGTTTCAGCTCGTATCGGATCGACACGCGCTGATCGAGCTGCCTCAGCTCGGGCGACCGCAGCAGCGTTCCCAGGTTCAGCTGCCCGACGAGGATGATCTGCAGCAACTTCTCCTTGTCGGTCTCGAGATTCGAGAGGATTCGGATCTGCTCCAGCACGGCCAGCGGCAGGTTCTGCGCCTCGTCGATGATCAGCACCGCGCTCGCCTTGATCGGGATGAGCGACAGCAGGAAGTCGTACAGCGTCTCGATCAGCTCCTGCTTGCTCACGTGCGCGAGCCGGCCGGCCTTCACCTCCTCGCGCGAGATGACGCCGAAGTCCTGGAGGATGCGCTTCAGCAGATCCTCCTCGGTCATGAACGGATTCAGCACCAGCGCCGTGAACGTCGTCCGATCGATCTGCTCGAGCAGCGCCCGGCACAGCGTGGTCTTGCCGGTGCCGATGTCTCCGGTGACGACGACGAAGCCTTCGCGCCGGCGGATGGCGTACTGCAGCAGATCGAACGCGTTGGCGTGCGACTGGCTGCGATAGAGATACTTGGGGTCCGGCGTCAGGCTGAAGGGCTTTTCGGCGAACCCGTAATAGCTTTCGTACATGTTATTGGGCCGCGACGCCGGACACGATCTTCGGTGTCAGCAGAATGATCAACTCCACGCGCTTGTGCGTGACGACGGTCCCCCGGCCGAACCAGCCGCCGGTGACGCCGACGGTCTTGCGCTCGCGCACCTCGCGGTCGTGCGTGAAACCCGAGATGACGAGCGTCTCGCCGTCGGCGACGCGCGCCAGCATGTCGGCCTCGGCCACCGCCGGCGCCTTGACGATCGGGCTGAGGCTCAGGGTCACGATGGCGTCGGACGCGATCTGCGGGGTCACGCTGAAGGTGACCGCGTCGGTGCGCACGATGGACGGCTCGTTGTTGAGCGTCAGCAGCCGCGGGTTCGCCACCACCGCCACCTTGCCCTGCGCCGCGAGCAGGTTCATGAGCTTCGCGACGTCGGTGACGCGCAGGCCGGTCAGCGAGGGCCGCGGCGCGGCGCGCTGGGCGGGCGTCTGGGTGCCGATCAACTGCGCGGCGAGCACGGTCCAGTCGACGCCCGCCGCGTTCTCGTCATTCGGCTCGACTTCGATGATGCGCGCGTCGATCTGCACCTGGCGATGCACGCGATCCTGCACCGCGTCGAGATACACCGACACGCGATCGAGACGCTCCGGGAAGTCGGTCACCTGCAGCAGGCCGGCCTTGCGATCCACGTTGAACGTCGCGTGCTCGGTCAGCAGCGTCTGCACGCCTTTGGTGAGATCGCCGAAGACGTCCGTTTTCGTCGAGCTGGAGACCGCCGCGACGCTCGGCCCCGGCTCGCCGCCGACCGACGAGGTCCCGATGCGCCCGGTCGCCACGTAATTGAGGTCGAAGATGCGCGTCTCGGGCTCCCGCTTGAAGACGCGGACAAAGCTGCCGTCCACGGCGTAGTCGAGACCGAGCGGGCGGAGAATCAGGCCGAGCGCCTGGCGGACGGTGACGTTTTTCAACTCGCCGATGAACGATCCCCCGACCGACGGGTCGGGCACGACGCTCAGGTTGGTGCCGCGGACCAGCAGCAGCAGCAGATCCTTGATGGGCACCGGCTGCGCAAAGGTCAGCGTGAAGGCGCGGTTATCGAGATCCGCCGCCAGCGCGCGGTCGTCGAGCTGCGTCAGCGGCAGCGTCGGCAGCTGACCGGGCCGTTGCTGCGGCGCGGGCTGCGCCAGGGCGCTCGTCGCACCCAACATCACGCACACAGCGCCCAGCGCGCGGAGATAGTCCACGTCCCAGAATTTCGGCTCGGTGGGCGACCTGCGATAGCCGCGCGCAGCGCTGTGCAACGCTGGGCAGACACCAGGGACACGCACGTTGCACACTCAGACGTAGTGCGGGGCTTCAGTCCCGCGCTGTCTGGCAGGCCTGAAGGCCTGCGCTCCGATCGGATTCGTGCGGGTTACGCCGTTGGCGGGACGCCGATCACCTCTGGCGGCGTCTGCTTGCGGAAGATCATCGCGCCCAGCAGTCCGCCGAGCGTCGAGAAGATGGCGCCGACAAACAGGGCGAACATCAGACCGACGACGCGGCGGGCGATCATGAACGCCAGGCCGAGCTGCGCGTCGGAGAGCGCGTACCGGTCGATGGCGTCGCGCATCTCCGGCGGCATCGTGCCGGCGACGTCGATGATCCGCTGCAGCATCGCGCGCTCCATCGGCGCGACAAGGATCCCGATCGGAATCGCCACGACGAACTGCACGAACGCCCCGGCGATGCCGGCCAGCAGGCCGACGAGCGCGCCGTCGCCCGGCGAAATGGGCGCCGGCTGGTTCTGCTGGAGGAGATAGGCCGCGATCGCGCCCCCGCTGACGACCCACAGGCAGCAGCACACATTGCCCGCCGCGACGATCGGCAGCGCCGAGAGCACACCCATGACGACGCCCCCGATGAGCGCCGGCTGGGTGTAGGCCGGTCTAGTCGTAGTACTCACGGCCCAGATGCGTGATGAGGTCTTCGCCCTTGAGGTATCGCAGCGTGTTCTTCAGCTTCATCAGCTGGATGAACAGATCGTGTTCCGGATAGAGGCCCGGCGCGTGCATGGGGCTCTTGAAGTAGAACGACAGCCACTCCTGGATGCCGTGCATGCCGGAGCGCTTCGCCAGATCCATGAACAGCGCCACGTCGAGGACGATCGGCGCGGCGAGAATGCTGTCACGGCAGAGAAAGTTGATCTTCAGCTGCATCGGGTAGCCGAGCCAGCCCACCAGATCGATGTTGTCCCAGCCTTCCTTGTTGTCGCCGCGCGGCGGGTAGTAGTTGATCCGCACGACGTGGCACAGATCCTTGTACAGATCGGGGTACAGCTGCGGCTGCAGGATGTAGTCGAGAACCGACTTCTTGCTCTCTTCCTTCGTCTTGAACGACTCCGGATCGTCGAGCACCTCGCCGTCGCGGTTGCCGAGGATGTTGGTCGAGTACCAGCCGGCCACACCGAGGAGCCGCGCCTTGAGGCCGGGCGCGATGATCGTCTTGATCAGCGTCTGGCCGGTCTTCAGGTCCTTGCCGGCCAGCGGGGACTGCGTCTTCGCCGCGAGGTCGACGAGCGCCGGAATGTCGGCCGTGAGGTTCGGCGCCGCGTTCGTGTACGGAATGCCCTCGCGGATCGCGGCGTACGCGTAGACCATGCTCGATGGAATCGCCGGGTCGTTCTGCTCGAGCGCCCGCTCGAAGCTCTCGACCGTCTGATGCGCGGCGGTTTCGGTCGCGAAGATCTCGGTGCTGCCGCACCAGACCATGACCATCCGATCGAGGTTGTTGTCGGCCTTGAACTTCCGGATGTCGGCGACGACCTGCTCGGCGAGATCCTTCTTGTTCCTGCCCTTCTTCACGTTCGGGCCGTCGAGCCGCTTGACGTAGTGCTTGTCGAAGACCGCCGGCCACGGGCGGATCCGCTCGAGCTCGGGACGGACCTGTTCGAGCAGCGCCGGCTCCAGCACGCCGGCCGTCTTCGCCGCCGCGTAGCAGTCGTCCTCGAAGATGTCCCAGCCGCCGAAGACGAGATCGTCGAGGGAGGACAGCGGCACGATGTCGCTGATTTTAGGCGACCGGTTGTCGGTGCGCTTGCCGAGGCGGATGGTCCCCATCTGCGTCAGCGAGCCGATCGGTTTTGCGATGCCTTTGCGAATGGCGAGGACGCCGGCGATCGTCGTCGTGCTGACCGCGCCGAGGCCGACGAGCAGGATGCCGAGCTTGCCACGCGCTGGAGCAATATCAACAGGTGTAGACATGAACTTTAGACTATATAGCTTTCGGCTTTCAGCTGTCAGCTGTCAGCTGTCAGCAATCAGCTGAAACGCCGACCGTCGTGCGGTAAGCTGAGAGCTGACAGCTGAAAGCTGAGAGCTGGAATGTTCCTGAAACGCGACAACCCGTATCTGCTCATCGTCGGCATGGCCGGCGTGAAGATGGGCGATCGACTCGTGCAGGTGGGCTGCGCGCACGGCGGGCGGCTCGGCGCCATCGCCGCCAAAGTCGGCCTCTCCGGTCGCGCCGTCGTCGTCGTCCCGGATGAGCCGTCTGCGGCGCGGGCGCGCAAGAGCGCCGAGGAAGCCGGCGTGCTCGTCGAAGTCGACGTGTCGCCCCCGACGCGGTTGCCGATCGAAAACGACGGGTTCGACATCGCGGTGGTGGACGACACCGGCGGACTGCTCGGCGCGCTCGGGGCCGAGGACCGCGTCGCCGCGATTCGCGAGCTCGTGCGCGTGCTGCGCCCGGGCGGCCGCGTGCTGATTGTGGGTGCGGCGCCGCGCGGCGGCTTCGGCGCGCTCCTCACGCGCGCGCAAAGCGGTCCACCGTTTGTCGCGTCGGGCGACGCCAACAAATCGCTGCAGGCCGATGGCTTCAGAGCCGTGCGAACGCTCGCCGAGCGGGAAGGCCTCGTCTTTGTGGAAGGGATCAAGCCACGACAAGCCGGGTAGGGCTGGTAGGCCACGTAGGTTTGACGGTAGACCAGTTCAGGAGCGTTCCTCACCCGACCCACCCGACCCACCCGACCTACCTGACCCACCCGACCCACCCGGCCATTCATCACCGAGCACATGTCAGGTGGCGCCCGCCATCGATCGGGATCGTCTCGCCCGTCATCCAGCCTGCGCGATCCGACGCCAGAAACAGAATCAGCGCCGCGATGTCGTCGGGGTGTCCGGGACGTCCGAGCGGATGCGTGTCCTTCGATCGCTCGAGGAACGCCGCGTACTGCGCCTCGCCCATGCCCGAGCGGCGGTGAAGGTTCGTGACGGTGACGCCGGGATTGACGGCGTTGACACGGACGCCGAGCGGCGCCATCTCAATCGCCGCGCAGCGCGTCAGGTGATCGACGCCCGCCTTGCTCACGCAGTACGCCAGCACGCCGGGAAACGACCGCAGGCCGTTGACGCTCGACACGTTGACGACCGACCCTTTGCGCGCCGTCAGATGCGGCGCCGCGGCACGCATCAGGCGGAACGGCGCGCGCAGGTTGACCGCCATCATCGTGTCCCACACCTCGTCGGTCGTCGCCTCGAGCGTGCCGCTCGCGATGACGCCGGCCGCGTTCACGACGACGTCGATGTGGCCGAATGCCTCGAGCGCCGCGTTGACGATCCGCTCCGGCGCGTCCGCTGCGGTCACGTCGGCGCGGCAGGCGACCGCCCGCCCGCCCGCGGCCCGCACGGCGCCCGCGACCTCGGTCAAGGCGGTTTCCTGACGCCCGACGAGCACGAGGGAGCCGCCGTCTTTGCCAAACGCCTCGGCTGTGGCCCGTCCGATGCCGCTCGTCGCTCCCGTCACGATGATGGATTTGCCCGTGAATGACATGGGCAGAGTCTAGCCCAGGGGACAGCGTGTCACGTGCCGAGCACAGTCCGGCCGCCTCGCATCGGGCTGACCCGCGAAGTTTCAAGGCGAAACGACCGAAAAGGGTAGGCAGGACTTTTGCCTCGCAGACAACCGGGCTCGATGCTTCCCACACCCGCCAACGACTCGTTCACCCCGCGGGAAATCGCGCGGGCCGCCGGCGTCCCGGAACCGCAGGTGCTCGCTGCGCTTGGTTTGCCTGCTGGCTCGTCGGGGACCGACACCCGCTCGCTGTGCATCGGACACGCCGAGGCGGTGCGGATCGGACGGATGCTGGCGCAACGCGCCGCGCGCACGTCGCGGAGGGTCGCGACGCGCGCGCCCGATCCGCTCTTCTCCTTGTTCGCGGACCTCACGCCGTCACGCCGATCGGCGGGCGTGCCGCTGGCCCTCTCGAGCACGCTCCACGCCGGCCTTGTCACCCTCGTCGTGTTCATCACGACGTTCAACCTGGCGCCGCGCGCCGCCACGCTCAGGGCTGACGACCGGCCGGCCGACCCCATGCGGCTGGTCTTTCTCAACCTTCCGGGCCCTAGTGGTGGCGGAGGCGGCGGAGGGCTGCAGCAGCCGGCGCCGCCGCCGAAGGCGCTCGGTGAGGGCCACCACGCGATCAGCAGTCCGCTGCCGGAGCGCCGCGAGAGGAAACCGATCGTGCCGACGCCGGTTCCGCCCGAGCCCAAACCTGCGCCGCTGCTCAAGGCCGAGCAGCTGCCGGCGGTGGTCGCGCCGCTTCCGACCGCGCCAGCCGACACTCGGAATCGCGTGGGCGTCCTGCAGGAGACGCCCGTTGCAGCCGACAGTCACGGGCCCGGCAAGGGGGGCGGCGCGGGCACCGGCACGGGCGCCGGTCTCGGCGAAGGGAACGGCAGCGGCGTCGGACCGGGATCAGGCGGCGGCACGGGCGGCGGACCCTATCGGCCCGGGAGCGGCATCGAGCCGCCGCGCCTCCTGCGCGAGATGAAAGCGGACTACACCGAAGACGCGCGCCAGCGCGGCGTGTCGGGCGACGTCGTGCTCGAAATCGTGGTGCGCACCGACGGGTCGGTGGGCGATGTGAAGATTCTGCACGGCCTCGCCAGCGGGCTGAACGAGCGCGCCGTGCAGGCCGTGCGGCAGTGGCGGTTCGCGCCCGCGCGCCGCCTGGGCGCGCCGATCGACGTCATCGTCGAGGTGGCGGTCGAGTTCAGGCTGCGGTGAAATGAGATCATGTTCTTGCTGATTGTCACGCTCGTGTCGATGCTGCTCGCCGCGATCATGAGCGTGGTCGCCTGGCGCGTCGCCGTCGAGGAGCGGCGCCGGTCGGAGGCGCGCGTGGACGCGCTCGCGGCGGAGATCCATGACGTCCCGGCGCCGGGTGTCCGCGTGTCGCCGTACCGACTGGACGATGACCTCGAGTTGCGGCCGGTGTCGGGGACGGCGACGCGATCGGAGATGTTCGCCGCGACGCGCCCCGCAGGCTCGCCCTCGCGCCTCGCCGTGGTGGTTGCGATCGGCGTGTTCGTGTTCGGCGCCGCCGTGTCGCTGGCGATCGTGTTGAGCGCCGGCTCGCGCGGCCTGGCCAATCCGCCGGCGACAGACGCGGTGGGCACCCCTCCGCTCGAGCTCGTCGTGCTCGGGCACGAACGGGACGGCGATCGGCTGACGGTGCGCGGTGTCGTCCGCAATCCGGCGACCGGCGCACGCCTGGACGACCTCAGCGCCGTCCTCATCCTGCTCACTCGCGAGGGAGGGGTGCGGGCGAGCGCACGCGCCGCCGTCCGGCCGGCGCCGCTCGGCCCCGGCGGCGAGTCCACCTTCGTCGTCACCGTTGCTGGCGCGACCGACGTCGGACGGTTTCGGGTGAGCTTCAGAACCGACGATCACGTCGTGCCGCACATTGATAAACGTCATGAAAGTTAGAAGTCTGCCGATCGCCGCGGGTGCCGTCGCGCTGCTTGTCGTGTCGCTCAGCGGGCAGCAGCGGTCGCCGGAGCACGCGCCGCAGGAGCAGGGCTTTCGCTTCAAGAGCGGCGTCGAGCTGGTCAACGTCACCGCGACGGTGTCCGAC
>Ga0209514_10004787_pt1 | contig 17938 bp, 21 predicted proteins | sample Subgrocontami58m_FD_187452 | JGI IMG/M metagenome (GOLD analysis project Ga0209514, IMG submission 187452) | Subsurface groundwater microbial communities from S. Glens Falls, New York, USA - GMW37 contaminated, 5.8 m (SPAdes) (version 3) | ecosystem: Environmental > Aquatic > Deep subsurface >...
GCGTTGTATAATCTTGGCGTTGTTTACCATGACAAGCAAATGTACGGCGAGGCCGCTGATGTCTTTAAAAAGATCGTAGACTCAAATCCCAACAACCACGATGCCCGCTATAATCTGGCCTTTGCGTACAGCCAGAAAGGACAATATAAAGAGACCGCCGCCGAGTGTGAAAAACTTCTGGAGCTAAATCCCGGCAATGCCAGCGCGCACCTGTTGCTGGGTGATGTCTATGGCAAGCTTGGCAGAACAAAAGAGGCGCAGGAAGAGTACGAGATTTATAAGAAATTAATATTCGCCAAGTAAGGATGGTTCCAACGTGAGAAAGCTAATTGTCGTTTTATATCTGTTATTTACTGCAACTGCCGTATTTACTTCCTTTTCCGCCCAGGCGCAGGAACTCCGGTCAAATCCGGCTGGCGCCGCAGTTCAGTCGCAGCCGGGGCAGTCCGCGCAGGTTTCTCTCCCGGAAATACCGCCTACCCCGCGTTCAAAACTCGAAATCATCCAATACAGTCTGCTTCCCTTCGCCATCGGCGCGGCTATCTGGTTAATATTGCGTCTTGATAAGATGGAAAGGGATGAGGCTGGAGAGAAAAAAGAAGGGTAGTAACCTGCAAGGGCAATTCAAGAATTTCCCCTACAGAGGGTCGCTAAGATGTTTTCTACGGCGCATGTTTTCAAAAAACCGAACTGATGCGCGTCTTGTTAAATCCCACACTGTATCTGCCTTTGCAGGGGAAGCACACGCTTTATTGTCCAAGCAACTGCGCCTTTTTAAACTCATAGTCTTCTTCTGTGATAAGCCCTTCCTCTCTCAGTTCGTTAAGCTCTGACAACCGGTCATCTTCCGGCTCGTTTGCAACGGGCGCAGGAACAACGTCCTGCGGTTGCGCGCTGGAGAGTTCGTTGAGCTTCAGTTTATAATCCTCTTCCGTAATAAGCCCTTCTTCGTAAAGTTCTTTTAGGTCATTCGCCTTTTCGTCTTTAATTTCACCCCCGGAAGTTTCTCCTGGAGATGTCAATGCGGGTTGTGTTTCTTCCGCCGACACAGCGGTAAGTTTGCTTTTCTTATTTTCATAATCCTCTTCAGTAATCAAACCCTCCTGCCGCATTTCTTCCAGCATCTTTAATTTGTCGTCATCAGTTTGCGGAGGCATCTCTTCCGTTGCAACCTCTTTTACTTCTTCAACCGCCTGCGTCACTGGCGCCGTTTCACCGGACAAACTTGGCGTTTCAAACTGAGGATATTCTTGCTCTTCGGAGGGGGCGGTTTCGTCTGCGTCCGTGGGCGTGCTTTCTTCTGCATGCTGCGCTACAGGCTCTTCTTCCACGCGCGGTGCTCTCTTTACCTGGGCTTTAGGTTCCGGCAATTCACCGATATCTTTGCCTTTGATGAGGGCGTCCTTTTTTTCTTCGTAATCTTCCGGAGAAAGTGTTCCCTCTTCTTTAAGCTCCAGTAATTGCGTAAGCTTTTTGTGCAAATCATTGATATCTATGGTTGGTTCAGGTTCTTCGGTTGTCGCCGCCGTTTTCTTTGATTTCTTTTTACCTTTCGACAGAGCAGATTCCTTTACACGAGCCTTTGTCTCTTCCGGTACGTCTTCGGCTTCCGGTTCCTCCGGCTCGGCTCTGCTGACCTCTTTATGGGCAGTTTTTTCTGATTTCATCTCTGGTTTTTCATCCTCTACAGCCTCTTCCGGCTGGACGGCGGTCGAATCGTTTTTCTCCTCAGACATCTTCGTCTTTTCAGGCTTTCTTACCGCGAGCCGCTTCTCTTCCTTTTTTACCCGATCTGCCTTCCTTTTCTCCTTAATTTTCTTTTCGTCCCGTCCGTCAAAGGGCGGCGAGAAGATGGAAACCGCCACAAAGGGTTCAGCGCCCGTATTGAGGAATTTGTGTACGGTCTTTGCCGGAATTTGCAAAATAGAGCCGGGTTTTACCATATACCGTGTGCCGTCCAGGGTGGCGATGCCGCTTCCCTTCTTCACGTAGACGACCTCGTCGTGTCTTTTGTGATAATGCGGACGCAGTTCGCCATTTTGACGCACCTGAACCAGGTGCATGCTGGAATTCTTGTTCTCGCCCACGTGGGTAACTTTTGTCTCTTCATTTTCGCCCAGCGGATTTTTTTCTGCAACCTCTTCGATATTCTTTACCGTAGACGAGTATACTTCGGGGAATTTTGTGGGATGCTTCAGCGATTCTACAAAATTGGTGGGATAGTACCGTATCGTTGTGCAGCCAATAAAAGCAAGCGAAAGAAGGGGACACACCAGCCGTAGAATAATTTTCGTATTGTTCATAAATTTATTAAAACATAAAGATACATCGTATTGCAAGTATGTATTTGAAATGACCGCGTGCGACAAATGGCTTCAGGCAGCGCAACAGGGACGGGTTCGAAATTCCTTAACGGGGAATTAGTTCGTTGACAATCCGGCAGCTTGTTTTTATCATAAAAACCATGAGAACAAACGGGGAAAGAAGACGGTTTCTTAAAAAGGCGTTACAAATTGGCGGCGGTGTGTGCGCCTCCGCGTTCATCGGCAGATACACTTCTCCTGACGCCCGGTTTATTTCGTGGGGCGGAGAAACGCCCCCCGTGAATCCATCCGTTGTGGCCGTTGCACGAGACGATAGCATATTTACCGGTACGGGTTCCATAAGAGAAACTACCATCTCGGGTTTGCTGCACAAGGCCGTAATGCAGTTAACCGGCGCGCCGTCGCAGGAAAAGGCGTGGCAGACGCTTTTCAGACCTGACGACATTGTCGGAATAAAATTAAACTGCCTCTCCGGAAAAACCATGTCTCCCCACGTAGCGGTCGTGGAGTCTATCATACAGGGGTTGAAATTCGCGGGTGTTAAAGAGAAAAATATTATCGTATTCGAACGGTTCAACCGGGAGCTGGAAACCGCAGGGTTCCGCGTAAGGCGCATGACGGATGGAGTCCGGTGTTTCGGCACCGATGAGCTCCCCGGCGGCGGTTACGAGGCGGAACCGGAATTTGCGGGCAGCGTGGGGACGTGCTTCAGCAAAATAGTGTCCCGGTTATGCACCGCGCTTATTAACGTGCCCGTCCTGAAGGACCACGACCTGGCGGGCGTCAGCGTGGCCATGAAAAACTTTTTTGGCGTCATCCATAATCCCAATAAATATCACGGCGACAATTGCAATCCGTTCGTTGCGGAGTTAAGCGCCCATCCTTATATTGCCGGCAAGGTAAGACTGATTGTGTGCGACGCCCTGCTGGCGCAGTACCACGGCGGACCCGGTTATAAACCGCAGTGGACGTGGAATTATAACGGAATCATTGTGGGGAAAGACCCTGTTGCGATTGACCGGATATGCTATACGATACTTGAGGAAAAACGGAAGGAAGTGAGACTTCCTACGTTCAAACAGGCAAGGCGCGAGCCTAAATATATCTCAACCGCGGCTGCGTTAGGATTGGGCACGGACGATATTTCAAAGATCAAATTGGTTCACGTATAGGACTACCGATACTTCTCTGCCTCACAGGCAGGTAAAATTTATTGAATGATACCATGTCCTTTGTTATAATTCTGCACATATTGGGTAATTTAATTTGGAATGAAGGTCATGTTTCGTACATGACCTTTTTTATGTAAGGAAAATTACGATGTCATCACCGTTTACAGAAGAACAAATAAAGCGTTACTCGCGGCATATCATACTTCCGGAGGTAGGCGGGAAGGGGCAGTTAAAGCTCCTGCAGGCCAAGGTGTTTCTGGTAGGCGCAGGGGGGCTTGGCTCTCCCGCGGCATTTTACCTTGCCGCCGCCGGCATTGGGAAAATAGGCATTGCCGACAGTGATTGCGTAGACCACTCGAACCTGCAACGGCAAATACTGCATTCCACCAAGGACGTTGGACGTTCCAAGGCGCTCTCCGCCAAGGAGACCCTGGAGGCGTTGAACCCCGATGTCGAAGTAGTTCCTTACACAGACCGCCTTACTTCAGAAAATATCCTGGATATTATCAAAGACTACGATGTTATCCTTGACGGGGCGGATAATTTTCCCACTCGTTATCTTGTCAACGACGCATGCGTCTTCCTCAAGAAACCATTGTCGCACGGCTCAATCTTCAGGTTCGAAGGGCAGGTTACGACGATCGTGCCATTTGAAGGGCCATGCTACCGCTGCCTGTACGAAGCGCCGCCGCCGCCGGGTCTTGTTCCCTCATGTCAGGAGGCTGGCGTGCTGGGCGTATTGCCTGGCGTTATCGGTTCTATCCAGGCAACGGAGGTGGTAAAACTCATCCTGGGCAAGGGCGAGATATTAAAAGGGAAATTGCTCATCTATGATTCCTTAAATATGGACTTTAAAAAGGTCAAGATACACAAAAACCCCAATTGTCCGGTATGCAGCGATAAGGCGACGATCAAGGAACTTATTGATTATGAAGAGTTTTGCCATTCCCACGTTGGATCATAAAGGTAAATTCAAAATGAAGATTATAGATAATCCAAGATATATTTGTTTGACCGTTGCGCTTGCCGGGGCGGTTCTGTTTCTCAACACGATTTCAGACGTCTTCGTTTTTAAAAAGCTATACGCAGGCGAAAAAAATCTAACATCGCAAACTGAGGTAAAAAACATATCGCCAAAACAGGCCAGGGAACTTATGGACAAGTCAAAGGATGTGTTTGTGCTGGATGTGCGAACCAAAGAAGAATATGACGAGGTGCACCTGAAAGAGGCGAGCCTGATTCCTATCCAGGAACTCGAACAAAACACCGGCAAGATTCCAAAAGACAAAAAAGTGATCATTCACTGCGCATCGGGAAAACGCAGCGCCAGGGCGTGTGAGATGCTAAAAGACAAGGGATTGAAGGAGTTGTACAACCTGGAGGGCGGCATCCTGAAGTGGCAGGCGGAAGGCTACCCAGTGGTAAAACCTTAATTCGTCAATTCCGCTTGGCCTGACCGTCTTTTCCTTAAGAAAACACCTTCCAGATAAATAAGGAGATCATTACCAGTCCGATTATTATTTTTATCACCGAACCGCCCAGAAAACCCACAAAATTGCCGAGTCCTGACTTTAACGCCCCTTTGTAACCCTTCCCGCCGATAAGTTCGAAGATAACCGTGCCTACGATGGGTCCCAGTATCAAGCCGACGGGGCCGCCCATGTAAAAGCCTGCGCCCGTGCCTACGATTGAACCGATGATACCCCATTTCGTTGCGCCAAATTTCTTTGCCCCGTAGACGTTTCCAAGATTTTCAAGCACGATGGAAAAGATGGTGAGCAGGGCAAAGACCAGCAATATCATCCAGGTAACCTTCTCAAAGTGGGTGAATACCGCGTACAGGAATGCCCCCAGCCAGATGAGCGGCATGGTGGGAATAATCGGGACAATAATCCCAGCCATCCCCCCAAACATAATAATCAGCGCGATTGTAAACAGCACGATTTCCCAGATGCCCATCAGTTGCCCTTTCATGGATTTACGGTTTGGAAATGAAATTTGAAAAAATACGACATTATGCTATCATGTTAACGTGTCGTGTTCAACTGAATCAATTCAGATAAAATTGAAATCTGCGAGGAAAAAATTATGCTGTGGTCTGTCATGGGAACAATTGCTGCAATCTGCACAACGGTGGGGTTTATCCCTCAAATTATTCGCGGGATAAAAACCCGGGAATTAAAGGATGTTTCTCCGACAATGCTCACGCTTTTACTGGTGGGATGCAGTATGTGGCTGGCTTACGGAGTCCATTTAAAAAATCCCATTATTGCGATTGCAAACGGGTTTACCCTCTCGTTTGTAATCACCATTTTTTTCCTGCGCACCTTATTTAACAGAAACAACGCAAGGAGTTAGGCGTTTTTTGTGTGTCCGCGGAATGGATACGTTATGCGATTCGAGCGCTGTTTCGGAAGGTAAACACGGTGATTTCCGGACGTGCAAGGAATCTGATGGGAAAATTGGAAACTCCGATGCCCTTGTTTACGTACATGGCGGTTTTTTCCTCGTGAAACAAACCGGAGGCGTAGCGGGCGCCGAATTTGGAATATACCACCGGCGGCCCGTAGATGGGCAGACTTACCTGTCCGCCGTGGGTATGACCTGCCATAACAAAGTCAATGCCGGTGCATTTAATTTTTTCGATTGCATCCGGGTTGTGGCACAATAAAATCTTGGGTTTGTCGTCAGTGCCTTTCAGGGTTGCTTCTAAATTGAATTTGCCCGCCCACAGGTCGTCTGCCCCCGCAATGAAGAGATGCTCTTTCTTCCGGAAGAGCGGGATGTGCTCGTTAATTAATACACGAATGCCTTTTTCCGATAACGCCTCCACGGTGTCGTCTTTGTTGTCGTGGTTCCCCAAAACGGCAAAGACGCCTTCTTTTGACTTCAGCCCCCCCAATTCCTTTGCAACGGCGGAGATGAATTCTTTGGAGCCGTACACATAGTCGCCCGTTAATGCGATTATGTCGGGGGCAAGCGCGTTCACCTTCCGGACGCACCTTCTGATAAATTCCCTGGGCACATATTTGCAGTGGTGAATGTCCGAAAGCTGCGCAATCGTCATTCCCTCGAATTGCTCCGGAAGGCCATGGATGTTTATGAGCACGTGCTTTGTTTCAATCCAGCGCGGCTCTAACAAACAGCTATAACTTCCGACAGACATAACGCCGAGCACGTATCCGCATGCGCCCTGTATGAACATACGCCTGGAAATCATATTTCGTTACTCCGTCAAATCGCTTGTATACGTTCCTGAATGAATCGCCGTTATCGCTTGAGACCGCATGGCGATGCGCAGTCGGTACAGATACCCTCTTCCCATTCTTCCTGAACGAATTCCATCCAATCGTTGGGAGAATTCCGGCATGAAAGACATATTCCGAGGTCGCACAGTCCGTCAGTTGCGCTGTTCGAGTCTGTAATTGCCGCCCCGCAGCAAGCGCACTGCCAGGTAATCATATCGCTGCTTACATGACCGCCAACATCACACATGTAACACCCCTTTTCGGTAAAACCTCAAGCCTTCTTTTTACTGTTATCTACGAAGTATTGTAACACATCCGTCTCGGTAATCAAGCCAAGGAGTTTTGTCGTCTCTTTTACCACGGGCAAACCGCCGACCTTTTTATCAATCATAATCTGCGCGGCTTCCTCTATGGTTGCGTCCGGTGAAACGGTAACGACGTTTTTCGTCATCACCTCAGCAACCTTAATGGAATCGAGAAATTCCTTGTTTTCCTTCCAGTTTGTAAGGATGGAAGTCAGCGATGCGCGATAGAGGTCTCTTTGCGTCAATATGCCCACGATTGCATCCCCTTTCACAACGGGCAAATGTCGTATCCTCCCCAGGTACATAATATCGTTTGCAAAACCAAGCTTCGAATCAGCGTTCAGGGTTACCAGTTGCGTCTTCATGACATCTTTTACCAGCATCTTTCTCCTCCATTTCTATGGCATTTTTAAGCGTTGCTTCCCATTCCGACCCGTAATGATTTTGAAGATTTCTCTGTATCTTTTCCTCCCATGCCTGATACGCCTGCCGTATCGTACCGATGGGCTGATGTTTCTCTGACGTATACAGGATATTCTGCGTTCGTTTGGGTAATGGAATCAGAATATAGTCAACCTCCTTCGACCCTGCTTGTATTGTGGCCAAGCGGACGTCTTTTGCGCCTACGAGCAGTTCCCGCGCAGCATGGGCATCTTCGGTCACAAATATATCCTGTATTACGCCTATATCGTCCCGGATTGCGTAAAAGGCGTTCCATTCCCTCTTGTATACAAGGTGCTTATACGCGGTTGAAGCGGTGTATTCATTGAATATACACGGACCGCTCATGCTCTGATAGAGCGATTCTCCGGCGCTGTCCGGATAGCCCCTGCACTGCTGCGGACGATGCTTATAGATGCTGCAGCGTAAATCTATTTTCAGGGCTGAGTTTTTGTCGTCTCTTGATATGATAAAGTCAAGGAACTTGCATGAATCGTACAGCTCATTCTTTTGGCCTTCGCTCGTGACTAACAATTTAACGTTGAGCGAGCCGGTTCCCCTTCTCCACATGGACTTAAAAAGTCCGATGTGGCCGTTGTTTGGCGGAATGACACAGGTGAAGCAACACATCCCATCGGAACATTCACTCTCAGCAAGGGACATATTGCAGCGGTTCTTATTCGCGATACCATGAGTATCCATGCTAATTTATACTGTTATACGAGTTACTTTTTGGTCAATTAACTGACAGGCAACCTTATATCCCGCGCTTGACTCGTCGTAGTTGGGTATTCTTTTGATTATAGCCCTGGCTTTCTCATGGAGGTCTATAGGATTGATGATGCCGTTAATATTGGTAACTAAAACCCTGCCCAACTGTGTAGAATAGGCGCCCACAAAGTCATAAATCCCGCCAATGATGGTTAATTTCCCCTCTTTTACCATGCCGCCATAATATTTTAGAGCCTTTTCTATCTGATAGTCCACATTGATCTGACTCAAATAAGCAAGTTCTTTCATTTCATTTTGAATCTTTCGCAGATCTGGAATTCCCCTCTCTATAGGAATGGTTAAAGGGAGCATTTCTGATTTTATTTCTCGACTGATAGATGAAAAGTCTATCTTCATAAGGTTATCAAAAGACTTTGCCAGATTAACAATTTCTTTGGATTGCGTTATGCAGGCGTGGGTGGCAAATTTTACCGCACCACAATCGGTATGTCCCATCACAAGCATGACAGGGGTTTTAAGGACTAAGAGTGCGTACTCGATAGAACCCCTGTTTACTGCAAACTGATTGCCCGCATTCCGGACAATAAACACCTTGTTAAATATATCCATTCCAAGAACATTGCCATGCACCCGTGAATCTGCGCAGGTAACGAGGGTAATGTAAGGGCTCTGGTGTGATGCATACGCCAGGAACTTCGTTTCTTCCGAGCTCTTTACAAAGGCCTCGTTATGAATCAACAGATGGCGAAAAATATTTCCAACTTCCATGTCTGTCTCCCGAGTAAAATTAAACTTTTAATATATACTAAATTTTCGTAAATAAACTGCTTCTTACCTGAAAACACGCAGCACAAACTTCCTGGCAAAACCAAACAACGAGCGGTTCTTGCAAAAACGCGCCCCGGCATGCTAGAGAAGGCACAAACTTAGTATATACACTCGTTTAATTTTATTATGTCGTTTCGAAATATTTTTTATGTTCCCAGTCGGTCACCTGTATCCGATATTCATCCCACTCGGCCATCTTTGAATGTATGTATATCTGGTAGGTGTGTGAACCGAGGGCGTTCTCCATCAGTTTGCTCTTTTTCAATTCCTCAATGGCTTCGCCAAGAGAACCTGGCAGTGTGGCGATATTTCTATACGTTAACTCGTCTTTATTAAATTCATAAACGTTTTCTTCGACCGGACTGGGGGGCGTCAGGCCTCTCTTCATGCCATCAAGACCGGCTTCCAGCATGACTGCAAGGGTAAGGTACGGATTATTGCTGGGGTCTGGACATCTCAGCTCCGCCCTCGTTGCCTGCTCTCTCCCCGGAGAATAGCGTGGGATACGTATCAAAGCGGAGCGATTCTTTTGTCCCCAGCAAATATACACGGGGGCTTCAAATCCAGGCACCAGTCTTTTATATGAATTCACGGTTGGAGACAGGATGGCGCTCATTGCCCGCACGTGCTGCAACTGTCCCGCAATAAACTGCCTTGCCACCTTACTGAGCTTGTATTCGTCTTTTTCATCAAAGAAGATGTTTTTTCTGGTGTTGATATCGAAGAAACTCTGGTGACAGTGCATCCCGCTGCCGCACACGCCATAGATAGGTTTGGGCATGAAGGTGGCGTACAAATCGTGTTTATGCGCAATAGACTTTACCACCTGTTTGAAAGTCAGGGCGTTTTCCGCCGTTTTCAACGCCTCTGCATATTTAAAATCAATCTCGTGCTGACCGGGAGCTACTTCATGATGGCTCATCTCGACGTTAAGCCCCATTTTCTCCAGGGTGAAAATGATGTCCCTTCTTACGTTTCCCGCCAAGTCTCTCGGAGAAAAGTCGAAATAACTTCCCACGTCATGGGGGGTCGGTTCCACCTGATTATTGCTCTTGGGTTTGAATAAGAAGAATTCAAGCTCCGGTCCCACGTTGTACTCTAAATTCAGGGCGCGGGCATTTTTGATGGCTCTCTTCAGGATATACCGGGGGTCGCCTTCGAAAGGAGCGCCGTCGGGCATGTAGACGTCACAGAAAAGCCTCGCCGTTGGCTCTTCCGCTTCCCAGGGAAGCAGTGCATACGTGCTCGTATCGGGTTTTAAATACATATCGCTTTCGCAAATTCTCGTAAAACCCTCGATTGACGACCCATCAAACCATATCCCTTTTTCTATGGATTCCGGGAACCGCTCCATGGGTATCGTAACGGACTTGATATTCCCGTTAATATCCGTAAATTGTAATTGGACAAGTTTTACATTGTCCTCTTTTGCCCGATTGATAATCGCCAAATCAGAATGCTCACTGGTCATGGAAATATCACCTTTCTAACACTGTTTGTTGAGTTTCGCTGAATACGACTTGTGCGGAAATAATTTGTCTGTAAAATGTTCGTAAATTCTAAACATATTACCCCCAAAAAACAAGTAATTTATAACTGACTGCCAAAGGTGTTCATCCTTGACACTCCTCATATCTCATGCTAAACTTCACTTTAATTCAGGAACCTTACAGCATCTTTATTGGAAAATATTTCTTTATCTGTGGATAAGGAATAGACAATTCAGAGAAACATTGAGCGAGATGATTATGGGAAAGGTAGTTGCCGTCTGCGTCAGTAAAAAAAAGGGGACGCAGAAACAAGATGTCGGGTCGTGCAAATTAATTGAGCAGTTTGGGCTGGAAGGCGACGCCCATGCGGGCAAGTGGCATCGTCAGGTGAGTTTGCTTGCCAGGGAAAGCGCGGACGTTATGCGCAGTAAAGGGCTGAACATCAAGGACGGCGATTTTGGGGAAAATATTGTAACCGAGGGCATCGAGCTGAAATCCCTTCCCATAGGAACCGTTTTAAAAACCGGCGACGGCGTAGTCCTCCGGGTGACGCAGATAGGCAAGCTCTGTCACGACCGGTGCGCTATTTATTACACGGCAGGCGATTGCATCATGCCCCGCGAGGGCATTTTCGCAGAAATTCTTACCGGCGGCATGATCAGGACGGGGGATGAAATTACCATGGCCGGAAAGGATACCGTGGTGGAGGCATGATCCGGGCAGCCATTTTAACCCTCAGTGATAAAGGTTCCAGGGGTGAGCGTGAGGACAAAAGCGGCGAGGTAATCCGCACCATGCTTGCGGGAATTGATGCAACCATCACGGACTACGAAGTCATTCCCGACGAGAAAGACCTCATTACCAAAAAACTCTTTGAATTTGCCGGAAAGGCCGATCTCGTCGTTACCACGGGTGGTACGGGCGTCGGCCCCAGGGACGTTACACCAGAGGCGACGCGGGCGGTTATAGAAAAAGAACTGCCGGGATTTTCAGAGGCGATGCGGGCGGAGGGTCTCAAACACACGCCGCGGGCTATGGGTTCAAGGGCGGTTGCAGGCATTTACCGGCAGACGCTCATTATCAATCTGCCCGGAAGTCCGAAGGGGGTCGCAGAAAACCTGGCGGTCGTTTTACCCGTCATTCCCCACACCATCGGCCTTATCAAGGGACAAGTCAGCGACTGCGCAAAAGACCGGGAAAAACACGTATAGGTCGCTATTCCTCTTTTTCTCGTCACTCGTTGCACGTCACCACTCCAAAAACCTGTCCTCATGACAGTGGTTCCGTTGTTGTTTGGAGTCCAAATATGCTATCAGGCGTACCTCCGGTGATATATCTCACCAGTTCGCTATGATTGTCTACGACCATGTCGGCCTCTTTTAAACAATCTTTGCCAAGATACGTGGTTATGGCGATGCATCGCAGACCTGCGCTCTTTGCTGAACGCACGCCAAAAGGGGCGTTCTCTATGACAAGGCAGTCTTCTTTGGGTACGCCGAGTTTCTCGACGGCCATCAGATAAGGCTCTGGCGAGGGCTTGCTTATCTTCGTTTCGTCCCCGCCGACAATAACCTGAAAGGTATCCGGAAAGAAGTTGTTTATGGTGGCGTCCACCGTCTTCCTGTTGGAGCCAGAAACGACTGCGAGTTTATACCTTGGTTTAAGCGTTTCAAGGAGTTCTTGTATGCCGTCAAACGGTTTCACACAGGCTATTTGTCCAAAGATCGTTAACTTCTTACTGCCGATATCCTGTATCTTCTCCTCTGTTGGGGTGTCTCCGAATTGTTTGAGTAAGATATCAATCACCTGCCGGTAATTTGCACCTTCAAGCTCGTAAATCATTTTTTTGTCAATGCAGATGCCTACCGTCTTTAGCGCAACATCCCACGCCTCTGCGTGGTAATGCATGGAATCCACGAGCACACCGTCCATATCAAATATTATCGCCTGCATAAGTGTTTCAGTATTCCTTCCTGACAAAGTACAAGAATTTTATATCTGACCTCTCAGTTTTGCCCAGAGAAGACCGAGATATTCGTAGATAACGTTTTCTGATTTCCTGAAGCTGCTGGTATCGGGGAAGAAATCACTGGGGCTAACTCCCTGCCTCTCCTTAACCGCATAATCCGTGGGCGCCGCAACGGGATTCATTCCCAATTTTCTGAACATGCCCATTGAGCGGGGCATGTGCGAGGCGGAGGTGACCAGGATAAATGCGTCGTCTCCCACGATAGGTTTAATGAGCCGCGCTTCATCAATGGTATCTCTGGAATCCGCCTCCAGAACGATATCTTCTTCTTTTACCCCCATAGACCTTGCAACTGCAGCCATAGTTTCCGCGCCGGAAACAGGGTCAAAGACCTTTCCCTCCGACACGATAAGCCTGCTTCCCGGTATTTGATTGTGCAGCCGAATGGCCTCTATGAGGCGAAATAACGACGCTCCCGAAAGCTGACCGGTAAGAGGAATTTTCTGGTCAGAGGTATGACCGCCCCCCAAAACGACAATCCATTTGACCGGCGGGATAGCTCCGTCAGGCGTAAAATCAGACGCTGTGTTTGTGATTAGCGGCGGATGCCGATGTTCCAGTCGTTTGAGAAGTGTGTTCGAAAGGATCGGATAGCTCAGGAACATGAATAGCGCAGTTCCCACAGATATGACGATTTTTCCCGTCCTTTGTTTCTTGGTAAGCAGGAGCAGAATCAATCCTGCAATCAGTATTTCCAGACACAACGGAGCAGGGAAAAATAATTGGGCAACAATTTTTTTCAGAACAAACATCTTTTCTCAAACGGACAGAGGAAGTGATTTGAAGCTTTTTATCGAATTAATTTCCTGCGCTTTTGTAGATTTTTCTTCTCTCAAATCATATTCCATCTGAAGACTCAGCCAGAAATCCGGCGTTGTGCCAAAGAACTTTGACAGACGCAGCGCCGTATCTGTCGTGATCTTCCTTTTCCCTTTTATTATTTCAGATACCCTTGTCGGCGGCATTTTAGTTTCTTTCGCAAGTCTGTAAGCAGAAATATGGAATTCCTGGAGAAATTCTTCCTCAAGAATTTCTCCAGGATGAATATTAGGAATCTTTTTCACTTAAAACCCCTTTCTTAATGGTAATCAACAATTTCAACATCAGATACGTTTGCATTATTCCAAATAAAGCAGATTCTCCACTGGTCATTTATTCGTAGGCTGTATTGATCAGTTCTATCGGCTTTAAGCCTTTCCAGGCGATTTGCAGGCGGTATTCTCAAATCCCGCAATTCCTTTGCCCTGTGAAGCATAAAAAGCTTTCTTAAAGCGATACGTTGGATAGAAACCGGAAACCTCCGAGATATTTCCTGATTCCATATCTTTTCGGTTTCTTTGCATTTGAACCTCGGGCGGGTTCAGGTTTGCAACCTGAACCCTGTAGTTTGAACAAACGATACCCAGTTAAACAGCCACAACGCCCAGAAATACATAAACCCCCAGGTTCAAGTTACAAACTTGAACCCGCAAAGGGTCAATTCCTGTTGGCGATCGGACGCTTGTGCGCTGTCGTGCACCCTCAATTGCCGTCGGGAGACGACTACTACCAATATGGTTTTTGAGAATATTACCTCGTTTGATTTTGTTTTGTAAAATCAAACCTAATTTATCTTCATTCCAATTTCTGCCCCATCGGCAATTGCCTCAAGCGCGGTACGGCCTTCCACTGCATCGCCGATCGTGTAAACCTCCGGAACAGAGCCTTTGATGGATTCTGCAATCGCAGTGTTCGGTTGATGGAGCGTGGGGATGACGATGTTGTCAAAACATTCCAGTCTCTGGTCTGCCTCCCTGCGACGACTCACGACGATGTAGTCGCGTCCGATTTCCACTACCTTTGTGTTGATGTGCAACTGTGCGCCCATCTTTTTCAGTCGTTCGCAAACATGATACCGGGGGTGCGCAACCAGCCCCAACCCGAGGACACGCCGCATCTCTATCAGGGTGATCTTCTTTCCCTTGGAGGCAAGGAAGTCTGCAAGTTCGCAACCTTCAGGACCTCCACCGACAATCGCTATATTTTTTCCCAGGGCATCTGCGGAAGAGAAGGCATTCTTGACGTTGAGCACACGGTTGTTTTGCGAGCCGTTGATTTCAACAAGGACATGCCTGGCCCCATGAGCAAGAACGACCACGTCGGCGGCGAACTGTTTAATGGATGCCGCCGTTGCTTCTTTACTGAGATGCATTGAGACGCCCGTCTTTTTGGCCTGGTTTATTAAATAATCCAGGAACTTCCGCATCGGCTCTTTCATGGGCGCCATTGAGGCGTAACGGAAGCTTCCTCCAGGCTGCGACTCTTCTTCCCACAGGGTAACGTTATGTCCGCGGCTTGACAATACATGGGCGGCAGACAAACCTGCAGGCCCACCCCCAACGACCAGTATTTTTCTGGGTTTACCGGTCTTTTGTACATGGGAAATGCCTTCTTTGCCAATGTAAGGATTGACTGTGCATACAAGCTTTCTATCAGAGATACTCTCTATGCAACGGTTACAACTCAGACAGGTTCTTATGTCGTCGAGCCTGCCTTCTTTTACTTTGTTGGGGAAATCCGGATCGGCAATTAAGGTACGGCCCAGCACAACAAGGTCGGCCTTATTCTCTTGCAGCACAGTTTCCGCCATAGCAGGGTTGATAATCCTGCCTACCGTCAGCACCGGTATTTTTACAACAGACTTGATACCCGCTGCAAGGTGAGTAAAGCAGCCTTCTCCTAAGTAATAGCAAGGTATGTTAAAAAATGCGGATGCGTAATTGCATGCGGAAACGTGAATGGCGCTCGCGCCGGCCTTTTCAAGTATCCTGGCGATTTCTTTGCTTTCCTCAAGTTTGAGCCCCGTGTCGGTGTACTCGTCCGCGCTAATGCGGCAGATTACCGGATATTCTTTGGGTGCGAGTTTCCTGATACCTTCGACAATTTCCCTGGCAAATCGGGAACGACGCGCTGTGTCTCCGCCGTAATTATCGGTACGCACATTGGATTCCGGGGAAAAGAACTGATTGACCAGATAGCCGTGCGCCATGTGGATTTCAACGCCGTCAAACCCGGCCTTTACGGCGCGGGCGGCGCCATCGGCGAATTTACTGATGGTGGCCGTAATCTCTCCAACGGTTAGCTCCGTGGGCATTTCTTTTGTTAACGGGCTTGGGATGGCAGACGCGGACACGGGTTTGGTTCCGGTAAAATACGGCAACGCCTCCTTCCCTGCATGGCTCAATTGCAGGACAATCTTTCCGCCCACCGCATGGATGCTGTCCGTTAGCTTTTTAAAGCCGGGAATGAATTTATCATCATGTATGCACAACATGCCGTCATTGACCCTTCCAACCGGGTCTACGGAGGTATTTTCTACGGTAATATAGCCTACACCGCCAAGTGCGCGTTCCTTGTAATAGGCGATAATCTCTTCGGTGACATGGCCCTCTTTGTCGCACAGGTGGGTTTCCATAGGCGACATTACCATGCGATTCTTTATATCGAGAGAGCCTATCTTGAACGGGCTGAAAAGTTTTGTGAATGAAGTCATTTGATTATTAAAAACCTCCTCATGTTTTATGGTAAAATTCATCTCACCGCAGAGAACGCGGAGGTCACGGAGGAACTAAGAAGTTGGGAAGCTGAAAGACTGAGAAATTAAAACCCGCCTCTTTCCAGTTTCACGTCTTCTCCTTTTTCTCTGTGTTCCCTGTGTGCCCTGTAGTGAATTATTCTGTTGGTCTATGCTTTCTGAAGCACGATGTCCCTTTGGCGCCGTTTCACCGGATTGTAAAGCGTATCGCGCTCCACGGGTTCACGTCCGGCCTCTTTGATGAGTCTGATGATTTCCTGGGCAGACAGCGCCTCGGGAGTTTCAGCGCCTGCGGCGTGGGTAATTTTTTCTTCTTTCACCGTTCCGTCAATGTCATCAACTCCGAAGCAGAGAGAAACCTGTGACAGCTTGACTCCCAGCATGATCCAGAATGCCTTGATATGGTCAAAGTTGTCAAGCATCAACCGGCTGATGGCGATTACCTTTAAATCCAGCACAGCCGTGGTACCGTACCGGTTTGACAGGTCGGTATTCTTTGGATGGAACGCCAGCGGGATGAACGACATGAAGCCGCCGGTTTCGTCCTGAAGCTCTCTTAGCCTGATAAGATGGTTTACCCTGTCTTCCGGTGTTTCCACGTGGCCGTACAGCATGGTTGCGTTGCTGCGCAATCCCAGGTTATGGGCCTCCCGCATTACCCGCAGCCATCCCTCGCCGCTGAGTTTTTCCGGACATAACTCCTCGCGGATTCTTGGCGCAAAGACCTCAGCGCCGCCGCCGGGCATCGAACCGAGTCCGGCCTCTTTGAGGGTTTTTAACGTTTCACGAACGGAAAGGTTTGCTATGCCCGACAAATGCTCGATTTCCACGGCTGTAAATGCCTGGATGTGCACACCGGGGCAGCATTCGTGAATTTCGCCGAGCATCTTTACATAAAAATCAAACGGAAGGTCTGGATGCAGTCCGCCTACGATATGGAGTTCCGTTGCGCCCTCTTCTACGGCGGTCACGGCCTTTTCCATAATGCCTTCCATCTCCATGGCATAAGCGCCCGCCTCTTCCTTGTCTCTGCTAAAGGCGCAGAACTTGCATCGGTTCTTGCAAATATTGGAATAATTGATGTGGCGGTTGGTAATATAGTACGCCTTATTGCCGTTCTTTCGCTCACGGACGATATTTGCTATGTGTCCGATGTGGAGTATGTCGTTTGACCTGAAGAGTCTGACGCCGTCATCAAAGCCCAGCCTTTCGCCCTGCTCTGCCCTTGCAAGGATGTCATATATGGAAGATGTTCGTAATAGTTTTTCCATGTGAAATCTGTGTCCTGATTTAAATTAGTTTTGTAGAAAATATCAGAATTTGAGGCCAAAATCAAGGAATATGTACCTGGCTCAAACTACACTGAAAAATATAGAGAAGGCCAATAAGAACGATGGTAGGAAGGATTGTGGTGGTTTAAAAGCAGGCGGTAAAAATGGACTTTCTATAAAAACACCAACCTGTTTTCCGTAATGTAACGGCTAATGCAAAGTGAACGTCTTCATCGAGAAACAATTTTACCTTCACTTATTTTGTAATTCCAAGTTTTGGGTGGCTTTGAACTTGCCTTTTCCAGTATTCTTCATCAAAAGAGGTAGCTACGTCTTTATCAATTTCTTCCTGGTGATCAAAATAGTAAGCCAGTGCAGAATGAACTTGGGATGACGTTAACCCAAGTTCGACAAGTAGAAATCGTATCTCTTGCAATATCTGGTGGTTGCAATTTTTGCCCTTCATTTTTCGGCACTACATCTTTGAGTTTTAATGGATGATTTTATATATTTTCTGCCTAAAG
>Ga0209514_10004789_pt1 | contig 17929 bp, 16 predicted proteins | sample Subgrocontami58m_FD_187452 | JGI IMG/M metagenome (GOLD analysis project Ga0209514, IMG submission 187452) | Subsurface groundwater microbial communities from S. Glens Falls, New York, USA - GMW37 contaminated, 5.8 m (SPAdes) (version 3) | ecosystem: Environmental > Aquatic > Deep subsurface >...
AATAAACATACTTACACGAATAAACTGATTGGTTATCTCTCTGTTGCCGTGTTAATTGTAAACGAGTATAAGTCAATTGTTGATTACCATATATTGTTATTACTGATCATTGTTTTACTTTCACTTTTTGAATTGTTCAGAAATAAAGATTCTGCCGTTGCAAATATCGGTTCAACACTTTTAGGAATTTTCTATATCGGAATTTTATCAGCAGCAATAATTGATCTTCGTGAGTTCTACAAAGATTCCGCTTTCACTTATCCACAAGGCGGATATTTAATCATCTCAATTCTTGCATCAATTTGGATTTGTGATTCAGCGGCATATTTCATTGGATCTGCATTTGGTAAGCATAAATTGTTTCCGCGTGTTAGTCCAAATAAAAGTTGGGAAGGTGCCATTGCCGGATTTATTTTTGCTGTCGTTGGAATGATCGCAGCTCGTGAATTTATTTTAGATTTCATGGAATTAAAAGATGTGATCGTTATTGGATTTATTGTCGGTCTATTTGGTCAAATCGGTGATTTAATAGAAAGTTTGTTCAAGCGTGATTCTCATGTAAAAGATTCATCATCAATTATTCCCGGACATGGCGGAATACTCGACCGGTTTGATTCATTACTTTTCACAGCGCCTATTGTTTATCTTTACCTCACATTAATTCGTTAGAAAGGATTATTCTTTCTTGCCCATGCTCTTGATCTTACTCATGATCGTTAAAGATTAAGATCATGATCAAGATTATGAATAAGAAAATTTTTTTATTATGAGCGAAAATAAAATTTCTATTATCACACTCGGCTGTTCAAAGAACACGGTTGATTCCGAACGATTGATGAGCCAGCTGAGACTAAACAAGTTTGATTTAACCGATGATCCCAATCAAGCTGACTCAGTTGTAATTAATACTTGCGGATTTATTGACGCGGCTAAAGAAGAATCCGTTAACACTATTCTATCTGCAATTGAGCTGAAGAAAAAAGGAAAGCTAAAAAAAGTTGTTGTTGCAGGATGTCTTTCCGAACGTTATATGGAAGATTTAAGAAAAGAAATTCCAGAAGTTGATTCGTTCTTCGGTACTGAAGCATACGAAGGAATTGTGCGAGAGTTTGGCGGTAACTTAAAATATGAACTTCTCGGTGAAAGAATAATTACAACTCCCAAACATTTTGCTTATCTGAAAATTTCCGAGGGTTGCGATAATCCTTGTTCGTTCTGTGCAATTCCATTGATGCGCGGACTTCATAAAACAAAACCGATGGATCAACTTCTTGAAGAAGCAGAATTTCTTGCCCATCAAGGTGTAAAAGAGTTAATTCTGATCGGTCAGGATACAACGGATTACGGCATTGATCTTTACGGTAAAAGAAATCTTGCTGAGTTGATGAATAAACTTTCAAAAATTAATGGTATTGAATGGATTCGTTTACTTTATGTTTATCCGTCCCACTTTCCGGATGATCTAATGAATGAAATGGTGAACAATCCTAAGATCTGCAAATATATTGATGTTCCGCTCCAGCATATTTCCGCTGTAATCTTAAAATCAATGAGACGCGGAATTACACAGAGAAGAACAAAAGAACTTTTGTACACACTTAAAGATAAAATTCCAAATCTATCTTTGAGAACAACTTTTATTGTTGGTTATCCTAACGAAACTGAAAAAGAATTTGAGGAACTTTGCGATTTTATCCGGGATATAAAGTTTGATCGTTTAGGCGTGTTCACTTATTCGATCGAAGAGAATACTCCAAGTTTTATTCTTGGCGATCCGGTTCCTCAAGAAATCAAGGAAGAACGGAAAGCAATGTTAATGGAGATTCAGAAAGAAATTTCCGAAGAAAAAAACCGGTCTTTCGTTGGAAAAGAAATGAAGGTACTTATTGATTCGTTAGATAATGATTATTATGTGGGACGATCTGAGCGCGACGCACCTGAAGTAGATGGCGAAATCTTAATTGATGCAAAAAGCAATACACTAACGATCGGCGAATTTTATCACATTGAAATTAACGATTGCAATGAGTATGATTTATTTGGTAATTTACCTGCGGCAGGCGGGTTTGTCCGAGAATAAAGGAGTTAAGTAAGTGAAAAATATATTAATACTGCTAATGCTTTTAGTATCTGTCATTTCTGCTCAAGTAGAATATTCTTCTAACTTGGGAAATGCAAAATCAATGAATTTTTCAGTAGATGTAGGCGGATTTAAAAGTTCTGTTCAAAATAAAACGCGAATGGATTTCTTTGTTCAAGTTCCTTATACAAGCATTCAATTTGTTAAAAAAGATAACGGCTTTTATGCTAACTATAATATAACCTTGTCATTTACAGATGAAAGTAAAACTAATATTATCTTCGAACGGAATTGGAAAGAAAAAATAAAAACAAACGATTTCGATCAAACATTATCAGGAGGAAATTATAATCTTAGCTACAAAACCTACGATCTTAATCCGGGGAAATATTTTGTCAAATGTATCGTAGAAGATTCCGATTCGAGAGCCGCATCATCAAAAGAAATTCCTCTTATAGTTAAACAAATTTCCGATTCACTTGGCGTAAGCGATTTGATGTTAGTTTCAGAATTTGTCAAGGATTCAACAGGCGAAAAAATTATTCCAAATGTTACAGCATCAGTAACAAATAGAAGTAATTTGGTCCCTCTCTATTTTGAAATTTATTCCGATAAAAAACGCGAAATCAATATCGAATACTCATTGGATGATCTTAAAAAAAATACATCGTTCAAACAGATGGAACATATAACGGTAAATCCGGGAACGAATTTGATAAAACATACCGTTAACAATGTAAGTTTTTCGGTCGGAGAATATCTCCTTAATGCAGTAATAAAAGACAATGATTGGAAAATAATTACTTCCGTTGAGAAAAAAATCTATTCAAAAATTCACGGTGTTCCGTTAGCTATCTCAGATCTTGATAAAGCAATTGAACAAATGGTTTATATCGCTTCTCCGGAAGAATTAGACTACCTAAAGGAAGGGAAAAGCTACGATGAAAAACTGGAACGGTTTTTAAATTTTTGGGATAAGAAAAAACCCAATTCTAAAACAATTGACAACCCAATACTATATGAATATTTCCGGCGAGTTGATTATGCAAACAAACATTTTAAGGGATTGGGAGAAGGATGGCGTTCCGATATGGGTATGATCTTTATTACGTTTGGTCCGCCAAGCAGTGTTGAAAGACATCCGCTGGATTCAAATACTAAACCTTACGAAATTTGGGATTATTATGAATTGAACAGAAGTTTTGTTTTTTCCGATCAAACCGGATTTGGTGATTACCGGTTATTGGATCCAGACTATAGCAGATGGCCAGGATATAGACCATAAAATTATGAATGTTGAATTATGAGTTTTTAGTTTATCGTTCAATTATATTTTCATTGTACTACCTATTATAGATTACTGATAACGACAACCGATCACTAAAATGATTCTCACTGTAACATTAAATCCTTTATTAGAACGAAGATTATTTTTTGATTCCGTTGAACTTGGGAAATCAAATCGCTCCAAAGAAGAATTTTTCACTTCCGGCGGTAAAGGAATCAATGTAAGCCGACAATTAAATTTCCTCAGTGAAAAAAATTCAGCTCTAACTTTTCTTGGCGGAAATAACGGAAAGATATTACGACACTGCCTTACTCAAGATAAAATTGATTTTACCGTTGTCTCTGCAAAATCCGAAACCCGCTCGGCTGATATAATCATTGAAGAAAAGAATAATCGCGTAACCACTTACTTTGGAATGAATAGTAATATTACTCTTGAAGAAGCCGCTGATTTCAAACACAAACTTGATAAGATGATACAAAACTGTTCGATTGTTGTTTTTGCGGGAAGCTCACCATGCGCTACGACAGATGATATTTTCCAATATGGGATTGAACTTGCAAACCAGTACGATAAAATTTCCATTCTTGATACTTATGGTTCTCATTTAATGAACTGCATTAATGCTAGTCCAACCGTTATTCATAACAATGTTGATGAGGTTGAAAGATCGCTCGGTATTACTCTGCAACATGAAAAAGAAAAACTTGAGTATTTACATCAACTTTATGCAAAGAATATTAAGTTGATGTTTTTGAGCGATGGATCAAATTCTCTTTATGCAGAAAAATTTGATTTCAATTATAAAGTTGATCCGCCTGAAGTAAATGTAATTGATGCCACCGGAAGCGGTGATGCTTTTGTTGCCGGGATTGCTTATGGTTTGGAAAACTCTCTCGTGTTCGATCAGTTCTTAAAGATTGCTTCAGCGCTTGGGGCTGCTAATGCATCAAAGCTTACAACTTGTGATGTTACCTTTGACGAAATGAATTCATACATTGAGCAGGTAAAAGTCTCTACGATCGGTAAAAAGATGAAGATAATTGATGACTCACCGAATTATTAACTATCTCTGCGTCCTTCGCGCTTTCCTCAGCGACCTTTGCGTTTTTACTTTTAATCGCAGAGGACGCAAAGAATCCGCAAAGATATTTTTATTTTTTATTCTAATTAATATCATCTTTAATGTTCACACATCGGCACAAATTATTTCAAAAATTGAGATATCCGGAAATAAAACCTTTACCGAGAGCGATTACCTAAGCTGGACAAATATTTCTCCGGAACAAAAATATTTCCATGGTATAGAAGATTCAATAAGAACACGGATTGTTTCTCATTTGAATGAGCGCGGATATTATAACTTTTCCTTCAACGATATTTCTACAGAAAAAATTGATACGGTAAAATCTCTATTAAGAATAAACTTAAACGAGGGATCTCCAACTCTTATAGACAAGATTCAAATTAATAATCCGGTTAAAGATTCTGTTATTGTAAACAATATTCTCTCACAACTTGAAAAAGAAATATTTATCAGGATAAACATTGAATCAGTTTTTTCAGAAATCATTGATCACTTTGAAAACAAAGGATTCCCTTTTGCATCAGTTAAAATTGAGTCTGTTGAATTAATAAACGATTCGACAAACGGTGATCATTTTGCGAATCTTTATTTAAATATAGACGAAGGAACAAAAAGCTCAATTGATAAAATAGAGATTGCAGGAAACGACAAAACAAAAGATTACGTGATCATCCGTGCGCTCCAAATTCCTTTAGGTGAAGAATACTCTCAAAAAAATATTGATGTAATTCCGGAAAAATTAAATCGTCTTCGTTTCTTTGAACCGGTTGAACAACCTGAATTTTATTTCAACTCAAAAAAAGAGGGAGTGTTAAAAATTTCCATCAAAGAAAAACAAACAAATTTCTTTGACGGTATTGCCGGATATGTTCCGGCTGTGAATGATAAAGAGAGCGGTTACTTAACCGGATTTGTAAATGTGAACTTAAAAAATCTCTTGGGTACAGGTCGCGCGGCTTCTTTAAGATGGCAGCAGGAAAACCGTTACTCACAGGAATTAGAGCTGCGTTATCTTGAGCCGTGGCTTTTCGGATTTCCATTTAACTTCGAAGGAGGATTGTTCCAGCGTAAGCAAGATTCTACCTATGTTCAAAGAAATTTTGAAGGACGGTTGGAATTTCTTGCTACAAGTGAAATATCAGCATCAGTATTGGTCGCCGCTCAATCGACTATTCCAACACAGCAAAACACAAATTCATTTACTGTGTTTAATTCTTCAGCATTTACGAGCGGAGTTAATTTAAGAATCGATACGCGTGACGATTTTTATTCGCCGACTGAAGGAATATTTTTCAACAACACTTATTCATACACCTCTAAAAGAATAAATGGACCGGCTAATTTTATCACTTCCACCACAAATACTGAAGTAACTCTACAGCGACTCGAATTTGATTTTATATTTTTCAAACAATTTTTTAATAGACAAGTGGCGGCCCTTGGAGTTCATGGCAGAGAATTGCGCGGCGATGAAGTGGAATTGAGCGATCTTTATTTTCTCGGCGGAACAAATTCTCTGCGCGGCTACAGAGAAAAACAATTTCAAGGGAACAGAATTTTGTGGTCTAATTTAGAATACAGGTTACTTTTAACTCGCCGTTCTTTTGCATTTTTATTTTTTGATACAGGATATTTTTTACACAACGAGGACAAGCGAAAAAACATTCCGGAAAGTTCATCTTTTAAGATCGGTTACGGATTCGGTTTAAATATTGAAACCGGACTTGGCGTTCTCGGTGTAAGTTTCGCTCTTGGCAAAGGTGATTCAATCAGTGAAGGTAAAATTCATTTTGGAATTATTAATGAGTTTTGATGAATAAGCTAAAACTTTTCGACAAAAAATTTCTCGCCCGTAAAATTAAGCTTCTTGCCGGAGTTGATGAAGCAGGGCGCGGACCGATTGCCGGGCCTGTTGTAGCGGCGGCGGTTATATTCGATAAAAAAACTTTTCACAAAGAGATCAACGATTCAAAACAAATCCCCGAGAAAAAACGTGAGGAGTTATTTGATTGGATCGTACAAAACTGTTTATGCTATGGAGTCGGCATAATTGATCATCTGGAAATTGAAAAAATAAATATTTTACAAGCATCATTAAAGGCAATGAGAATTGCCGTATCGCAGCTTTCAAAAAAACCAAATTTAATTTTAATTGACGGGAATAAATCGTTCCCCTCGGAGATCAAAACTAAGACAATTGTTAAAGGCGATACAAAATCATTCTCGATTGCTGCCGCTTCTATAATTGCGAAAGTAACACGTGATAAAATTATGTTAGAAGCACATGAAAATTTTCCGGAGTATTCTTGGAATCATAATAAAGGTTATGCAACTTTGGAACATAGAATTGCTGTTAAAAAATTTGGGGTTTCACCAATTCACCGAAAAAGTTTTTTAAGCAGAATTCTGAATGAGGAAAATCAAGGAAAATTGTTTTGAGTGACTGAGTATCTTAGTCCCTATGTAACTGAGTAATAATTAACCAATGACAACTGACTAATGACGACTGACCAATAACAAATGACAAATCAAAACAAACGTACAACCGGAGACTACGGCGAAGAACTTGCATGCAGGTTCTTAAAAAATCTTGGCTATGAAATCGTAGAGCAAAATTTTCAGTTCGGGCACGGTGAAATTGACATCATCGCAAAGGATAAAGAAACTCTTGCTTTTGTGGAAGTTAAATACAGACAAAATTTGGAATTCGGTCCGCCGGAGTTGGCCATCTCAATCTCAAAACAGAAACAAATTAGAAAAACAGCGGAAGCTTATTTATATAAAAACGGAATCAGTGACCAAACTTGCAGAATTGATGTGATTGCCATCTTACACCTCAAAGACACTAAACCCCAAATAAATCACATTCTGAATGCGTTTTAGGATGATATAGATTTCCAATCTGCGCTTCAAACTATTCTATACTTTTGCTATTTTGATCTTGTTATAAAAATTAATACTTATCGAAGTGAAGTTACCCAAAATAATATACGGCAGAAGATTAAGCTATGCGGATTATATTTATAATTTTTTCGCTACGCTAAGCGGACTTACAATATTCAACTTGGAGTTTTTTAAGCAGGCTTTTGTTCCTCCATATGAAGTTAGAGAAGTTAAAAAACATATGGATGAACTTGGCGTAAAAACTTTTGGTATTGTAAGCATTACGGGATTCATCATTGGACTTGTTCTTGCAATGCAGAGCCAGCCGGTAATGCAAAGATTTGGTGCTGGCGATTTTCTTCCCGGAATGGTTTCGCTTTCTGTTGTACGCGAATTAGGTCCTGTTATTACTGCATTAATTTTTGCCGGCCGTGTAAGTTCCGGTATAGGCGCGGAACTCGGTTCAATGAGAGTTACAGAACAAATTGATGCGATGGAAGTCTCTGCAATTAATCCGTTTAAATATCTTGTTGTTACACGCATTATCGCAACAACTATGATTCTCCCCGTTCTAACAATCTATGTTATTTTTATTGCGATCATAGGCGGGTATCTTGCAATAATTATTACCGAGCCGATGAGTTTTGAATATTACAGATCTTCTGTAATTCAATCTATAGAGTTCGGGGATTTTATTCCGGGAGTTGCAAAAACTTTTGTGTTCGGTTACATAGTTGGACTTGTTGGTTCATACAAAGGATTTACAACCGAAGGCGGAACAGAGGGAGTTGGACGCGCATCTACAACCTCAGTGGTTCTTTCTTCCTTACTCATATTAATTTTTGATATGATTCTTGTAAAAATTAGTTTATGGTTATGGCCGACACTCGGGTAGTAGAAATATTAAATCTTAGCAAACGCTTTGAAGAACTTGTCGTGCTTGATGACATTTGTCTTAATGTAAATCTTGGTGAAAATCTTGTTGTGTTTGGTCAGAGCGGAACAGGAAAAAGCGTTTTGCTTAAATGCATTATAGGATTGATGACACCGGACAAAGGAAAAGTTTATATCAACAGACAGGATGTTTTCAAGCTGTCAATTAAAGAGTTAAACAACATCCGTAAAAATATAGGCTTCCTATTTCAAGGTGCGGCTTTGTATGATTCAATGACTGTTAGAGAGAATCTTTCGTTTCCGCTTAAGAGACATTTTCCGGAAATGACAGCCGATCAGATAAATGAAAAAATTAAAATCGCTCTAGAGAATGTTTCACTTGAAGAGGCAATTGATAAAATGCCGTCTGAACTTTCCGGCGGAATGAAAAAAAGAATCGGACTTGCACGATCTATCATAACTGATCCGGCATTAATGCTTTATGATGAACCGACAACCGGACTCGATCCGATCACATCAAAAGAAATAAGCGAGTTAATTCTAAACTTGCAAAAAAAATTAAATATGACATCTATAGTTGTTACACATGATTTGATCTGTGCGGAAATTATTGCTGACCGCGCAATTTTCCTGCGTGATTCTAAAATTGCTTTTGAAGGAAAGATAAAAGAGTTGACAAGTTCCAATGATCCTTTCCTTAAGAATTTTTTCAGTCATGAATTAATAAAAGTTTAGCGGAGTGAGAAATGTTAAAACAACTTGAAGGCGCCCGGCTCGGAATTTTTATTTTCCTAGGAACAGTATTAATGGTGCTTGCTATTTTCCTCCTCGGGAGTAAGGAAAAACTGTTTACGAGCACAATCGAAATTAAAGCCTACTTCGATCAGATTGAAGGATTAAAGAGCGGTGCGCCCGTGCGGCTAAGCGGTTACGATATTGGAAGCGTTAGCTCCGTTTCATTTGCAAACGATGCTTCAGCCAAGGTTGAAGTTAAGATGAGGATAGTAAATGAACTTAAACACTTGATCAAATTTGACAGCGAGGCATCTATAGAAACAGAGGGATTAGTAGGCAAAAAAATTGTTGCAATTACTCCGGGTTCTTCAGACGCTGCGGAAGTTGCAAATGGCGGAGTAATAAAATCAAAAACCCCGATGAACATTGCTAAGATTATTGAAGAAACAGAATCTGTAATGGGATATATGAAGGATCTAACAAAAGATTTTTCTGAAATTTTTGCTAAAGTTAATCAAGGTAAAGGTTCGATCGGTAAGCTTGTGAATGATGAGCAGTTATATAAATCCGCTGTTAACGTTACACAATCTGCGGATAAAAGCATGAATACAATTACCAAACGATTGGATGAAATCTCAGATATTATAGTTAACACAAGCGGCAGCTTAAAATCAATTGTTGGTAATGTTGATGTAACAATAAACGATCTTCGAAACATTCTTTCAAACGTTAAAAACGGAGAGGGTGTTCTCGGTAAATTAATCTCCGATAAAAAAATGGCTGACTCTATAAGTTCTGTAATTCATAATTTAGTGAAGACGTCGGATCAAACGCGCATTGCCACTTCAAGTCTTGCTGAGAATATGGAAGCGCTCAAACATAACTGGTTGTTCAAAAGTTATTTTGAAGAGCGGGGGTATTGGAGCCAATCCGAATATGAAAAAGCGATTGATCTGCAATTAGGTGAATTGAAGAAACAGCAGGAAATTGTTGATCAGAAAATGAAAGAGTTGAAAGAATTAGAAACACGGTTACAAAAAAAATAATTTCAATTTACGAATTACAATTTTTGATTTACGATTTTTCCGTTTTTCATTTAATTCGTAAATTGTAACTTGCCTGCTGCAAGCAGGTTTGAAAATCATAAATGGTCCATGTCAAAAAAACCCGATACAAATCCTAGAGATAAAATAGTTGTTAAGGGTGCTCGCCAGCATAATCTTAAAAACGTATCGCTGGAAATTCCCCGCAATAAACTTGTTGTATTTACCGGAGTAAGCGGTAGCGGCAAATCATCTCTTGTGTTCGATACGATTTATGCAGAGGGACAGCGCCGTTATGTTGAAAGCCTTTCCTCTTACGCACGTCAATTTCTAGAACGGATGAACAAACCGGAAGTTGATTTTATTTTCGGTATTTCCCCCGCTGTTGCAATCGAGCAGAAGACCGGGGCAAGAAATCCACGCTCAACTGTTGGAACAAGTACAGAGATTTATGATTATCTACGTTTGTTCTATGCACGTATAGGAAAAACAATTTGCTTTAGCTGCGGTAAGGTTGTAAAGAAAGATACCGTAGCAGCAGTTTCTGAGTGGCTCGAAGAACAAAATGAAGAACACAAATTTTATCTTGGATTTCCAATTCACTCTCATGAAGGAAGAACTATAAAAGAAGAAATGAATCTTCTCCGTAAAAAAGGATTCTTTAGAATTTTTGTTAAAGATAAACTTATAGATTTAAATGAAACAAAGACGCTACCGAAATCAAAGCATGAAATAATTATAGTTCTGGATAGATTTAAAATTAAAAAGGGAAAAGTAAGAGAGTCGCTCGCCGAGTCAATGGAAGCGGCATTCAAAGAAGGCGAAGGACGGTTAGCAATAATTAACGCGGATACTAATTCGGTAAAGAAGTTCACAAAATTTTATGAGTGTTGCGGAATACGTTATGAAGAACCGGAGCCAAGATTTTTTTCTTTTAACAATCCGTTTGGTGCTTGTCCAGTTTGCCAGGGATTTGGTAAAACAATGGGCTACGAAATGGATCTCATCGTTCCTAATCCAAATCTAACCTTGATGGAAGGAGCTGTTGCACCCTGGCGCACAGTTAAACACAGCAAATATCTGCGTGATCTTATCCGTAATAACAATAATAGAATTCCGCTTAATGTTCCTTTCAAAGATTTATCGTCGGAACAAGTTTCATTTATAAAAGAAGGTTTCAAAGGATTTGACGGCATAGACGGATTCTTCAAACATCTTGAGACAAAAACTTACAAGATGGGAATTAGAATTCTGCTTAGTAAGTACCGAGGATATACATTATGCGCTGCATGCCGCGGCTCACGTTTACGACGTGAAGCGCTTCAAGTGCTGATAGATGAGAAATCCATTCATGATGTTGTGCTGATGTCTATCGAGCGTGCATTAATATTTTTCAAATTACTTTCACTTACCGATTATGAAAAATCCATCGGGCAAAGAATTTATGATGAGATTGTTAAACGTCTTACCTTTTTAAATGATGTTGGATTAGGTTATCTCACACTTGATCGTTTAAGCAGCACACTTTCCGGCGGTGAGACCCAAAGAATAAATCTTGCAACTTCACTCGGCTCTGCTTTAATGGGAACGCTTTACGTTTTGGATGAACCGTCAATCGGTTTACACCCGCGTGATAATGCTAAGCTGATTAACATTTTAAAATCACTCCGCGATCTTGGTAATACTGTCTTAGTAGTAGAACACGATCCGGAAATGATGAAAGAATCCGATCTAATATTTGATATGGGCCCTCGTGCCGGAATAAACGGCGGAGAAATTGTTGCGTATGGCTCTTACGATGAGATTATTCAAAATGATAAATCACTAACAGGTAAATATCTCTCCGGAAAAGTTAGTATTCCAATTCCGGTAAAACGAAACATAAAAGAAACTGAAGTGATCAAGATTAACGGTGCCAGAGAAAATAATTTGAAGAACATAAATGTTGAATTCCCTCTTAAGAAATTTGTTGTCGTAACGGGGGTCAGCGGTTCTGGTAAATCAACTTTAGTTCATGATATTCTTTACGGAGGAATCGTTAAGATAAACGGCGGCAATCCGCCAAAGCTTGGCAAGTATGATTCGATTGAAGGTTCGCGCTACATTGATGAAATTGAAATTGTTGATCAATCACCAATAGGAAAATCTCCGCGGTCGAATCCGATAAGCTATGTAAAAGGTTATGAATTGATCCGTGAGCTTTTTGCAAACACTCCTCAAGCACGTTCACGCGGATATAAGCCCGGTTATTTTTCTTTCAACGTAACGGGCGGAAGATGCGAGACTTGCCAGGGTGAAGGCGTAATTACAATTGAAATGCAGTTCCTTGCCGATCTTCATCTTGAGTGCGATGACTGTAAAGGAACACGATTCAAAAAAGAAACAAGAGAAATTACTTACCGCGGGAAAAATATTGTTGATGTTTTAAATATGACCGTTGACGAAGCAATTGATTTTTTTGAAAACAACAATAAGATTGTTTCAATACTTCAAGTTCTATCTGATGTCGGTTTGGGTTATATCAAAGTCGGTCAGCCGTCAACAACACTTTCCGGCGGCGAGGCTCAGCGTGTTAAACTTGCATTGCATTTATCTCAGCAGAGAAAAAATCAGCATACACTTTTTATTTTTGATGAACCTACAACCGGTTTACATTTTGACGATATAGGTAAATTATTAAAATGTTTTCAGATGTTGATACAGAATAATAATTCTGTTGTTATTATTGAACACAATCTCGATATTATTAAGTGTGCAGATCATGTTATTGATCTTGGTCCGGAAGCCGGTGAAAAAGGCGGAGAAATTGTTGCTGTTGGAACGCCCGAAGAGATTGCTAAGAATGAAAGGTCTCATACGGGAAGGTTTTTAAAAGTACTTTTTTAGAAACATACCTTAGCGGTCTCCGCGAATTCTTTGCGCACTTTGCGGTTAATCTTTTAAACGCAAAGAACGCTAAGATGATCGCAAAGGACGCAAAGAAAAAAGTGAAAGGACTTTACTATTATGAAATACTGGCTTATTAAATCAGAGCCGGAGGTTTTTTCAATAGATGATCTTGCTAAAGCAAAAAATCAAACAACGCACTGGGATGGCGTTCGTAATTATCAAGCTCGGAATTTCATTCGCGATGATATGAAACGAGGCGATAAAGTTTTGTTTTACTACAGCAATTCTGAGCCGAATGCTATTGCCGGAATTTGTGAAATTGTAAAAGAAGCTTATCCCGATTCCTCTGCCTTCGATCCCAAAGACATTCACTATGATCCGAAAAGTAAAAAGGATTCCCCTGCGTGGTTTATGGTAGATATTAAATTTGTAAAAAAATTCAGCAGAGTAATTCCGTTAAACGAAATCAAAGCAAATAAAAAATTACAAAAGATGAGACTTATTCAGCCTGGAAATCGTCTTTCGGTTATGCCGGTTACTAAAGAAGAATTTGAAGAGATTGAAAAAATGGCAAGTCGCTAAAGCCTTTCCTGCCAGGAAAGGCTTTAAGGATATTTTCATTTCTTAATTATTTCGATTTCTTTTTTAAACTCATCATAAGATTTCCCGCCGGAAAGGAAAACCTTCTTATTCCCTTTTACATCAAAAATAAAAGTTGCAGGCAAGGCACCATTCCAATTTTTATCAAGAGCATTTATCAATTCTTCGTCTACGGAAAATCCATTAACATAATTTGTAAAATTGATATTGTTTGATTTTAAGAATGGAATAATTTTGGAATCAACTTCATCGGGAAAGTCAATGCTTAAACCAACAAACTCAACGTCTTTCCTTTCATCTGCAAGTTTAACAATAGAAGGAAATTCTTCTCTGCACGGAACGCACCAAGTAGCCCACAGATTAAGAAAAAGAATTTTTCCTTTTCTATCTTTTATGAGCTTAGAAAGTTTCGCTTTATCAATTGTTTCTACTTTTATCTTTTCAGACTTCTGCGGATATATATCAACAGAATTAAAAAGTAGAATGATCGTTAAGAACGATATTAACCTTATCATGAATTAGTCCACTCTTTTAATCGAACAGCCAAATGCTTTTGTTTCCGATACCGAGACTTTCTTCCCGGATAGAATTTCATCCAATGCTGCACGCAAATCTTTTGTCTTCACATCCGATTCACGCCGGCTGTCATCTATTCTGCCGTGGTATAATATTTCCGAGTTGCCGTTTAACACATAAATTTCCGGAGTGAACGATGCATTAAATTTATCGGCAACAACATTGTTGAGATCTTTCAGAATAATAAAATCAAGCTTGTTGGATTTGGCGTGGTCTTTTATTTCATCAGCACTTTCCTGCTCATTGGAATTAATGCCAAGAAAAGTAACTCCTTTATCTTTGTATTCTGAATAAAGCTTCGCCATTCTTGGATTGTACGCGTTAGAAACGGGGCATTGGGTTGCAATGAACATTACAACAACTGCTTTAGAGTTTTTGAAATCATTAAGCTGATATTCTTTACCGTTACAATCCTTCAGCTTAAAATTTTCTGCTTTTTTCATATCACCCGCAAAAGAAGTTTGTGATATTACAACAGCAAGTAACAAAGGTGTAATTAAATGATTTATTTTATTTTTCATTTTAGACCTTTCGATTGTTGGTTTAAACACGATTAAAAATATTCAGCATTATGGTAAAGATCAACCAGAAATCAGTTAAGAATTGTTAAGGAATATTTTTTACACTCTTATTCTATGAACGTTCCTTGAGTAAAAAATGTTCATTATTTATTAATTGAAAGGCCAGTATGAAAAAATTATCAATGTTAAGTATTTCAGTGATATTCTTGTTCCACTCTTGCAATTTAGCGCAGTCACAATTGCAATTTGAATCGGCTTTTCCAAATCTAACCTTCCAACAACCGGTTGATATACAAAATGCCGGCGATGGTTCAAACAGAATTTTCGTATTAGAGCAGCGGGGTGTAATTTCTGTTTTCACGAACAACCAAAACATTTCTTCAATGAAAACCTTTCTTGATATTAGTGATAAAGTATTAAGCGGGGGTGAACTTGGTTTGCTGGGTTTAGCTTTTCATCCTGATTATAAAAACAACGGTTATTTCTTTGTTGATTACACAACAGATAATCCCCGCAGAACCGTTATATCTCGATTTAAAGTGAGTGCAACCGATCCGGATAAAGCAGATAGAAATAGTGAATTAATTTTGCTGGAAGTTAATCAGCCGTATTCAAATCATAACGGCGGACAAACTTCATTTGGACCCGACGGATATTTATATATTTCATTTGGTGACGGCGGATCAGCAGGAGATCCTCAGAACAATGCGCAGAATCTATCATCACTTCTTGGAAAGATTTTACGGATTGATATAAACCAAAAAAGCGGTTTTCTCAATTACGCAATTCCTCCGGATAACCCTTTTAAAGGAAATTTCTCAGGCTACCGTGAAGAAATTTTTGCATACGGATTACGAAATGTCTGGCGTTTTAGTTTTGATCTTAGCACTAATAAACTTTGGGCAGCGGACGTAGGACAGAATGCATGGGAAGAAATTGACTTGATTGTAAAAGGCGGTAATTATGGCTGGCGTTGTTATGAAGGGAATCATACTTATAACACTAGCGGATGCAACGCTAATAATTATATTAATCCGGTCTGGGAATACGGCCACAATTCGGATGGAGGATTAAGCATCACAGGAGGATTTGTATATAGAGGAAGGAATGCTTCAGAATTATCGGGGAAATATATTTATGCAGATTATGTGAGCGGAAAGATTTGGTCGCTGGAACTTAACGGATCTACTGTTAATAACACCTTTATTTTCGCCTCTGCAGGTTCTATATCAACTTTCGGTCAAGATGAAAATAAAGAACTTTACTTTGCTAATTATGCTAATGGCAAGATTTATAAATTCAAAGGTACACCTGTAACTAAGGTAGGTAAAGCTGATCTCCCTTTGGAATTCCAACTAGAACAAAATTACCCCAATCCGTTTAATCCAGAAACAGTTATCAGTTATCAGTTGGCAGTTAACAGTTTCGTAACATTGAATGTATATGATGTGCTTGGAAAGGAAATAGCAACACTGATTAACGAAGAACAGAAACCCGGATTTTACAATGTGCGTTTCGACAGTGAACAAACAACAAATAATTCACCTTTATCAACCGGAATTTATTTTTATACACTTATGATTCCCGGATTCACACAAACAAAAAAAATGATTTTATTAAAATAATCTTGATCAGTTACTGCTTAAATAATCGCTGCAAATTTTCTTCATAGCAGTATTGGATGAATTGAAAGCCCAGATTATAGAACCGCCTTTTGTTCCTGCCGTAAGATCACCAAGTAAGAACAATCCTTTTACAGATGTTTCGTAATGTTCTTTTATGATTGGTTCGGCTCCATCGAATTCAATTCTGATCATCTTTAGAAAATTATTTGGTGTTGTACCGCCTAAAGCATAAACAACGAAATCAAAAATTTGTTCACCTAATTTTTCTTCTTGAAATTTAACACTAGGTTTTCCATCTTTATCATCGACTGCTATAATGCCCGATCCGCGAAATATTTTTATTTTTTCTTCTTTTTCAAGTTCTAGCAAACTTTCACGGTTAATTTCATTCATTCTGGTAAATTCATTTTTGCGGTAACTTAGAAAAACTTCATTTCCGTTCTGAACTAAATATTGGCAATATTCTGAAGCCGAGTCACCACCTCCAACAATCAAAACTTTTGAATCGTTTATATTAACTGAAGTAACATCAAACAGAACCTTGTCCCTCAGTGTTGCCGGAATTTTATATTCCGGTTTGTTCGGCTTTCCTAATATTCCAATCGCGATGGTAACAATTTTACAATGGTATTCACCTTTATCGGTATAGACTATAAATGATTTGTCTTCGTTCTGATGTAGCTTCCAAACGGTTTCACCGTAATGAACAATAAGCCGATTATCCAATATTGCTTTGTCTAAGTAAGAAATAGTTTCATGTTTAGTCATATCAAGAATGCACATTACTCCCGTACACTTTGCTTCGAATCCTTTATAATTTGCTGAAACAACTTTGGATTCAGGATAATACTTTTTAATCGAAAAAGAATGCTCATCAGCTTTTTCAATTAAAAGAATTTTTGATTGATCAACTCCGGCATGACGGGCCTCTACTGCCATGCTTATTCCTGCTGGACCCGCACCGATAACCAACAAATCATACATCAATCCACCTTTATAATTTTAACAAAAAGAAAATGTTTTTTATTTGCTCGAAATCTAACAAAAAACTTGGAGAGAAAGTCATCACTATATTTCTGACACTTAAACTTTTGAAAACTGCTTTTTGTAAGTTTGTGATAAATCTTAATATGACAAATGAAAACTTATAAATACTCAATCTTCTGGAAAGTGCTTTACCGTTACGGAAATATTCCGCTAACCTTTTTCTTATTAATCTATTTGGCGACTTCGGCGGTTGGTTTATTTTCACATTGGTACTTCATTTTTTTCTTCTGCATTAATTTATTGATTATCATTTGGCTCAATAAATATTATATAAAGACGTACAAGTTGTTCCCATTTGAAATTTCAGCCGACAACGAAAAAATTATCTGTAAAAACTTCTTACTTAGTAAAAAAGTTATTGAACTTCGTATGGAAGATATTGACAATTTAACAGGCGGAGTATTTTCCGGCTACCAAACACGGCCGGTTTATATTCATGATTCAAAACAAAATATTACAATCGGTTTATATGCAAATGTCGGAAAGTTTCCTGAGCTGCTTAAAATTATTTTACAAAATATTAGAGAAGACTTATATAAAGATCTAGCTGGAAAGATTACTGAATTAAGAAACAAGAAATGATCGTTTGAAGAAAAAGCCCATCTTTTTGATGGGCTTTCTATTTGGTATAATTACTTTTTATAAATAAGAATTGCGTCTT
>Ga0209514_10004790_pt1 | contig 17925 bp, 11 predicted proteins | sample Subgrocontami58m_FD_187452 | JGI IMG/M metagenome (GOLD analysis project Ga0209514, IMG submission 187452) | Subsurface groundwater microbial communities from S. Glens Falls, New York, USA - GMW37 contaminated, 5.8 m (SPAdes) (version 3) | ecosystem: Environmental > Aquatic > Deep subsurface >...
CGCGCTGCTCCTCGCCGTCGTCGTGCTGATAGCGGCGAGCGCGTCGCTCGCCGCGGTGCGGCTGGTGGTGATGAAGATGCTGCCCTTCGACAACAAATCGGAGTTCCAGGTCGTGGTCGACATGCCCACGGGAACGGCGCTCGAGGAGACCGCGCGCGTGCTGCACGAGATCGGCGCGTACGTGGCCACGGTCCCTGAAGTGACCGACTACCAGGCCTACGCCGGTGCGAGCGCGCCGATCAATTTCAACGGGCTGGTGCGCCAGTACTACCTGCGCGCGAGCCCCGAGCTGGGCGACCTGCAGGTGAACCTCGTCGAGAAGCACCACCGCGACCGCCAGAGCCACGAGATCGCGCTCTCGGTGCGGCCGCAGATCCAGGCGATCGCGCGCAAGCACGGCGCCACGGTGAAGGTGGTCGAAGTGCCGCCGGGCCCGCCGGTTCTCTCGCCGATCGTGGCCGAGGTCTACGGGCCGGAGTACGGCGGCCAGCTCGAGGTCGCGCAGTCGCTGCGCAAGCTGTTTGCCGCGACCCCCGACATCATCGACGTCGACTCGAGCGTGGAGGAGGAGGCGCCGAAGTTCGTGCTGCGCGTGGACCTGCGCAAGGCGACGCTGATGGGCGTGACCCAGCGCGACATCGTGCAGACGCTGCGCGCCGCGCTCGCCGGCGACGACGTCACGCCGATCCACGGCACTCGCGCCAAGTACGAGGTCCCGGTGAAGGTCAGCCTGCCCCCGGAAAAAGCCGGATCGATCGACACGCTGCTGAAACTGCGCGTGCGCGCGCAGGACGGAAACCTCGTGCCGCTCTCGGAGCTGGTGCTCGCCACCCAGGCGCCGCGCGAGAAGACCATCCATCACAAGGACCTGCTGCCGGTCGCCTACGTCGTCGCCGACATGGCGGGCGAGCTCGACAGCCCGCTGTACGGCATGTTCGGCATGCGCGGCGAGATCGGCGAGGTGAAGACGCCCGCAGGGGGGCGGCTCGCCGAATACTTCATCAGCCAGCCCGGGGATCCCTACGCCGGCTTCTCGATCAAGTGGGACGGCGAATGGCAGGTGACCTACGAGACCTTCCGCGACATGGGCATCGCCTACGCCGTGGGCCTGGTGCTCATCTACCTGCTGGTGGTGGCGCAGTTCCGCTCCTACACGGTGCCGCTCGTGATCATGGCGCCGATTCCGCTCACCATCATCGGCGTCATGCCCGGCCACGCCCTGATGGGGGCGCAGTTCACCGCGACCTCGATGATCGGGATGATCGCGCTGGCGGGCATCATCGTGCGCAACTCCATCCTGCTGGTGGATTTCATCAACCTCGAGGTGACCTGCGGCACCGATTTCCAGCAGGCCGTCGTCAAGGCGGCGGCCACGCGCGCCAAGCCGATCGTGCTCACGGGGCTCGCGGCGATGATGGGCGCCCTGTTCATCCTCGACGACCCGATCTTCAACGGGCTGGCGGTCTCGCTCATCTTCGGCATCTTCGTCTCGACGGTGCTGACGCTGGTCGTGATCCCGGTCCTGTATTACGCGCTGCGCTGGAAGAACGTCGCCGCGTGTCTCCCCGACGATGCCGCCGAGACGGCCTCGCCGTCCTGACGACCGCCGTTCTCTCTCCCCCTCTCCCCCCGGGAGAGCGGCAGAAGTGAGGGAAATTACTCTTGACCAACCTTCATTCATTCATCGAAAGGAAATCCCCATGACCACCGAAAACGCGATCCGCATCTTCGCGGGCATTTTCATCCTGCTGTCGCTCGCCCTGGGCGTCGAGGCGAGCCCGCTGTTCCACAGCAAGTACTGGCTGTGGTTCACGGCGTTCGTCGGCGCCAACTTGCTGCAAAGCGGCTTCACGCACTTCTGCCCGCTGGAGAAGATCCTGCAGCGCCTGGGGATGAAGAGCGGCGGTAGCGCCTGCTGCGTGTGAGCGGGCGCCGAACGCAAGGCTCAGCCGCTCTAATTCGAGTTTTTCGAATCGGTAAGGAATCGGTAAGGAGGGGGAGGCCAGGAGCGCAGAATATCGCTGACTAAGCACTTAATTACCCGGATTCGCAAGGCGGAGAGGAAAGGTGGTAGATGCTACGAGTCGGCGTGGACATTGGCGGCACCTTCACGGATGTCACGGTGATCGAGGACGAGACCGGCAAGATCATCTCGGACAAGGTGCTGACGACGCCCAAGGATCCCTCACAAGGGGTGCTGGAAGGCCTGGAGCAGGTCGGCGTCGATCTCGCGCAAGCATCGTTCCTGGTCCACGGGACCACCGTCGGAATCAATGCCCTCATCGAACGCAAGGGGGCGAAGACGGGCCTCATCACCACCCAGGGGTTCGAAGACGTATTGGAGATCGGTCGCGGCAACCGCACGGTCTTCTTCGACATCTTCCACAAGCGGCCGGACCCGCTGGTTCCGCGGCGCTGGCGGTTAGGGGTCCCGGAGCGCCTCAACTACCGGGGCGAGGTTCTGCGGCCCCTGGACGTGGACGAGGCCATCGCGGCAATCGATTATCTCGCCGCTCAAGGTGTGCAGTCCGTCACCGTGTGTTTTCTGCATGCCTTTGAAAACCCGGCGCACGAGCGGGAGGTGAAGGATCTCATTCGCGCGCGCCATCCACACCTGGATGTCTCCCTTTCGTACGAGGTCCTCGCCGAAATCGGGGAGTACGAGCGCGTGAGCACCACCGTCACGAACGGCTATCTGAAGCTGGCGATTCGGGCATACCTGGAGAATCTGGAGGCCAGCCTCAAGCGCATGGGGAGCGCGGTCGGGTTGCGTGTGATGCAGTCCAACGGGGGCATCATGACTGCCGCGATGTCCAAGGAAAGGCCGGTCCAGATCATCGAGTCGGGGCCCGTGGGTGGAGCCGTCGCCGCGGCCTATGTGGGAAAACTTACCGGCCAGCCGAACATCATCGCCTTCGACATGGGAGGCACCACGTCCAAGGCCAACGTGATCCGCGATGGGGTCATCCAGACCACGACGGAATACTGGCCCGCGGGTTACATGGTCAAGATCCCCGTCGTGGACATCGTTGAGGTGGGTATTGGCGGGGGAAGCATTGCGTGGCTCAACGCCGAGGGGTTCCTCACGGTCGGTCCCATGAGTTCCGGAGCGGAGCCGGGGCCCGCCTGCTATGGACTGGGGGGAACGGCGCCGACCATCACGGATGCCAACGTCGTGCTGGGCCGTGTGCGCCAGTTGGTGGGCGGACGGATGAAGCTCGACGCGGACCGGGCCCGGGCCGCCATTCAGGAGAAGCTGGCCGATCCTCTCGAGATCGACCCCGTTGAGACGGCCGTGGGCATCCTGGAAATCGCGGTCGCCAAGATGGCCGACACGATTCGGGCAGTCACGGTGGCCCGCGGCATCGATCCGCGCGACTTCGTACTGTGCGCCTTCGGCGGGGCCGGCCCGATGCACGCCGCACTTGTTGCACGAGAGCTGGAGATTCCCGTGACGGTGATCCCTCCCGCACCGGGAACGTTCTCCGGCCTTGGCTTTCTGTGTTCGGACTTCCGTCACGATTTCGTTCAAACATTTCTGATGAGCACCGCGAAGCCCGACGTGGCGCGGATTCGGGAAATTTTCGCCGAGCTGGATTCCAGGGGGACGCAGGTCCTCGAGCACGAGGGGTTTCGTGCCGAGGACATCGCGCTAGAACGCAGTCTGGACATGCGCTATGTGGGACAGGCACATGAAGTCAACGTGCGATTCCCGGGATCGTGGACGGAAGCGGTGTTGTCATCGGCCGCCGAAGACTTCCATCGCCTTCACGAGGAGCACTATGGGCATTGCGCTCCCCGCGAGCCGATCGAGGTCGTGAACCTCCGGGTCACTGCGATCGGACGAAATCAAAGCCCGACAATCCGCCACGCTCCCCAGGCCGGAAGGGAAAGTCCGACGGGACGGCGAAACGTGTACTTCAAGGAGCTTGGCGGATGGACGGAATGCCCTATCTACGAGAGAACGGCCCTTCCTCCCGGTCTTCGCCTTGCCGGTCCGGTGGTCCTGGAAGAGCACACGTCCACGGTCGTGGTCCCCGGCGATTTCCAGGCCGAGATTGATGTGCATGGAAACGTGATCCTGCGGAGGATTTCGTGATGGTCAAGGGCAAGATCGACCCCTTCACGCTGGAGGTGATCCGCAACCGGATGCGCTCGGTCAGCAAGGAGATGGTGATCACGCTCATCAAGACGGCCTACTCGCCGGTGATCTTCGACGGAAAGGATTGCTCCTGCGCGGTGCTGGACGCTCAGGGCCAACTCCTCACGCTGGACGCGGGCCTTCCCCTCCACATCGCCCCCATGCCCTTCTCCGTGAAGGAAGTGATCCGGGATTTCCGGGAAGACATCCGGCCCGGGGACACCATCATGGTCAACAGTCCCTACCGGGGCGGAACGCACCTGCCCGATGTGCTCGTGGTCTACCCCGTCTTCTACCAGGGGCAACTGGTCTTCTTCTGCGCGGCCCGGGGACACTGGACCGACGTCGGGGGAGCGGTACCGGGAAGCCTGTCCGGAAAGGCCAACGAAATCCACCAGGAGGGCATCGTCCTTGCTCCCATGAAGCTGTACGAGGGCGGCAAGCTCAATGACAGCGCGTTCAACATGATCCTGCACAACGTGCGGATCCCGGAGGAACGCGCCGGAGACATCCGGGCTCAAGTCGCCTCCTGCAAGACCGCGGAACGGCGCCTCATCGAGCTTCTGGACAAGTACGGCCTGGAGCGGGTTTCCCGGACGTGCAGGGAAATGATCGACGCATCGGAGCACTACGTGCGCTCCGTCTTCCGGAACCTGCCCGACGGAAGCGCGAGCTTCGAGGACTACCTGGACGGCGACGGCGTCGGCGACGCCTCGCTTCGGATCAAGGCCACGGTTTCCATAGAGGACGACAGTCTGAGCGTGGATTTCTCCGGTACGGATCCTCAGTCGGCGGGCCCCTACAACACCTCGCTTGCCGTCAGCCACGGGGCCGTCGTGGTCGCAACGAAGATCGTCTTCGATCCCTACGGCACCATGAACGAAGGGATCTTCAGGGCCATCCGGGTCAACGTGCCGGAGGGAACGTTGCTCAACGCCCGGTATCCGGCGGCGACGGGGGGCTTCGGAGAGGTAGCCTATCGGGCGATCTTCGCCGTCATCGGAGCCCTGGGAAGGATGATGCCCGAACATGTCAGCGGATCGGACTACGGGGCGATCAATCACTGCTACGTCACCGCGCGGGACGACGGGCGGCACTCCATCTACTACGTCTATCCTCCCGGCGGGAACGGCGGCACCGCGAGTATGGACGGCCCCGGAGGGCTGCGCGGCCCCTCTTCGGGCGACGTGGCGATGCAATCGCTCGAATCCGTCGAGTCCCGCCACCCGGTGCTGTTTCGGGCTCTGCGTTTCCGCAAGGACTCGGGAGGCGCGGGGAAATTTCGCGGAGGCCCGGGCCTGAGCCTGCAACTGGAAGTACTGAGCAAGACGGGGGGGCTCAATATCGTCTCGGACCGGACGTACATCCCGCCCTTCGGAATGTTTTCCGCCCGCGGCGGGTTGCCCAACGAGTGGAAGGTGCTCAGAGGAAGACAGGAGCAGATCATTTCCGGGGGCAAGGCGGTGAACTATCCGCTGCAACGGCAAGACGTCGTGGTCATGAACACGGGCGGGGGCGGGGGCTACGGCGACCCGCTGGAACGTGACCCGGAGCGGGTGCGACACGACGTTCTGGAGGGCCTGGTCTCAGTGGAGTCCGCGCGCGATACCTACGGCGTGCTGTTTCGGGGAAAGGGCTTCGAGGTGGACGAGGGAGGGACCGCGGCCCAAAGAACGACGCTGCGCGGGAAGCGGCGGTTCCTTCTCCCCAGGAAGAAGGGCGAACCGGTGTTCAGCCGGGGTATCCGGGTTCTTCGCGTGCATCCGGGGAAAGCCGGGGCGGTGTTTCCGGAGGATGCGCTGGTGGAACTGGTGAGCCGCCGGAGGGCGGCACCGGTGCGCTTCAGAGTTCGCGTGGACCGCGAAGTCGATCCGGCAGAAGTCATGCTGGACGCGGAAGTCTGGGAGATCCTGGACTGTCGCGACGCAGAACACGTCGAGATCCGCAGCGTATGAACGGGATTGCCTGACGGGGAAACCAAAGAGGAGGTTCAAATGATGAGCAACGCCGGAAGCTGGGCGAAACGGGCAGGGGTTCGGTGGGCGGGCGTGCTGGGCGGCGTCTTGTTGTCGGTTCTGCTGGCTGCAGCGCCTGCCGGGGCCCAGACCGCGGGACCGATCAAGATCGGTGTGCTTCATGACCTTACGGGGCCATTGTCGGTCATGGGGAAGGACTTCAACGAAGGCCTGAAACTCTACATGAGCGAGATCAACTACCAGGTTGCGACGCGGAAGATCGAGCTCATTTTCGAGGATCCCGAGAGCAAGGTGGATCCCGGCATCACGAAGATGAGGAAGCTGGTGGAGAAGGACAAGGTGAACCTGATCCTGGGCCCCATCAATAGCGGTCTGGCATACGCGATGAGAGATTACGTGGACAGAAACAAGATTCCCACGGTGCTGACCATGGCCACGGCCACGGACCTGACCCAGGGGAAATCCAGTCCCTATGTCTTTCGCACCAGTTATGGCAGCGAACAACTCAATGTGGTCGCCGGATGGTACGCACTGAAGAAGCTCGGCTACAAGCGGGCCATCGTGATGGGCCTCGACTATACGGGAGGACGCGAGCAGGCCGGCGGATTCGTGAAGGGATTCAAGCAGGCCGGGGGAACCGTGGTCGGCGAGATCTACGCCCCTCTGGGAACAGCCGACTGGGCGCCCTACCTGACGAAGGTGAAGGCCGATCTGGACAAGACCGATTTCGTTGCGATCGTCCTCTGGGGTCCGGACGCAATACGCGTTATCAGAGGGTTCACCGAGTACGGATTAAAAGGCGTGAAACCCGTGTTCGTCCACGGCAACGCAGTGGACGAAGCGCTTCTTCCCTCGGAGGGAGATGCGGCCCTGGGGATCCTGAGTTTTCTGACTTACTCCCCGACCGTGAACACGCCGGAAAACCAGCGCTTCAAGGAACTGTTTCGGAAACAATACGCCAAGGAGCCGTCCAGTTACCACGAGATGACCTACCTGGCGGCGAAAGTGGTCGGCGAGGCAATCCGCCATGTGAATGGAAAGATCGAGGACACGCCCCGCTTCATGGCGGAACTGCGCAAGATCCAGGTGGAAACGCCCCAGGGGTCTTTCCGATTCGATGACAAGCAGAATGCGATCATCGACCTCCATATCCGCAAGGTGGAGAAGATGAACGGCGTGCTCGTCAACACTTACCTGGAGAGAGTTCCCGGCATCGCACAGGCTTGGACGCCTCCCCGGTAAGCGGCGGCGACGCCCGCGGGGAGCGGATTCCCGCGCGCTCCTGGATCGCGAATGTCATTCTGGCTGATACAGACCCTCAACGGCGTGTCGTTCGGAATGCTGTTGTTCCTGCTTTCGGCGGGGCTGTCGCTGATTTTCGGCCTGATGCGCATCATCAATCTGGCCCACGGCTCGTTCTACCTGCTCGGCGCCTACCTGGGAATTGGGATCATGGGCGCGACCGGGAGCTTCTGGTTCGCGCTCGCCTTCGCTCCCGTTGCGGTCGCCGGAATCAGCGTCGTGCTTCAGCGGCTGCTGCTCGATCGCGTGGCCGGCAATGAGCTCGGCCAGGTGCTGATGACCTTCGGTTTCCTCTTGATCGCGTCCGACGTGTCCCTGTGGATCTGGGGCGGCGCGCCGTTGATGCTGGAGAAACCGCGGGTCTTTGACGCCTCGGTGGAACTGGCCGGCGCGGCCTTTCCGGTCTACCGGCTGATGATAACGGCCGTGGGCATGGCCGCGGCGCTCGGCCTTTGGCTGCTGATCGAGCGCACGCGTATCGGCGCCATCGTGCGCGCCGGTGTCGACGACAGCGAGATGGTGCAGGGAATCGGCGTCAACCTGCCGCTCATGACGTCGCTGGTCTTCGCGCTGGGCGCGCTGCTCGCCGGGCTCAGCGGCGTGCTTGCCGGCCCCATCCTCGGGGTCTATCCCGGCGCCGATTTTGCCGTCGTGATGTTTGCCTTTGCGGTCGTCGTGATCGGCGGGCTCGGGAGCCTCAACGGCGCATTCTGGGGCAGCCTGTTTGTCGGGTTGGTGGACAACTTCGGCAAGGCGATGTTTCCGGAGTTCGCCATGTTCACCATCTTCGTGCCCATGGCGATCGTCCTCGCCGTTCGCCCGACCGGAATCTTCGGCAAGGCGTAGGCGAATGTACACCCGCACCCCGGTCAACCTTGCACAGCTCGCATTGCTTGCCGCCGCGTTGTTGATCGCGAGCAAGGCGCTGTCGCCTTACTGGGTGGGGCTCATGACCGAGGCCATGATTTGGGCGCTGTTCGCGCTCAGCCTCGACATCCTGCTCGGCCACACCGGGCTTCCCTCTCTCGGGCACGCCGCATACTACGGCATGGGTGCCTATGCCGCGGCGATCTGGTTCCTGCGCGTGGACAGTGGCTTCTGGGCTTGCCTCGCAGTCGGAACGGGCGCGGCGACACTGCTTGCGGCCCTCTACGGATTGCTTGCGCTGCGGACAGTGGGCGTGTATTTCCTGATGATCACGCTCGCGCTTGCCCAGGTGCTATGGGCCATTTTCTACAGTTGGAGGAGCGTCACGAACGGCGATGACGGCATCCGCGACATCAATCGCGACAACATCGAATTCGTCGGTCTGCGTTTCGGAGAAACCGGCGATTACTTCCTGTTCGTGCTGGGCGTGTTCCTGTTGGCGGCGGTGGCGATCCTGGTGATCCTGCGCTCGCCCTTCGGTTACACGCTGCGCGGCATTCGGGAGTCCGCCGAGCGCATGGAGGCGCTCGGCTACAATGTGTGGCTGTACAAGCTGCTGGCATTTCTGGTATCCGGGGCCTTCGCCGGCCTCGCCGGCGTGTTGCTCGTGTTCAACAGGAATTACGTGAGCCCGGAGGCGGCAGGCGTGGTCGTCTCCGCCGAGGTCATGCTGATGATCATTCTCGGCGGGGCGGGTACGTTGTTCGGCCCGGTGATCGGCGCGTTCGCGATCGTTTTCCTTTCCCACTGGGTCAGCAGCATCACCGAGCGCTGGAACCTGATCCTGGGCGTCATCTATGTGCTGGTGGTGGTATTCGCGCCCCAGGGCGTGACCGGGTTGGCGGCGCGTTGGCGCCGGTTGGGCGGCGGAGGCCCGGCGTGAGCGCCCTGACGGTACACGCCGCATCCGTGACTTTCGGAGGCTTGAGCGCGGTGGACGGAGTGTCGCTCGAAATCCAGGCTGGCGAACGCCGCGGGCTGCTCGGCCCGAACGGCGCCGGGAAGACCACGCTCTTCAATCTGATCGGGGGGCAGGTTCCGGTGGACGCAGGCAACGTCCGCCTGTTCGACGAGGATGTTACGCTGCTGCCCGCGCGCGAGCGGGCCCATCGCGGGCTCGCCCGGACCTTTCAGGTCACCAAGCTCTTTCCGAACCTGACGCTGCGTGAGAACGCAATGCTCGCAGTGCAAGCCATCTATCCGGGTCGGTACAGCATGCACCGCACCGTATTTACCTACCGCGACCTACAGCGGCGCGTGGACGAATTGCTGGAGACCTGGGGCCTTTCCGACAAGGCGGGCGCCACGGTTCGGCACTTGTCCTACGGCGACCAGCGCCAACTGGAAATCGTGATGGCGCTCGCCAACAAACCGCGGCTTCTGCTCCTGGACGAGCCGACCGCGGGCCTGTCGCCGGCCGAAACCACGCTCGTAACCGGGCTCGTCTCCCTCCTGCCGCGCGATGTCACGGTCCTGTTCATCGAGCATGACATGGACGTGGCGTTCCAGATCGCCGACCGCATCTCCGTACTCAATCAGGGTCGCATCGTCGCCGAGGGCAATCCGGTGGAGATCCGTGCGGACGCGCGAATCCGCGAGATCTATTTCGGCAAAGTGCACTGAGCGCGCCGTGCTCCGGATCCGCGACATCGACACCTATTACGGCGACAGCCACATCCTGCACGCGATGTCGCTTTCGGTCGGCCACGCCGAAGTCGTCGCGATACTGGGCCGCAATGGCGTGGGCAAGACCACGCTGATCCGATCGATCGTCGGCTTCACGCCGCCGCGCAACGGTCGCGTCCTGTTGGACGGCTGCGAGATAAGTTCGCTGCGCCCCTATCAAATCATACGGCGCGGCGTGGCGCTCGTGCCCCAGGGCAGGCGCATGTTTCCGTCGTTGACGGTGCGCGAGACGCTGGACATCGGTGCGCTCGTCGCCCGCTTCGACCGCGAGCGCCGGGGCTGGAGTATCGAGCGCGCGCTCGATGCCTTTCCGGCGTTGCGGGAGCGGCTCGACGCGCGCACGGGACGGCTTTCCGGGGGCGAGCAGGAGATGGTCGCGGTGTCGCGCGCATTGGTCGGCTACCCGAGGCTGATCCTGCTCGACGAACCTTCCGAGGGGCTCTCGCCGCTCATGGTGGCCCAGATCGAGGAGCGATTCCGGGAGTTGAAGGCAAGGGGCGTGTCGATGCTGCTGGTGGAGCAGCAGGTCGGATTCGCCCTCAGGCTCGCCGACCGCGTGCTGGTGATGAGCAAGGGCCGGTTCGTCTACGAGGGTACTCCAGCGGACCTGCTCGGGAATGCCGAAGTGCGCGAGCACTATCTCGGACTTTGATACGGGAGGGCATACGCGTGCGAGGCACACTCCACCGGCGTGATGCCGAATGCCGTGACCTGGATCACGGCAAGTGGGGGCACCCATTCGAGCCAGAGGTCGGCTCAGATGAATATTTCGGATAGGATCGCTTGACCTGTTCGGATTGCTACTCTTGAACTAATCGATGCCAAGTTTCCGTCGTTCGCTTGCAAAACTCTCGCCCCCGCGACTGATCAACGTCGTGCGGCGCGCGCGGCTGTTCGAGCGACTGGATGCGCTCGCCGCACACCCGATCGTTTGGATAGCGGGCGAGGCTGGGGCGGGCAAGACGACGCTGGTGGCCAGCTACCTGAAAGAGCGCCTGCGAGGGGGAATCTGGTATCAGGTTGATCGCGGCGACAGCGACATCGCGACGTTCTTCTATTACCTCGGCGTCGCCGCGACCTACTTCCGCGGGGCTTCTCGTCGCAGATTGCCGCTATTCTCGCCCGAATACCGGCACGATCCCGCCGGATTCGCGCGGCGATATTTTCGGATGCTGTTCGACAGGATGCCGAACCCGGGAACGCTGGTCTTCGACAACCTGCACGAAGCACTTGCGGACCCCAACGTCGGCCTGGTGCTGGACGCGGCGTTCGACGAGATCCCGGAGGCGGTTACCGTGATCGTTATCAGTCGCGGGGCGCCTCCGCCGAATCTCGAGCGGCACCTCGCCGGAGGCCGCATCGGAATTCTGAACGCGCGCGAACTTCGGCTCACATTCGACGAAGCGAGCGAGATGGTGGCGACCGATACCCGGATCGACGCCGATGAGGTCGAGCACCTGCACCGGCTTTCGGGCGGTTGGGCTGCGGGGCTGATCCTGATGATGGCGCGTGCGTCGCGTCGGGCCAATGGGTCGAGCATGGAGGATCCGCCGGAGCGGGCCGCATTCGACTACCTCGCCTCCGAGATGTTCGAAAAGGCGGGCACGGGCACCCAGGAGCTGCTTCTGTCGACGGCGCTCCTGCCCCGTTTCACCGATGCGATGGCGCGAGCCATCAGCGGAAACGCGGATGCGGGCGAAATACTCGAGGAACTGCACCGGCGCAACTTCCTCGTCGACCGCCGCGGCACGGTCGAGCCCGTCTACGAGTTTCACGCGCTGTTTCGCGGATTCCTGTGCGAGCGGGTGAAGACGCGGGTGACACCTGCACGGCAGCGGGAGATGGGAAGACACGCCGCGGAATTGCTCGAGCGCAGCGGCGACTACGGCGAGGCGATCCGGCTGTACTGCGGCGTCGGAGCGCCCGAAGAAGCGAAGCGCCTGATTATCGGCGAGGCGGCGGCGCTGATCGCGCAGGGTCGGCACGGGCCGCTGCAGGAGTGGATCACCGCGATGCCCGGCGACGCGGTGGACGCCGACCCGGTGTTGCTCTACTGGCTCGCCATGGCGCGCAAGTCGGCGAACCCCGTGGAAGCGCTGCCGCTGTTCGAGCGTGCGTTCGACCGGTTCGAAGACCGCATCGGCAAGCTGATGGCCGCCGCCGGGGCGTCCGAATGCTTCGTCCTTGAGTGGGGCGACGTTCGCGGGCTGGAACGCTGGATCGAGGCCTTCGAGACGCTGGGCAGTCCCTACCCGGATTTCAGATCGCGGGAGGAGGAGTTGCGCGTCCTGCCGGGCATGCTGGCGGCGTTCGTGTATCGCGGCGTCGAACATCCGCTCTACATGAAGCTCAAGGCGCGAGCCGACGCGCTGATCGCCGCCGACCCCACGCTCGACCACACGCTGCTGCTGGGCGCGGTGAGCTACTACCGGTCCTGGATCGAAGAATTTGCCGCGCTCGAATCGGTGGGCCGCCACGTGGGCTCCCTGCTCGCGGCGCAGCGCCTGGCTCCTCTCACGCAGGTCTGGTGGCGGTGCGTCAGCTCGTATCGCGCTTCGAGGCGGGGCGATTCCAGGACGGCGTATTCGGAGGTCGACAAGGCCGAAGAGGCCGCGCGCCGCCATGCGCTGGGTTACATGCTGCCGACGATCTATCTGCGAGGCGCGGCGGCGGCGCTCGGCTCGGGCGATACGGTTCGCGCTTCATCCTACGTCGAGCAGGCAGCGCCCCTGCTCAGACCCGGCCACCATCGCGAGTCGAGCCTGTACGAATGCATACGGGGCTGGATCCAGGTCCTGCGCGGCGCTCCGGCCGCCGGATTGCCGAACCTGCGCCGTGCGTGCGAATTGGCGGTGACCTCGGGTATGCCCCACATGATCATTCACACGCTCTGTGGGCTGGCGATCGCGCTCGCCGAGACGAGCGATCTGACGGATGCCGAAGGGAAATTGAGCGAGGCAAGAGCAGTGCCGTTCTCCAGGATCAGCTGGCATTACCGGGCGCTGTGCGATTTCGTCGAGGCCACGATCGCCCTGCGCGCGGGCGACGACAGGCGTTGTCAGGATTCCATCATGCGCTGGCTCAGGACGATGCGGGACTATGGTTCCATCGGGGACCCACTCGTGCATCATCCGGAACTCCTGTCCGAGCTGTATGCGAAGGCGCTCGAATACGGCATCGAGGTCGAGACCGTGCGAGCCTGCATCGAGGAAAGCGGCCTTTCCGCGCCCAGGTCGGCGAACGAGTCCTGGCCTTGGCCGATCAAGATCCGCACGCTGGGGAACTTTACGCTGGAGCGCGAAGGCATACCGTTCCGCTCGACCGGAAAATCCCAGCGCCGGCTGCTCGAGCTGCTGATGGCACTGATCGCCTATGGCGGCTGTGAAGTCAACACGGTCAAGCTCATGCAGGCGGTCTGGCCCGTCAACACCGCGACCCAGGGGACGTTCGACGTCGCGGTGCACCGGCTGCGCAAGCTGCTGGGCAACGATCGCGCGCTGCTGTTGCACGAGGGAAGGTTGTCGCTCAACCCCAAGATCTGCTGGGTCGACATCTGGGCGTGGGAGGCTGTCCTGCGTCAGACCGAAATACCGGATCCGGCCCGGCGACGTCCAACCGTGGGCCGGATACTCGAACTCTACCGCGGCCGGTTTCTTGCCAACGAGCCCGAAAACGGGTGGCTGGTTCCGACGCGGGCGCGGCTGCACAGCCAGTTCCTGCGCGTCATCGCCGCGCTTGGCAGCAGGCTCGAGCAGAACCGGCAATGGGACGACGCGCTCGCGCTCTACCGGTGCGGCATCGAGCACGATCCCTTGGCCGAAGACATCTATCGTTTCCAGATGCGTGCCTACATGCGGCTTGGCAGCCCGGCCGAGGCCATCAACGTGTATCGACGCTGCAGCGAAGTCCTGTCAGTCGTTCTCGGCGTGAAGCCGAGCAACGAAACCGAAAAACTGCGCGCCAGCCTGTCTTCCGGGCAAACCTGCCGATGAGGGAACAAGTCGGCGGGGGCGGCGGCCTAGATCAATCTCCAACATTCAGGGACGGATGAAACATGCACAGCCAAAACGGCGAATACAGGGTCGGTCGGATGCTGATCGGAGGGCAACTCGTTGAGAGCCGCAATGGGCGATGGCTGGAATCCATCAATCCGATGGACGAGTCGCCCCTCGGCCGCGTGCCGATGGGCGGCGCCGACGACGTGATCGCCGCGGTCGAGGCCGCGGAGAAGGCGCAGCCGCTGTGGGACGCGCTGCCGATGCCCGAACGCATCGGCCACATCCAGAAACTCGGCGCTGCCATCAAGGCCCGCGCGGAGGAAATCGCGCTGATCGAAACGCTCGACACCGGCAACACGATCGGCCCGATGCGCAAGGACGTCGCGACGGCGGTCGACCGGATGCTCTACTATGCGGGGATCGCCTACGAGTTGAAGGGCGGCACCTTTCCGGCCACGGCGGCCAACCTCCACCTGACGCTGCGCGTGCCTTACGGCGTGGTCGGGCGGATCATTCCGTTCAACCACCCGATCGGGTTTGCCGCTTCACGGCTGGCGCCGGCGCTGATCGCCGGCAACGCCATCGTCATCAAGCCGTCCGAGCAGAGTCCGCTGTCGTCCTGCATTCTTGGCGAATTGTGCGCCGAGCATCTGCCGCCGGGCATCGTCAATATCGTGACCGGAGGACGGGAGACGGGCGATGCGCTGGTGCGCCACCCGCGGGTGAAGCGGATCGCCTTCATCGGTTCGGTGCCGTCCGGGATGGCGATCCAGCGCGCTGCGGCGGAAACGGCCGTGAAGCACGTGACCCTGGAGCTTGGCGGCAAGAACCCGCTTGTCGCCTGCCCGGACGCCGATCCGGACAGGGTCGCCGACGCCGCCGTCGCCGGCATGAATTTCAGTTGGCAAGGCCAGTCCTGCGGTTCGACAAGCCGGCTGATGCTGCACGAGTCGGTGCACGATGCCGTGCTTGAAAGGGTGCTCGCGAAAGTCGCGCGCATCCGACTTGGCAATCCGGTGGATCCCGGAACGAACATGGGCCCGCTGAACTCCCGTGCGCACTACGACAAGGTGACGTCCTACATTCGGCTCGGCAAGGAGGAAGGCGCGCGGTTGGCCGCCGGAGGCGGCCGGCCATTCGGGGCGCAGTTCGAAAAGGGCTTCTGGATCGAGCCCACCGTTTTCACCGGCGTGGACATGTCGATGCGGCTGGCGCGCGAGGAAATCTTCGGACCGGTGTTGTCGGTGTTGCGCTGGCGCGAGGAGGACGAAGCCATCGCCATGGCGAACGCGGTGGAGTACGGTCTCACCGCGGCGGTCTGGACCAACGACCTGAATCGCGCCGTGCGCATGGCGCGGCGAATCGACGCCGGCTACATCTGGATCAACGGGGTTGGCACCCACTATCGCGGCGTTCCCTATGGCGGCGCGAAGAATAGCGGCGTTGGTAGCGAAGAGGGCCTGGACGAACTGCTGAGCTACACGGAGATCAAGGCGATCAACATCGTGACGGGGTGATCCGCGACACTCCGGTTTTTCGGATCGGTAAGGAATCGGTAAGGCGTCGGCAAGAACGCCACCCTATATTCCGACGCTGGCGCAAGCCGGGCAAGACGTCGAAGGAGGAGTCGATGAAATTCAGGCTGACGTGGCTGTACAGGGTCTTCGCCCTGATCGCGACGGGGTGCATCGCGCCGGTCGCTTCCGTGGCTTGGGCGCAGGGCTACCCGAATAGGCCGGTGCACGTGGTCGTGCAATATCCACCCGGCGGTACCCCGGACATCTACGGCCGCGTCATGTCCGCCGAATTGAGCAAGTTATGGAAGCAATCGGTGGTGGTGGAGAACCGCACCGGGGCCTCGGGCACCATCGGCACCGAGGCGGTCGCCAAGGCCCAACCCGACGGCTACACGCTGCTGTTTTCCACCGACACGCCGATCACGATCGTGCCCAACTTCATGCCGAACGTTCCCTACGATTCGTTGCGCGACCTTCAGCCGATCGTCAACGTGACGCATGGCGGGTTCGTGCTGATGGTGCATCCCTCGGTGACTGCGAACAATCTGAAGGAGTTGATCGCCTGGATCCGCGCACGGAAAGGCAAGGCGAGTTTTGCTTCGTCGGGCAACGGAAGCCCGCAACACCTTGCCATGGAGACGATCCGGAAGATGGCGGGCGGGCTCGACATGATACACATCCCCTACAAGGGTTTCGGCCAGGGCCTGGCCGACGTCCTCGCCGGGCAGGTGCCAATGATTTTCGGCAGCTCGACCGCGGCGATCCAGATGGCGAAAAGCGGCAAGCTGAAATACGTCGCCACGACGGGCAAAACCGTTATCAAGGCTCTTCCCGAGGTGCGTCCGGTCGCCGAGGATTTTCCCGGCTACGACATTCTCGACTCCTGGTACGGCTTCATGGGCCCGGCGGGTATGCCTCGCGAAATCGTGAACAAGATCCACGCCGACGTGACGGCAATCGTGAAGCGCGCGGACTTTCAGGACCGATTGTTCCGGGACGGTCTCGAACCGATCGCGAACACGCCTGAGGAATTCGCCGCCCAGATCAGGTCCGACCGCGCGACCTGGGCCCGCGTGCTGAAAACCACAGACGCCGGGCTCGACTAGGGGCGCGCTGCGCGGCGCCCCGCACCACATATCGAGTGCCGTCAAGTGCTTACCGGGTGATCCTGTTGCCGCGGACGGGTGCCGTCGTCCATTGGCGATTTGAACTTCGCTCTACGGCATGTCCGGCGGCCCGCTGTTGGAAATGGCTCCGTGGGCGCCTCAACCTTTTCCGATCACCGATCGAGACTACCAGAGAAGCCCCATGCCGCACGACAAGGACCAGACGCACTGGCACGAGCCCGCCGGAAACAGGAAGGCGGGCTTCGGCCAGTTCAGGAAGCAGCCCACGCCCTACGACGCCTTCATGGAGTCCGAGGGCATCCCGGTGTTTCGCGACATCGGCATCAGCAAGGTGCAGAACCTGCCGCTCGTGCCCTGGAAGCGCACCGGCGGCCGCGGCCACTACATCCAGCTCTACGGCACCGAGACCAAGTGGGGCTGCTACGTCGTCGAAGTGCCCCCGGCCGGCGCGCTCAATCCCGAGAAGCACATGTACGAGGAGATCTTCCTGGTCGTCGAAGGGCGCGGCACGACCGAGGTCTGGCTCGAGGGCGAGCGCAAGCGCCACGTGTTCGAATGGCAGAAGGGATCGATGTTCTCGATCCCGATGAACGCCTGGCACCGCATCGTCAACGCGACCTCCGGCGGCGCGCTGCTCCTGGCCGGCACCACCGCGCCCAACGTGCTCAACATGATCAACAACGTCGAGGCGGTGTTCGACAACCCGTTCGTGTTTCGCGACCGCTTCAGCGGGGCCGACGACTTCTACAAGCCCAAGGACGACATCGAGCCCGATCCGGTGCGCGGCCTGGCGATGCGGCGCACGAACTTCATCCCCGACGCGGTCAACTGCGACCTGCCGCTCGATAACCGGCGCTCGCTCGGCTGGCGGCGCGTCGAGCCGTTCATGACCAACAACTGCTTCTATTTCTGGATCGGGCAGCACGAGGTCGGCCGCTACTCCAAGGGGCACGCGCACACCTCGGCGGCGGTGCTGATCTGCCTGAAGGGCAAGGGCTACACCTACTCCTGGCCCGAGCGGCTGGGCGTGAATCCCTGGAACGACGGGCATGCCGGCGAGGTCCGGCGCCTGGACTACGAGCCGGTGGGCATGGTCACCGCCGCCCCCGGCGGCGCGCGCTGGTACCACCAGCATTTCAGCGTCGGGAGCGAGCCGTTCCGCCTCACCGCCTGGTTCGGCCCGCACAACCCGGGCCGCGACCCGGGCGCGCCGGGCGAGAAGCACACCGACTACACCGCGATCGACGTCAA
>Ga0209514_10004797_pt1 | contig 17906 bp, 9 predicted proteins | sample Subgrocontami58m_FD_187452 | JGI IMG/M metagenome (GOLD analysis project Ga0209514, IMG submission 187452) | Subsurface groundwater microbial communities from S. Glens Falls, New York, USA - GMW37 contaminated, 5.8 m (SPAdes) (version 3) | ecosystem: Environmental > Aquatic > Deep subsurface >...
GCCCAGGAGGTGTTAGCCACCTCCCAGGAATTAATGCGCCGCTACCGCCACAGCCAGTGGGACGTGGAACATATCTTTCTGGCTATGATGTCACTGGAAAAGGGGCTGGCCATTGAAATAATGAAAGAGCTTAAAGTGGAGACAGGCGTAATCAAACGCCGGCTGGAGGCTCATCTGGATAAGGCCCCTAAGCTGGTTAATGAAGGGACTCAGTTCACCCTCACCCCTCGTGTGCTGCGCCTGATGGATAGAGCAGAACAGGAAGCCCAACGGCTCGGGGACGAGTTCAACAGTGTGGAGCACCTGCTCATCGCCATCGCCGCGGAAGAAGAGGGACCTTCTTACCAGATTCTTAAGGGTATGGGAGCCGATCTGGAAAAGATATATGCCGCCCTCCAGAAAATCCGGGGCGGCCAGCGGGTCACCGACCCCCGGGCGGAGACAAAGTACCGGTCCCTGGAGAAATATGGCCGGGACCTGACTGAACTATCACGCCAGGGTAAACTGGACCCGGTTATCGGACGGGACGAGGAAATCCGCCGGGTAATGCAGGTGCTTACCCGCCGCACCAAGAACAATCCCGTAATAATAGGTGAAGCCGGCGTAGGAAAAACTGCTATCGCTGAAGGATTAGCTCAGAAGATTGCTTCCGGTGATGTCCCTGATTCTCTCAAAGGCCGGAAGGTTATTGCCCTGGATATGGGATCTATGGTCGCCGGCAGCAAGTTCCGCGGCGAGTTCGAGGAACGCCTGAAGGCAGTTATGGATGAAGTCCGCCGCGCCCAGGGGGAAATCGTACTTTTTATTGATGAAATCCATACAGTTGTTGGCGCGGGAGCGGCTGAAGGGGCTATAGACGCCTCGAACATGTTAAAGCCAGCCCTGGCGCGCGGTGAGCTCCAGTGTGTCGGCGCCACTACCCTGGACGAATACCGCGAACATATCGAAAAAGATGCTGCCCTGGAGCGCCGTCTTCAGCCGGTTTTCCTGGGGGAGCCTTCAGTAGAGGTCACCATCGAGATGCTCAAGGGACTCCGCCCCAAGTACGAGGCCCATCACAAGGTTAAAATCGAGGACTCGGCGTTAGTAGCCGCTTCCAGGCTCAGCCATCGGTATATCTCCGACCGGTTTTTACCTGATAAAGCAGTTGACCTTATTGACGAGGCCGCTTCCAAGTTGCGCATAGATGCCGAAAGCGCTCCTCCTGAGCTGAGAGAGAAGGAACAACAGCTACAGCAGATGACCAACGAGGAAGATGCTGCCTCCCAGCGACCGAACTACGAACAGGTCGCCAGGATAAAAATGGAGCGGTTGCGCCTGGAAAAGGAATACCAGGACGCTAAGAGCAACTGGATGAAAGAAAAGAAGATTGACATGATCGTGGATGAGGAGGTTATTGCCCAACTGGTTGCCAAATGGACCGGCGTCCCGGTTTCCCGGATGCTGGAGGGCGAGACTGAAAAACTCGTTAATATGGAAGAGCGGCTGCACCAGAGGGTTATCGGGCAGGAGACAGCCATCCGCGCTGTTTCCGATGCCATCAGGCGGGCCCGCTCCGGCCTTGGAGACCCCAAACGGCCAATTGGCAGCTTCATATTCCTGGGACCGACCGGGGTTGGTAAAACAGAGCTTGCACGGGCGTTGGCTGAATTCCTGTTCGATGATGAGGACGCTATGGTCCGACTGGATATGTCCGAATACATGGAGAAGCATACAGTTTCCCGACTTATCGGTTCACCACCCGGCTACATAGGTTATGAGGAGGGCGGCCAACTAACGGAGGCTGTAAGACGGCGGCCATTCCGGGTAGTCCTCTTCGATGAAGTCGAAAAGGCCCATCCCGATGTGTTCAACGTCCTGCTCCAGATAATGGAGGACGGACGGCTTACCGATGGACACGGCCGCACTGTGAACTTCAAGAATACAGTGATCATCCTCACCAGCAACCTGGGCACCGGGGAATGGCAGCGTCAGGGGTTTGGCTTCCTTAAAGAAGAGAAGGGGGAGACAGAACGTCTGCAAAGCGCCGTCGAGAAGTCATTGAAACAGACCTTCCGCCCGGAGTTCCTCAACCGCCTGGACGAGATTATTATCTTCCAGCCTCTGCGAGAGCCGGAAATAAGGCAGATTGTGGAGCTATTGATGAAAGACGTGCTGAAACGTCTGGTAGAGCGGCAGATTACCGTGGAGCTTACCGACGCCGCTAAAACGTGGCTGGCTAAAGAGGGCTTCGACCCCGTATTTGGCGCCCGTCCCTTGCGCCGCGCCATCCAGCGGTGGCTGGAAAACCCGCTGGCCCAGAAGATCCTGCGCGGTGAATTTAAGGAAGGAGACCACGTACTGGCGGACGTGGGAGGCGAAGGGCTTACATTTAAGAAGGCGGAGGTAGCGGTGTCCGCTTCCAGATAACCAATCCACCAAGTATTACCAGGGGAAGGATAATGCTAATTATCCTTCCCCTTTATTGTGCCACGAAACTTTTAAAATGGATTTGTGGGCTTGTCACAAAGTTACGTGATGGCTTATTCATCAAGTAAAAAGATGAATTAATTCAATCCCGATAATGTCCATTAACAAAAATAGAATAACATTTTGTCATTCTGAAGTCGCGGCGACTGAAGAATCTCTCGCCGCAGCGATATAGATTGTACCAGCGAGGAATTAGAGATTCTTCACTTCGTTCAGAATGACAAAGAAGAACATTGACCATAATGTCACTTTAAATAATTGATGACCATCATCGGGACTTTTATTATGAGCAAATATTGTGCCCAGGGCTTCAGCCCTGGGCACGGGGGTTTCCCGATGCCCCAGACTTTAGGCTACTGCGCCGTAACTGCACAAAAGTCAGGATTGTTTAATTTTCAGATCGTTTTGGGTTAAGAGTGTTTTGCTTTCTATAATATTTACGAGCAGCCTTTTAATATCGTATAATGGCGCAAACAGTTTAGATAAAGAGGCAGTAGGCCAATGAAGCCAGAGGAAAAGGCCCGGCAGCAGATTGACCGGCAACTTGCGGCTGCTGGCTGGGTGGTCCAGGACCTGAAGGAATTAAATCTGGGAGCCTCCCAGGGTGTTGCCATCCGGGAGTTCCCTCTAAAATCCGGGAGTGCCGACTATTTACTGTTTGTGGATAGGAAAGCCGTGGGGGTAGTCGAGGCCAAACCGGAGGGCACGACGCTGAGCGGCGTAGCCGACCAATCCGGGAAATATCTGGTTGGCTTTCCGGCAAATCTGCCGCATGTGATGGAACCTCTGCCGTTCGCATACGAAACCACCGGTATAGAGACCTTCTTCAGGGACTTAAGAGACCCGGACCCTCGCTCGCGCAGGGTGTTTGCCTTCCACCGGCCAGAGACCCTTGGCGAATGGAGTTCGCAAGCCGATACCCTGAGAGCAAGGCTGCGACAACTCCCCAACCTGTTAACTGAAGGACTACGGGACTGCCAGATAGAGGCTATCAGGAACCTGGAAAAGTCCTTTGCCGAGGCACGACCGAGAGGACTTATCCAGATGGCGACAGGCAGCGGCAAGACCTACACCGCCGTTAGCTTCGTTTACCGCCTCATCAAATTTGCTAACGCTAAAAGGGTGCTTTTCCTGGTGGACAGAAGCAACCTGGGCCGGCAAACCCTGAGAGAATTTCAGCAGTATGTTACTCCGGATGACGGCAGGAAGTTCACAGAGCTTTATAATGTGCAACACCTTACCTCCAATACCTTTGACCCTGTAAGCAGGGTGTGTATTACCACCATCCAGCGCCTTTATTCCATGCTTAGCGGCGAGCCAGAATACGATGCCACCCTTGAAGAGAAGTCAAGATTTGACGCCCTCCCATACCCCGATAAACCGAAGGAAGTAGTCTACAACCCGAAGATACCAATAGAAACCTTTGATTTTATTATTACCGATGAGTGCCACCGCTCCATTTATCACCTGTGGCGACAAGTGCTGGAATACTTTGACTCCTTTATAACCGGGCTTACGGCAACTCCCTCAAAGCAGACCTTGGGTTTCTTTAACCAGAACCTCGTCATGGAATACAGCCATGAACGAGCGGTGGCAGACGCTGTCAATGTAGGCTATGAGGTTTACCGCATCAAGACCCGGATCACGGAGCAAGGCAGTAAGGTTGATGCTGGCTATTACATTGACAAACGGGACAGGCTAACCAGAAAAAAGCGGTGGGAACTCCTTGATAATGAACTTGAATATGCGGCAAGCCAGCTTGACCGCAGCGTAGTGACTCCCGACCAGATAAGAACAGTAATCCGGACATTCAGGGACAAGTTGCTTACCGAGATGTTCCCTGGCCGAAAGGAAGTCCCCAAGACTCTGATTTTTGCCAAAGACGATAGCCATGCCGAGGACATTGTTGGTATAGTCAGAGAGGAGTTCGGCAAGGGAAATGACTTCTGTAAAAAGATAACCTATAAGACTACGGGCGAGAAACCCGAAGACCTTATCGCCAGTTTCCGCAATTCCTATAACCCGCGCATAGCCGTTACGGTTGACATGATCTCAACAGGGACGGACATAAAGCCTCTGGAGTGCCTCCTCTTCATGCGCGATGTTAAGTCCCTGGTCTATTTTGAGCAGATGAAAGGGCGGGGGACCAGAACAATTTCAGCTACCGATTTCAATGCCGTAACACCCGATGCTCCTGCCAAGACCCACTTCGTGATTGTGGATGCGGTTGGTGTCTGCGAAAACGATAAGACCGATACCAGGCCCCTGGAACGGAAGAAGAGCATACCTTTCGACAAGCTCATTCATTTAGTTGCGCTTGGCAGCAGGGATGAAGACACCCTCACCTCCGTGGCCGGTAGGCTCGCTGCCCTTGACAGAGAGATTGATGATAACGACAGGCAAGAGATTAAGAACATAGCCGGGGGCAAGTCCCTGAAGGAATTGATAAACAGGCTTCTGGATGCCACTGACCCCGATAAGCAAATTGAAAAGGCTCAGGAGATATTCAAGACAGAAGCGCCAACCGGAGAACAGGTGAAGAAGGCCACCGAAGAACTGGTTAAGGTTGCCTGCACACCGTTTGATAATCCAACCCTGAGAAATACCATTATTGATATTAAGCAGCGCAATGAACAGGTTATAGACGAAGTAAGCCAGGACCAGGTGCTTATAGCGACCTGGGATGAAAAAGCGAAGGAAAAAGCCCGGACGCTCATTGGCACGTTTAAAAAGTTTATTGAAGAGAACAAGGACGAGATTACAGCATTGCAGTTCATCTACGGCAAGCCCTATGGGATACGCCACCTTACCTATAAAGAGATCAAAGACCTTGCCGAAGCCATAAGAAAGCCCCCTTACGGGCTTACGACGGAGGCTGTGTGGCAGGCCTACGAGCAATTGGAACAGTCAAAGGTTAAAGGGGCCGGGTCGCAAAAACTACTGACGAACATAATTTCGTTGATTCGCTTCGCAACCGGACGGGAGAACATCCTGGAGCCATTCCCTGAGACGGTGAACCGCCGTTTTGCCGAATGGTTAAGCCAGCAAGAAAAACTGGGCAGGAAATTCACTCCGGAACAGATGTCATGGCTCCAGATGATAAAAGAGCACATTGCTACCTCAGCGAGCATTGGAATAGGCGATTTTGAATTGACGCCTTTCCAGGAGAAGGGCGGCGCCATAAGGGCAAACACGGTATTTGAACAGCAATTAGACAAATTGCTGGAAGAACTCAACAGGGTGCTGGTGGCATAATACATTGACGTATCCGGTCGGTCGCCCGCGCCCAAACAATCGTAGGGGCAGACCTGCGTGTCTGCCCTGGCGGGGCCAAATAGGTTTTGGGGCAAACGTTGTGGCAGGCCTGCGTGTCTGACCACATTTAACGCAATTGGTTACGTGGGCGAACACACAGGTTCGCCCCTACAACGTTGTTACCATGATTGCATGGGAGATATAACATGGATGATAGGAATTTGAGGCCGCTCCCCAGGGGTTGGGTGTGGACGAGGGTGGGGGAAGCAATTAAAAAAATACCTTTAACTGGTAAGAAACTAAATCAAAGCGAATACCTCTCGACCGGTGAAATCCCGGTCGTTGACCAGGGGCAAAAGTTCGTTGGTGGTTATACTAATAAAAAAGAGTTGACGGTTTGTTGTGAAACGCCTTTAATTGTGTTCGGAGACCATACTAAAGTTATCAAGTACATTAATTTCGCGTTCGTTGCAGGAGCTGACGGGGTTATAGTATTTGAACCTCTACAAATGTACTACCCAAAACTACTATATTATTTTTTGTATGGGCTAACTTTGCCCGAAAAGGGTTACGCAAGGCATTTTCAGTTTTTAGATAAATCGTTGATTCCCCTTCCACCCCTCCCCGAACAGCGCCGCATTGTCGCCAGGATTGAGGAGCTATTTACCAAGCTGGATGCAGGTATAGAAGCCCTTAATAAGGTTAAGACACAGCTAAAACGCTACCGCCAGTCCGTATTGAAGGCCGCCTTTGAAGGGAGTCTCACCGTCGCATGGCGGGAGGCCCATAAGGGTGAATTAGAGCCGGCATCAGCGTTGCTGGAAAAGATAAAGGCAGAGCGAGCAAAGAGCGGTAAATACAAGGAAACGACTCCACTGGATACAGCAGGATTGCCAGAATTGCCAGAGGGTTGGGTGTGGACGAACCTGTCAACTGTTGCTCAAATCAAGGGTGGCGTCGCTAAAGGAGAGAAACGTCCGCGCGACCAACGCACGCGGCTTGTACCCTATCTGAGGGTTGCCAACGTACAAAGGGGATTCCTAGACCTTACAGAAATCAAAGAGATTGAGGCAACAGAAGGGGACATATGCGAGCTTCGCCTTTTGCCCGGTGATGTTCTTCTTAACGAAGGCGGCGATCGCGATAAGCTTGGCCGCGGTTGGGTTTGGAAAGGTGAAATCGCGGAATGCATTCACCAGAACCATGTGTTTAGGGCACGACTGTATGACCAGCGGCTTTCTCCCGTATTTGTATCGTTTTACACGAACTCGTTGGGCCAGGCCTACATGTTCTCTCAGGGCAAGCAGACCACAAATCTGGCTTCTATCAACATGACGAAGTTAGCGCAGCTTCCCATTCCCCTGCCTTCCCTAATGGAGCAACACAAGATCGTGGAGGAAATAGACCGTTGCTTTTCTATTGCTGACCAAGTAGAAAAGACGGTAGAGCACGGTCTCAAACAAGCGGACAGGTTGCGTCAGAGCATCCTCAAAAGCGCCTTCGAGGGCAAACTGGTCCCCCAGGACCCCAATGACGAACCGGCCGATAAATTGTTGGAACGGATAAAGGCGTCCCGCGCCGGGGCGAATGGCCGTTTGCCCGTGCGTCACCGAACGTAGGGGCAGACCTGCGTGTCTGCCCTGTGTTTCATGTGAATCATGGGCGAACACACAGGTTCGCCCCTACGGAAAATGATTGGGGCATCATGGACAAACAAACGGGATCACCGGTTCAATAGGGCGAACACATAGGTTCGCCCCTACGGAATGTTGGTATAATGTGCCAAATGGCAATTTCAATTCTGGGGTAACCATTATGCAACAGGAACAGGATTGGCGGGGTCGCCGTTCAATTCGATTGAAGGGGTACGATTATGCCTCGGCGGGGGCATATTTCATTACCCTATGCACACGAGAACGACAATGTTTGCTCAATTGTACGGATGTTAAGGATATGCTGACGCGCACCTGGATAGAATTGACGCACCGCTTTCCGGACGTTAACGTTGATGAATTTGTGATTATGCCCAACCACATTCATGGCATAGTCCTCATAAATACGGAAGGGTTGTCGGTGAACCAGGGTGAACCCGTAGGGGCAGACCTACGTGTCTGCCCTCTATTTGATACGGGTATCATGGGCGAACACACAGGTCCTCTGATTCAACAGGGCGAACACACAGGTTCGCCCCTACATAGGATTGTGCAATGGTACAAAACGATGACAACCAATTATTATATACAAGGGGTTAAAAACAGCGGGTGGGAACAATTCTCTGGCAAATTGTGGCAACGCAATTATTATGAACATATCGTTCGGAATGACGAGGAATTGAATGCGGTGCGGGAATATATCATGAATAATCCGCTGAAATGGGAATCTGATTCCGAGAATCCGTTGAATTTAAAAACAAAGAGGTAACGCAACATGCCCGACCAATCAGCCCCTATTGTTCAAAAGGTTTGGAACTATTGCCATGTCCTCCGTGATGACGGTGTCAGCTATGGAGATTATGTGGAACAGTTGACCTATCTTATCTTCTTAAAGATGGCGGAGGAGCACACCAAATCGCCCTTTAACCAGCCTGTCGTTGTCCCCCAGGGATATGATTGGCAGAGCCTGTTGCAAAAGGATGGCGATGCCCTGGAAACCCACTACCGCCATATTCTTGAGACCTTTGGAAAAGGGGCGGGGTTACTTGGCGTCATATTCAGGAAGTCCCAGAATAAAATTCAAGACCCGGCCAAATTAAGACGGCTTATCGAGCTTATCAACGGCGAGGTCTGGGTTGGGCTGGATATAGATGTAAAAGGTGACATTTATGAAGGTCTTCTTCAGAAAAACGCCGAAGATACCAAGAGTGGAGCGGGGCAGTACTTCACACCCCGGCCACTCATCAAGGCTATTGTAGAGGTGATGCGACCTCAGCCCGGCATGACTATCTATGATCCGGCTTGCGGCACGGGAGGTTTTCTTCTGGCGGCATACGACTACATTTCCCATAACTATAAGTTAGATGTGGAGCAAAAAGGGCAGCTGAAACTCAATACCCTGGGTGGAAAGGACATAGTGGACGCGGTTGTCAGGCTGTGTGTGATGAACCTCTATCTCCACGGTATTGGCGGGGAAGAAAGCCCGGTTGAGACAGGGGATGCCCTCACTTCCGACCCCGGTAAACGCTATGAAATGGTGCTTACCAATCCGCCCTTTGGGAAAAAGAGCAGCGTAACCATAGTGAATGGAGATGGTAAGGCCGACAGGGAGTCCCTTATTTATGAGCGGCAAGACTTCTGGGCAAGCACCTCCAATAAGCAGCTAAACTTCCTCCAACACGTTAAGACACTCCTCAAGATGAATGGCAGAGCCGCAATAGTCGTGCCCGACAATGTCCTGTTTGAGGGCGGGGCTGGCGAGACAGTAAGAAAGAAACTTCTGCATGACTATGACGTCCACACCCTTCTGCGGCTGCCGACAGGTATATTCTATGCCCAGGGCGTCAAGGCAAATGTGCTCTTTTTCGACAGGAAGCCTGCCAGCGAAAAGCCATGGACAGAAAAGCTATGGATTTACGACTTCAGGACGAATGTCCACATCACGTTAAAAACCAACACACTGATATATGAAGACCTTGGAGATTTCATAAAGTGCTACAACGCCGAAAACCGCTTCCAAAGGCAAGAAGCCGAAAGGTTCAGGGCTTTCACTTATACCGATCTAATCCAGCGGGACAAAGCCAACCTGGATATTTTCTGGCTCAAAGACGATAGTCTTGAAGACTCCGCGAATCTACCCGCCCCGGAAGTTCTTGCGAAAGAGATCTCTGACAATCTTGAGTCCGCCCTGGAACAGTTCTCGACTATTTATCAGGACTTGGCAGATAGTCGCCATCGGTAGAGAGAATATGTAACTAAATGGGGAGCGGCTGTGTCAACACATTCCGTCATAATGTGTGGGGATAGCCCCCCCCACTTCCAATTGACAACCCTGACTGCGAACGTTTATCATTACCCTATTCTGTTACCTATCCCGGTAAATGAGGACTGTCAGTGAAGCAACCCTTAGACCGCAAATATCCGACCCGGCCTTTGCAGACCTGGAATAAGTGCCGGGAACTCAGGCTGCAATATTACAGGGATGTAGCTTCCGCCCGCGAACGCGGCAGGCTTCTGGTGGGCGGGCCGACGGGCGGGCTTAGTATCCTCCCGGCCGGCTTCAGGGACGTGGTGTGGTTCGGTGGAGAGACGTACGGCGCCACCGCAGGCGCGGACCCGGCCTTTTCCTATCCCTGTGTTCAGGCTACCGAAGCTGCCGGTCTGGGACGCGATACGTGCTCCTATTTCCGCAACTACTTTGGTTCGATGCTGCTGGATAAGTATTATTTCGGCGGCGCTTTCCCCAGAGCCGATTTCTACATTCAGTCCCACATCTGCGATGTCCATAGCAAATGGTATCAGGCGGTGAGCGAACATCTGGGCGTGCCGTTCTTCGGCGTCGACATGCCTCCTGGCCCCTGGGGGAACGAGCGGACTGAAGAGAGGATAAACTATTATACCGGCCAGCTACTGGATGTAATAGAGTGGATGGAGAGGACCACAGGCCGCAGCTATGACGACGAACGGTTCGCTGCGGCTGTCATCAACGAATGGGAGGGAGCGAGGCTGTGGGCCGAAATCTGCTGCCTCAACCAGACAACCCCGGCTCCCCTGGACCTGAAAACGATGCTGGTCGTATTTCTGCCTCTCATGCTGTTGAAGGGTGACAGCCGCACCCTGGAGTTCTGCAAAGAGCTGAAAGCCGAGGTAGAGGAGCGGGTCAGAGATGGAATAGCAGCGCTGGGTGTGGAACGGTACCGGTATCTTCACGAGGGGTTCCCCCCGTGGCATTTTCTCAAGGTGTTCCGCGTCCTCGAGGAATATGGCGCCGTGTCGCTGGGTTCTCTGTACATGTTCTGCACTTCCGGGCACTGGGACATCGGCGACGACGGCATCTGGCGCCCACCTAAACCTTTTAAAGAGATGGGAATCCGCTTCAAGAGCCGGGAGGATATAGCCCGTTTCTATGCAAGGGCATACCTGGGGAACCTCAACTACCGGGGTTCGTTCTGGATGGCGGAGGAGAAAAGCCGGCAGGTATTGCAGATATACAGACAGTGGCACGCAGACGGCGCCGTCATACATCTTAACCGTGGCTGTAAAGGTGCCGGCGGATACATGCTGGAGGTCAGGCTCGCTTTAATCAACGAGGGCATTCCGGTTGTGGCCTATGAAGGCAATGCCGCCGACAGGCGGGACTTCGATGAGACCCAGGTAATCGACCGTCTGGAGTCTTTTGCAGAGAGCCAGGGGCTGTCGAAAATTCCCAGGGAGTAATACAAGTATTCACATCCTGAAATGGGACTGATGCGGTAAGCTTTCTGCATCCCCCCTTCCGACATATCGGAGGGCAGAGGGTTCTTATATCTATGCCCCAGACTTATGGTCATTAACAAAATAACTTTACATTATTTGTCATTCTGGAGTCCCGACGTATCGGGACGAAGAATCTCAGGGTTGGGTGGTAGTCGCCCCGCCACCCTGAGATACTTCGCTTCGCTCCAGTATGACAGACTAACCGCGTTCCCTTATCGTGTAAATATAATTAGTCAATGACTTCAGTCTGGGGTACTGTTCAAACCTATAACATCGGAACCCCTTTATTACTTCTTCTTTATCTTGAACAGCTTCATAACGTTGCCGCTGGAAATTTTTTCTTTGTCTTTTTGAGATACGTTCAACCCATCTATCAATGCCTTGTTGGTCTTCATGGAATCCATGTCAGCCGAAGGAAAGTCGGTGCCAAAAACCAGGTTATCCGCCCCGATGGTGGCTGCGGCGCAATTCATGTGGGCTTGCTTCCACCCGGAGGGAGCAGTATCGAAATAAAGCTGTTTCATATACTGTCTTGGGTCTTCCTTTGTATTCCACAATGGATGGGCTGGCTCCAGGAAACGGTCGGAGAGGACGAACCATGTCCCGCCGATATGGCCGTTTATAAACTTTAAAGTAGGAAAGTCCTTTAATATGCCGCTACCCAACAGCCGGATTACCGCTAAGGTGTGGTCTATAGCCCTGCCAAAGAGGCGGACAAACTTAGCGGTTACCTTATCCTGGGTCAGGAACTCGTGTCCCACCATAGCCGGCGCTGCATGGATAAATATAGGTATATCCAGCTCTGCGGCCTTTTTATACAGTGGGCGGTAGGCATCGTCGCCGGGGTATTTACCCTGGCAGTGAGTGGTAATACATGTCCCCCGCAGGCCTAATTTCTTAACAGCCCGCTCTAACTCCTCTGTCGCTCCCTCCTCAAAGGGAGGCACATGAGCCATACAAATAAAGCGTTTTGGATACTTAGCCTGGAGCTGAGCCATCTGGTCATTGATGAAGGGGGCGGTTTTCATAGTAGTCCAGTCCTGCCAGACAGCAACGGATTGCACCGCCATATCCACCCCCGACTCATCCATATCTCGAATCTGCTTCTCTATATCGCTGTGCTCCGGGTTGCGGGTGCAAACCTGGAAACCGTCCCGGTAGATATTGGCTACCCCCTTTTGCCACACCACCTTTTCATTGGGGCGCAGGTATTCCTTGACATTAGTTATAAACTCCTTTGGGATCCAGTGATGATGGACATCTATGAACATATAATCCTCCTACTTATTTTAATGAATTTATGGTTTTGGTATATTCAACTACTTTAGAAGGGCTTTGTCAATAGGGCCAAACGCACTTGACTATAGAGCAAATCGGCTTTACCATATCCGTGATAAATATGAAAATTGGCCTCCTCGAGTCCAGGTTAGACCCCTTCATAAACGATTTGTTGGAAAAATTAGGCGGTCTGCCCGTGGATTTCATAACCTTTTCAGGGCAGGTAATACCTTTAAAAAGCGATTACAGGGTGGTCGTTGATAGGCTCAGTTTCCGCCATACCTTCCTCCAGGAAATGCTCAAAAACCACTCGCTCAACGGCTGCTATGTTATAAATAACCCCTTCTCGGTTGCGGCCACCAATAAACTTGTCGAAGTAAAAATATGCAGCAATCTCGGTATATCTGTTCCTAAAACGGTTGTCTTGCCCGATACGACGGAACAGGATAGCCTGGGCGAGATAATTGATGACCTTGACTGGCAAAAAACAATCCGGGAAGTGGGTTTACCCTGTATTATCAAACCCTATAATGGCTCCGGCTGGGAACATGTTTACAGGGTTAACTCAGAAGAAGAATTGAAAGTCGCCTATGAAAAAGTTAAGCACCGTCATGTGGTTTTAGTACAGGAGGCCATCCAGTTCCAGGATTACTTCCGTGTATTCTGCATTGGGAAGAAAGATGTCCTCTTTATAAAATGGATCCCGCGCCCTTTGGGGATGGGGCAATATCTTCTTTTCGATTCAGAATCCTTAGGGGTTAATCGTGATATTATTGCCAGGCAGACTATTGAACTCAATAAAACCCTTGATTTAGATATAAATGCCGTTGAATGGTGCGTCAACCAGGAAGGTAAGGCGTGGCTTATAGAGGCATACAATGAGGTGCCGGACATAGATAAACGCAGCATACCTGTACCCTATTACGACTGGATTTTAGAGAAATTCGCCGGGCTGGTCAAAGAGAAATTTGATTCTGCAGAACGGAATAAGACAAGCCTGGGTATTAAAGATTGTTTTTAATCGGTCCTTTTCAAAAGAGATAAAAAATGAGAATGAATCCTTTTAATAGCTACGAAGACGTGACTGAGGAAGAGTACAGGTTTCTCAGAAAAGCTTCTGTGAAAACTTCTCTACGAATGACTGAGTCTTTGTTTGGCAACACGCGGTTGGCCGAGATGGTCAGGGTGTTCTCTGCCATAGCTAAGTCTTTGAAGATTGACTACTTCGTCATAGGCGGTCTTGCCTTTGATATATGGGGAAGAACGAGAGCTACGTTTGATGCTGATATTATTGTGATTATCTCTCCTGATAAAGTCCTTGAATTACTTAATGCCATGTCTCTCGTCGGGTTTAAAGGGCGGGCGACAGACTCAAAAAAAATAGCCAGAGGCGCTGCTACAAAGATTTCCTACGCCGACAGGTTCTCCATAGATTTAAGAGGAGCCAGTTTTCGTATTGACAGGGCAGCAATGAGCAGGGCCGTGCAGTTCAATATATTCGGTGTGAAGGTGAAGTTTGCCACCAAGGAAGATTTAATTGTCTATAAGCTAGCCAGGTTTGACGAACAGGACAAGGCAGATATCCGGTCTATAATGAAAAGGTGGGGTAAGGGGCTTGAGGTTGACTATATACAAAAAGCGGCTGCTGAACTTCACGAAGAGTACGATGAGAAGGTGCTTGATAATCTTCAGACTATCTTGCAGTGGGTAAAATGACACAACATTGTTCCCTCAAAAGTCCCTCTCCCTTGACGGGAGAGGTTAGGTGAGGGTGACTGACGATTAGAATAGCATGTGGAGAAATTCGCCAGGCTTGTATTAGAGAAGTTTGATTCTGCAGAGCGGAATAAGACAAACCTGGATAGATTATATACAACAAATAATGCAGTTGAGAACATAAATATGCCGCCACAAGTTAAGAAACACCTCCTAAAGGCTGATGCTGATTTCATCAGTAAAATATTGGGTGTGCTACAGGCTTTCAGCTTCAAAGGCAAGCCATATCTATCCTACTTGCAGACGAGGGATAAAAACGATGAATTCCTCATGCGGGACAATATCGTTAAGCCCTTGTTTGTTGCCTTAGGTTATCATCCCCAACAAGATTTCTCCCCGGAGGAAACCATAGTCAGCGGGCGGGTAGACACCGTAATCGTTAACAGTCAGCAGAAACCGGCTATAGTCTTGGAAACACAGAGCAGCCTGCTTAAAGACCTTTCGGAACACCGCAAACGGCTTTTCACCTACACGGAAGAAATCGGCGGGCGTTTTGCTGTGCTTAGCGATGGCGTGCGCCTAGAGGTTTGGGAGTGTCCAGGAAAAGGGAAAGGACAATCGCAGCGTATCAATCTCAGCTTTGAAGATGTTTTCCGCCGCTTTCTAGCTAAAGGGCTTGAAGGTCTTACCGAAGACGATGTGAACCGGCTTATAAAGCTAAAGTTCCTGAGCAAAGAATTCGTATTCGTCTCTGAAGAGGAGCTTTATAAAGAGCCGGAACTTAGTGTTGCTGAGGCAACGATTTTCGGTCAACTTCTCGCCGACCTACAGAGCACAATGCGCCTGGTAAATGATGAAATCCAGAATCAATTTAATACGAGGCAAGTAGAGTGGAAAGAATACCAGGCGCTTTTATCTGAGGCAAAGGCAAAAGGTAAGGAACTCTACCAAAGTCAAACGAAAAAATATCAAGATTCCCGGAAAGCGATAGACGCTTATCAAAGGTGGAAACAGGTGTCGGCAGCGGCCAATGGGGGAGGCCGGGAGATATTCTGCACCGAAACCATGTACATTCTCTTTAACCGGTTGCTGCTCATCCGTATCAGCGAAGACAAGGGGCTGATATCCAGGCAAATCTCCAATGGTGGCATTAAGACCTGGCTCACCTTTAAAGGATTCATAAAGTTCAGTGAGGCGAACTACACTGAACTGCTGCGGTCCGCCTATGACACGATGAATCGGGTCTATCCCCACCTGTTCCATACGGACATCTTCGACTGGTATATGCCGGATAGCGAAACAATACTTAGAATCCTGTTTGCGCTAAACCGGTATAACTTTGCCAAGGTTGATCGGGACGTGCTTGGCAAACTCTATGAGCGCTACCTGGAGCACGAGGAACGAAAGCGCCTGGGCGAGTTCTATACGCCGGAAGAGGTTATTGACTACATTCTGAAGGGAGTGGGTTATACCAGTGACCAGGCAATTGAGGGCAAACTGGTACTGGACCCGTCATGTGGCTCCGGCGGGTTCCTGGTCAGGGCAATAAAAGCTCTTGTGGATAGACTAAAGGCGAAGGGCTTTAACGCGGAGACCATTCTTAAGGAGGCACAGCGCTCCATTTACGGATTCGATATTAATCCCTTTGCCGCCCATCTGGCGGAAACGAACCTCCTGTTTCAAGTGATTGACCTAATAAAAGTAGCCAAGAATGCTAACCCTGCCTTCGGGATGGCGAAGTTTAATGTTTTTGTCACGGATTCCCTGAGACTTCCACAAGAAGCTAAACAGGGGCAGGCCTCTTTCCTGGAGCCCGTAGAGAGCGTTTACGCTGAGGACGCCCAGACTGTAACCCAGATAAAGGCAAAGCAAGGCATATTTAGCCAGGGTTTTGACTTCATTGTTGGCAACCCGCCTTATGTGCGCACCGAGAACATAGATGCTGCATACAAAGCAAGGTTGGCCACTGACTACAAAGAGACGTATGAAGGTCGCTTCGAGTTGTATATATTATTCCTCGGCCTGGGAACAAGTCTGCTAAATAAGAACGGCGGCAAGCTCGGGTTCATCGTCCCTGCAAAGTTCCTGGTCACAGAGAATGGAGGCAAGCTACGGCAATATATCCTCAATAGGGCCTCCATCAAGGAAATCGTGGATGTGTCGCAGTCAGCGGTGTTTAAGGACGCCGGAAATTATCCGGTGATCGTAATGTTCAGCCGGGAAGAGGACGCCAAAGTCAGGGATAGCAATCAGACCAGGATAGTCCGGTGGCTAAACGAGTCCATAAACGGTCTTTCTGAGAAAGCTCAAAGCGGGCAAGAAGGTGGGGAATCCTGTCAAAGCTATTACGTCCAGCAAGGAAGGTTCGGTGTCAATTTCGATAAGGTCTTCGACATAGGCAGCACAGAAGAGACGTACAAATTGTGTAAGGGAATCGCAGCAGGTTGTGTACCATTGGCTAAAGTAGTTGACACCCATCAAGGCATTATCACCGGCAAGCAGCAAGAAGGTGACACAGCGCGGAGGAAGAACATAATTCTGGCTTCGACCCTGACCTCCCTGCCGCCTGAGAGACAGCCGCTCTGCAAGAAAGTAATAGACGGCAAGAACATGCCCGATCGTTACACCATAGACTGGCACAACGAGTATCTTGTCTACGCTCCTGAGGAATTGACGGCCCCACGAGACACAAAATGGTTTGAAGCTGAGAAGGTGGTTATCAAGGACATAGCGATACGGCTAACGGCTACCTATGATAGCGAAAAGTTCTACTGTCTGGATACTCTGTATGTAAGCCTGCTGAAGGAAACAAACTACACGCTGAAATACATTTTGGCTGTTCTCAATTCTAAGATTCTTGACTTCTACTACAAGGCATCTTTCGGTATGTTGCATATTGGCAGTAATTATATGCGATATCGTGCCCGTTGGCTTGATAACCTGCCCATAAAGCCCGCTACCCAGCAAAAGCAGGCCCAGCTTGCTGGCCTCGTAGACAATATTCTGGAGATCAACAGGCAACTGCCCAGGCTGGAACTACAGCTTGCCGATTTCCCCGGAACGGTGTCCCAATCGGGCCTCACCTTAGTTTCTCTGTCCGCATCAACAGGGATAGCTTCCATTAACCTGCCACCCGTTCTGGGCACACCCAGGTTATCTTTAGAGGGCAACAGGATTTCCTTGGGGTCTAAAGCCACAATTGAGGCCAGTGATTCTAAATGGGCGCAGTATCTCTGGCTATATTTGTCAGCTCTCAAAGGCGACTTAAGAGGTAAGTCCAACTCTGAAATTGTCCAGTTGATACAACTGCCTAGCTCCGTAGAAGGCGTTGAAGCGGCGCTTGGCAAGCGCGCTGCTGTGGAAAAAGAGATTTCCCGGCTAAAAACTCGCCGTCAGGAAATAGATAACGAGATAGATTCGCAGGTGAACCAACTTTATCTGGGCACGAAGGAAATTCCTGCATTTCTCTCAAGCGGCATTATTTAATTTCATTAGTTCAGATTTCACCTCACCTCCTGCCCCCCCTCTCTGAAATCGGAGAGGGGGAACGGGGGAGAGGTCGGAATTCCCTTGTCTCTATCTAGCTATTATGTTACACTTCACCAGAAGGAGTTATTTAGAATGAGCCGTGTCTTTGCCGGCGCCCGTCCTACAGGCAAATTACATATCGGGAATTACCTGGGCGCTATACAAAACTTCGTTGCCCTCCAGCAGGAGCACGATTGCGTCTATTGCATTGTTGATATCCATGCCCTTACTACCCTGGACGAGACTTCGATG
>Ga0209514_10004802_pt1 | contig 17892 bp, 13 predicted proteins | sample Subgrocontami58m_FD_187452 | JGI IMG/M metagenome (GOLD analysis project Ga0209514, IMG submission 187452) | Subsurface groundwater microbial communities from S. Glens Falls, New York, USA - GMW37 contaminated, 5.8 m (SPAdes) (version 3) | ecosystem: Environmental > Aquatic > Deep subsurface >...
AAGCGTTCTCTGCAAAACGACATGCATCAAGGAATAAAGGTAGACCGTATTTCTTACACACATTTTTTACTTCTCTAATATTTTGCATTGAAACAGGTTGACCGCCGCCAGAATTATTTGTAACGGTTAAAACTATAAGAGGAATGTTTTCTTTGTCGACTTTTTTTATGAACGCTTCGAGAGCTTCAATATCCATATTACCCTTGAACGGTGCGCGCTGTTCAGGGTGTTTCCCAATTTCAACTAAAAGATCAACAGCTTCCGCGCCTGTGAATTCAATGTTAGCGCGTGTTGTATCAAAAAATGTATTGCTTGCAAAATATTTCCCCGGTCCGCCAAGAATTGAAAAAATAATTTTTTCGGCAGCTCTTCCTTGATGAGTTGGAATTATGAATTCATCCCCGGTAATTTTTTTTACAGCCGCTTCAAAATTGTAAAAACTTTTTGCACCTGCGTATGATTCATCGCCTCGCATTATCCCGGCCCATTGATCTGAACTCATCGCTGATGTTCCGCTGTCTGTTAGAAGATCAATCAACACATCATCAGCGTGAATCATAAAAGGATTATAGCCGGCTGCTTCTAATATTTTAACTCGTTCTTCTCTTGTGGTAAATTTAATTGGTTCAACTGACTTGATTTTGAATGGTTCAATAATGGTCTTCATAAAATCCTCTGTGTAGGATGAAATTTTTTCTTTGAACAAAATTACAAATTAGCTATCAAACAACCTTTGAGGTTTTCAGTTTAACATCGAATGAAAAGGAAAGAAATGTTAAATGAGACGCGTAAAGTTTACTTGACTTTATGTAAAGAATACTATATTTTGGTTTTAGCAATTAATTGAGGTTAGTATGAAAAACATTCTAAAGAATTTTTCTTTTCCTTATAAGAATAGCGTTTTAATTTTTTCTGCAGTAATGATTTTTCTCCCGATGGTTTTACAATATTTTTTAGATTTTAAAAATATCATAGATACGAAGCCTGAATTTTTTAGGCTGATTTTACTGATTCCTTCCTTTTTTGCCACAATAGGATTTATCTATTGTACTCTTGGATATCATTTCCAAATTCTGCGTGGAGACGAGCTTAAACTGAAGATTCATTTAGAATCATTGAACATTGCTTTTACAACGGCACTTGTATTTTTATTTGTACTGATTTTTGTTTTTTTGAATTTTGCACCGACAATGCTCAATTACATAATGGTAATACTTGGAGTGATAGCAATTATAGCATATACATTAGGGGCGGAGTTTGTGAAAGAGAAATACGAATGAAAAATACACTTCACATATTACGTGCTGAGAAACGATTATCCCAAGATGATCTTGCAAAACTTGTGGATGTTTCCCGCCAGACAATTAACGCAATCGAACGGGAAAAGTACGACCCGAGTTTGCCGCTTGCATTAAAAATTGGAAAAATTTTTCAAAAGAAAGTTGAGGAAATATTTTTTCTTGAGAAATAAACGTGCAGTTTTAACATTTTAATCTTCCTTTCCATCAATTATTTTTATTAAATTTCATTTGTGTAACCTCATCTAACAATGAAATAAACGAGGAGAAGTAATATGGAAGAAATGCATAACCAAGAAGCTCCAAAAATGTCCTCTGTTGAACAAGAAGAATTCGAAATTAGTCATACTGATAAGCTGGTTGGTGTGTTTTCCGAACCAGGCAGTACATTTTCAAAGATGTCAAAATTTCCTCCGAAGACTGCCGATTGGGTAATTCCGATTTTAATTGTAATTGTTATTGCTATACTTTCTCAATTTTTAATGATGAACAATCCTACCATAAAAGCTGCATTAGTACAAAAGCAAATGGCGACTATTGAAAAATCACTTAATGATCAGGTTGCAAGCGGACAACTAACACAAGCTCAAGCTGATCAACAGCTTGAATCGATGAGAGAAAGAATAGATCAAGGCGGTGCAATTCAAATGATTAGTATTTTTGTAGGAGTTCCAATTGCTACATTTATTTTCTTCTTCATTGTTTCCGGTGTGTTTTTATTCCTTGCAAAAATAATTTTGAAAGGAGACGGAACTTACAAAGAAGCAATGGTTGCCTATGGTTTACCACATTATATTGTTGCAATCCAAATGATTATTATGGTTATTGCCGCACTTGCAATGAATAAAATTTTTACAGGGATGAGTGTTGCTGATTTTACGGGTACAGAAAAAAATACTATCACAGGATTTCTATTGGGTAAACTAGATATTTTTTCAATTTGGTTTTATGTTGTTTTCGGTATTGGTTTAGCGAAGATGTTCAAAAGTAGTAACTCACAGAAATATATAATTGGAGTTGTTGCCGTATGGTTAGGATTTGGATTAATCATTTTCGCATTAGCTAAAGCCGTTCCTTTCCTAAGTTTCTTAGTGGGGTGATTTTGTTTAAAGTTATCTAAAAACCCAACTTTTTTTCCGAAGTTGGGTTTTTTTATTTTATCAATTTTCGTACTTCGCTTTCACTAATTTTTTTAACATTTCCAAATTTCAAATCTTCTAATAAAATACTCATAATTCTAACCCGTATTAATCGAAGAGTGGGATAACCGATCGTAGCGGTCATTCTTCGTACTTGTCTGTTTTTCCCTTCAATCAATGTTATACTTAACCAGCTTGTAGGAATATTTTTTCTTTCACGGATTGGCGGAACGCGTGGCGGAAAATTTGGATCATTAATTATTTTTACTTTTGCTGGAAGAGTCTTCCCATCTTTTAGAATAATTCCATCGCGTAGTTTTTGTAGTTCTTTTTCTGTAGGAATTCCTTCTACTTGGACAAAATATTCCCGTTCATGTTTGTTTTTCGGATTAAGGAGATAATCGGTTAGTAACTTATCGTTCGATAAAAGTAAAAGACCTTCGCTATCCAGGTCCAATCTCCCCACCGGATAGACATCTTTATCAAATTTATAAAGTGATGATAAAGTTTTGCGGTTCTCTTTATCGGTGAATTGCGTTAATACTCCGTATGGTTTGTTTAGTATAAAATATTTTTTGTCAGTTGTCATTCTTAATGTTCACCGCCCTCTCCTTTTTTAGGGAGAGGGAAAGAGGGTGAGGTTAAATTATACTTTGCGGATCAATATCAATTATTAATCTAACATCCTTGAAACGTGATTTTTGATTGAACTCTACAAATGAATTTAAAATTGCATTCCGCAATTGTCTGCCGGACAGATCAAATTTTTTATGACTCTTAATTAAAATTTGGAAACGATACATTCCTTTTATTTTATAAATGATTGCCTCGGTTGGGGGAATCATCTTCAATCCTTTGCTGTACTTTCGCAAATAATTAAAAAATTCGTTGATTGCAGATTTTACCCTGTCTTCTTTTTCATCTTTCATTTCAATCAAGGCGATGCGTGTGAACGGCGGGTATTCACCTTGTTCCCGCAATAGAATTTCTCTTTCGTAAAACCCTTTGTAATCATTCATCAAAACCTTTTGCAAAACAAAATGTTTTTGATTCTGCGTTTGAATAATTACCTCGCCTTCTTTTTCGCTTCTACCGCTTCTCCCTGCAACTTGTGTAAGAAGTTGAAATGTTCTTTCATCAGCGCGGAAATCAGGAATCCATAAAGAAGTCTCGGCAGCCACTACTCCAACAAGTGTAACATTTGAAAAATCAAGTCCTTTAGAAACCATTTGTGTTCCGACTAGAATATCAATCTCGCCTTTTCTAAAACTGTTTAGAATTTCTCCCAACTTCCCTTTCTTATTTATCGAATCGGAATCAACACGTTCTATCTTCGCGCTCGGAAAATAATAATCGAGTTCATCTTCAACACGCTGAGTTCCTGTTCCAAAAAATTTTAAAGCAATCGAGCCGCAATTCGGACAAGCTTTTGGAACATGTTTAACAATGCCGCAGTAATGGCACTGCAAAATATTTTTGTTCAGGTGATGAACCATTGAGACAGAACAATCAGGACAGGTAACAACCTCACCGCAATCGTTACAAAAAACTTGAGTTGCAAACCCTCTCCGGTTCTGTAATATTATTACATTTTCTTTTTTCTTTAACCGATTACCAATTTCCTCTAGGATTTCGCGGGAAAAAATGCTTTCCATTCGTTTCAACTTCTTTTCTATCGTAACATCTACAAGTTTTATTTTTGGAAGTTTCGCATTATCAATCCTATCCGGTAATTCAAGTAAATTGTATTTTCCGTTAAGAGCATTGTACATGCTTTCGACCGAAGGCGTAGCAGAACCAAGTACAACCGGGCATTCACTAAACTTAGCTCTTATAATTGCGGCATCTCTTGCGTGGTATTTCGGCACCAGATCATATTGCTTATAACTCTGATCGTGTTCTTCATCAACAACAATCAACCCGATATTTTTAAGAGGTGCAAACAATGCTGAGCGTGGACCGATTACAACTCTGGATTTTCCGGCAATGATTCTTCGCCATGAATCGTAACGCTCACCGAGTGACATTCTGCTATGCAGAACGGCGGTGAGATCTCCGAAATAATTATAGAAGCGTGAGGTAATTTGCGGAGTAAGGGAAATTTCCGGAACAAGTATTATAACACTCTTCCCTTCCTTAATAACTTTTTTTGCAAGCTCAATATAAACTTGTGTCTTACCGCTTCCTGTAACTCCGTGGAGAAGAAATGTTTCGAAAATATTTTTTTCTATAGTATCATATATACGGTTTACAATTTTCTGCTGCGGTTCAGTTAAGATTAACTGTTTTGATTCTTCTTTATAAGTTTCCGTATAAACACGTTCAATCTCTTTATCAAAAATCTTTACTAATCCTTTTTTCACTAAACTATTAACTGTGGATGCGGCTGATTTTGTCTTTCGTAAGAGTTCACTTAATGCCACATGTTCTTTAGATGAAATTAATTCAAGCAAAAGAACAACTTGTTTGGGTGATTTTTTCTCTATCTCCGGCATTAATTCATAAATCTCATCAATTGATTTTTTAAGACCTACAAATTTTACTTTTTTTGCCTTAACTTTTGCCGCAGTTGTTTCATCAAGGAGAGTCACTGCACCTATTTTTTCGAAAGAGCGGAGTAATGAATAAATATTTTTATTCTTTATTTCTTTTTGAAGAGCGGAAATACTATGAACTTCTTTTTGAGAAAACACAGATAGAAGTTTTGCGCGAAGTGATGTTTTTTTTCTTTCTTGATTTAAAAGTTTTTCACAAAAATCTTTATCGCTTACAACTCTGCGTTTAGATTCTATCTCTGTTCCATACGGTACAGAATTTTTAAGTGCTTCTCCTAATGAACTCAGATAATATTCGGAGACCCATTCATAAAACTTAAGTGCAGTTTTATCGAAGATTGGTTTCTCATCAAGAACATCGCGTATTGGTTTTATCTTTTCTTTAATTTCTGCCGTTTTCGAAACAGCGATTACAAAACCAGTAAGCACACGCTTACCAAACGGAGCAACAACACGTACACCAACTTTTACGGAATCAGTTAATTCGTCCGGAATTGAATAGGTGAATGCTTTTCTAAATGGTAATGGAAATACTACTTGGCAAAACATTTATTAGCTCTCAGCTTTCAGCTTTCAGCTATCAGCTCAAAAGCTAAACGCTGATGGCTGACTGCTAAATGCTATTTACTCAAATATAATCAAAGCAAAAGTGGATTGCATAAACGGTGCAGTTCTTTTAACTTTGCAACCAACAATAACAAAACATAATGGAGTATTAATGAAAAAGTTAGTTGTTCTTATTCTTCTTCTTTCAATAGTAAGTGTTAAAGCTGAAGAAAAAAAATTGGGTAACCCCATTACATTAAAAGAAAAAACTTCCGTTTCAACAATTCTTGCAAATCCGGCAAAGTATGATGGCAAAAAAGTTTTAGTTGAGGGAACAATTGTTGATGTCTGTCAAGATATGGGATGTTGGTTAGATGTAGCCGGATCTAAAGAAGGTGAAAAAATCCGCGTCAAAGTAAAAGACGGAGAAATAGTTTTTCCTAAAGACGGAAAAGGTAAAACAGTTTTGGTGGAAGGAATCATTTCAAAAGTTGATACAAAAACTGCAACTGAACACAAAGATAAAAAAGAAGGCGAGAAAGATGATTGCGCAACTGAAGCAGTTTATCAAATAAAAGGATTGGGTGCGGTAATTAAATAGTTAGCAGTTTACAGTATGCAGTATGCAGTATGCAGTATGCAGTTTGCAGTTGGCAGTAAAAAGGCCCTCAACATTGTGAGGGCTTTTTGTTTTAATTAAGTGTGGAAAGATGCGGATTAATTTTACTAACTATATGAGATTTTGGAACTGCGCCAATAACTGAATCAACAAGTTTTCCATCTTTAAAAATTCCTAAAGTTGGAATACTTCTAATTCCATATTGTGCAGATACTCCATAATTTTCATCTGTATTTACTTTTACAACTTTTAATTTTCCGGCAAGATCATTTGCAATTTCTTCTACTACCGGAGCTACCATTCTGCATGGGCCGCACCAAGGTGCCCAGAAATCAACTAATACCGGTGTGCTTGATTGTAAAACTTCTTGTGCGAAATTTGAATCCGTTCCTTCTATTATATTCTGCATATTATTCTCCTTAAAAAATTTTTATGTTGATTTGATGCAGAGAATTTAGAAAGGATTCATGAAGAGCAGAGCAAGATCATGATTAATACTCATGCTCTTGCTCTTGTTCTTAATCTTGATCTATTACTTGGTTACAACTTTTCCGTCTTTATCTAATAATATAGGATCACCGAGACCAAGTTCTTTTAGTTTATCAAATTGAGTTGCTTTATCACCAACAATTAAATAAATCAGTTTATCGGGATGAATAAAGCTTTGTGAAAGTTTTGTATGCTCTTCCGGTGTCATTTGTTGTACAATTACTTCGCGCTGTTTAATATAATCGAATTGCAGATTATACATAACAACAGGCGCAAGCATACCCGAAAGCTGCATCAATGTTTCAAATCTTCCTGAATTACTCTTTAATAATGTGCTTTTTACTTGATCAAGATCCTCTTTCGAAATTCCTTCAGTATATTTTTTGATTTCGTCTCGAACGATTTGTGTAGACTCATATGTTGAATTAGACTGGACAGCTGAAGATGCAAGAAATATTCCAGCATAAGTAGCGCCACTAAATCCTGAACGAGCTCCGTATGTAAAAGATTTCTTCTCACGTAATATCATATTCAGTATTCCGTTGAAATCGCCGCCGAGTCTGTGATTAATTACAACTGCCTTGTAATAATTCGGATTGGTGTAACTGGGTCCTAGATGTCCGGCAAAGACTTGCGATTGTTTTGCTTTTGGAACATCTACAAAATAAATTCCCGGCTTAGCCGGAGTAAGACTCGTGACATTGGGAATTTTTACTTCTTTAGCTTTCCAAACTTTTAAACCATTAAACAATGCAACTGCTTTTTCTTGTGTAATATCTCCGACAATACTAATCTTACATACTGAAGGTGAAAAATATTGTTCATAATATTTCTTCAAATCATCTGTAGTAATTTTACCGACTGATTTTATTGTTCCGGCTGATTCATTGGCCAAAATATTATCTTGACCATAAACTAATTTACTGAACACACTTTGTGCAATTGATGCAGGCGAAGTTTCTGTTCTTTTTAATCCTTCAATAGTTTGGCTTTTAGCAAGTTCAAATTCTTTTTCATCCCAGCGTGGTTCAAATAACATTTCTTTTGCAAGAGCAAATGTTTCATTCAGTTTACTGGCAAGACAACTTCCGGAAATTGTAATAGATTCGTTACCGCCATTAACATTTATATTTGCACCTAAATCTTGAATTGCTTCACGCAACTCAACAGGTGTTTTTGTTTTAGTCCCTTCGTTCATTAATCGTGCTGTTAATGAACCAACTCCGATCATATCCGGATTATCAAGAAGCATTCCGCCTTTTAGAATAATTGAAAATTGAACAAGCGGTAATTCACTCTGTTTAATTCCATAAACTGAAATTCCGTTAAGGGTTTTATCCTTCCAAATTTTAGGAATATTTACAACCGGATCGGGACCTTTAACCGGTTCTTTTGTTCTATCAATTTTTGATGGAATCGGTACATAAGGAGCGTTTACAATATCTTTTTTCTTTGTTCCCTGTTTCTCTATTGATTCTTCCTGAACTACCCATAATTTTGAATCCGGTGCCGCTAAATCAACTTTACCTTTAGGAACAATGCTTGTGAGAAGATAATTCTGACCTTTGATATATTTATTGTAAACTCTCCATACATCTTCCTTAGTAACATTCATTCTGTCTTTAAGATCGGTTGCAATGTAATCCGGTGAACCGTTAAAAATATTATAATCACCAAGACGCATAGCTTTGCCTAAAACACTTGCACTCTGGCTGTAAAAACTATATTCGATTCCTGCTTTTTGCCGTTCAACATCTTTATCTGTGAATCCATCTTTCTCAAATCTTTGGAATGCTTCTTTAACTGCAGCTTCAACATCGCCCAATTTTACAGTTGGAAAAGCAGTAACAGCAATATCAAATGATCCTGCAATTTCGCTGCTGCCTTGACGGGCCATAACAGATGGTGCAAGTTTTTTCTCTTCTACTATCACTTTGTATAATGGTGATTTTTTACTTCCGGCAAATATGCGCCCGAAGAATTCTAATGCATAAGAATCTTTATTAAATTCTTCAACAGTGGGAAATTCCATTCCCAATCTTGGGGCATTTGCAAGATTATCTTCACAATATGATCTAATAGTTTCTTTCAGAGTAACCGGCATTTTGGGAAGCGGTGCTGGTGCTGGTCCGGATTTTATTTCAGAAAAATATTTATCAATCCATTTCTTTGTTTGAACAACATTAATATCTCCGGCAACAATTAAAGTTGCATTGCTTGGCGAATAATATTTTGCGTGGAAATCAACCGCATCTTGAAGTGATGCTGCAGCAAGATCTTCCAATTCACCAATAACAGTATGTCCGTAAGGATGCGTTGCAGGATACATTAACTTGGTTGACATATATTGTGTTTGAGAGTAAGCTCTATTATCACCTTGCCGTTTTTCATTTTGAACTACATTCTGCTGTGTTACAAATGTTTCCATGTTAACTTTACTTAAAAGGAAACCCATTCTGTCAGATTCCATCCACAAAGCCATTTCAACTGCATTCTTTGGAATTACTTCAAAATAATTTGTTCTATCTTCATTTGTAGATCCGTTAACATTTGAGGCGCCGGCAGTCTGAAGTTTTTTGAACCATTGTCCTTGAGGAACATCTTGAGATTCATTAAACCTAAGATGTTCGAACAAATGTGCAAATCCTGTTTTGCCTTGAACTTCTCTTGCTGAACCAACATGATAAACTACATATACAGCAGCTATCGGATCAGATTTATCAACATGAAGAATTACATTCATCCCGTTAGTAAGTTTATATTTTTCATATGGGATTTTGAATTCTTTTTTCTTTACTCCACCGAAAACAGTTATGCTAAAGCAGAGCAGAAGAGTAATAAAAATAAATGATCGTTTGTGTTTCATTATTCCTCCAAGGAATTATTTGTTATCTGTGTTTTTATATGGAAAGAAATTGTTGCCGTCATAAAGAGAGCGTTGATTGTTTTCTCTTAAACAATTTAGCTGTTTTTAACAATCAAAAAGAGGGAGATCGATATTGTTAACATTTTTTAACAATTAGTGATTATTTAAAATTTCAATTACTTCGTTATGAATCTTTCCTCCCGTAGCAACAATACTATTTCCCTTCAATGGATCATCACCATAATAATCTGTAATTGTTCCGCCTGCACCACGGATTATTGGAATGAGCGCCATTAAATCCCAGGGATTCATAATCGGGTCAATCATTATATCTGCATAGCCGGTTGCAACAAGATAATAACCGTAACAATCACCCCACATTCTGTAGAGTTTAATTTTTCGGATTAATTTTTCAAACACCTCTTGATTGCGGTATTGACCAAATGTTAAATGATCTGAAGAAAGCAAAACCGCTTCGGAAAGATTATTGCACTCTCTCACGTGAACTTGCTTTCCGTTTAGTTCCGCTGTGTAATTATCACCAATCAAAAATTCGTTAAGTATCGGTTGATTTATTACACCAAGAATCGGTACACCGTTTTTGAGTAGCGCTATCAGAGTTCCAAACGTAACAGCTCCGCAGATAAAACTTTTTGTTCCGTCAATCGGATCAAGAACCCATTTGTATTCTGCATTAGGATTATACTCGCCAAATTCCTCGCCGAGTATTCCATGATTTGGAAATTTCTTCATTATCGCTTCGCGCATAAACTCTTCTGTTTTTTTATCTGCAATTGTTACGGGCGATTGATCGGGTTTGTTTTCAACATTAATATCAGTTCGCCAGTAATGTTTAATAATCTTTCCGCTTTCGTCAGCAAGCCATTTACAGAAATGCCGAAATTCATTCAACTCTTGCATATAGATACCATAATTTTGTTGAGCAGATATTTCAAATATATTCGTTTAACAATTCGTTCACAAAAGTTATATTTTCGTATTATCAATGAGCTTAGTTAAAGCAAATAACGAAAGTATTCAACGAGCTGCAGAAATTATTAAACACGGCGGACTTGTTGCGTTTCCGACTGAAACCGTTTACGGATTAGGTGCGGATGGATTAAATCCAATTGCAGTTGCAAAAATTTTTGAGGTGAAGAAACGTCCATCATTTAATCCTTTGATACTTCATATTGCCGATAAAGGTTCTCTTAAAAAATTCTCTCCTACAAAAAGTGAGAAAATTGATCTGTTGATTGAAAAATTTTGGCCGGGACCTCTAACTTTAGTTTTACCAAAATCAGAAATTGTTCCGGATATTGTTACATCAGGAAATCAAACCGTGGCAGTTAGAATGCCGAATCATCCTGTTGCATTACAATTAATTAAAGCAAGCGGAACTCCGATTGCCGCACCAAGTGCAAACAGGTTTGGTCATCTAAGTCCTACCGAAGCAAAACATGTTGAAAAATATCTCGGTGATAAAGTTGATATAATTCTAGACGGAGGGAAAAGTTCAGTCGGCGTCGAGTCAACTATAATTCAATTTTATGAGAATGAATTTTACCTTTTAAGACCAGGTGGTTTATCTAAAGAAGAAATTGAAAATGAAATTGGTAAAATAAAGACCGGCAAGATTGATTCACATAAACCAAGCTCACCCGGACAGCTTTCATTTCATTATTCACCCAATACACCGCTAAAGTTTTTTAATAAGAAACTTCTTGATAAGGATAAAAAGATCGGTGCACTTTTCTTCAAAGAAAATAAAATTGATTTCACATTTGCTGAGGTGAAACTACTTTCTGTGACCGGGGATTTAAGAGAAGCTGCTGCTAATCTTTTTTCTCATCTTCACGAACTCGAAAAAAATAATCTTGATTTAATTCTAGTTGAACCAGTTGAAGAAAAAGGCCTAGGTAGAGCAATTATGGACAGGTTGAAAAAAGCATCAAATAAGCTTGAGTAATAGAACTAAAGCTAATCAGCACTAAGCAAAAATATGATTTCCTACATTTTAAATAGTAGTAGAATAATTTTTGGACGAAACGTCTTCTCCTTTTACTTGTTAAATAGTTAACATTAAGGCAGAAAATTCAAGGTTCGTGAATTTTATTTACATTCTGTCTGAAACGATTTCTATATTTCTATAAGGTTTATAAATTATTTTAAGATGAGCGATAACATCAATACAGAAATGCATAAAACCTTTGACGGGCTGAATGAAAAGGCCGGGTCGATGGAAGAATTAAAATTAGCTCTCTATGCTTTAAACTCTATCAGTGAATGTATCACAATAACAGATTTGAATGAAAAGATTCTTTACGTTAACGATGCATTTTTAAAAACTTATGGATATCGCCTTTCCGAATTAGTAGGACAATCAATAACAATTATACGCTCAGATAAAAATGATCCTCAAACTATCTGCAAAATTCATCCTACTACAATCAAAGAAGGTTGGCGCGGTAAATTATGGAATAAGCGAAAAGACAACTCAGAATTCCTCATTGAACTATATACAACTGCAGCCCACGATGAGAGTGGAAATCCGGTAGCACATGTTGGGGTTGCGCGGGATTTAACCGAAGAAATAAAATCTGAAAATATTCTTAAAGATACACAGCTTAGATTTAAGGAGCTTTTCACTGAATTAAAAGATGCAGTTTATGAAAGCACTCCCGATGGAAGATTTATTTTATTGAACCCGGCCGGCATTGAATTATTTGGTCTCTCTAATCTAGATAAAAAGGAATTGAACAGTTTCGATATAGGTAAAGTATTTTATCTAGATGAAAATGAAAGAAATAAATTTAGAGCTGAATTAGAAAAAAACGGTTTTGTAAAAGACTATGAAATAAATATTCGAAAGTTGGATGGAGCTGTTGCAACTGTTCTTGAAACTTCTCTCGCAATAAAGGACAGTAGTGGTAAAATAATAGCATATAGAGGACTGCTTCGTGATATAACGGAACAAAAAAAGAATGAGGGAAAACTCAAACAGTTAATTGAAAGGTTAGAATATGTAAATAATCAATTAAAAATTTCAGAGGAAGAATTAAAAAACACCAACGCTTCAAAAGATAAATTCTTTTCCATTATAGCTCATGATCTTAGAAGTCCGTTTAGTTCTTTGTTAAGTTTCTCGGAATTTCTTATTGATGATATTAATGAACTTTCGAAAGAAGAGATAAAATCATTTGCTGAAAAAATTAATGAATCGGCAAAAAATGTTTTTACTCTTCTTGAAAATCTTCTTCAGTGGTCAAAAATTCAATCCGGTAAAATTCCATATCAGCCGTCAAACTTTAATATTTCTTTTAAGATAAATCAGGTTATTTCTCTTCTTACAGATAATGCAACAAACAAAAAAATTCATCTTGTTAATGAGACTTCCCCAAACGCAGTTGTATTTGCAGATGAAGACATGGTATTTTCAGTTATTCAGAATCTGCTTTCAAACGCTATAAAATTTACAAATGAAAATGGTTCTGTAGTGTTCCGTTCTTTAATCAAAGCAAGTTCGATAGATATTTCCATTACAGATACAGGTATAGGAATTAAAGAAGAAGATTTACCTAAACTGCTTCGAATTGATGTTCATCATACTACATACGGAACTAAGGATGAAAAAGGAAGCGGACTTGGATTAATTATTTGTAAAGAAATGATTGAACGAAACCGCGGTAAGATACACCTTGAAAGCAAGGTTGGAGTTGGAACAACATTTACATTTACACTTCCAAAAGCTTAGAGATTTATTTGAAATTAATTAAATACATATTTTTAATTTATATACTCTTCATCGCAGTTATCCCGTGTTCTGTTTATAGTTCTTGCTGTAAAGAAAATGTTGTTTTGTATTCAACAAATTCAATTATCAACAGTGACGACCGTTCAGAAGATTGTGAAAATTCATGTTCGCCATTTATCCAATGCGGAACATGCCACAACTTTACAAGCGTGACAAAAGATGTTTTCAATACACCTAAGATTAACAGCAGTAATAATATAATGCTTGATCTTTCTTCCTATTTAGAGAATCCTTCTAGTTCAATCTGGCAGCCGCCTAAGCTCTCATAGTTTTTCCCTTTTAATTACATAACCTACTAAACAAAAGTTAAGGAGAACTCATGAGAGTCGTATTTCTATTCATTTTATATTTGATGGTATCACCAAATTTATTTTCACAAAATATTTTTAAAGCTTTTGTAACAGAGAAAGTATCCAATCAACCATTACCGGGAGTAAATGTTGTGGTCGCCGGAACAACTATCGGTGCTACAACAAACGATGACGGCTATGTTGAAATAAAGAATGTTCCGCCCGGGTCACAGAAGATAATTTTTTCATTAATCGGGTACGAAAAAGTAACCCTCGAACTTTTTTTCTCCCTGCCAGAAGAAAAAATATTTGAGATTAATATGAAGGAAGAAGCAGAGGAGTTCGCAGAAATCTCCATTACATCAACAAGAACTTCGCGTCTTATAGATGATGAACCTACGAGGGTGGAAGCAATTACAATCGAAGAGATAGAAGAAAAATCTTTAATGGATCCTTCAAACATTTCAATGCATTTAAGTGAAAGTACCGGGATACAAGTGCAACAAACTTCTGCTTCAAGCGTAAACAATACTTTTAGAATTCAGGGACTTGATGGAAGATATACTCAACTTTTACGTGACGGCTTTCCTCTTTACAGCGGATTTTCTGGCAGTTTAAGTATTAATCAAATTCCGCCTCTTGATCTAGGAAGAATTGAAATTGTAAAAGGAAGTTCATCAACTTTGTACGGCGGAGGAGCAATTGCCGGTTTAATAAATTTAATCTCAAAGTCACCGCATATAAAACGCGAACTCTCTTTTATAATCAATGGAACAACTGCTATGGGTTTAGATTTAAGCGGATATTTATCTCAAAAGCATGAAAATATCGGTTACACTTTTTTTGCATCAAGGAATACTCAAAAAGCATATGATAATAATGACGATAAATTTTCCGATCTCCCGGAAATTGAACGCTACATTTTTAATCCCAAGCTATATTTTTACATTAACGATAAAAGTACTCTTCAAGCTGGCGCATCTTTTTCAACCGAAACAAGATTAGGAGGAAGCATTCCGCTTATTAATGGAACATCGGACCCGGTTTATACTTATACTGAAAAAAACAAAAGCAATAGATTTTCAACTCAGATTTTATATGAGCTTAAGATAGACAATGACAAAAATATTTCAGTTAAAAACAGCTTGGGATATTTCGACAGAAGAATATCAGTACCGGATTACTATTTTTCCGGTAAACAGTTTTTAAGTTACAGTGAGGTAAGTTATTCCCTTAAAACTGAAAGACATGATTGGATCTTCGGATTAAATTTACTGACCGATGATTTTACCGATCTAAGTGAAACAGAAAAAAACAGAAGTTATACTGAAGCGACTGTTGGAGTGTTTGCTCAAAATACATTCAATATTTCAGACAATCTAATTTTAGAAAGTGGGGTAAGAACAGATTACAATAAAGATTATGGCTGGTTCTTATTGCCGAGATTATCGCTTCTTATTAAATGGAATCCTGAATTAACTTCGAGAATCGGCGGCGGATTGGGATATAAAATCCCGAACATTTTTACAGAACATGCAGAGGAATTATTTTTTAAAAATATTTTAGCGCCAAATAAAGAGAATTTGAACGCTGAACGCTCATTCGGTTTTAATCTCGATCTCAATTATAAAACCGTTTTGTTCGGAATATTTACGTTCTCTATCAATCAATTATTCTTTTACACGAGTATTAACAATCCTCTTACTTTAACGCCAATGGCTATGAATAATAATTATTACGCATTCATATCACTCGATGGGCTTTATAATACAAGAGGCGCCGAAACCAATATTAAATTCACTTACGGAGATATAAAACTATTTATTGGTTATACTTTTCTTGATACACAAGTGCAGATCGGCAAAATTGAAGAAACATCTCCGTTAACTCCTGCACATAGACTCGGACTTGTGTTGATGTACGAAGAACATGAGAATTTGAGAATGGGATTAGAAGCATACTATACAAGCAGTCAAAAATTGAGAAACGGAAAGAAAGCAACTGATTTCTGGATTATTGGATTTATGATTGAAAAAATATTTAATCGGTTTAGTTTGTTTGTAAATTTTGAAAACATTTTCGATACACGGCAATCAAAGTTTGGGAATATGTTTACGGGCTTACCATCCAATCCGATATTTGAAGAAATTTATGCCCCGACGGACGGAAGAATATTTAATGCGGGAGTAAAGTTTAGATTCTAATGCGCTATTCCCTTTTATTCACCCCTGTTAAGAGAGCTCTGTTTTCAAAGCTTAATTTTTTTATTTTTTACCAGGCTAACAAATATATTTTTATTAATATTTGTGTAACTAATTTTAATACAATCAAAATTGAGTACTGCCGCTTTGTTTTTGAATGGTTGAAAAATTTATTACACGTGTACTTACGCTAACTAATTATTTTTATCGGAGGAATAATCTATGTCAAAAGAAATGATTCTCGAAAAGATTGATCAAGCAGCAAAAATTTTAAACGAAAAAAATATTGATATGTGGATGACATACGTTCGTGAAACCGGAAACATGAAAGATCCTATGATGGATATGATGGTTGGAACCGGAGCTACGTGGCAATCTGCTTTTATTATAACAAAGAGCGGAGATACACACGCTGTAATAGGATCGCTCGAACTAGAAAACATGAAAACCATCGGGACTTATAAAAATATTCACAGTTATTTAAAATCAGTAAAAGAAAAACTTATCGAAGTATTAGATTCCATCAAACCTGCAAAGATCGCTATCAACTACTCTCACAACTCCGCGCTTGCTGACGGGTTAACGCACGGATTATATCTTGAACTGATGGATCACTTGAAAGACACAAAATATATTAATGCGTTTGTCTCATCGGAAGAAATTATTGCTTCATTGAAAGGAAGAAAATCCGCCGGTGAACTCGCGAATATGAAAGAAGCAATTAAAGAAACTTTGAAGATCTTCGATGAAGTTACAAGGTTTTTAAAACCCGGAGTAACTGAAAAACAAGTTGCACAATTCGTACTTGATCTCTGCAATAAAAAAGGATTAGAACTTTCCTGGGATGCGGAACACTGCCCTGCTGTTTTTTCCGGACCGAATACTGCGGGCGCACATTCCGGACCAACTGACCGTGTAATAGAACCCGGTCATGTTGTAAATATGGATTTTGGTGTTAAGTATAATAGTTATTGTTCCGATCTTCAGAGAACATGGTACATTTGCTTCCCTCACGAAGACAAAGCTCCAGCAGATGTCCAGCGAGGTTTTGATGTTATAAAGGAATCAATAACAAGAGCAGCTAATGAATTGAAACCCGGTAAAAAGGGCTGGGAAATTGATGAGGTTGCACGTAATTTTATTCAAATAAAAGGTTATGATGAATTCCCTCATGGTCTCGGTCATCAAGTTGGCAGATTTGCACACGATGGCGGCGCACTGCTGGGACCTAAATGGGAGCGATATGGAAATTTACCAATGCTCGAAGTTGAAGAAGGAAATATTTTTACTATTGAGCCAAGATTAACAATTCCAAATTACGGAATAGCTACAATCGAAGAAGAAGTTTTAATAACTAAAGACGGTTGTGAATTCCTTTCAGATAGACAGAATGAAATTTATCTTATAAAATAAATACTACCACTTTTTAATCCTCCGCTCAATCCGAGTGGAGGATTTTCTTATCTTATTATATGTCACATCTAAAAAAATTCTATTGCACACTAAACAAAAATAAATTACCTTAATAACAGATACAGCGTCTTCCTTTCACGGTTATAGAAAATCTTTCCTGTCCTGAATCACTAATTTATTATGGGGAAACAAATGAAAAAAATTTATATACATTTTTTAAGATCTGTAAAGATCATTTTTGTTTTGTTGTTTTTCTCAACAAGTATTTTTTCCCAATCAAATTTTTCGATTGACATTGCAAAAGTTAACCCCATGTATTACCAACCTCCATACACTGTAGGATTATTTACGGTAACTTACACACCGGGCGCACAAGGAATGTATCTAAGCATTGGTGCGCAAGGAGTTTCATCCGGACCATTTGCAATTATAATTTCAAATCTATACTTGCCAAGTATGACTGAAACGAATTCGCCATCAACATTTTCAAGAGAATTTAATCTTGATGATTTGGCTATATCGCAGGGAATGTTTCCAAGTCAATTTACTTGTTATGTCCACATATTAACTTCACCTGGCTTTTATCCATTTCCATCATCAACATGGGTGGATACAAAAACTGTTACACTTACGTCAATTATAGATGACGTAAGTGTAACAGT
>Ga0209514_10004806_pt1 | contig 17876 bp, 18 predicted proteins | sample Subgrocontami58m_FD_187452 | JGI IMG/M metagenome (GOLD analysis project Ga0209514, IMG submission 187452) | Subsurface groundwater microbial communities from S. Glens Falls, New York, USA - GMW37 contaminated, 5.8 m (SPAdes) (version 3) | ecosystem: Environmental > Aquatic > Deep subsurface >...
CGCGAGCTCTGCGTTCCCCGTTCGGCTGGAGCCGTTTTCACGAGCGTGCAGTGTCCGCCTTTAGGCGGACCGCCGCAGGCCGGCTGAAGCCGGCCACTACGTGGTGGTGAAAACGGCTCTAGTCCCCAGCTTCCAGCCCCCAGCCTCCAGCCTCCAGCCCCCAGCCCCTTAGAAGATCGCCTTGCCATCGATATCACTGGGTATCGGCACCCCGAAAAACTTCAACACCGTCGGCGCGAGATCGATGATCGACAGACCTCGGCCCGCGGCGATCGGACGGCTCGACAGCAGCGTGCCCGGCGTGGTCTTGTAGTCGAACGATCCGTGGTCGCCGGACCACTTCTTCATGTTGGGGTAGACGATGCCCGGGGGCGAGCCCCCGAGGGTCGATTGCCAGGAGACGCGATACCCGTCAGCGAGCCCCACCTGCAGCTCGGCGGCGTTGTCCACGAAGGCGCCAGTATAGATGTCATCGCGCTTGTACACCGCATCGACCATCCGGGCCTTCGTCTTCGGATCGGTGAGCGTCAGCAGCCGCGCCACCAGGTCGTCCTGGATCGCCTTCGACTCGGCGCCCGGCGAGACGATGCCGTGGCCCTCGCGTCCCTTTTGGTTGATGTAGATCTGCCCGAGCCCCATCGCGTAGGCCCGTGTATGCGCCCAGTCGACGTTCTCCCAGAACGTCCCGCCCCCGCCGAACAGGTCCGTCAGCTTCTTCTCGCCAGGCGCCTGTCCCTGCAGCGTCATGAACCCCTGCTGCACGAGCCAGGTGTTGAGGTTCACGGACTGCCGAAACGAGTGGAAGCCATGGTCCGACACGATCAGGATCGGCGTGTCCGGACCGACGCGCGACATCACCTCGCCGACGAACTCGTCGCACTTCCGGTAGACGCGCTCGATGGCGTCCCCGTATTTCGCCGCCAGCGCCTTGTCGTACATCGGATGCGTCGGGTCGATGAGCCGCCACATCATGTGCTGCACGCGGTCGGTCGACTCGATGACGCCGACGAGGAGGTCCCACTGTTTCGCGTCGAGCCGCTGCAGGATGACCTGCGCGCGATCGTCGAACGCGCGGTACAGGTCGTCCATGAACGTCTTCTCGTCGATGCGATCCTCGTTGAGCGGCCACGTCGCCTCGGCCCAGCCGAGCGTGCGGTACGGGCCGAGCCGTTCGTACAGGTCGGCGGAAAAGGACGCGGGCGCGGACATCGGCGCGGGCGGGTTGTCCGGCTTCCAGTTGACGGGCGAGACGTAGAGCTGCAGCTCCTGACCGGCGCCGACGAGGTAGATCTGCGCCATGCCGTGAACACGGACGAGCAGGTTGATGTTGAAGTCGAGGTTGATCCACCTGCTCCATGCGTGCTCGGCGAGATGAATCGAGCTGCCGCCGAGATCGATCGTGGCGGACCGGCCGGCCCGGTTCCAGTGGATGGTCATCGGCAGGCGGACGTCCTCGCGCGCTTCGAGCTCCGCGATCTTCATCCTGTCGATCTCGGCGATCGGCGTCTTCGCGCGCAGTGCGCGGAGCTGCTGTTTCACGATCGGGTTGGGCGGACCGACCAGCTCGGTCTCGGCCGTGTCGCCGTCGAACACGAGCCGCTTCAGGATGCCGCCCATCTCGGTGTTGCCTTCCTCGTAGCGGCTGAGGTCGGTCCCGAAATAGGTGAAGGTGCCCATCGTCCCGCGGATGTCGGGGAGCGGGAGCCCCGCCAGCATCTCGCCGCTCGGGACCTCTTCCGGCGGGAACGTGACCGGGACCGTGAGGACGCTCGACCGCACGCCGGCCTTCCCGGCGGTGACCCAGAACGAGGTGGCGCCGCGAATCGAGGTCAGCTTCGGCTTCGAGATCGGAATGTAGTTGAGGATGAAGCGCGGAGGCTCGCGATGCACCATGCCGAGGTCGGGCAGGTAGGTGGCCGTGTCGCGGATGAGGAAGTCGTAGATGTTGTGTTTACCCGCGTTGACGCCGGTCGCGAAGGACGCCCACGCCGTCGGCGACTCCGGCGAATGCGTCGTCTCGAGCGGGTGCACGCCGCCGCCGCCGCTCGCGAGCTTCTCGAGGTTGGGGAGCTTGCCCTCGTCCATCCATGTCTGGACCAGGCGCGGGTCCAGGCCGTCGAAGCCCAGGACCACGAGCTTCTGGTGAAACCTTTCCGGCGGCCGCCGCGTGCCGCACGCGACCAGAGCGCCAAGGCAAATGACGAGCGAAGCGAGCAGGACGGGTTTCACAGGGTGTTTGGAGAGAAGAAACTATACCATTTGGTAAGTTGGTAAGTTGGTAAGTTGGTGAATTGGCGAATTGGTGAATTGGTGAAAGGACGGATTCTGGCGATCGACGTCGGCGCGCGGCGCGTTGGCCTCGCGATCAGCGATGCGTCGGGCACGCTGGCTCGGCCGCTCGAGACGATTGCGGTGACGAGCGACGCCGACGCCGTGGAGCGGGTCGCGCGTCGGGTCGACGAGCTGGCCGCGGAAGACGATGGGCTGGCGGCGATCGTGGTGGGGATGCCGTCGCGGCTCGACGGCACGCCGACCGGCGAGACGAGGCGCGTGGCGGCGTTCATCGCGGCGCTCAGGACACGCACGTCGCTGGCCATCGCGACGGAAGGGGAGCGGCTGTCGAGCCGCGAGGCCGAGAGCCGCCTCGCCCTCCGCGAGCGCGACTGGCGCAAGCGCAAGGACAAGCTCGACGCGGCCGCGGCCGCCGTCATCCTGCAGGATTACTTGGACAGAACTTAGAACTTAGAACTTAGAACTTAGAACGGAGAGCGGAGAACGACGTCGTTCGGCGTTCGGCGTTCGTCGTTCAATCGAACGATATGAAGAAGCTGCTGGGGTTCCTCCTGTTGGTTCTGGTTGGTGCGGGCGCGGCGGCGGCCCTGATGTACATGCGGGTCAACCAGCCGTATCGCGGATACCAGGCGGCGGAGCAGTTCGTCGAGATTCCGCCGGGCGCTGTCAGCCGGACGATCGGGGACCGCCTCGTCGCCGCGGGCGTCATCCGCGATCTGTCGACCTATCGCGTCGCGTTGTACGTGACCGGAGAGGGGCGCCGGCTGCAAGCGGGCGACTACCGCTTCGACCGTGCGATGACGCCGTTGGAGGTGATCGACAAGATTGCGCGCGGCGACGTGTACGTGATCAACGTGACGTTTCCCGAGGGGCTGACCGTTGCCGAGATGGCGAAGATCTTCGAGGCGCACGGCCTCGGGTCCGCCGCGTCGTTCGTGGCGGCGTCACGAGACGCGGCGGCGATCCGCGATCTCGATCCCGCGGCCAGCGATCTCGAAGGGTATCTCTTCCCCGAGACCTACGCGCTGTCGCGCCACACCGACGCCGCGACGCTCGTGCGCCTGATGGTGGCGCGGTTCGAGCGGGTCTTGGGCCCCGACCTGCGGCAGGCGGCCGCCGCCCGCAACCTGAGCGTGCGCCAGGTGGTGACGCTCGCCTCGATTGTCGAGAAAGAAACGGCGAAAGCGGACGAGCGTCCGCTGGTCGCCGCGGTCTACACCACGCGGCTGCGCCTCGGCATGCCGCTGCAGTGCGATCCGACCGTCATCTACGCGCTGCAGCGCGCGGGCCGCTGGGGCGGCAATCTGCACCACGACGATCTGGCGTTGGACTCTCCCTACAACACGTACCGCTATCCGGGCCTCCCGCCGGGGCCGATCGCGTCGCCGGGCGCGGCGTCGCTCGAGGCGGCCGTGCACCCGGCGGACGCCGACTATCTCTACTTCGTGTCCCGCAACGACGGTTCGCACGGGTTCGCCCGCACGCTCGAGGAGCACAACCGAAATGTCCAGAAGTACCAGGTTCAGTATTTCCGCGACCGCCGTCAGCGTCCTTAGCGCGCTGGCGCTCGTCGGCGCGCAGGACACCGCCGTCGGCCGGGTGCGCGCGTGGCGCGTGCAGCACGAAGCGCAGATCCTCCGCGAGCTGGTCGACTTCCTCGCCCTGCCCAACGTCGCCGCGAACAAGCCCGACATCGAGCGCAACGCGCAGGCGCTGACGCGGATGGTCGAGAAACGCCGCTTCCTGCCCGACACGATCCCGACGCCGGGCTCGCCGGTCGTCCTCGCGGAGCGGCGCGTGCCGAACGTCACGCGCACGCTGACGTTCTACTTTCACTACGACGGCCAGCCGGTGGAACCACGCGAATGGACCTACGGCGCGCCCTTCTCGCCCGTCCTCGTCACCGCACCGGGTGCCGCCGGAGAGCGGCTGACGCTCGACCGCGTCCGGGGCCCGATCGATCCGGACTGGCGCATCTACGGCCGCTCCGCGTCGGACGACAAGTCGCCCATTGTCGCGTTCCTGTCGGCCATCGACGCCCTCGAAGCCGCCAACATCCCGCTGACGTCGAACGTGCGCCTGATCCTCGAGGGCGACGAGGAAGCGGGATCGCCGTCGCTCGAGTCGGTGGTCCGCACCTACGGCGATCGCATCCGTGGCGACGCGCTCCTGCTGGCCGACGGTCCGCGGCACGCGAGCGATCGGCCGACGCTGTCGTTCGGCGCGCGCGGGATCATGTCGGCCCTCGTCACGGTCTACGGACCGGCCCGCGACCTGCACAGCGGCAATTACGGCAACTGGGCGCCGAATCCGGCGCTGGCGCTCGCCAGGCTCCTCGCGTCGATGAAAGACGATCGCGGCCGCATCACGGTCGACGGGTTCTACGACGAGGTGACACCCCTCACCTCGGCGGAGCGGCAGGCCATCGACCAGATCCCGAACGTCGAGCCGACGCTGATGCAGGCGTTCGGCTTCTCGCGGCCGGAGAATCCGTCCGAGCGGCTCGAGCTTCGCCACAACCTGCCGACGCTGAACATCAACGCGTTCGAGTCGGGCGGAGAGGTCGGCGGACAGGGTCGCACCATCATTCCGGCGTCGGCGAGCGCGCGGCTGGATCTGCGCCTCGTCAACGCGATCGATCCCGGCAGGCAGTTCGATCGTCTGGTGGCTCACGTCCGCAAGCAGGGCTTCTTCATCGTGGACCGGGAACCGGACGCCGCGATGCGGGTGGCGCACCCGCTGATGGCGCAGGTGGCGAGAAGCGGCGGCTATCCGGCCGGGCGGACCCCGATGGACGCGCCCGTGGCGAGCGCCGTCGCGAACGCGCTGGCCAGCGCGGCCGGCGGTCCGATCGTCCGGCTGCCGACCATCGGCGGCAGCGCGCCGTTCTACGTGTTCAGCGATGTGCTCGGCGTGCCGACCTTCGGGCTGTCGCTCGTGAACTTCGACAACAACCAGCACGGGCCGAACGAGAACCTGCGGATCAGGAACCTGTGGGAGGGGATCGAGTCGATGGCGGCGCTGCTTACGATGAGATAAGAGAGGCTGGTCTCTGCTGGATCGGTTCAGACGATGAGTCGACCCCAGCAGCACGCATGACAGTGAGCCGATCGCCACGGCATCATCCGACCATCCGGAAGCCTGCTGCGGCGAAATGGCCATCGAACGCGAAGGCGACACGAATTCGCCGCTCGGCCATCAGCACGAAACTCAGGGCGTCGACCGCCGAGAGCTTGTGAAAGTCGGAACGTTCGAAATATTTCCAGGCGTGTTCCAGGTCCCGTGACGTGCAGGGCAGCACTCGAAGCCTGGGAACGACCTTGAGAGAATCCTTCCAAGCGAGCGCGACGTTCCGCGTCGTATTGCGGTCGAGGAACGTAAACGTCTCAACGACAATCGACACCGACGTGTGGAGCCTCGCGCCAGCGCTGGCCAACAGCGCCCAGGTGTCAGATGCCCGCGGATGCAAGGGATCGCGGGTCAGTGCCAGCGCGATCCAGGCGCCCGTATCGACAAACACGAGCTCGCCTGCGCGCATCACGGATTGTCGTAGATGCTGTCGTGATCGACGGACGTGCGCTTGGGCTCTCCGTTCCAGAGGCCGACGGGACCCTCTCGTGCCGGACGGAGCCACACTCGCCGAATGGCCTCACGGATCAGGTCAGCCACGCTTCGATCCGAACGTGCGGCCACCCGGTGAAGCGCATCGAGCTCCTCGGGCCCAAGATAGACTTGCGTCTTGACCATAGGTGTCATTTTACACGTGAACATGACACCCGTCAATCGTGCGTCCAGGTGCGAGCACACTGGAAGGGCGTTCAGCACAGCACGCCCGCGGCGATGCGCACGTCTTCCAACGCTGGCGGGTCAGGCTCTGTCGCCGCTCGAGCGACGGACGGCATCCGCGTGATCCGGGCAGGCGTCTGCTCCCAGGCTGACGGAGAAAGGAGCACCAGCGCGTATCGTCGCGACTCGAGGAGAGCAGCCAGGTCGCGAATCCCGCTGAGCGCTCTGGCATGCAGGCGGCGCGTGCGACCGAAGAGGCGCCGGCAATTGTGAAGCAGCGCCTTGTCTCCAGCAAGTGAGGATTCATCCGACGTGACGATGAGCACGCGCGACCTCGCGGGCAGCCTGTTGATGCGCTGCTGAAGACGCTTGTCCAGGCGCATTCTCACTGGAAACACACCCGGCGCCCCTTCACCGACCACCGTGCGCACGTCCTCGTACAAATGTTCGTTGACCACAACCGCCGACAGGCGGTGGACGTCGGCGCACGACAGGCGGGCGAAGTCGCTCAGCGACAGGCCGGCGACCTTGATCTCCCACGCCCTGCCGATATGGCGGGCCGACTCTTCCGCCGCCAGACGGCAGATGTCCACGAACACGTAAGAGGGCGAAGCGACTTCCTGGGCGAACGCGCGCGCCAGCACGAGGCGACCAAGCGCAATGGCGCTCAGCCGTGCTTCGCCCGCCCACGCCATCAGCCGATCGCACTGGTCGGCACTCGCCTGCGCCAAGGTGCCGACCTCCGACGCGGGAGGCAGACCTGGCGTGACGACGACGTGCTTCCGGTTGTCCGTACGCAGAAGGCCGGCTTGACAGAGCTCTCGGTAGGCGCGCCGGACCACACCGTCCCCCACGCCCGCTTGCCGCGCGAGCGTGCGGATTGAAGGAAGCACATCGCCCGGCTCGAGCTCGAGGTAGCTGCGGGCAAGTTTGATCTGGCTCTTGATCTGTGCGTGCGCCGGAACCGGGCTGTCGGAATCGACGAAGAAATGGGCCGGGGCTTTGCCTGGCTGCATCCTGCGTGTCAGCCTATCAGACCGCACGGGCGAGGCTGAAATCGGACGTACTTGACGGACACATGGCGGATCACTCGAGGTGAGTCCTCGCGGACACATGTTGTATGTTCGCGCACACACGGATATGTTCATGCGAACACATTACGAAAACTGTACGGTTCAAGAACCGGCGTCGCCTCGCACGTCGATCATGCCGTGAATTGTTCAAGCCGGCGCGCGACGTCTTCAATCGGCTGCGCCGGAAGCATGGCATTAGGCTCTACAAGAGCGCATACTGTGTTCACAGGAACACAACTGTCAGGCTTTTGGCGGCACGAGCTCTGGATCTGAAAGCAGGCAGCACCCATGCTCCCGCACCAGCGATTCACTCGGGTCTGGCCGTATCGCTTGATCGTCGTGCTGTTGGCGACCGCGTTCCTGGCGGAACTTGGCGAAGCGTTCCTTCTGCCGGCCATCCTCCCGAATCGTTTCAGCGAATCGATTCAAGCGGGCATCGATGCACTCCTGCTGGCTCTCATTCTGGCACCGACTTTCTGGTGGCTGATGATCCAGCTCTTGCGCGACGAGCATGAAAAGGCGGAGTCCCGGTTCCACAATTTGGTCGAGTCCTCTCCGGACGGCATTCTAACGGTCGACCGGAGTGGGCTGATCCGCCTGGTAAACGGCCGGATGGAAGAGATGTTCGGTTATTCGCGGACCGAGCTTGTCGGCCGGCCGGTCGAGATGCTCGTGCCCGGCACAGCCCGAGCGCGACACGTCGCCGATCGGACTGAATTCAACGGGCAGCCGCGACTGCGGCCGATGGGTACAGGCCTTGACCTGCGGGCGCTGAGAAAAGACGGAAGTGAGTTCCCAGTTGATGTGAGCTTGAGCCCCGTGCCGCGCGGTGGAGAGCCGCTGGTCATCGCCATCGTGCGCGACGTGACCAAGCGCCAGGAAGCAGAACGCGCCCTTCGTGAGAGCGAGCAGCGATACCGGGGCGTCGTTCAGCATATCGACGAGATTGTGTACGCCGTAGAGATAACGACCGACCCGTCCGCAGGGCGTGTGCTGTTCGTGAGCGATCGCGTTGAGCGCGTGACCGGGCATACGTCTCAGGAGTTCACGGAGAACCCGCAGCTTTGGAGCTCGCTCGTCCATCCCGACGACGTCTCATCCGTCGCGTCGCTCACCAATCGGCTCCTCTCTGAACGAACGTCGGTCACGCGCCTGTATCGCCTGCGCGACGATCGGACGGGCCATTATCTCTGGATCGAAGACAGAGTCGCACCATATGTTGCACGAGATGGCGCACTGGTGACGCTCTTTGGCGTCGCCCGGGACGTCACGGAACGCCGGCGCGCCGAAGAGGAGCTGCAAGAAACGGCGTCACTGTTGCGCACCGTCTTGAACAATGCCCCAATAACGATCTTTGCCACCGATAGCCACGGCGTATTCACTCTGTCAGAAGGCAAAGGATTGGAACACGTCGGGCTGAAACCCGGCGAGAATGTCGGGGTGTCAGCGCTCGATCTCTACGGTTCGTTGTCCTTTGTCGAACAGACGGGAAAGGTGATCACTGGGAAGGATGTCGTTCGCCGTGTCCTCGCGGGTGAAACGGTGAGCGCCTCAGTTGAATTGCGCGGGATCTATTTCGAGCAGCAGCTCGTCCCTCTACGGGGTACGGATGGCAAAGTGATCGGTATCGTCGGTGTTGCAACCGACATCACCGAGCGCAAGCGGGCTGAGATTGCGCTGCGCGACAGTGAGGAGCGCCTGCGGCTCATCACGGACAACGTGCTGGACCTGGTGAGCCAGGTCGGGCTCGACGGCACATACGTGTATGTCAGCCTGTCATATCAGAGGGTGCTTGGCTACTCGCCGCGATCCCTTCTGGGCACGTCGGCGTTCGAGTTGGTCCACCCGGAGGATCTCGAACGAGTCAGGGCTGTCTTCGATGAAGCCGTTCAACGACGCGTCTCAGGCCGATCCGACGTCCGCTGCCGGCACCGAGACGGCCATTATGTGTGGCTCGAGGTGGTTGGCACACTGCTGCTCGACCAGACGGGCACGCCAAACGGGGCGATTCTGAGCGCGCGCGACATCACCGAACGCAGGCGCGCGAGCGATGCGTTAGGAAACGCGCACACGCGGTTGCAGTCGCTCTCGCGCCGGCTGTTGACCATCCAGGAGACCGAACGGCGCAGCCTCGCGCGCGAGCTGCACGACGAAATCGGCCAGGCGCTCACCGCGACGAAGATCAATCTTCAGGCGCTCGAGCGCTTTCCGGATCCTGCCACGCTCGCCTCGCGCTTGCGCGACGCCAACAGCATCGTCGAACGCGCGCTCGAGCAGGTGCGCTCGCTTTCGTTGGAGCTGCGTCCGCCTTTGCTCGACGATCTCGGTCTGCCGGCGGCGCTGCGCTGGCTGCTCGATCAGCACGCCCGGCGCTCCGGCCTGCGGGTGCAGTTTGCGAGCGACCCGTTCGAGGGCCGGCTCGCCGCCGAGGTCGAAACCGCGGGCTTCCGTATCGTGCAGCAGGGGCTCACGAACATTGAGAAACACGCCGGCGCCCGCACTGTCACGGTCGAACTGCACCGCGTCGGGGACGCGCTGCACCTGCATGTGCGCGACGACGGCACGGGGTTCGATGTGCCCGCCGCGCACGCACGGGCCGTGCACGGCGGAAGCCTGGGGTTGCTGAGCATGGAAGAGCGCGCCGCGCTGGCCGGCGGGGGCATCGAGTGGACCTCCGCGCCCGGACGCGGCACGGACGTGCACGCGTGGCTCACATTGGCGCCGACGACGAGGCCATGACACCGCTTCGCATCCTGCTGGCCGACGACCACACGCTCGTTCGCGCGGGCATCCGGGCACTGCTGGCACAAATGCCCGACATCGAGGTCGTGGGCGAGGCGGGAGATGGCCGAGAGGCGTTGGCGCTGGTCAAGGCGCTCCGTCCTGATGTGCTGCTGATGGACATTGCGATGACCGGCATGAGCGGGCTGGAGGCCGCGGCGCAGGTGAAGAAGGAATGTCCCGGCGTCAAGGTCATCATCCTCTCCATGCACGCCAACGAGGAATACGTGATGCAGGCCCTGCGCGCCGGTGCGGCGGGCTATTTGCTCAAGGATGCGGCCTCGGTGGAACTGGAGCTCGCCCTCAAAGCCGCGGTCGCCGGCCAGACGTACCTCAGCCCGATGATTTCCAGGCAGGTCATCGAGACTTACGTCGCGCGTGTCGGCGATATCGTCCCGCCGGACCTGCTCACCCCGCGGCAGCGGGAGATTCTGCAACTGGTCGCCGAAGGCAAGTCCACCAAGGAGATCGCCTTCGCCCTCGAGATCAGCGTCAAGACCGTGGAGACGCATCGCGCGCAGATCATGGAGCGGCTGGAGATCCACGATGTACCCGGTTTGGTGAAATACGCGATGCGCGCCGGGCTCATCCCGCCGGAACGGTAGCTCCTTTCTCAGATTTTCCCTGAAGTTCTCAGGTCTTCCCTGGAGGTTGTCCTCATCAGGGATTTCCTGATTGCAGACCGGAGACAATTCGCACAGTCTAGCGAGAGTAATCCGACCGTGAGAGTCTGCATCCTCGTCCGGCGTTGTCGCCAGACGTTTGCAAACATGGCGGCCACCCAGTCGTTTAACACGTAAGGCTTGGTTTGCGCATGGGGACGGTGCTCATCGTTGACGATATCACGGGCAATACGCGGTTGCTCGAATCGCTGCTCGCGCCAGACGGCCACACCGTGCGTACGGCTGGCGACGGCGCTGAAGCGCTGCGGCTCGTTCGATCTGAACACCCCGACCTCGTCCTGATGGACGTGATGATGCCGCGCGTTGACGGGTTCGAGGCGTGCCGGGCGATCAAACAGGATCCGGGCACGCGGCTGATTCCGGTCGTGCTCGTCACGGCGCTCAACGACACCGCCAGTCGCATCCGCGGCATCGAGGCCGGCGCGGACGATTTCGTCAGCAAACCGTTCAACGCGCACGAGCTTCGGGCGCGCGTCCGCTCGCTGCTCCGCATCAAGCGGTACACCGACGACCTCGACAGCGCCGAATCGGTCATCGTCAGCCTCGCGCTGACCATCGAAGCGCGCGACAGCACGACCCATGGTCACTGTCACCGTCTCGCGCACTATGCGTCCGCGCTGGGCCGGACGCTCGGGCTCGACGAGGACGACGTCTCCGCGCTCGGGCGCGGCGGCTTTCTGCACGATATCGGGAAGGTCGGCATCCCCGATGCCGTGCTGCTGAAGCGGGGACGACTCACGTCCGAGGAATACGAGCTGATCAAGCAGCACACGGTCATCGGCGATCGGCTCTGCGGCGAGTTGCGCTCGCTGCGGAACGTGCGTCCGATCGTCCGCCATCACCACGAGCGGCTCGACGGCAGCGGCTATCCGGACGGACTGCGCGACGATGCGATCCCGCTGCTGGCGCAGATCATGGGGATCGTCGACGTGTTCGACGCCATGACGACGGAGCGGCCCTACAAGGCGGCGCTGCCGGTCGCGCGGGCGGCGGAGGAGCTCCGGGGCGAAGCGACGTGCGGCTGGCGCCGCGCCGATCTGGTCGCCACGTTTCTCGAGCAGGTCGAGCGTGGCTCACTGATACCCGGTCCGGCTAAAGCCGGACACTACTTCGGAGAATGCTGGAGGCCCGTGTGGACGAGGGACAGCCGATCGTGATTCTGGACAAGCCGTTTTCCCGAGAGGGACTTCGGGAAGCGGTCTCGCTGCTGCTCCTCGGCCACACGACGCTCTGAAGGGCACCGAGTGATGACAGACGACGACAAGAGCCGGCACGACTTCAAGAATCAACTGGGCATCATCATCGGGTTCTCCGAGATCCTGCTCGCTGAAGTCGCGGACGGCGATCCGCGACGCGGCGATTTCGAGGAAATTCACAAAGCGGCAACGGCCGCGCTCGACCTCCTCGCACGCCTGTATCCAGAGAGGGCCGACGATGCACAGTGAGCCGCAGATGTTCCGTGGGGACACGGCCGGCGCTGCGGACGGAGGACGCCTCCGAGGTGTTGATGCTCGAAGTGGAACGCGCGCGCGGGCGTCTGTCATGAGCGAAATCGCTCAGCTCGTCGTGTTTCGCCTGGACGAGCGGCGCTACGCGCTGCCGTTGGCGGTCGTCGAGTGGGTGGTCCGCGCCGTGGACGTGACGCCGCTGCCGAAGGCGCCGGCGATCGTGCTCGGCGCCATCAACGTGCAGGGCCGCATGCTGCCGGTGCTCAACGTTCGGCGGCGGTTCCTCATGCCGGACCGGGAGATCGGCCCGGCTGACTGGTTTCTGCTCGCGCACACGGCACGGCACACAGTGGTCCTGGTGGTCGACGAGTTGGAAGAGGTGGTCGAACGACCGCAGGCCGAGATCGTCCTGTCGACGCAGACCGTTCCAGGCCTCGAGCCATTCCCCGGTGTGCTCAAACTCGACGATGGGCTGGTGTTGATCCACGACTTGGACAGGTTTCTTTCCTCGGACGAGGCGCGAGCCTTGGAGGAGGCGATGGCGGCCGCCGATCGGGCGTACATCAAACCGAACAGCGTTCATGCATCCACGCGCTGACAACGGAGAGGCCTTACAAAGCGGCGCGCGGCTAATTGACACGCGGTCCGGCTGCCTGTCCCGAGGCTCGGCGAGGGGAAGCCGGACGCCACCTCGAGCAAGAGGTTGTGTGGACGTAGGGACAGCCGATCGCGATTCTGGACAAGCCGTCTACGCGAGAGGGGCTCCGCGAAGCGGTCGCGCCGCTGCTCTTCGGCCGCACGACGCTCTGAAGGGCGATTGACGTGCCGAGGAATCGATAACGAGGTGCTTATGAGCTCTGTGCTGATCGTCGACGACGAACCTGCGATGCGGGAAATCCTCAGGCGGTGGCTGGCTCCGGCTGGGTACGACACGCGCGAAGCGCCGGATGCAGAGACCGCGCTCGACCTCCTGACTTTCAGCGCGTCCGACGTCGTTCTCTGTGACGTGACAATGCCTGGCCACGATGGACTGTGGCTGGCGCAGCGGCTTCGCGAGCGTTTTCCGACCCTGGCCGTCGTGCTGGTGACGGCGGTCGACGCCGTTCCCCCGACAGTGAGCCTGCGGGGAAGCGTCGTGGAATACCTCGTCAAGCCGGTCGAACCTGGACGTTTACTGGCTGCGGTGAGCCGCGCCGTCGAATGGCATCAGACAGCGCTCGCGCGGGGACCGGAACACACGACGACGACCGACCCCATCGAAGAGTGGCTCGGGGGGCGGCGGTCCGAATCACGCGCGCCCAACACCGACCGCGACCGAGACCCAGAATGAGAGCATCCCAGCCAGCGCGCTGGCCTTCTCGCAGAGGTGAGCCTATGTCACGCATGACGTCGATGGCGCTTGTCGGTGCGGTGTGCGTCGCGCTCCTCCTTGTCGCGGCTCCCGCGGCGGCGCAGGACGATCCGCCAGCGGCACCACTGCTGATGAAGGACGGAACGCTCATCGCGCACCTGCTGGATCTCCCGACGCTCGTGATCGAGCCTCCCCGCGGCGCGCGTCCGCCGATCCTCCCGGTGCTGTACGCCAGCTTCGTCGGGCTCGAAGTGTACGATGGATACTCGACCTCCAGAGGCCTGGCGGATGGTGCGACGGAGGGCAATGCCCTTGTGCGTTGGGCTGTCGGTAATCCGGCCACCCTCTGGGCGGTGAAGGGCGGCGCGGCGGCCGCCTCGATCTACCTCGCCGAGCGATTGTGGACCCATCATCATCGCGCGCAGGCAATCGCGGTGATGGTGGCGTCGAATGCCCTCATGGCCGCCGTCGCGGCGGGCAACCTGTCGGTCTTGCGCGCGCAGCGTTAGCACCGCAGCGGGACCAGACCAGCGATGTGACGTTTCCCTGAGGGCACCCGCGATGATCGACGATGACAAGAGCCGTCACGACTTCAAGAATCACCTGAGCATCATCCTCGGGTTCGCCAATCTGCTCATCGCGGAAAGCGCGTCCGGCGATCCGCGGCGCGGCGATCTCGAGGAAATCCACAAAGCGGCTACGGCCGCGCTCGACCTGCTCGCGCGCCTGTATCCAGACCAGGCCGACACGCCGCAATGACGGCTGTCCCGCGCGGCTGGCCATCGACGTCTGCCATGAGCGAGATCGCTCAGCTCGTCGTGTTTCGCCTGGACGAGCGGCGCTACGCGTTGCCGCTGGCGGTCGTCGAGCGGGTTGTCCGCGCCGTGGACGTGACGCCGCTGCCGAAGGCGCCGGCGATCGTGCTCGGTGCCATCAACGTGCAGGGTCGCGTGCTTCCGGTGCTCAACGTCCGGCGGCGGTTCCTCATGCCGGATCGGGAGGTCGGCCCGGCTGACTGGTTTCTGCTCGCGCACACGGCACGGCACACGGTGGTCCTGGTGGTCGACGAGTCGGAAGGCGTGGTCGAACGGCCGCAGGCCGAGATCGTCGTGTCGACGCAGATCGTTCCAGGTCTCGAGCCATTCCCGGGCGTACTCAGACTCGACGATGGGCTGGTGCTGATCCACGACTTGGAGAGGTTTCTTTCCTTGGACGAGGCGCGTGCCTTGGACGAGGCGATGGATGAGACGTCGGGGATATAGAACCATGACAACCCGATGTCTGTCGGATCGAGATCTCGAGACGCAGTGGACGCGATTGAGCGAGCTCGTTGCGGAGCACATGGGGCTGCATTTTCCGCGCGAGCGGCGGGGGGATTTGCAGCGCGGCCTGGCAGGGGCGGCGGTTGAATTCGGCTTCGACGATGTCGCGGCGTGCGCGGACTGGTTGATGTCGGCACCTTTGACCAAGACGCAACTGCAGGTGCTGGCGAGTCACCTCACGATTGGAGAGACCTACTTCTTCAGGGACAAGAACACGTTCGATGTCCTCGCGAGTCGCGTGCTCCCCGAGTTGATTGACGCGCGACGGGGGCTCGAGCGGCGGTTGCGCCTGTGGAGCGCGGGGTGTTGCTCGGGCGAAGAGGCGTATTCGCTCGCGATCCTGCTGCATCAGGTCCTGCCCGATCTCGCGGATTGGCACGTGACGATCCTGGCCACGGACATCAACCCCGTGTCTCTCCGCAAGGCCGTTGCCGGATCGTATGGCGAGTGGTCGTTCCGCGATGCACCGAGCGGTTTCAAGGATCGCTATTTCAACCGAACCGAGGACGGGCGCCACGCCGTCCGGCCGGAAATCAAGAAGCTGGTGACGTTCGAGCACGTGAATCTCGTGGAGGATGTCTATCCGTCGCTGGCGACCGACACCAACGCGATGGATCTCATCTTTTGCCGCAATGTGCTGATGTATTTCACATTAGCGCAGACCAGGAAGGTGATCGGGAATCTTCACCACGCCCTGATGGATGGCGGTGTGCTCGCAGTCAGTCCCAGCGAGGCGTCTCAGGCGTTGTTCCCGCAGTTTGTCACGCTGAACTTTCCAGGAGTGATTCTCTATCAGAAGAGCGACGCAGGACCTCGAGCCAACCACATGCCGTGGGTGCCACCGGCGACGGCCACCCCGCCGCCCGAAGCACCGCCCGCCCCGCCCGAAGCACCGCCCGCCCCGCCGCCGGAGATGCCGCCTCTGGTGGAATCAGGCCTCGCGCCGTGTGCCGTGGCCGCGTCACTCTACGAACAAGGCCGCTACGGGGAGGCGGCGGCCACCCTGCTGGCCTCGTTTGAGGAGCACCAGCCAGAGACGCAGGCGTTTTCCCTGCTCGCGCGCGCGCTGGCCAACCAAGGCCGGCTGGCGGACGCGCTCGTCTGGTGCGATCGGTGGGTTGCTGCCGACAAGATGGACGCCGCCGGTCACTACCTGCGTGCGGTGGTGCTGCTCGAACACGGCCATCGGGACGAAGCGCGGGCGTCGCTCCAGCGCGCCCTGTATCTCGAACCGACCTTCGTGCTGGCGCATTTCGCCCTGGGCAGTCTCGCGCGCAGCCGCGACAAACACGACGAGGCGGACAGGCATTTCGCCAACACGCTGGACTTGCTGGGTCGTCTTCAGCCACACGACGTCCTGCCTGAATCGGACGGTCTCACCGCCGGCAGACTCACCGAGACCCTCACGGCAATGACCGCCCCGGAAAACACACGATGACATCGAGACCCGCGTGAATATTCTCGTCGTGGACGACGAGCCCGCGATGCGGCGGCTCGAAGCGCGCTGGATCGAAGGCGCCGGCCACCGGTGCCGTCAGGCGGCATCGGCCGCCGAGGCCCTCGAGCTTCTCGAGGCCGAGCCTGCGGATCTGGTGGTCCTCGACATCGGACTGCCGGACCAGAGCGGTCTCGTCCTGGCCCGGGCCGTCTCGCAGCGGTATCCCGCCATCCCGATCGTCATGGCCACGGCCGTGGCCGACTTTGCTGCCGCCGCGGAAGCCATGCGGGCCGGCGCGGTGGACTACCTGGTCAAGCCGATCCAGCCAGAGCGGTTTCTCGCGGCGATCGAGCACGGGGTTGCGCGTCGGATCACGCGGCGCGCTACGGCTGCCAGCCGCGAGGCGTCCGCTCCGGCGACGACACCGCCCGTGGTCCTCCCCGACGCGTCTGCACGCGCCGGGGCCGCGATCGACGAGTTGTTCCGGGCGATGTGCGTGGCTGGGGCCTCCGACCTGCACCTCTCGGTGACCCTGCCGCCGATGATTCGGAAAGACGGGCAGATGGTCCCCCTCGATCCCGCGGCGGCACCCTTGACGCCGGCAGACGTCACACGGCTTCTGGCCGAGATCGTTCCCGGGAAGAACCGCGCCGAATTCGAACAGCGTCACGATTCCGATTTCGCGTACGAGATCGAAGGGCTCGCTCGATTTCGCGGAAACATGTTCATGGATCGCAAGGGGATGGGGGCCGTCTTTCGCATCATCCCGACCAGGATCCTGACGGCCGAGCAGCTCGGCCTCTCCCCGCACATCCTGCAGCTCTGCCAACTGAACAAAGGGCTCGTTCTCGTGACGGGTCCGACCGGCTCCGGGAAGTCGACGACGCTGTGCGCGCTGGTGGACCACATCAACCGTACGCGAAGCGATCACATCATCACCATCGAGGATCCGATCGAGTTCGTCCACGAGACGAACCGGTGCGTGATCCACCAACGGGAGGTCCACACGCACACCAGCTCGTTCAAGGACGCGCTGCGCGCGGCGCTGCGTGAGGACCCCGACATCATTCTCGTGGGCGAGCTGCGCGATCTGGAGACGACCGCGATCGCGATCGAGACCGCCGAGACCGGACACCTGGTGTTCGCCACGCTGCACACGACGACGGCGATCTCGACCGTCGACCGGATCATCGATCAGTTTCCGAGTGACCGGCAGGCGCAGATCCGGGTGATGCTCTCGGAGTCGCTGCGAGGCGTCATCGCCCAGACGCTCTGTCGAAAGACCGGCGGCGGCCGGGTCGCCGCGCTGGAGGTGCTGCTCGTCAATTCCGCGATCAGCAATCTGATTCGCGAGGGCAAGACCTTTCAGATTGCGTCGATGATGCAGATAGGCAAGACCGCAGGGATGGTCATGCTCAACGATGCGCTGATGGAACTGGTGACGAAACAGTTGACCTCGCCTGAGGAGGCCTACGCCAAAGCGATGGACAAGGCGGGCTTCGAGGCGCTCCTCAAGCGAACGGGTACCGCCACACAACCGTCACCGAGACGGAGCTGAAAGACGCAATGAAGCACGAGAGCCCCAACGCGATCATGCCTGACGCCGCCCAGATCCTGCGCGCGCGCGCGAAAGCGTTGGCGCGGCCGCCCGAGCACGCCCCGGCGGCGGCGACGCTGCTCGAAGTGCTGGAGTTCCGTGTCG
>Ga0209514_10004811_pt1 | contig 17866 bp, 17 predicted proteins | sample Subgrocontami58m_FD_187452 | JGI IMG/M metagenome (GOLD analysis project Ga0209514, IMG submission 187452) | Subsurface groundwater microbial communities from S. Glens Falls, New York, USA - GMW37 contaminated, 5.8 m (SPAdes) (version 3) | ecosystem: Environmental > Aquatic > Deep subsurface >...
AAATCCTGTTATAGAAAGAAAGCCCTTAAGAAATCTAAAATAGTCATTGATTAAAAATTTCTTAAACCTTACTAGTTCCAAAAAGCAGTAAACAACTAGAAGACCTATTGGGAAGTGAACGAATAAAGGATGTATATTCATTAATTTATTGTGCGCGTGCCAGGACTCGAACCTGGGGCCAGTCGTGTATAAGACGACCGCTCTACCAACTGAGCTACACGCGCCCGACTGCCGCAATTCTATATCAGGCGCTAGTGGGTTTCAAATTGAATTCTTTAATAAGCGCGTAAAACTCTTCCTGCTCTAAAGTCTCCTTTTTAATTAACTCTTCAGACACTTTTTTAACGGCCGCCTTGTAGGTAGTAAGTATCTTTGTAGTTTTCTTGTAACTATTATCTATAAATTTCTTAACTTCTTCGTCTATCTTAGAAGCAACGTTTTCAGAATAATTTCTTCCAGTTGTCATTTCTCTGCCCAAGAAAACTGTTTCGTCACCCTTCCCGAAAGTTGTCGGCCCAAGGTCGCTCATGCCAAAGCGAGTTACTAAGGCGTGAGCTAGCGACGTGGCTTCTTTCAAGTCGTTGGAAGCGCCCGTAGAAATGTCACCGAAGAAAATTTGTTCCGAAACATAACCGCCCATCAGAACTGACAAATCTGCCATAAATTGAGATTTGGTTTTAAGCCTGTCTTCATCCAATGGAAGCTTAAGAGTGTAACCGCCCATTCTGCCTCGGCTCACTATAGATATCTTATGGACCGGGTCAGAATCTTTAAGAGCTGCAGCCGCAATGGCGTGCCCAGCTTCGTGGTAAGCCACTTTCCCCTTTTCTTTATCGGAGATAACGCGACTTCTCCTTTCAGGTCCCATCATCACTTTTTCTATAGACTTATAAAAATCATCCTGCAAAATTGTTTTTCTTCCCTCCTTGGCCGCTAAGATGGCGGCTTCATTCATGACGTTGGCTAAATCTGCTCCAGAGAACCCTGGAGTTCTTGCGGCAAACTTCCTTAAATCAACATTCTTATCTAAAGGTTTTCCGTTAGCGTGAATTTTTAAAATTTCTTCTCTTTCGTTTATGTCGGGCAAATCCAGCGTTACTCTCCTATCAAATCTTCCAGGTCGCAAAAGCGCCGCGTCTAAAACATCAGGCCTATTAGTAGCCGCTAACACTATTAATCTGGTTTCTTTTTCAAAACCATCCATTTCAACGAGAATCTGATTGAGGGTTTGCTCTCTTTCATCGTGTCCTCCACCCATACCGGTGCCCCTCTCTCGGCCAACAGCGTCAATTTCATCTATAAATAGTATTGAAGGAGCAGCGCGCTTAGCTGTCGCAAAGGCATCTCTGGTACGAGATGCTCCCACACCGACAAACATTTCCACAAATTCTGAAGCTGAAATATGGAAGAAGGGCACGCCAGCTTCTCCAGCCACGGCTCTGGCAAGTAATGTCTTGCCGGTCCCCGGAGCCCCCATTAAAAGAACGCCTCTAGGGATTTTAGCTCCCATGTCTATATATTTTTTTGGGTTTTTAAGAAAATCAACTATTTCACGCAATTCTTCTTTGGCTTCTTTCAAGCCTGCCACATCTGCAAAAGTTATTTTGTCCTTAAATCCTGCAAAAGGTTTCAAGTTTGCTCTGCCAAAATTGAAAGCCTGATTGACTCCACCCTTAGCTTGTTTGGTAAAGAGCCAAAACAGAACTCCAATGATTAAAAGCGGCAAGACGGCTGGAATTATAATGGCTAGCCAGAAGCTAAGCCCTGATTGTTCGCGAATTTCCAGTGAAATTGCCGACATTTTATCAGTGGCAATGTTGTAATTCTTTAAAGTTTCAGTAATTCCAACTCCATCCTCTTTCTTAGAAGTCAGTTTTTTGCCATCCTTTAAAGAAATATTTAAATCATTGCCAGATACTACAATGCTTTGCACTTCGCCGACATTTATCTTATTGGCAAGATCGCTCAAATTAACCTGACTTGTCTTGTTTTGCGCTTCATAAGCTAACGAGAGAAGTAAAGTAAAAGTGAGAAGGATGGAGACCACCCAAAAGAAATTTTTATATATTTGATTCTTCAAGTTTTAAGCTTTAAATTTTAGGACAATTCTTTTATCATCCAACTTTATAGAGTCTATCACAAAATCATGTACAGAGTCTTTTTCTAGATTCTTCTTCAATTCTTCTAAGGAACCGAATTCCGAAACGTGAATTAACCCAATAATATCTTCGGTTAACTTGATAAAGGCGCCGAAAGGACTAAGTTTGTAGACTTTCCCGCTAACCGTCATGCCGGGTCTAAACTTCTCATCTATGCCAGTCCACGGATCGGCTTTAAGAGCTTTTAAAGAAAGTGTAACGCGACCATCTTTAATCTCCAAAATCTTTGCGTTCGCCACATCTCCTATATTAACAACTTCCTTCGGGTTATCTATCAAGCGATGGTCCAGTTCTGAAATATGTATTAAGCCCTCTATTTCCGGTGTGTCTGCAAATCTAAAGAAAGCGCCAAAGTTAGCTACGCCGGAAATGATTCCGGAAACTACATCCCCAACCTTATATTTATTCAACAACTCTTTAACATTGATGCTTGAAGCTTCTCTTTCTGAAATGATAAGCTTGTTGGTTCTCGGATTGAGGTTAAGAATTTTAACTTCTATTTCTTCGCCTATAAATTTCTGAAAAGCCTCCGTCATTTTAGTCCTGTCTCCTTCGGCGTTTTTAGGATATCTGTCATTCGCAAGCTGAGATCCAGGCAAAAAGGCGGAAACTCCGTTAAGTTGGGCGATTAAACCACCCGCATTAGCGTCAACAACCGTAACCTTAAAAGATTCATCCTTTTCTTTAAGATCTTTTAATTCTTGCCAGACTTTCTGTTTGCCGGCTTCGGTGAGCGACAATTCTATTAGGCCATTGTCATTTTCAACGAGAACAACTTTAGCGGCCACCTCATCTCCAATTTCCATTTTCTTTAGAGCCTCTCTGGCATTAGTTAATTCTGACCCATAGATGATTCCGGTGCCGATTTTTGGAACCTCAAAATAAACCGCCTTAGGAGCCTTTTCCAGCAGTTTGACTTGAACTAAGTCTCCCTGCTTTAAAATTGGCATTAAACCGGGCTCGGACTTTAATATCTGGAGCTCAATCGACTCCAGCGCTTTGGTAGTAGCTAACTGCATATGAGCCGCATTATATGGCAAACGCGGATTGAAAATCAACATGCGCTCTGTTAAAATGAAATTAACGCCCGTAAGCCCCCGACGTTAAGTTATTGATGATTATAAAAACTTCCAAATCACTAGGCTTCGTCTGCGAAGCTCGTTCGTCTGCCCTTGATGCCGGCGAATTTAAATTAGCGGTTGATCCGGAACAGAATAACGAAAAAAACAACGACAAAATTACATTGATTTTGAAGACCGCGGCCAAATTGCCCATTTCTTCTTATTCTCCTCTGAACTTAATCCAGGGAGCGGGTGATTACGAAGTTTCCGGCGTTAAAGTTTTAGGCATCCCATTGGATAAAGAGTCAGACAGCAAAAAACTCCGTACCGCCTACGTGGTGGCAATGGATGACATGAACCTTTTTTTTCCAGGCGATGTTAAAGCGGATTTGGACGAAGATTTTTTGGAAGACGTTGGCGAGATAGATTTATTTTTTGTTTCAGGCGAGGCAGATATTAAAGAAACGCTAACATTGATTAAAAACATAGAACCGAAAGTTGTGATTTGCGGTTCGGATAAAAATGCTAAAATTTTGTCCGGAGAATTAGGCCAATCGGCCGAACCCATGGATAAAATTTCTTTCAAAAGAAAAGATGTTGAAGGAGAAGGTACTAAATTAATATGGCTCAAAGAGAAATAGAGAAAATAGAGAAAAGGGAGATAACCGAAGAGCTTAAACAGTCTTATCTGGATTATGCCATGTCTGTTATTGTCGGTCGTGCTTTGCCCGATGTTCGCGACGGCTTAAAGCCTGTACACCGCAGAATCCTTTGGGCTATGTGGGAAACGGGCGTTACTCACTCGGCCAAATTAAGAAAATCCGCTAATGTCGTCGGAGAAGTCATGGGTCGTTACCATCCCCATGGCGACGTGGCTATTTATGACACTTTGGCCCGTATGGCCCAAGATTTCTCATTAAGATATCCGCTTATTGAAGGACAGGGGAACTGGGGCAGTGTTGATGGAGACTCACCGGCGGCAATGCGTTACACCGAGTGTCGCTTGTCCGCTTTAGCCGAAGAGCTTCTCACTGATATTGAAAAGGAAACCGTGGATTTCATGCCGAACTATGATACGACTAGGAACGAGCCCATGGTTTTACCGGCTAAAATCCCCAATCTTTTGATAAACGGTTCAGATGGTATCGCTGTTGGCATGGCTACAAAGATTCCTCCTCACAATCTGACTGAAGTTATTGATGCTGTTAAAGAATTAATAGAAAACCCGAAAGCGTCTTCAGAAGATTTAATGAAATTTATCCAAGGACCGGATTTCCCGACAGGAGGAATTATTTATAACAAAAGAGAAATCAATGAAGCTTACGCTACAGGCCGTGGCAGAATTACAGTCCGCGGTGTTGCAGAGATAGAAGAAAAGAAAATAGTTATCACTGAAATCCCTTATCAAGTCAATAAGGCTGAAATGATTATTAAAATCGCCGAGCTTGTAACTGAAAAAAGGATTGAAGGCATAAGGGATTTGAGAGACGAATCTGACAAAGACGGCTTAAGAGTAGTTATAGATTTGAAGTCAGATGCCGTGCCGCAAAAAGTTTTGAACCAGCTTTATAACTGGACTGACCTTCAAAAAGATTTTCATTTGAACATGCTTGCGTTAAGCGGCGGCCTGAAGCCTAAGATTATGTCCATCAAAGACGTCTTGGAAAACTTTGTGGCTCACAGGCAAGAAGTAATCAAACGAAGAGCTGAATTTGATTTAAATAAAGCCCGCGAGAGAGCACACATACTGGAAGGTCTGGCCAAGGCCTTGGCTGTTATTGATAAAATAATCGCTACTATCAAAAAGTCTAAGAACAAAGAAGACGCGCACGGGAAACTTATGTCCAACTTCAAACTTAGCGACTTGCAGGCTACGGCTATTTTGGAAATGAGACTGCAAACGCTTGCGGCGCTTGAAACGCAGAGAATTGAAGATGAACTCAAAGAGAAGCAAAAACTTATTGAGGAACTCACCATCCTTTTAAAGAGTCCTGCCAAAATGCTTAAGGTGGTTGTTGAGGAGCTCTCCGACATTAGAAAGAGATTTGGTGATGAGAGAAAGACCAAGTTGCACGTAAGCGGTCTCAAAGAAATGAATGTTGAAGATTTAATCCCGTCCGAAGACGCTATCGTTACCATGTCAGGAGACGGCTACATTAAACGTCTTCCTCCAAACACATTTAAAAAGCAAAAAAGAGGCGGCAAGGGATTGATGGGCAGCGAGGTTGGAGAGGAAGATGTGGTGGGCCATTTCTTAGCCGCCAACACGCATGACAATATTTTATTCTTCACCGCCAGCGGCAAGGCCTATCAGACCAAAGTTTATGAACTTCCTGTCGGGAGCCGCATCAGCAAGGGTAAGGCCATACATAATTTCCTGGAAATTCCTCCGGCCGAAAAGATTAGCGCCATCATCACTTATTCAACTGAGCGAGGCAAGGCTCCAGGATACATAGTTATGATGACTAAACAGGGCGTGATTAAAAAAACTGCTATATCTGAATTTGAAAATGTGAGACGTACTGGAATCATTGCTATCGGTCTCAAAAAGGGAGACAGCTTGGGCTGGGTAAAGCTTTCCACAGGCAAAGAAGAGCTTATTCTAACCACCATCAATGGGCAGGCCATTAGATTTAAAGAAAGCGAAGTCCGTCCTATGGGAAGAACTGCTGCTGGAGTGAAGGGTATTTCTTTGAAAAAAGGAGATTTTGTTGGCGCATTTGATGTTATTTCTCCGGAAAAACTTGGTTACAAAGTTCTGGTAGTGATGGCTAACGGTTTTGCCAAGCTTACCGAGCTTAAAGAATATAAAGTTCAAAAAAGAGGAGGCAAAGGAATTCTTACGGCAAAGGTTACCTCGAAAACCGGCGAGTTGGTTTCTTCCCATATGATCTCCGACGAGAAAGAAATACTCGCTATTTCCGTTAAGGGTCAGATGTTGAGAACGGAATTGTCCAGCGTGAGGTCCACCGGCAGAGCCGCTCAAGGAGTCCGCATCATGAGGCTAAAAGTCGGCGACAAGATTGCCGGAACTGTCTGTTTCTAGGTAGTATTAGTAATATGCAATTTACAAGACCGCAATTAATCATATTGGGCACGGCAGGATTCGTAATCTTTTTCATGTTGCTTGTTTTCTTAGGTATTATCCCGGGTCTCCGACAAGGCATAGGGAATAGAGTTACTCTCCAAGTTTGGGGAGTTGATGATTCCAAGCTTTGGGATGGCACAATTAGTTCTTTTGAGAATAAGTATAGCGGCACAACTCTTAAATACACTCAAATATCCGAAGCTAATTATGAGAAGCAGCTTTTAGACGGACTGGCCGCAGGCAAAGGTCCTGATATTTTCTTTTTCAAAAACTCATGGCTCTTGAAGCACGGCAATAAAATTGTTCCTACAACAGACACCACCATCACCCTATCTGCTTTCAGAAATCTTTTCCCGGAAGTAGCCGAAGAAGATTTTGTATATCAGGGCCAAATATATTCTCTCCCGTTGTCCATAGACACCCTTGCCCTCTTGTACAACAGAGATATTTTTAATAATAAAAAAATAGCCGTGCCGCCGGTTACTTGGGATGAGGTTGAAGCCGATATTTTGCGTACTCGCGAATTCGGGAGTAAGGGAAGTATTTCTAAAGCCGGCTTAGGCATAGGAGCAACTTCAAGATCGGTTACTAACGCGCCTGATATTCTTAGTCTTCTTTTTCTTCAGTTCGGCTCCACCATGAAAGATAATTCTGGCAGCGTTTCAATTTCAAACAACCAAGGCTTAAAAGTTCTAAATTTTTATACGCAGTTCGCAAAGTACGGAAACCTTTATTACACATGGGAAGATTCATTTAAACCAGACGTAAATTCTTTTGCTTCAAAACAATTGGCCATGATGCTTGGATACGCTTCTCAAGTTTCAGATATTAAGGTCAAAAACCCGTCTTTAAATTTTGCAATTGCTCCAGCTCCGCAGATTAATAAAACAGAGTCCGTTAATTTCCCAAATTATTGGGGGCTGGCCGTTTCTTCTAAGGCGGCAGACAAGGAAGCCGCTTGGAATTTCGTTGTTTTTGCCACCACCAATCAAAGTATAGCTTCTAGTTATGCAACAGCTGGAGCCAAGCCGCCAGCCTTAAGAAGTCTTATTAGCCAATATCTCAACAGCCCTACTTTGGGAGTTTTCGCCGCACAGTCATTAACAGCCAGAAGTTGGTCTCAGCCCGACGACGTGGAAGTAAAAATAGCATTTGATAATATGGTAGAATCAGTATTATCAGGCAGGTTGACTCCTGGCGAGGCTTTGCGAGGAGCTCAAGATGATTTGAATTCTATTTCTAGATGAAAATAATACGGATAAATTAATATGAACCCATTCCCAATAGTGCCTCAATGTCCCAAAACCGGATGCGGATGGCCAGAGCTTTCCCAACTAATTCAGAACTTAATGAATTTGTTACTTTACGGAGCCATCCCTTTAGCGGTAATAGTTATCCTCTATGGAGGTTTTGTAATACTTACTGCGGCCGGTTCGGAGACTAGGTTTAGTAAGGGCAAAAGTGCTATTATAGGAGCTATAGTAGGTTTATTTATAGTTTTCGGATCATATATTTTGGTAATATTAATAACAACCAAAGCGCTATAAGGATAAAATATGAATTTTTTAATACAAAAAGTTTTAGCGATTTATGACTCTGGTTCCAGTGGCGGAGGGACAGGCACACAGGGTCCGACCGGTGGAGGTATTGATATCAATAGTGGTTCTTCTAGCGGTACTTTCGTCATCAAACCGCCAACCGACATTCCAGACAACGTTTGCACGCTTATAAATAGCGTCACAAATTTTATAATAGACGTTTCTATTCCTATAGCGGGACTGATGATACTTTACGGCGCTTTTCTGATACTTACAGCCGCAGAGAGTCCAAAAAGATTTGAAACCGGGAAAAAAACTATTATGTACACAATATTAGGGTTGGTTGTGATTATATTAGCCAAAGGACTAACAGTTATTATTGTCCAATTGATAGGAGCTAGCGGCAAGGGCCTTTGCCCTTAACAAATAGTCTTATTTGTGGTATCATCACTAAAAATAAAAAGGTCGAAGCTTAATACTAAAATATGACAAACAAACTAGGATTAAAAATAACATCAACCGCCTTACTCTTTGCTTCATGGATTGCAACTGCAGGTGCAGCTGCTGGCAATGTAGCTCCAGTTGCTATTCCAACAACACTAGATATTCCTGCGACAGCTAATAGGGTAATGGATTGGGGCTTCGGAATTTTGATCATCTTAGCCGCCTTATTTATTCTTTATGCGGCCTTTATGTATCTCACTGCCCAAGCTATTGAAGGCAATCTTGCCAAGGCTAAAAATTACATTCTTTACGCCATTATCGCGATTATTGTCGCGTTCGTTGCTAGAGGCGCAGTTGGTATTATTACCAATCTTTTGGGAGTTCAATAATAAGCCTAGATTTAAATCAATTTGAAAAGCCCGCCTTTTGTTAAAAGACGGGCTTTTGTTTAGTGCTTAACTGTGATTGTTGCTCGGCCTTCATGGTCGCTTCGTAATCTGAAGATGCCTCTCCAGATTTCGTGGTGTGTGTCTTTGTAAGACGGACCTATGTTGGAGCAGAAGCCATCTTGAAAGCAAATCTTGGCATCAACGCTTGAACCAATCCGATAAGATATTCCCTCTGGGGCTTCAACTTTTTCGGACCATACGCCAGGGACCAGATTTAATTCAAAGTGGTCTTGATTCCAGACTTTGCTGTTAGCCTCTGCGGACTGATAGCGAGTGATTTTGCTCAAAGAATCTCCTCTAAAGTGAAAAACCAATATGAGAATGCCGATGATGACAAGGGCTAAAAAGAATCTAAGGATCCATTTAGGAGCCTTTTGATTTTTGTCCATGTCATTCACCTCCATTAGGTATTGATTTTACAGCCTTGAGAATTTCAATAAGTTCTGGAGAAATATTCTCCAATATCTTATCAATTCCGCTTGAGGATTTGAGCATGAAGTTGTGATCATTGATAACTTTAGGAACTTTTCCTATGGCAATGAAAACGAGATTAACTGCATCTTCTTTGCTGAACCCTTTGTCTGTAAAGACTTGGATTATTTTGGCAATATGTTCCAATTCAATAATTTCAGCAGCTTTTTCTAAGGTTTCTACTGCGGCCATTTGAGCCTTTTCAGCAACTTCTCCTATGCCAGCGATTTTATTCACGTTCAGGCGATCCAGGACAATGCCTAGATTAGGCAGCCTACAGTTCCCAATGCCCATTCTGAAATTCTGTTTTTGCTCCTCGGTGAGTTCTTCAACCCCAAGGATATTCTGCAGAATAACCTCTGTAGCTTCCACGATTTTCTCTCGCGCTTCTTCCCACGTTTGTGGTCCTTCGGCGGTAGAGTAAGCCCATTGCAATACACTCTGAGATACAACATCTTTTATGGTGTTAGTAACTCCGGCTTCTCCCTTGTTGTTAAGGTAGACGTTGAGAGATTCTGGGTTCTGATAATCTGGGTGGAATGTGAGGCTTATTTGAATGTCTAATTCAGCGTTGTCAGGAGTTCTTACTTCTTCTGGGCTAAAATCCACATTGATGTTGGATCTGTCCACCAGGATAAAGTCAGTAATAAAGGGATATCCGAAGAAAAATCTCCAACCTTCACCTTTCACACGATTCTGTCTTTTACCCAGAACTTTGACAACTGCGACACTCGGGGGGCTTGCAGGAATCTGGATCAAGCCTCGACAGACTATGAGGCCGATGATTCCAATGACTATAATCATTATAGCCATCGCTACAGCCGAGACGTGATAGATCGCGACGCCAATCACTAATGTGAGCGCTAAACCTACGATTATTTTTTTCATTTCCTTTTCCTACTTTCTTGTATAGGATGACATTAATTCTGTTTTCAAAGAGCAGTACGATTTTGCTATACTGTCGATGGCTTTTTATACCATATTTTGAATAAATAGTCAACCCCGTCACATAACTGCGATAAGATTAATTCAAGTTATTGTCGTCTAACCACTCAAGTAAAAATATACTAACATTCATAAATGAATTATTTAGTGACTAGTTAATCAAATAACTTGCAATCGCAGTTGTTGTGCGGGGTCAAGTTATACTAATATTTATCTGCACAGTTGCCCCCGTGGCGGAATTGGCATACGCGCGTGCCTTAGGAGCACGTCCCGCAAGGGTTAGGGGTTCAAATCCTCTCGGGGGCACTAGATTTTACTTCCTGCGGCGGCCGTGGAAGGCATCATGAACTTCACGGAGTTCTTTGTTCGTAACATGAGTATATATTTGAGTGGTAGTGATATTAGCGTGACCCAAAAGTTCCTGCACGCTTCTTAAATCCGCTCCATTCATTAATAAATCAGTGGCGAATTGGTGGCGTAATTGATGCGGAGTAATTTTATTGGGAATTCCAGCTGATTTGCCATAATAATCCACCAGTCTTTGAATAGTGCGTGGGATAATGCGTCCTAAAACTCTAGAATTTTTTCCTTTAGATATACTTATAAAAAGCGCTTGATCTGCATCAGTTCGTTTATCCAAATATTCTTTAATGACTTTCTTGGCCCGTTCAGATAGGTATACTGTTCTTAATTTTTCTCCTTTACCACGAATAGTAAGTTCTCCTCTGTCAAAATTTGTAAATCTGTCCATAGAACAGAGTTCGGAAATACGGAGGCCAGTAGAAAAAAAGGTTTCTAATATCGCTCTATCTCTCAAGCTTTTCAGGTCATTGCCTTTAGGAGCGGATAACAATCTCTCTAAGTCGGCATATTCCAAAACACTGATCTGCCGCTGGGGGACTTTTGGCAATTCAATCTTATCCGCAGAAACAGAGGCAATGCCGCGCTTAGCCAAGTATTTCAGAAAGTTTCTTATAACAATAATATGATAAGCTTGCGTGCTTTTTTTGATGCCTGGAGTGTCTGCAAGTTTAACTCTAAATTCTCTGATACTTCCTTCGGTTACGTCGTTAATCTTTTTTGCTCCAGAAATCAGTATGAATTTTTTAAGGCATCTTTCGTAAGACCTACGGGTTAGAGGAGATCGGTTTTTTTCCACTTCCAAATAATCTAAATAGTCTTTTATGAGTTCTTCTGCTTGAGTCATCGGTTTAATTATACATTATGCGACACTAAAAACGAGCAGAACCACCTTTACAAAATGAGTCAAATCTGCTAAATTGAACGAAATGTTAACTACTAAACAAAAGAAAAAGGTAATTGAAGAGCATCAAGCTCACGATAAAGACACTGGATCCGCGGAGGTGCAAGTAGCCGTTGTTAGCAAGGAAATGGAGCGTTTGGCTCTACATTTGAAAAAGAATCCTAAGGATAATCACTCCAGAAAAGGTCTTCTGGGTATGGTTGCAAAGAGAAGGAAACTTTTGCAGTATCTATCCATTAATTCTCCAGATGGTTACACTAAGCTTATCAAAAAGCTTGGCCTTAAGAGATAATGTCTGTAATGCAAGCTAATAAGGAACAGCGCGTTGGAGTCTTCATTGATATTCAGAATCTTTATCATTCCGCTAAAAATTTATACGGCGGACGCGTTAATTTTGATAATCTATTAAAACGCCTCGTTAATGGCAGAAGGTTGGTTAGAGCTTTGGGTTATGTTGTTAAAAGCGACCCCGCTACAGGCGAGGGCGCTTTTTTTGATGCTCTTAATAAAGCCGGCATAGAACTCCGAATTAAAGATATTCAGGTTTTCCCAGACGGCACGAAAAAAGCCGATTGGGACGTTGGATTAGCAGTGGACGCCATCAGAATGGCTGGCTTAATTGACGTTGTGGTTATTGTAAGCGGCGATGGAGACTTTATTCCTTTGGTTGAATATTTAAAATGGGGGTTGGGCAGGACTGTAGAGGTAGCTGCATTCGACAGGACTGCCTCTTCCAAATTAGAAGAAGCTGCGGACTCTTTCATAGACTTAGGTAAGGCCCAAGGAGTTGTTTTCAAAGTTTTTAAGAAGACGAAGAAATAATAAATTAAATATATGGAACTGAAGAGAAAATCTTTTGAAACGGAGATAGGCGGTAAAATTTTAAAACTGGAAGTATCAAAAGTCGCAGAGCAGGCTAATGCTGCAGTTATCGGAAAATATGGAGACACAACTGTTTTGGCTACCGTTGTATTAGGGTCAACTGACAGAGATATAGATTACATGCCATTAAGCGTTGATTACGAAGAGAGATTCTACGCGGTTGGTAAAATATTGGGAAGTCGGTTTTTAAGAAGAGAAGGCAGGCCATCGGACGAAGCGATTCTTTCTGGGCGCCTCGTGGACCGAGCCATAAGGCCGTTATTTGATAATCGGATGAGAAGAGATATGCAGGTAATAGTTACCATCCTTTCTTTTGACGAAGAGCACGATCCGGATTTAGTAGCTTTAAACACCGCATCGGCCGCTATTTTGAGTTCTAATATTCCATGGAATGGACCGGTGGGAGGAGTTAAAGTAGCTAAAATTGACGGCAAGATTATTATCAACCCCAAGCTTAGCGAGATGGCAATTGGAAAAGTTGAATTTGAAACATTCGTAGCCGGGTCCAGAGACAAAATCAATATGATTGAACTTAGCGGTGATGATGCCAAGGAAAGCGAGATTATGGAAGCTTTTAAGCTCGCTTCAAAGGAAATAAATAAAATTCTTGATTTTCAGGAAAAGTTCCAAAAAGAAATCGGCAACAAGAAGGCAGATTTTCACCTGAACGAACCATCTGCGGATTTAAAAAATGCTGTCAATGATTTTCTTTCCGGTAAATTAGAGAAGGCTATTTATGTAAAAGATAAAACTGAAAGAGAAGTTAATCTTGAAGAAGTTAAAGAAGCGTTAAAAATATATCTTGCGGAATCCGAATCTTTGGGAGCTGATAAAGCTATCATTAATCATCTTTTTGAAGAAGCCGTTGATTTGATGGTGCATAAAAAGATATTAAAGGAAAACTTGCGTCCAGACGGCAGAAAACTTGACGAGGTAAGGGATTTATATGGAGAAACAAATTTTCTGCCACGCACACATGGTTCGGCTTTGTTTATAAGAGGCAATACGCAGGCTTTGGGAGTTGTAACGCTTGCCGCTCCAGGCTCGGAACAGCTCATTGAAACCATGGAACAATCTACCAAGAAAAGATTTATGCTTCATTACAACTTTCCGCCTTATTCTGTTGGAGAAACCGGCAGAGTCGGGGCTCCTGGCAGACGTGAAATTGGCCACGGCGCTTTAGCTGAAAAAGCCGTCCGTCCATTAATCCCAAGCAAAGAAGATTTCCCATACACCATAAGAGTCGTTTCAGAAGTCCTTTCTTCAAATGGTTCTTCTTCCATGGCCACAGTATGCGCATCTGTTATGGCCCTGATGGATGCCGGGGTTCCTATCAAAAAGTCGGCGGCCGGTATAGCTATGGGGTTGATGATGGACGAATCCGGGGCTTACAAAGTTTTAACCGATATACAAGGTCCTGAAGATCACTACGGCGACATGGACCTTAAGGTAGCCGGCACTCGTGACGGTGTTAACGCCATTCAGATGGATGTCAAAATTGACGGGGTAAGTTTTGAAATTTTAGAAAAGTCATTTGAGCAGGCCAAACAGGCAAGACACCATATTCTGGACTATGTTGATGGTGTTATTAAGGCTCCAAAAGCAGAACTTTCTGAATATGCCCCGCGCGTTCTTACTCTTAATATTAATCCAGAAAAAATTGGAGAAGTTATAGGCCCCGGCGGAAAAATGATCAACGGTATTATTGCACGCACAGGAGCTATCACTATTGATATTGAGCAGACTGGGCTAGTTTATATTGCCGGTTCTAAAGAATCTGCTGCAGCAGCCTTTGAAGAAATTAAAAATATCGTTAAAGAATTTGAGATTGGAGAAATTGTGGAAGGCCCGATTATAAAAATTTTAGATTTCGGCGCCATCATTGATTTGGGAGGAGGCCGCGATGGAATGATACATGTTTCCGAGCTCAAAAACGGTTTTGTGGAAAAAGTGACTGATGTAGTAAAACTCGGCGAGACAGTTAAGGCCAAGGTCATTAAAACAGACAATGGCAAAATAGGACTCTCTATTAAACAATTGTAACTAACAGCCTATTTAGATAATTAGTTATCCACACGTGCCGTAGCGTTGGCAAAGGTGTATAATTATCGCATGAACGACAACCAAGATAATTTACAGGGCCCGGCTTCATTGCCGAGCAATAACCAATATCAACCACCAATACCTCCAATGGACGCATCAAGGGGTTCTGGTGTTCCTCCGCCGCCTCCGTCGGCATCTCCAGTTATGCCTAGTCCGATTTCGCCAGTAACGCCAAACATTCCAGCTCCGCAATTTTCGCCAATAACTCCCAACGTCTCTTCTGGAACTCCGCCTAATTTCTCTGCCAGAACTTCTTCTGCGGTACCTCCTCCTCCTGCTCCCGATATTGGTATCAGAACTATGGCCAGCGACTTATCCTCTTTGAAATCAACGGGCGGGCTTGAAGCCAAGCCAGCTACTTTTCAGCCTGCTGATTTTGCAAATACGCCGGTTTTTCGTCCTTCTAAGGCTACTCCAGCGTCAGGAGCCGCTGTTGCTACAGAGCCAGCACATCGTTCTCGTCTGTCAATGATAATAGCCGTTTCAATTGCGTTTATTATTGTTGCAGGACTTGTTATTTACTTTTTTATTCTGCCACTTATTTCACCGGCGAAAAATAATACTCCGCCTCCGACTACAACCAGCACTACAACAGAGCAAACTCCTCCAGCCGTTAGTACTCCGGTTGCAACTCCTCAGTTAACTCACCAGACATTTTTTATTACCGCTCCAGCTTCTACTTCGGCAGTCAACCTCACAACTTTAACTCTTGGAGAAATACAAACAACTTTTACAGCGGCTCTTTCAGGTGTTCAACCTAAAACTCTCACAGAAATCAACCTTAATTTAAACAACTCTCCAGTTGATGCCACTGCTTTTATGGCTGTTGTTTTCCCCGAGCTTGACCAGACTGTCGTAGGAGCAAACTTTGACAAAGACATGACAACCTTCGTCTATAAAGATGCCAATGGTTCTTGGCCTGGTTATATATTTAAATTAAAGGATCCTGCTAGCCTCGCTAATGTTTCCACTGCCGTCAAGGGAATAGAATCTTCCAGCAATTTACAAAACCTATTCTTAATTTCTCCTGGAGCGGTTAAAGTTGGCTTTAAGGACGGTTTAACCGTCGGTGCCACAAAGGCGAGATATATTACTTATACCGCCAACGGAGCATCTATTAATTACGCCTGGTTCAATAATTATCTAGTCGTTAGCACTTCTTTTAACGGCTTTAAAGAAGCCTTGAAACTTCTTGGGCTATCATCGTAAAAGATTTGACTGCTTAATTAAGAAGAGGTACAATTTCTTGCAATGTAGAGGCCCGAAATTATCGGGCCTCTAATTATTAAATAAAACAAAAATAAAAATGGATTTAAAAGCATTAATACAAGGGGTTGCCCAAATAGCAGAAGATAAAAAAATAGAAGCCGCGAAAGTTTTCGAGGCTATTGAGGGTGCTCTTGCTGCCGCCTACAAAAAGGAATATATGACTCGCGGTGTAATTGTTAAGGCCAAATTGGATATGGAGAGCGGAGACATAAAATTTTTTCAGGTTAAAGAAGTAGTAGACGAGACAACCGTTAAGATAGTTGACCCAGAGAGCGATGAAACAGAGGAATTTACAGAAGGAATTGATGGAGTTGATGCAGCACTGCCTCGTTACAATCCAGAAAGACATTTGTTGATTGGTGAAGCCAAGAAAATAAAAAAAGACGTTAAAGTTGGTGACGAATTGGAGTTTCCGCTAGAAGCCAAAACCGATTTTGGTCGCATTGCCGCCCAGACCGCTAAACAAGTCGTCATACAAAAAATAAGAGAAGCCGAGAGAGAATCAATAGTCGCAGAATTTAAAAACAAGGAAGGTCAGGTTGTTTCAGGCATTATTCAGCGCTTTGAAAGAGGTAATGTCTTTATAGACCTAGGCAGAGCCGTTGGCATTATGTTCCCAAATGAAGCTATTCCTGGAGAGTTTTATAAAACCGGAGAGAGAATGAAGTTTTATATTCTCTCCGTTCAGACGGAAACAAGGAATGCGAGCATTATATTGTCACGCGCTCACCCGAAATTTGTCAGTAAGCTATTTGAAATGGAAGTTCCGGAGATTGCAGATAAAACTGTTGAGATAAAAGCCATTGCCAGAGAGCCTGGCAGCCGCACTAAGATTGCAGTGGCTTCTAACGTAGAAGGAGTTGACCCAGTGGGAAGCTGTGTTGGTCAGCGAGGCACCCGTGTTATGGCCGTTAATAGCGAACTTGGTCAGGAGAAATTGGATATTATTGAATGGTCAGAAGATCCTGCTAAATTTATTGCATACTCATTATCTCCCGCTAAAGTAAGGTCAGTTGAGTTGTCTGATGAAAGAGAGGCAAAGGCTTTTGTGCCGGACGATCAACAATCTTTGGCTATCGGCAAAGGAGGCCAGAACGTCAGACTGGCGGCCAAACTTACCGGATGGAAGATAGACGTTCGTTCTCAATCAAAACCTGATGAAGCCCTAGAGGGCGGCACGGCTTCCGCAGAAGACATCTCTGCTGAAAAACAAGAAGCTGAAAGCGCAGTTGAAGAGGGTGATAAGCCGGTTTATCATAAAGTAGGAGAGGAAGATTAATTTAATAGATACTTATGACAATTAACGTTATCGTTGAAACTCCAAGGGGTTCAAGAAATAAATACGAAATGGACAAAAAAAGCGGCCGCATTATGCTGGACCGCGTCCTGCATAGCTCTGTCCATTATCCGGCAGATTACGGTTATATACCGGACACTTTATATTCCGATGGAGATCCGTTGGACGTTCTTATCGTAAATCGTTTTTCGGTGGTCCCTGGTTGCATTGTTCATGCGCGCCCAATCGCAGTTTTCAAGATGTTGGATTCCGGGGATAGTGATGAAAAAATAATCGCCGTCTCAGAGAAAGACCCACACTACAGACACTGGAAAGACATCAATGATATCCCGGAATCTTTGAGAGACGAGATAGAAGAATTCTTTAAAACCTACAAAAATCTTGAAAGAGGCAAGTATGTGGAAGTAAAGGGATGGGGTGATGCTAAAGAAGCGGAAGAAATAGTCAATTCTTCCTTCAAAAAAGATTAGAAGAAATAAATCATATGAAAGATACAAAAGACAACAAGGCACAATACTTAATTCCGACCGTTATAGAAAAATCCAGTTACGGAGAGAGAGCTTACGATATCTATTCCCGTCTCCTAAAGGACAGAGTGATTTTCTTAAGCGGTCCGATTGACGACCAATCCGGCAACTTGGTTATCGCACAACTGCTTTTCTTGGAAGGAGAAAGTACAAAAGAAGATATTAAGCTTTATATCAACTCTCCAGGAGGTTCTGTCTCAAGCACACTGGCCATCATTGATGCTATGAATCATATCAAACCCGATGTCTCAACTCTCTGCGTAGGCATGGCTGCTTCCGGGGCTGCTTGGGTTTTAAGTTCCGGCGCCAAGGGCAAGAGATTTGTTTTACCTAACGCCGAAGTTCTGCTTCATCAGCCTTTAGGAGGAG
>Ga0209514_10004813_pt1 | contig 17866 bp, 12 predicted proteins | sample Subgrocontami58m_FD_187452 | JGI IMG/M metagenome (GOLD analysis project Ga0209514, IMG submission 187452) | Subsurface groundwater microbial communities from S. Glens Falls, New York, USA - GMW37 contaminated, 5.8 m (SPAdes) (version 3) | ecosystem: Environmental > Aquatic > Deep subsurface >...
GGGCTAAAGCCCATCCCCGATCCGGGTCGAGGACAGGATTCAGATAAGACCGTCATTAACCCCAGCCTTAAGGCTGGGGTTAATGGGTACACGTCCTACCGAGGCTTTAGCCCTGATGTCACAGCAATATGAACTTGTTCATGTTATTTTGAATAAACACCATAGAACGCCTTTGATTCGCCTTTTCGCTTCTTATCGCAAGCGCCATATTCCCGTAATCCCCACAAATATCTGCCTGGTGCACGTGCGTCTTTCTCCTGATTTCCAGGTAATCCTGGTGTTTATACCAAGGCATCCCCCCTCGGAATCTCCCTCTAAGGAGGGATTTTCTTTCTCCCCCAATTACGTTACAGTACACCTCGTTAATCATGCAGAGTGAAATGCGGCGCCCAATTTCAGGCGTTTTTCCGGCTCATCCGGGTTAATCAAACAGATATTTTCTAAGTCCTTCGTTACTCAAATGAATTCATTGCGCTACTATTATGACCTGCTATGTCACCTCGTGCGGTGCGATTTTGTCGTGCGGTATAAGGGTTCGTTTCTGGGTGTATTATGGTCTCTGGCGCTTCCTTTGGCCCAGTTGATGGTGCTGGTTTTTCTCTTCCAGAAAGTTGTGCCCCTGGATATCGTTGCCTACCCGGCATTCGTTTTCAGCGCTTTGGCGCCGTGGACGTGGTTTAGCACGTGCCTTGGTTCTGCCGGTTATCTTTTGGTTGGTAACCGCGGCTTGGTTCGAAGACCTAATTTTCCGCCTGCGACCCTTATTATTGTTAACACCTTGTCAAACATGGTCAGCTTTTTAGTAGTGCTGCCAATACTATTTGCTATGCTGGTTTTTTACGATAGGGCGATTACGCTGTCGCTTCTGATGCTGCCCCTGCTGATCCTGATCCAGGGCATACTAACGGTCGGCCTTTGCCTGATCGTCTCTACCCTGAACGTCTTTTATCGTGATGTACAGCACATTCTCAGCATGTTGCTCATGCTGCTGTTTTATCTGACCCCCGTTTTTTATCAACCCCAGGCGGTCGGTGAAAAATTTCGTCTCTTGTACACATGGAACCCAATTGCAGTCCTGATTCAGAGCTATCGGGCAATTTTTTTCTATGGTACATTCCCTGAGTTGCACTCGCTCCTGTTCACGGGGGCAACAAGTTTAGTCGTGTGCGGCTTCGGTTATCTTCTCTACAGCGCCCGTCTCCATGATGTTGTTGACGCAATCTAGACGTTTATAAGGAGCTTTGTATGTCTGCAGTTTTAACCGTGGAGTCTGTATCGAAACGGTACCGGATTCAGCACAACCGCCCCGTCTCCATCAAAGAGTCCATAATCAGGAGGCTCACGGGTGGCCACAGGAAAGACAATACCTTTTGGGCGTTGCATGACGTCAGCTTTTCGCTGGAGCAGGGGAAGACCCTGGGCATTATTGGCCACAACGGCGCGGGCAAAAGCACCTTATTGCGTTTACTGTGCGGCCTGGGAAGGCCAACTATCGGGCGCATTCGCCACGCGGGTCAGGTGAGTGGCCTGCTTGAGCTGGGAAGTGGATTTCACCCTGACATGACCGGGCGTGAGAATCTTGTGACCGGGGGCATCCTGAGCGGTCTGACAAGGCGCCAGGTGCTGGCAAAACAACATGAGATCATCGCCTTTGCTGAGCTGGAGGAATTCATTGATCATCCGGTGAGAACGTACTCTAACGGCATGTATTTGCGGCTTGCCTTCGCGGCGGCCATCCATTTCGATCCTGACGTTTTAATTATAGATGAAGTGCTGGCGGTGGGCGATTCCCGTTTTCAGAAAAAATGTTATGAACGATTAGCGTCCTTTCGGGCGGCAAATAAAACTTCAATCCTGACGTCTCATGATACCGGACAAATCCGTAATCTGTGCGATGAGGTGCTGGTTTTGGAGCAAGGCCGGGTGGCGATGCAGGGCGACCCGGAGAGCGCTATTCAGTGTTACAACGATCTGATGCGCCAGCGGACGGAGAAGAGGGCGGCGCTGCTGTCAAACGGAGCAACTCAATCCAGCCTGGCGGTAGAACAGGGCAGTCGCATGGGGACGCAAGAGGTATCCGTTAGCGCGGTTCACCTCTATGATAAACAAGGGACGCCTGCCAACACCTTGCACAGCGGCGATAGTCTGACGGTTGAGATTGGATATACCTTTACCAAGCCGCTATCCGATTTTGCGCTTACCGTGGGGATTTACAGTGATACGAATGTAAAATGTTTTGAATGCCGTATACCCTCCGCCGCTGAAACCTTTGGAAGTTTAAATAAAACCGGAAGATTAAGCTGCCACTTTCAGGGGATGCCTTTGCTTCCGGGACTCTACTACATTAGCATGGGCCTTTATCCCACGAACTGGGACTACGTATACGATTACCACTGGCAAATGCACCCCTTGCACGTGGTGGGCGCAGGCAAGGAGTCTTCGGGAGATTCCGGCGTGATTTCGTTACAGCCTGTCTGGGCTGCTTTAGATAATTGAAAGGAAGATGTGCGGCTAACTAAGAAAAATGCGATGAAGATGAACAGGAAAGATCAGGATCATATTCTTATTGTGGAAGCCTATGAAGGTTTCATCGAGTATCTTTCGGATGAACCGGAAGAACGGAAATCTATGCAGGGACTCGGCCTTCCGGTGGAAGAAATCGCCGAGCGGCTTGATTGCCGGATTACTATTCTTTGCTGGGATTCATGGTATCGCTGTGAACTCAAGGAAACCTGGGCGACAAAGCCGGCGACGCGGCCGATATTGCAACCCGATTTCGAAAACCAGTCAACGGCCTTTAAATCCGCCAGGGTGAGGCGGATTCCCATTTCAACGAGGGATCCCGTTTCCCAGCTTCCTTTCGACAAGAAGGGCTTGAGCCCCCGCTCCCACGGGCTCATCAATGATAGCGGTCTATTATTTTTTGCTTCATATTGTCTGGACAAGGAAATCCAGGCGCTTTATGCCAGGGAACCCTTCCAGGCTGCCATCTTTTCCACGTGGGGAGGGCTTGGATACGTTTCTCAGATGGCAAGGGCAACCGGAGTCCCTCAAGCGATAGACGTGCCTTTTGCAGTTGTGGCTACCGACAAATCTATTGATCGCCAGATGGCGAATCAGGAAGGCGTTTGGAGCCGACATGCGATTGTCCGGAGACAGATGGAAGACGTATCGCTCGCCCTGGCTGATCTGGTATTGGTTTTCGGCCAGAGGGGTAAAGAAATTGCCGCCGACGGTAGGCTGCCGGAGTCTTCTACTCCGGTTTGCGCACCCCGTCGTGTTGAGGATTCACTCCTTGATAAAATCGCCCAGGCGTCGGTTCAACCCTCTGATGTGCAGAGGCCATTGCAGTTCTTCCTCTATGAGCCACAGCAGGCGGCGTCAGGTGCGCTTGCCACGTTAGATGCGGTTACCCTTTTAACAAGGAAAGGCGTATGCCTGGACAGACCGGTAATCTGCGCCGGACCTCCCATGACCTTTGCCCCTATGAAACCAAGGGGATTTGAGGACTACTGGTCTTCCCGTGGATTTGTGCTCGAACTCATTGGCGCACACTGGTGGAAATGGGAGAAAAAATGTCCGCCCCTTAAGCACGTTTACCCTGTTCGTCTCTATCCAAGTTATTTTGAGTATCTCCCCAATGTATGGACAGAGCTTGCACGGGGTTCGCTGGTGCTTCTTTCACCGGCTGCCGCTGAGGGGTTAGCCCCGGACGAAGCGCTTCCCCGTGAGGTATTGATTCAGGGAATGCCTGCGCCGGAGCGTGTTGCGGATTGCTTGGAGGAAATTGCAGGAACGGACGTTCATACGCTTGATCAGATCAGGCGAAGGTTGTGCAAGCAGGTTATTGCCGCACACCGGGGAGAAGGGAGAGATCGTCGTTTGGGGGAAACCGTTAATGCCCTTAAACTGCTTCTCCATTCGCCGCCTGAGCCGCAGGACCTGTCAAGGGTCTCGCTTATGTTTTTTGACCGTCGCGTGTCTCTTTGCGAACTCGCTCGGCAAGACAAACCGCCTTCTTTGTCCACGGTATTGCCTGAAACACAGAAAGGGACGTTGTCCGTGGTAATTACCTGTTATGAGATGGGTGCCATGATCAGGGAGGCGGTGAAAAGTGTTTGGAACTCCGACCGTCAGCCTGATGAGGTGTTGCTCGTTGACGACGGTTCACAGGGGGACGCCACCATCACAAACATCAGAAAACTTGAAAATTATGCATCTGAAAACGGCCTGCCTCTGAAGGTTATCCGGCAACGGAATCAAGGACTGGCTTCGGCTAGAAATGCAGGAATTGCCGCAGCGAAAGGAGAATTTATCTCCTTCCTTGACGGAGACGACGTCATCGAGCCTCAGTTTTACCGGATCGGCCTTCGGGTGCTTGAGAAGTATCCTCGTCTGGGCGGGGTCGCCGCATGGGCGTCAATTTTTGGCGCGGATGTTCCCGACGGTTTCTGGAACGCCCCGCAACCGGAATTCCCCTTTCTGTTTATTGAGAACAGCATCATCGTCCCTTGCCTCACGCGCACTGCACTTTTGAGGGATATCGGCGGTTATGATGTCCGCCAACGATATAACTATGAAGACTGGGAATTAGGGATCCGAATGCTTGCGGCGGGCTGGCCGATTGTTACGGTACCTCTCCATCTTACAAGGTACCGCATTCGCAAGGATTCGCTCTACCGCAGTATGACGGACGTGCAAAATCAGGTCATGCGGGAGCTTTTATTGAATACCCATCGGCAAACGGTATGCAAATTTGCCGTTGAAATTGCTATGCAATTGGAAAACCAGTGGAAGAAACACGTTTATGCCGGGGCAACTTAATCTATTCGTAACAGTTTAGTTTTTTGAAAAATTCCTGCAACGGTGGATTGTCGTACCTGTAGGGGTAAATCATGAATTACCCCTACATACGGACACTAAGGCGTTTTCTTCTCTGTGTGTTTTCAAAAACCTAAACTATTACATCTATTCCTTATGAAAGACAGCATCATGATATGTCGTTATCTGAGAGCGGTCAGGCGGTTTCTTATGAGTTTATCTAATAACAGAAAGGTACGTCTTGCATGAAGCACCTGATTATTTGCCGTGAATATCCGCCTGCGCCGGGCGGCGGTATTGGAACGTATGTAGTCCACATCGCGCAGTTGCTTGCTGAAGCTGGTGAGACCGTTCACGTCATCGGGCAGCTCTGGAAGGGTGCAGAGAAGAAGGTTGAGGAGAAACTAGAGGGAAGGCTGGTTATTCATCGCGTCCATTTCGAAGACGGGCAGGCTTTTACCGGTAAAAAATCCCGTTCAGGTTCGGCAGAAGAAAAAGGCCTCTTTGAATCCAGTTTCCCGCCACAATATTTCTCCTGGCAGGCCTGCCTTCTTGCAGAGAAACTTATTGAGGAAGAGGGGATTGACATCGTCGAGGCCCAGGAATATGAGGCGCCCCTGTATTACTTACAGCTTCGTCGCGCCCTGGGATTTGGACCAAAAAGACATCCGCCCTGTATCGTTCATCTGCATTCTCCAAGCGAGTTTATCGCGCAGCATAATGAATGGGACATTTGTTCGCCTGATATCCTAATGGCAAGGCGACTTGAAGAGTACAGCATTGCAGCCGCCGATGCCCTGCTTTGCCCCAGTCGCTATCTTGCCCGGCAGGTGGAAGACCATTATGGATTAAAAGAGGATGCTGTTCGTGTGATTCCTTACCCGATGGGAGACAGTCCTGCATTAGAAAGGGACAAAAACACATGGGAACAGGGCGCAGTCTGTTACGTGGGGCGGCTGGAACGGCGCAAGGGGATAATCGAGTGGATTGACGCAGCAGTTGCCGTAGCCCGCAATCACCCTTCAACGCATTTTGAATTTATAGGCGCCAACATTCTTGGCACAGAAGAAATAAGCGGCGAGGAATTTGTGAGTCGCCGTATCCCTGACGATTTGACGTCAAGGTTTCACTTTCGCGGGCAACAGACCCGTGCAGCCCTTTTCCAATTTTTGGCAAAATCCCGCATGGCGGTTGTTCCGTCACGTTGGGAGAATTTTCCCAATACGTGCATTGAGGCCATGTGTACGGGACTTCCGGTGATTGCATCGCGTGAAGGAGGAATGGCGGAGATGGTTAAAGATGGCCGCACCGGCTGGCTGGCCAATCATCAGGGACGCGACGGCCTTGCGCAGGCGCTCAGGCGCGCGCTTGAGACGCCGCCCATGAAGATTGCGGAGATGGGACGTTGTGCGGAGTCGGACGTCAGACAGATGTGCGATAATAAGAAAACTATAGAAAACCAGGTAAATTTCCGCAGTCGGATTGTTCACAAAGGAGCACAGCACTCTGTACAGGTGCCCGTGAATTTGCCATGGGACAAAAGGTCGCCTTCGGATGGTTCTGCGCGCCAAGCCTCGCAAGACAAAAACAGGAAAGGAATCGCCATCGTGGTCACCTGTTTCAACACCGGAAGATTTCTGGAGGATTGCTTACGGGGTATAGAACGACAAACGAGGAAACCCGCTATGGTGATTATCGTGGATGACAAATCAACCGAAGCTCAAACCCTGAAAGTTCTCCATAAAGTACAGCAGGATGGATGGCGGGTTGTTCAGAAAAAAAACGGCGACCTCCAGCCGGTGAAAAACACCGGTATTGAAATGGCGCTTGGTTTTCAACCGGATATCCTCGGTTTTGTTTTTCTCAGGGCCGAGGACCTGCTGCAACCGGGTTTTATCGCCGCATGCGAAACGGTGTTTGAGAGACGGCCTGAAGTGGGTATTGTTTCCTGCTGGACTCAATATTACGGGACTGACGACAAAGTTTGGGTCAAGCCCTGTCCGGCCTTTCCTTATCAGTGGCTGTCAAACGAGGCCGCCCCTTTTAGCGCGGTAAGGACGGAAGCCCTTGATGCGGCTGGCGGCTTTCGCCCGGCTATGGGTAATGGATATGATATGTGGGACTTGTTTAACGCCGTGATGGCTGCGGGATGGGTTGCCGTTACTGTGCCGGAAATCCTGGGTAAACACTGGGTTTGGAACGACTCAGCGGCGCATGCGTCGCACGTCCTCAGGCACGGGAAAATGCGAAGGGATATCCTGGAAAGGTTTCCCGAACTCATTGCAAAGGATGCAAAGGATATCGTTTTTCTTTCCCAGTCCCATGCCGGATATTCAACGGGAGACGAATTATTTACGCACAGGAAATACCTCATCGTGATACAAAAAATACTTCGCTCGCCTATCGGCAGGGGTTTCCGGGTTTTGAGAAAAATGAGGAACAATGGCCGTCTACATGCGCCTGGCTGGGTGAATAATCTTTTTTCACGGATAACCGGTTAACACGGAAGGGCAGGAATGAACATACTCATATCGGTTATTATATGCACGCATAATCGCGCTGATTATCTGCCAAAGGCGATTCAAAGCCTGATAGATCAGCATACACCCAAAGACAAATATGAAATTATTGTCGTGGACAATTGCTCAACGGACGCCACGAAGAAGGTGGTTGAACAATTTTCAAACCGGGACAATGTGAGATACCTTTACGAACCAACGTTGGGACTTTCGCATGCAAGAAATACCGGATGGCGTAATGCGAACGGGAAATACGTTGCCTACCTGGACGATGATGCAGTTGCTTGTCCGGCCTGGCTTGACACGATATTGGAAGTGTTTGAATCCGTTACCCCAAGACCGGGATGCGTAGGGGGAAGGGTCGAGCCAATATGGGAGGCATCCAGACCGGAATGGTTGTCGGATTGGCTTTTACACGGCCTCGCCATTATAGATTGGTCTGATACTCCCCGTGCGTTAACCAATCTTTCCGCGGAATGGCTCGTCGGCGCCAACATGGCTTTTCCCCTGGATGTGTTGAAAAACAATGGCGGCTTTACTTCCGGGCTTGACCGGGTGGGCAATAATCTCTTATCAAGCGGAGACGTTTTTCTGGAAAAACAAATTACAAAAATGGGGTATTCCTGCTTTTATCATCCGGCCATTTCCATTGGGCATCACATATTTAAATCACGGCTGAATCAGGGCTGGTTTATTCGCAGATATTACTGGCAGGGCGTATCCGATGCGGCAATGCAGATACTCCAGGAACGGCCTTCGGTATTACAGCGACTCCGCTCTGCGGTAGCAAAGGTGAAGGTCTTTATAAAATCTCCAAAAAAGATACGACGTCTTATACTGCCCACAAATGACCCGGAACAATTTACACAAAAGTGTTTTGATTTAATAACCCTGGGACAAATATACGGCTTACTGAGGGTTGCAATGCCATGACTATAAATATCCGTCTCATTCGTACGCAACGTCCACACTGGGGCAAATATTCGGGCATAAATCAATTTTTAAAATATGTCAACCATGACAAATACCCCGTAGACGTCTATGTCGCGTCAGATAACGATGAGGACTTCCCCATCAAAAACAGAATACTCAGGAGGTGGCTGCGCTATTTCGTACAAAGAAAGGGCATGCAATTTTACAAGCTGAGCGATCTCGCCGCTGAAATCAGGGCGCTGCGCAGATGCTGCCGGAATAAGGTTGACGTAATACACTACATGGATGGAGAACACTCAGCCCAGTATTTGTCATGGCTCTGCAAACTGCCCCGGTCAATGAGACCGAAGATAGTCGCAACGTATCATCAGCCGCCCGAACTAATCGGCTCGCTTACCTGCAAAAAAGTTATTTCCAGGCTTGATCACGTTACGGTTGTGTCTCCTGAACAAATTCCTTATTTCCGGGAGTTATTATCTCCCGATAAAATTACGGCAATTTTACACGGGATAGACACCGATTTTTTCAGACCGGGCGGTAAACCCAGAACGGATGGCAAGTTTCGGTGTATTACCGTTGGGCACTGGCTGCGGGATTTTAAAGCCGTTCGGGCGGTAGCCGAAAATTTAGCGATACATAAGGACATAGAATTTCACGTTGTATCGTCAAATCAAACCGGGCCGAAACTGACGGGATTGGAAGGTTTAGCAAATGTGATTCTCTACCGGGATACTATTGATGACGCAACGCTGCTGGAACTTTACCAGCAAGCCGACATATTATTTTTGCCCTTGTTGCAGTCAACGGCAAATAACGCCCTTCTTGAGGGCATTGCATGCGGGCTGCCGGTAGTGTCAACCGCCCTGCCCTCTGTAAAGGCATATTTGCCGGGAGATGAAGCTATTTTAATAAAAGACAATGATCCGGAGCAATTCGTAGATGCAATTTTGCAGGTATTCCATAATCCCGAAGTGTGCAGGAATATGGCAAGGGCGTCGAGAAAGAGGGCAGAGGCGTTGGACTGGCGCAACATTGCTCCACAATATGAAGCCGTGTATTCCAGGGTAACCAGGGAAAATTCCCATTTTCCGGAAAGAAGTCAGGCATGATTATAAAAAGCGAGCGTCTGTTCTGTTCCAAACCGTTTACGTGGTTTGAAGTGACCCAGGTAAACGGAATTGGGGAGGTCTTTATGTGCTGCCCCTCCTGGCTGGAGACACCGATAGGCAACCTCAGATACCAATCAGTTGAGGAGGTGTGGAACGGCAAAAAGGCCCAGGAAATCAGGCGTTCGATACTCGATGGGTCATTCAAATATTGCAATCAGTCCCGGTGCCCTTTTTTACAAACCATAGCAGCGCCGGTAGAAAAAGCCGAAGACGTTAAAGACGAAGAATTCAAAATAATTATGAAAGAACACCTCACCGTCTTACCCTACGGGCCTAAAGAGATTAATTGCAGTTATGATAAATCATGCAATTTATCGTGCCCGTCATGCCGCACAGAGGTGATTATTGAAAAGAGAAACAGGAATCAAATACGGGAAGTGCAGCAAAAAATTTGTAAAGAGGCCATGAAGGACGCGCAACTCTTATATATTACGGGTTCAGGAGACCCTTTCGGCAGTCCGTTTTTCAGAAAATGGTTACAAACCATGAGAAGGCGGGATATGCCCAGGCTCGAGAGATTGCATATCCATACAAATGCGCAATTGTGGACGCCAAAGATGTGGAAAACCATACCTGATGAAATTCAGCACCTGGTGAAGACCGCTGAAATATCAATTGATGCCGCAAGTTCTGAAACGTATTCGATAAACCGAAGGGGTGGAAGTTTTAAGAAACTGCTGGAGAACCTCGAATTTATCAGTACGTTACGCGAAAGGAATGCTATGGAATGGGTTTGTATAAGCATGGTAGTCCAGGAAAATAATTTTAGGGAAATGCCCGATTTTGTAAGAATCGGGAAGCGTTTCAATTTTGGTGTTTACTTCAGTAAATTAGTGAATTGGGGCACATTTTCAGAAGAGGAGTTTTGCCGTCGGGCGGTTCATCTCCCTTCCCATCCAAAACACGCCGGGCTTCTTGATTTACTGAAAGACGAAATTTTCAACGAACCAAACGTGTACTTAGGCAACTTAACGGAACTGAAAAATTGTAATAAATAAGACTAATAAACGTCATAGGAATTTCAAAGCACAGTAGGGCGACCCTTTAGGGTTGCCATCACTAGCGCGTGTTCGGACAGTTACAAGGCTAAAGCCTTGCCCACGTATTAAACAGATAATACGTCGCCGTAGGCCTATTTAATGTTTAGGAATTTCAATGTTTTTGGTAGGAGCCAACTCCTGTTGGCGATCGGGCGCTTGTGCGCAATTGTGCACCGTCAATCGCCGTCGGGAGACGGGTTGGGCGGGTTCAGGTTTGCAACCTGAACCTTGTAGTTTGAACAAACGATATCCAGTTGAACAGTCACAACGCCCAGAAATACATAAACCTCCAGGTTCAAGTTGCAAACTTGAACCCGCAAAGGGAATTTCAAGGCACAGGAGGGCGACCCTTTAGGGTTGCCATCCCTGGTGCGTGTTCTGACAGTTGCAAGGCTAAAGCCTTGCCCTACGTATTAAACAGATAAAAGTCACCGTAGGCCTGATTTTAAAAGAGAGCAAAATGGTAGAAGATTTATGAATATCCTCGGCATCTCGGCATTTTACCACGATAGCGCCGCTTGTCTTGTTCAAGACGGCAGGATAGTATCCGCTGCCCAGGAAGAACGCTTTACCCGCAAAAAACAGGATTTTTCTTTTCCGGTGAATTCTATACATTACTGCCTGGAAGAGGGTGGGGTAGCGGTAAAGGATTTGGATTTCGTGGCTTTTTACGATAAACCCTTTCTGAAGTTTGAGCGTATACTGATGACCTATCTGGCTTATGCGCCCGCAGGAATCCGGTCGTTTGTTAAATCAATGCCGTCATGGATCAAGCAAAAAATCCGGATGAAGGAGTTTATCAGGAAAGAACTGCGTTTCGAGGGAAAGACTATCTTTCCTGAACATCACGAATCCCACGCGGCGTCTGCGTTTTTTCCTTCGCCTTTTCAGGAGGCGGCAATCCTTACGATAGACGGGGTTGGCGAATGGGCGACAACAAGCTATGGGATAGGCACGGATAACAGGATAGATATTCTGGCGGATATCAATTTTCCGCATTCTTTAGGGTTACTGTATTCCGCATTTACCTATTATACCGGGTTCAAGGTTAGTTCAGGTGAGTACAAGGTAATGGGATTGGCGCCTTATGGAGAACCACGGTATAAAGATTTGATTCTCTCAGAATTGATGGATTTGAAAGATGATGGTTCCTTCAAATTGAATATGAAATATTTTAATTATTGCGCCGGTTTAACCATGACCAATAAAAAGTTTCATAGATTGTTTGGCGGTCCACCCAGGAAGCCGGAATCGTTGCTAACTCAACACGATATGGATTTAGCGCGTTCTGTGCAGGAAGTGACCGAAGAAGTAATGTTGCGTATGGCGCGGCATATTCACAAAGTGACTGGACGAAAAAATCTCTGTCTGGCAGGCGGCGTGGCGTTAAATTGCGTCAGTAACGGAAGGATTTTACGCGAAGGCCCTTTTGAGAACGTCTGGGTACAGCCCTCAGCCGGAGACGCGGGAGGCGCATTGGGTGCAGCCTTGTTCGTCTGGCATCAATATTTAGAGAACGGCAGAATCGCCGATAACAAGAAGGACTTTATGCATGGTTCCTACCTTGGACCAAAGTATGAGAGCGACTACATTTCTCATTTTCTGGAGAAGAATACGATACCTTATGTTGAACTGAGCGACGAAGTAATCCCGGAAAGGATTGCTGATTTAATTGCAGAACAAAAGGTCATTGGCTGGTTTCAGGGGCGGATGGAATTTGGTCCCAGGGCATTGGGGAATCGCTCGATTATTGGAGACGCCCGTTCCTCGAAAATGCAGGAAATAATGAATCTAAAGATAAAATTCCGGGAGAGTTTCCGTCCTTTTGCCCCGGCAGTGACGAAGGAGAGAGTTTCAGATTTCTTCGAAATCAATACAGAGAGTCCTTATATGCTTCTGGTTGCGCCGGTGAAGGGTGAAATTTGCCAGGCAATGTCAGGGGAAGAGCAGAAACTCTTCGGCATTGATAAATTAAATATTGTCCGTTCCCTTATTCCCGCGGTTACTCACGTTGATTATTCTGCGCGGGTTCAGACCGTTGACGAGCATGACAATCCTTTGTTTTATCGTATGATCGCAATGTTTGATAAAAAATACGGCTGTCCCGTAATTATCAATACATCCTTTAACGTGCGGGGAGAACCCATCGTTTGTACTCCTGACGACGCATACCTGTGTTTCATGCGAACCAACATGGATTATTTGATTATGGGAAATTTCCTAATAGAAAAGAACGGGCAAAAACCCTTGGATAATGATATTGATTGGCTGGAAAAATATGACTTGGATTAGGAAAAGTTTATGATGCGTAAGGAAATTAAAAATATCAAAAGTGGAAGGCGTGCGCTCCGAAAATTTGGGATGGTTTTAGTCGTCCGTATGAGGTGGCTCGTGGCGCGGCTGATGCTGGGTATGCTGTTCTATCTGGGCATTACACCCATTTGTTTGCTGGCAAGATTATTCGGCAGGGATTTCCTGGAATTGAGATACGATAAACAAGCTTCGGGCAGTTATTGGATTCCAAAAGAAATAGTAAAGGATAGAAGTAGGTATGAAAAACAATTCTAATTGCAGGCTTGCCTGTGTATGAGGAATCAATTGTCTATTTAGGAGATGTAACCGAATTATGAGTGCGATGAACGTATCTATCATTATCCCCGCCCACAATGCGGCTGACACACTTTCAGAGACGCTGGAATCACTGCTTGCACAGACCCACAGACATTGGGAGGCAATTATCGTCAATGATGGATCAACGGATGAAACTGATGCAATTGCTACAAATTATTCTAAAAAAGACGCGCGTATTTATAGTATAGGGCAGCAACAAGGCGGCGAAGCTGCGGCACGGAACACGGGCATTAACCGTGCTAACTTTGATTGGTTGCTTTTCCTTGACGCCGATGACTGGATTGCCCCTTCGTACTTAGAAAAAATGACCAACACCCTTGCTTTTGACCCAAGCCTCAATGCCGTCTATTGTGGTTGGGCTCGTGTGACTCCCCATGGTAAACTTGGGGCTGAAAACTATTGCTCACAATCAGAAAACATATTTGGTTTGTTTGCATGTTGCTGTGCTTTTGCAATTCATGCTTGTGTTGTCCGCCGAACACTTATTAAAGCCGTCGGCGGGTTTGACACTTCTTTACGCACGTGTCCGGACTGGGATATCTGGCAACGAATTGCCCGCACCGGTACTCGCATTGGCGCAGTTCATGAGGTGCTTGCATTTTATCGTATGCGGCGTAACTCTGCCTCTATTAATGGCAAGCAGATTCTCACTGACGGACTTCGCGTCATTACACGAGGACACTCACTTGATCCGCGTGTTCCGTTTGCAGATCCCTTATACGTAAATGGTATGCCATTTGAGAATATCTCGGCCGCGAGGTTTTATTTTTTATGCTGGGCAGCGGGACTTGTGATCGGACGCGGCGAAGATGCTCGACCCTTACTTGCCGCGCTTAAAGACGACCGAGAGCCTGCTCTTGACCCAAAACATATAGCCAGGAATATTTTTGGGGCGGTACTACATTCTGCAGCGGAATTACCGGAGGCTTGGATTGAACTTTTGCCTGGTTTAAAACAACGCATAGAAGAGTTTCTTGTTGCATTAGAAGACCAATCAAAAACCCCGGGATTAAATCGCCGCGCTTATATGGCATTAATTCGTATGATCATAGAAAATTCATCTGCTCCAAAACCAATTACTTTGGGAACGGTATACGTTATCCTGGCAGATATCACACAACCAATCACAGACGTCTCTGTTCCTGTTGGCGTCGAGCGATTGTATTGCATAGTTGAGATTGAGAAGTTAAGGCTCGGAACTATTGAACTACCTGTTTGTGATGGCATTGTGTCTCGTTACGTTTTAATGGACGCAATTGCAGCCAGGTTCGCTTGGTCAATTATTGGCAAGTTCTTTGAGATGACCGTCTATAAAAAACTTACGGTAAAAGACAGGCACGATAGCATTGGATGGAAAACATTTTTGCAAGAAATCTGGGGTTGCCCTAATTTGTCTCAAAAGTATTTCCATCAAACTGGTGAGAGAATATCCAACAAAAACAAATGGTGGTCCATTTTGAAAAGAATACGAAACTATCTGCGTAAGCCAAGTGTTTATTTTCTGGAATCAGCGCCGGTTTTAAAACACTGCTTAAATGGTAACTGGCTTATAATTGAAGTCAGTGAAGATATTGATGATATACAAGTCTCAGGTCAAGAGATCAATATATTGTTGACCGTGGGTGGGGTTGCGCTCGGCGCAGTAACTATTTCTATTAGAGGTAATATCATCCGTGCCTCAGAACTACGCGCAGCGCTCACAAACGCAAGCGGTTATGAATTGTGTTGCGCTGCTGTTAGAGAAGGATTGCTCGGCAAGTCGATAACGGAAGAAATGTCTCTCCGGGAACGGCTTGCAAATTCAGCAGCAAACGCAAGACAACATACGCAAAGTGATGACGACATAAAAGCGCCTGTGAATATAAATCCTGCACCCAACTATATCCGTGCCACAAGGCAGGCTTTGCTGCCTTCTAAACACGGTATGGTATTTGGCCGACATACTCAAGGATTGATCGGAACAAGCGTCTCCCGGCGTGCGGTACTTCCTTCCGCAACAGTTAGCGATCTTGTTAATGCCGCTTCAGTCACCGGTGAACCCATATTTCAGACTTCTGAATCAAGTAATAACCCGGTTTATGCCGTATATGCGCCGGATTTAGTCTGGCTTCCACCTATAGAAAAAAAAGTATCCACCACAAATGCAATGGTTAATAAAACAGTTTCGTTACCTAATGGTAAAACCTCCCGTAAAAATTGTAACAAAATTGACACGATAACGAGCAAACTTCCCATCCTTATGTATCATAGAATCTCTCCAACTGGCGCACCCGCGACTGCTCGTTATAGAGTTACACCTGAATCATTTGAGGAGCAAGTTAAATATTTACATGACGCAGGATTTTATAGCATCGGATTAGATGATTGGTATACAGCTATGAAAACAAAAAGCCCGCTTCCAGGCCGCGCTATACTTATTACATTCGATGATGGATATCAGGATTTTCTTACATTCGCATGGCCTGTGCTAAAACGTTATGGTTTTTCAGCTATCGTGTTTATTGTTACAGACGAGATTGGAGGCGTTAACCGTTGGGATAACGCTTATGGAGAACAGATTCCCCTGCTCGGATGGACTGATATTCGTTTGCTTTACGGTGAAGGAGTTGAATTTGGCTCTCATACAACGAGCCATCCCTATCTTCCTGCTCTTTCTGCATCGGAGATTGTCCGGGAAGGTGCTCGTTCCAGAGCAATTCTTTGTCGTGAACTTGGCGTTATAATTAAGGCCTTTGCATACCCACACGGCGCAGAAGATGAGGTTGTTCTGCATTTAATAGGCGCCTGTGGTTATGTTTATGGTTTATCCTGTCGTTGGGGTTTGTCTACTTACCATGATTCTCCTTTAGCATTGCCCAGGCTGGAAGTATTTGGCTCTGATAACTTGCAGAATTTTATTGCGAAGCTTAATATTCATTAAAATGAGGCAACAAATATTTTATGAAGTATATTAAATATCTAATAAGACTTATCACACTACAAACACGCCCCGAATCAGTTGATCGCCGGCTCGGGGGCGTTCGACAAAAAGAATCATATCCTTCGGTAGGAAAGGTACAGCTTGGTGATCTACGGCGTGTTACACCTATCAGTAGATGTTGGGGCTATGACCGGGGGCTTCCTATTGATCGCTACTACATCGAAAATTTTCTGTTGCGCCATAGTGCTGATATTCAAGGACGGGTATTGGAGATTGGGGATAATTCCTATACCCGCAAATTTGGAGGCAATCGGGTTGTTGTTAGTGATGTGCTTCATGTTGTGGAGGGTAATCCGATGGCAACCATTTTTGCTGATTTGACCTGCGCAGATCATATACCGTCGGAAATCTTTGATTGCATAATTTTAACACAAACGCTCCACCTTATTTACGACGCTCGTGCTGCGCTTAGGACACTTTACCGTATTCTAAAACCTGGAGGAATTTTGCTTGCGACCTTTCCTGGCATTAGCCAAAACTACGATCATAACTGGGGTGAATGCTGGTATTGGAGTTTCACCACCCTATCGGCGTGTCGGCTGTTCGAAGAGGCATTCCCGGCTGCCGATATTAGTATTCATGCCCACGGGAATGTGCTTGCGGCGATCTCCTTCCTACACGGCCTCGCTGCGGAGGAACTGCAAAAGGAAGAACTGGACTTTAATGATCCTGGTTATGAGGTATTGATTACGGCCAGGGCGGTAAAACAGGTGTAATGCGAAAACCCATAAAAGTAATTGATATAGAATTGAGCCGTCCTCTGACAACTATTGAGGGCATGGAAGGGTATGGGCTATTACAGGCGCTGGTTCGTCTGCACGGCACCCCGATTGGATACGTCAAAATTCCCGTTACCCATAACATCTGTACACCGGATGTCATAGGCACAGCCATAGTGAAAAAGCTCAGTCACGCGATTATACGACACCTTTTGTGTGATGGTCTGATGACACTGCCAAGGCCGGGGGGATTGCAGATCAATGACCTGCTCAGCACTCCGCATCCGGTTTCCAGCGGCCCATTACCCCTGATAACCGTTGCCGTTTGTACCCGTGATCGCGCTTCTGACCTGGCCCGATGCCTCGATTCTCTGCACCGTCTTGATTACCCGGCGTTGGATATCCTCGTTGTTGATAACGCCCCGGCCAGCGATGCTACCGAACGCTTGGTACGCACCACCTTTGCCAATGTGCGCTATGTCCGCGAACCCCGCCCGGGTCTTGACTGGGCGAGAAACCGTGCGATTGTCGAGGCCCGGGGAGAGATTGTCGCTTATACCGACGACGACGTTGTGGTTGATTCAGGCTGGTTAAAGGCGCTCGCCAGGGTTTTTGTTGAAAGTCCTGAGGTAATGGTTGTCACCGGGCTTGTTGTGCCTTATGAACTCGAAACCGAAGCGCAGATACTCTTTGAGCAAAGCGGCGGTTTCGGGCGTGGTTTTGAGCGTAAATGGTGTCGGGTTGATTGCGAGAATGGAGAACGAGCCGCGACTCGCCATGGGAGTACAGGCAAGTACGGCACGGGCGCTAATATGGCCTACCGCCGCAGCCTATTCAACCTGATTGGCGGCTTTGATCCTGCCTTAGATGTAGGCACAGTTACCAACGGCGGCGGCGATCTGGAGATGTTTTTTCGCGTATTAAAGAGAGGTTATACCCTGGTCTATGAGCCGGGCGCAATGGTGCGGCATTGCCACCGTAGGGATTATGCACAGTTGCGCGACCAGCTTGCCACGTGGGGCACCTCATTCTCTGCATACATTGTGCAAAGCAT
>Ga0209514_10004822_pt1 | contig 17833 bp, 12 predicted proteins | sample Subgrocontami58m_FD_187452 | JGI IMG/M metagenome (GOLD analysis project Ga0209514, IMG submission 187452) | Subsurface groundwater microbial communities from S. Glens Falls, New York, USA - GMW37 contaminated, 5.8 m (SPAdes) (version 3) | ecosystem: Environmental > Aquatic > Deep subsurface >...
ACTCGGTCTCTCAAGGGAACCGGCACCCCAGCAAGTATTTGAAAGAGAATGCGAGATTCGGAGCGTCAAGCTGGTGTTTGGCGACGCTCCCTCCGGTATGGATGTTGGCAGTCAGTTTGCCCGTTCCGCTATCACGTTCAGTAACAAAATGGCACGATTGGCTACTCATGGTAATGCTCGGGCAGGTAATATAGGTCGCGTTCTAAAAGGGTCGGTCCCGGCCTGCAAGGCGGCTTACGGATACCGTTATTGCCGGGATGCAGAACTAACGTCCGCCGGGAAAGTACACATCAAGAAGGCATGGTGGGAAATCAACCTGTTAAATGATAATAACATTCCCGCTAAGGACAGTCCGGCATGGATTGTGCAACAGGTTTTTCATTGGATCGGGGAAGAAGGGCGAACCTCCTGGTGGGTAGCAAAAACACTCAATGAGATGGGAGTTCATGCACCCTCCGGTGGAAAATGGGGACCGAATAGCATTTGTAAGCTCGTCAGGAGGACATGCTACACGGGTAAAAATGCATACAACTCCAGTTCGATGGTTTCTAATCCCGACAGGCCTCTGGGAGATGTTACCGGACGGGTGAAGAGAACGATCCTGAGAGAGAAACCGAAGGAGGAATGGGTCTTTTTTAATGTCCCGCAGATTGTTACTCACGAACTTTGGCAGAAGGCCAATAATGCCTTGACTCTAAGAGGAAGAGGACGGGGTAAGGCAGGAAAGGCGATAGAGGCACTGCTTCGTAGCCGTATCTTCTGTCCAAGGTGTGGACTTCCCATGGTGGTGAGACGCGATGGAGATAATCACAAAGTCTACTATCATTGTGTCCGGCGCTACAGGCTTTGGGATGGCAATGCCTGCGATTTCCGTAAATTTATCCCGGTAAGATGGGAGGATGTCGTCTGGGATTGCGTGTATGCGCTGCTCAATGATGCATCCTGGTTAGAGGAACAATTGAAAGGAGAGAAAGACCACCGCGATGCGGCCACGAAACTGATTGATGGTGAACAAAAGAAAATTATCCAACTCCAAACGAAAGTAACCAAGGTGCAAACTGGTTATGAAGAAGGCATCTACAGCGCCGAAGAAGCCCGAAACCGTATCAACGTCTGCCAGCACGCCATTACACTCGCCCAAAATGAGGTCAACAAACTAGCTCATCAAACTGATAGCCTGACAAGCGGCTCTGTAATTTCAAATTTTAAGCAAGAACTTGACTTGTTAAGGAAAGAAAATTTAGAAACAGCGTCTTTCGAAGAAAAACTGCAATTACTGCGCTTATTGAATATTAGGGTATATCCTTCAGAAGATCTGCAAACCGTGCGTATTAAAACCAGCCTTGGGATAGAATCAGATTTCGTTGCTACTGGAGAATCTCAACCCAACTGTGGTAAAGTTATCTTTGAGCCACCATCGTGTACAACGGGCAACACGACGAGAGTTTCCTTGAGCAATAGGAGGTCTATATGGCATCCGAAGCATCCGATAGTTACTCTATTACTGAGGCATACAAGGTGCAGTTCGAGCGTGTGAAACATCTGGATAAAATGGCTTTGGTCACTTTTACTGTAGTTACCCTTCTGGAGCTGGTTCTTTATGCCGCGCACGTTTGGATTGAAGGGTCAGTTCAGCAGAGCCATGAGGTGTTTGGCATCGGGCTCCTGGCATTGGCTCTGGCGGCAGGCGGAGCACACGCCGTAATCGCTAATACCGATGACTACTGGATAACCTTTGTAGTCATCGCCCAGTTGACGAAAGGCCTGGGGCTGGTGCAGCGGGGTATATTCCCGGTCAGTCTGCTTGCCCAGGTACCCGTGAGCCTGGGGGGCTTTATCCGCCGTCTTCTCGGCGGCTTTCGAGGCCCCTTCCTCATAGTATACGTAATTCTGGGCTGGTACGGCACCTTCGCAATGTTAGGTGAATGGCTGGCCTTGCCTCTAGCCTTTGTCCTGGCTATACTGCCGCCGGTGAGTCTAGCAGCGGCCTCGACTCTGTTTAGCTATGAGCGTCTGAAGCACCAGATGGTTGCTCTACGACGACACGACGAACTCGTTGAAGCCAGCCGAAACAATGTTGTAGGTAGCCACTGCGACCTGGCAGAGGCCTTACTTCAACTCGACCCGCCGCGACTGTTTCACGCCCAAAAACAGTATGAGCTTGCCCTTGAAATTGAACCTGGTCATCCACGAGCCAAGGAAGGTTTACAACGGGTCTTAGACTGGAGAGGCGTGGGCAGCATCCCCAGCCGGAGTTCAAGTCATGAGCCGGAGCATATAGCACACAATTAGTTTGATTGCGACTGGTCCGTTAGCGGTCGAACCACCTAACGGATAGCATTCCGGCATACTGCCTGTTATGGCAGGATGATTGTGGTAAGTGACGATCTGAGATGAGAGCCTTGAAAAAAGGTTCGGCTCCCCCTAGTTGACTTATTCCGTAACCACAAATTTGAATTACGATTTAATTTAACTCAGCTCAAGCAGTCATTTCAAGTTTTCAATCTAACCCAAAGGGCTAACACCGTTAGCATTCGAGGGGGACTGACCTGCCCCCTTAAACGATACCATAAAAAATGTTAGAGAATGTATAAATATGGTTGAATACAATATAGTATTTGGTTGTTTTTCACACAAAACTGAGCATGGATTCAGGTAGAGTTCGACCCTCTCCCCGTCCACTGGTCTCTAGACGTTCTGTGTTGATTTTCTTATTCCTACCGGATTTCGCAACTCTGGCAAATATTCTGAGACTAAAAGGTATTATGGTGAAGCCTGGATATTCATGGGTTCGATTTGAGGGTTTTGGTTCCGATAGAAACGCAGACATGCCCATGTTCATGCAATGGTACCAGGTAAATACATTTGTGGATTGACAGAGGGCAATTATTGGTTTAGTATCCTGTTACACTGGGTGGTGTCTCCTAAACAACTCTCCGCATCCTTTTACATACTGCCGATAACGGGCTTATATAAAATAAAGGTAAGGAGGGGAAAATGAAAAGGAAGTTTATCTGGGTGGTGGTGAGCGGTCTGGTAGTGGTCTCTCTGCTGCTGGCCGCCTGTGCCCCGGCACCAGCCAAGGAGACAGCCCCGGCAACACCTGCAACCCCGGCGGCACCAGCAAAACCGGCAACCCCGGCTGCACCGGCAACACCAGCCGTCAAAGAAGCCTCCCCGGCCGTACCTGAAACCATGGTCAAGTTCACCCTGACCAAGCTCGACGGTACAGTGGTGGAAAAATTGATGGAGAAGCCCAAATACGGTGGGACGTTCATCCTATCGATGGCTTCAGTTATTCTGGCCTGGGATGAAGCTTACCAGGCACCTTGGACACTGGCTTACAGTCTTGCCCCCACCAGTGAGGACCTAATGGAGGGAGACTGGAAAAGAGGGCCAACCGGCACCGGTGAGTTCTCCTGGGGATGGAGTGAGAATTTTGGGCCAAAAAGCTGGACCGGTCTGCTGGCTGAAAGTTATGAAATGCCCGATAGCATTACTGCAATCTTCCATATTCGTCAAGGGGTACACTGGGCGCTTAACCCGGCCAGCGAAGCTAGCAGGTTGGTAAATGGGCGGGAGTTTACCGCTGATGACGCTGTGTTTAACATTAAGCGAATATATATTGATACGCCCACTTCAACGATGTATGGTATGCTGGGCGAGTCAAGACCGACTGAGGTCTACGCTAAGGACAAATACACGGTGGTGATGAAGGTCGCGCCGGGACAGATGGCTCCTGCGTTTCACGATGTCAGCCAACTGACCAAGATGGTGCCACCCGAGGTAGTCAAGAAATACGGCGACATGAACAAGTGGGAGAATGTTGTCGGCACCGGAGCCTTTATGCTGGTCGATTATGTGCCGATGAGTTCGGCGACCTGGATAAAAAACCCTAACTACTATCTGAAAGACCCTATCTTCCCGCAGAACCAGTTACCCTATCTTGATAGGGTTAAAGAACTCATTATACCCGACCTTTCTACCCGGCTGGCGGCACTGCGCACAGGTAAGGTTGAGTTAGATACTGGCGTTTACAAGCGGGAGGAGGTCCTGCCGCTACTGAAAGACAGCCCTAACCTGAAGAGTAGAAGGATGCCACCATCCGGTTGTGCAATGTTTGGCTTCCGCATGGATAAGCCTGAATTACCCTTTCAGGACATCCGGGTCAGGAAAGCGCTCATCATGGCGGTAAACAACCAGGAGATAGTTGACACCTACTACGGCGGCGACGCCTCGCCATTAACCTATAAGATACCACCGATTCCAGAATATATCGCTAATGGTTGGTATACCCCAGTAGAGCAGCTTCCACCGGAGATAAAGGAGATTTATACCTATAATCCGGTAAAAGCCAAGCAACTCCTGACGGAAGCTGGCTACCCCAATGGCTTTAAGACCGAGGTGGTCTTCAATGTAGCCAGCGCGGATTACGCCGACATCGCTCTGATGGTTAAAGAATACTGGGTAAAAAACCTGGGCGTTGACCTGAAGCTGGATATCAAAGAAACGGCCGTAGCTACCTCTTTATACCAGAGGAAGACGTTTAACCAGATGCTCTACTGGGGCCGTGCGGGCAATCAGCAACTTATGTATACCGTGCGCAAGGGAAACATGTATAACTGGGCGATGGTCGACGACCCGAAGGTAGAGCAGTACTACCAGAAAATTAGCGCCGACTACTTCGATACGCCTAAATTAGACAAACTGATGAATGAGATGAACCTGTACGTGCTCAGTCAGGCCTGGTATTGGCCTGCGCCACGCAACTTTAACTACCGTTTGTGGCAGACCTGGGTGAAGAATTATAACGGTGAAATGAGTGCTGGTGTTTATAGCCATTTTGAAATTGCGAAATTCATTAGCGTTGACCAGGAGTTAAAGAAGTCGATGGGATATTAGACATTGGCATTAATGGAGATTTGACCCCTAAAACTCGTCTTGATAACTCTCGGATGGAGTGGATGGCAGATGGGCAACAGGATAGAAGCAGGGCAAAGCAAGGCTAAGGCCATCCTGGACAATGTTATGCAGGTCATCATTGGCAAAAGAGACTCAATTGAACTTGCCGTCATTGCCTTGCTCAGCGAAGGACATCTTTTAATCGAGGATGCGCCGGGAGTCGGCAAGACCGTACTTGCTCGCAGTCTGGCCAGGTCTTTGGATTGTACTTTCAAGCGCATCCAGTTCACCTCCGATATGTTGCCAAGCGACATTACTGGCGTTTCCATATACAATCAGAAGACCGGCGACTTTGAGTTTCGCCCCGGACCCGTGATGGCACAGATTGTCTTGGCTGATGAAATCAACCGGGCAACACCTAAGGTACAGTCCGCTTTGCTGGAGTGCATGGCGGAAAGACAAATCAGCATTGACGGCGTGACGCACCAAATGCCTAATCCCTTCCACATTCTGGCAACTCAGAACCCTATTGAGTATGAAGGCACCTTCCCCCTACCTGAAACCCAACTTGATCGGTTCCTGATACGCATTAGCCTAGGTTATCCGTCAGTCTCAGATGAAATAACCATTATGAACCAACAGCAGTACCAGCATCCTATAAAAAATCTGCAAGCAGTTGCGACTAGCTCAGACCTTGAGACTCTTCAAACGGTGGTCAAGGATATTTATGTTGACGACCTTATAAAGCAGTACATTGCAGATTTGGTCGGAGCTACCCGTAACCATCCTGCAATCTATCTTGGTGCCTCACCACGTGGTTCACTGGCACTGTACCGCACTGCACAGGCAAGGGCACTGCTTTACGGTCGCGATTATGTCTTACCCGACGATGTGAAGGCACTGGCAGAACCGGTCTTGGCACATCGCATAATAGTTCGCGCCACAGATTCTCCGCGCGATAGAAGCGGGCAGGACATTATTGCTAAAATCCTTGAATCGGTTCCCGTCCCCGGTGCCTCAACCAATTGAAGGGGTAGAGCACGGTTCCTCCATTCTCGCCTGCTATAACGGAGTGGTATCGATGAATGCACGAAATACATTTGTGATTACTGTGCCTGTGGTTGTTTTAGCTCTGGCATTAGTCAGTGGTTCTATTCTTCTCTGGCAACTCTTCTTTCTTTTGGTACTTGTGATTGCCCTGAGTTATTTGTGGACAATATTGAGCCTTCATAACCTCAGCGTGGGAACCGCGAAATTACCTGAACATATCCAGGTGGGAGATACTTTCCAGCGAGAGATCACAGTATTTAATCCGGACAAATTGCCCCGACTCTGGCTCAAAGTAAATGATAATGCTGACCTACCCGGTCATCAGGGCACGGCGATTGTTAACATTGCCGGACAAAGTTCTTACACCTGGCAGACAAATTTCAGAGGCAGTAAAAGGGGTCGTTATCATCTTGGGCCGGTGATACTGACAGCCGCTGACCCCTTAGGGATTTTCACCCGTCGGTGCACTCTGGGAGAAGCTCAAGAAATTACGGTTTACCCGGCGACACTTGGTTTACCCCTTTTCAAGATTGGCTCCTTCGGCAACTTGGGGTATGGTTCTGGCTATCGAACAGGCAGAGGAGTCGGTTTCAATGCCTCCAGCGTGCGTGAGTTTACCAGTAGCGATAGCACACACCACATCCACTGGCGCAGTACCGCGCGTGTTGGAAAACTGATGGTCAAGATGTTTGACGCCGACCACTCTTACAACGCTTCCAAAACTGTCTGGGTACTCGTTGATATGAATAAGGATTCCCATTTTAGTTATGGAGAAGAGACAAGTGACGAATATGCCGCCACCATCGCCGCCTCAGTAGCCAAGAATCAATTGCAGGGCGGGATGCAGGTAGGCATACTCAGTTCTGATGAGCAACATGGTTTCATAAAACCAGAAAGGGGTGAAGAGCAATTGTGGAATATACTCGAAGCCTTAGCCCTGATGAAAACTGAGGGAACACTGAAATTAAATGAATCAGTCTCACACCATCTGGAGAGTTTTCACGATAACCCTCTGGTCATCATCATCACAACCTCTGCTTCGGAGAACTTGGTAGAGACCATTCACCAGTTGAAAAACCGGGTTGATTCCGTGGAAGTCATACTATTGGATATTTCCAGCTTTGGCGGGCGCCCGTTATCAACCGAGGTGCCACGGACGTTAACCTGGTCAGGGGCACGGGTTTATACTATAAGGCGGGGAGAGGAACTGGCAAAAGCATTGGACAGTAAGGCACGAAACTTCATCCGTTATCCGTATGAGTAAAAGATAATGTCTCGTAATGTAGGCAAGAAGGTACTCACTCGATTACGCCAGGCAATATATCAGAATAGCCTCAGTAGCCAGCTGGCGTGGATTGGTGTGGGGTTTGGTTTCCTGACCTTGGCAGTTGCAGTATGGTCAATAGAGCAGGCTAATTGGATTATTCCTCAAACATCATTGATAACAGCGCTGGGTCTGGCCATCTCGGCGGGAGCGGTTCTGGCAAATAGCCGCATTCCCAGCAAAATTTCGATTCCTGTGATGGTTCTCATCGGACTCTTGGTATCTGCCTGGCAGACAATCCAGCTTTTTACACCCGCAGATGAAATCTCTTCATTACAGCTCTGGTGGCAGACAGTCACCAGTTTTTTGCCCAGCGATAGCACAGTTTACTTTGGTATGTTTCTCACCTTCGTTAGTTGGGTAACCGGCTTCATATCAGCGTGGTTTATCATGAGAAAACGCAACGCCTGGCCTACTGTCATCATGGGTGCGGTGATGCTGCTTATTAATCTCAGCAATCTCCCGCGGAATACTTATTACTTTTTACCGCTTTACTGCCTGCCAGCCATCATGACCCTCGCGACAGTATCTCTGGCAAAACGAGGGGACACTCTCATTCAATGGAGAGAGAAACATGTTCGCCGTGGTATCGCTTACTCTTCCGTGGCAGTGTTCAGCATGGCTGTCATCACCGTCAGCATCGCCTACTTTATGCCTACACCGAATATCAGCGCCATCAACCTTAAAATTGATACGACCTCATTCAACGGAAGAAACGTTGAGAAGCTCTGGTTCAATATCTTTGCGAATGTTAACTCCAAGTGGTACATATTAAAAAGTGATGAGATGAAAGAACTTCTTTTTAAAGACCCCATAAATAACAGTAATGAAATATATTTTCTGGTTAATGCCGATCGTTCTGATTACTGGCGCACCCGCCGTTATGATGTTTATGAACCGTGGGGCTGGACAAGCATCGTTCAATCCAGCCAGGAGCTACGACCAGGAGAGCCAATCGCTTATAATGAAGTCTCGCCAAATAGCAAGCTCTCGACCTATATAATAGAGAACCGTCTGAAGACTAACGTTGTTATCTCCAGCGGCAGGGTAGTTTTCACCGATGTTCCTGTCAAATTAGCGAGCTTCTCACTGGAAAAGCCTGTTGAGATAAGGACCTTGCAAGAAGAACCCTTGGACATCGCGACAATTGTTACAACGCAAATCATGGGGCCTTATCAGCGTTACCAGGTCATGACAGATTTCAACAACCCTACTCCAGAAGAACTAATTGTGGCTGGCGACGAATACCCGGAGCGTGTGACTGGCCATTACTTACAACTGCCGGATAGTCTACCCGAGCGGGTCAGGCAACTCAGTAATGACATAACACAGAATGCCAAAACAGCATACCATAAGGCAATCTTTATAAAGAATTATCTGACGAAGTACAAATACGACAAAACGATGAAAACTCCCCCTGAAGGCTCTGACGGTGTTGACTATTTCCTGTTCAGTGCAGAAGGCGGAGAATGTACCTCCTTTGCCTCGGCGATGGTGGTGATGCTGCGTTCCGCAGGAGTGCCGGCTAGACTCGTCTCCGGTTACCTGCGCGGCGAGTTAGACAAAGCCACGGGTAACTATATCATTCGTGGCAGAAACTACCACGCCTGGGTGGAAGTGTACTTCCCGAAATACGGCTGGATTGAATTTGAAGCGACACCAAGCAGTCCGAGGGGAGCTAACGAAGGCATAATCACCGACGGGGACTATAACGAAGACACTATCACCAATCAAAACTATAATCTCTCTCTCTCTGGTAACGAGGAATTGCCATTCTGGATGATAGGAGAAGAGTTTAGTGCCGCTGGCATTGCCGACCGAACACGAATTGAGTATCCCAGGCAAGAGTTGCCCTGGCCTTATATTTATTTCTTCGGTGTTGGTACCCTGTTGGTTATAGCCATTTTTATCGTTCGCGCTTCCTTTGACTACTGGGTTAATCGACTTAAGAGAGTCAAAACTGCAACCGGTGCATATGACCGCCTGCGCTACCTGGCTAATGGAGCTAATCTGAAACCATTTGACCACGAGACACCGCTTGAGTTCAGCCGTCGCCTGATTAGACACTTGCCCGGGCAGGAAGATAGCATCAACGATATTATTCAGGTATTCCTGCTCATCAAATACAGTCCCAGGAAGGAACTGGAGCAGCGGGATAAAGTTATACTCCAGAAGGCGTGGGTGCGATTATGTTCGCCCCTGGTCAAACACATATTTCGCCTGAGAAAGTGGGCACTTGTCAGGCTTCTCTGGTCATCACGCTAGGGTTAAGACCTGGTTAGCGAAAATCACTAAGAATTGTTGTGACTATCGATGTCAGAATTTCCAGTGGCGAACACGGGCTAGCCGGGGTGACTATGACCATCGACAAGTCTGGCATCCCTAACGGTCTGAAGGTGAGCTTGCAACCGTCGGAGTTTATCGCTTATCCGAGAAGTGTGTACCAATCTCCTCTAACTATCACAATAGCTCTGAGTCTACCTCACGGCGCCTACGAGATACCTGTGGAATACGATTTTGAATATTAGGTCACTTTTTAGCATTTTGTTAAATCACGGACTGAAACGTTAAATTTGCCTCATACGGCAGTTGCTTTAAGAGCGCGGGAACTCTATAGTACAATTATTGACATCCATCACCTGGAGATAAAAACGTAATGCTTGAAACTCATGGTATGATCATTGCCAGCCAGGCGGGAGTCACACCTCAGCAAGTAGAAGCTGTCAGGTCACTGCTTGATGCGGGAGCGACTATTCCATTCATTGCCCGCTATCGCAAGGAGAAAACGGGGTCACTTGACGAGGTGGTGCTTGGCGAAATACGGGACGGTCTGGTACGGCTGGCAGCGCTCGATAGCCGGCGTCAGGCGATCATGGAATCTCTGGAAGAACAGAATGTACTCACAGCCGAATTACGCAAGTCTATAGAATCGGCGGCGACCATGACCGCATTGGAAGATATTTACCTTCCCTACCGTCCCAAACGGCGCACCCGGGCAACTATGGCTAAAGAAAAAGGGCTTGAGCCTCTTGCCGAACTGCTAATGGCTCAGCAGGTTGCTGAGCCTTCTTACGAAGCTCTTGCGTTCGTGAGTGTGGAAAAAGGTGCCGCTTCGGTTGAGGATGCCCTGGCCGGAGCGCGTGACATCATTGCCGAGTGGGTCAATGAAGACACCCCGGCAAGGCAAATCATACGCCGGCTTTTTTACCGGGAAGGTATCCTTCAATCGAGCGTGGTTAAAGGTAAGGAAGGCGAAGGTATCAAATATAGCAATTATTTTGACTGGCAGGAGCCGGTTGCCCGAGTGCCCAGTCACCGGATGCTGGCTATGTTGCGTGGCGAGAACGAGAGGTTCCTTAAACTCAGGATAAGACCGCCTCAAGAAAAAGCTCTGTCATTACTGCAGCGACGCTTCGTTAAAAGTAGCGGTGCCGCCTCGGCACAGGTGGTTCTGGCTGTTGCGGATAGCTATCCCAGGTTACTGGCGCCCTCTATTGAAACTGATATCCGTCAGCAGGCTAAAGAGCACGCTGATGACGAGGCTCTCCGTGTCTTTGAGCGCAATCTGCGTGAAACGCTCATGGCTCCACCAATGGGGCCGCGGGCGGTACTGGCCATCGACCCCGGTTACCGGACCGGCTGTAAGGTGGTCTGCCTGGACCCTCAGGGTAAGCTTCTGGCTAACGCCGTTATCTACGTGAACCAGTCGGCGGCGCGGAGTCAGGAAGCCAGCCAAACGATACTCGATCTCATTCAAAGATTTCACATTGAAGTTATTGCTATCGGCAACGGAACGGCCAGCCGGGAAACCGAGGAGTTCACTCGCGGGCTGAGCTTACCCGACAAGATGCCGGTCGTCATGGTCAACGAAAGCGGCGCATCGATATATTCCGCATCCGCAGTTGCTCGTGAAGAGTTCCCCGACCAGGATATCACCGTGCGCGGGGCGGTATCCATCGGGCGGCGGCTACTGGATCCTCTCGCAGAACTGGTAAAGATAGACCCAAAGTCCATCGGGGTGGGGCAATACCAGCATGATGTCGATCAAGGCAGGCTCAAGGGTAATCTCGACGAAACCGTCATGAGGTGTGTAAACGAGGTCGGCGTCAAGGTAAATACTGCCAGTCAACAGCTTCTCACCTATGTTTCGGGCCTTGGCCCCACGCTGGCAAAAAACATTATCGCCCACAGAAATGAAAACGGCCCGTTTTGCAGCCGCGCAGACCTCAAGAAGGTACCCCGGCTGGGTCCGAAGGCGTTTGAGCTGGCCGCCGGGTTCCTCCGTGTCGATAATGCGGAGAATCCCCTCGATGCCAGTGCCGTGCATCCGGAAAGCTATCATATCGTAGACCGCATGGCCAGGGACATGGACTGCAGTGTCGCAGACATTTTGCGCCGCGAGGACTTACGCCGCCGGATTAATCTGGAGAGTTACACCGGGGAAGGGTATGGGCTGCCGACATTGCAGGACATCATGGTAGAGCTGTCCAAACCCGGGCGTGATCCTCGTGCACAGTTTGAGGCAGTGGCTTTCGCCGCGGACATCAGGACGATTGACCGACTCACTCCGGGAATGAAGCTGGCCGGAATCGTAACCAATGTGACTAATTTTGGGGCTTTTGTCGACATCGGCGTCCACCAGGACGGACTCGTGCACATCAGCCAATTGTCTGATAAATTTGTAAAAAACCCGGCTGATGTCGTCAGTGTCAATCAAAAGGTAACGGTTACGGTACTCACCATCGATCCTGAACGTAAACGCATTTCTCTATCAATGAGGTCGGATGCGTCCCCTGGTGTTCCAAACGAAATTAGGGAGTAGAAGCCTGGCACTGGGTGTGGAAAGTGAGGTCAAGAAGCTGTCAAAGGCAAGGAAAGAAGAACTGCCAGGAGCCAGGAAATACATTGATGAGATAATCAAACAGGTAGTTCGTGATTAACCGTTTGAATCTTCCAGCCTGTTTTACCGTTTATATTTTCTGATTGGCTTCAGCAGGTATTCCAATCCGTTTAGTTTGATTTCATACAGAGCCGACAACAGAACGCCGATTTCCCCCGGCGGGAAACCCTTTTGGTGAAACCATACCAGATAAGGTTCAGGCAGATCACAAAGGATGCGATTTTTGTATTTCCCGAAAGGCATTCGTACAGACACCAATTCAACCAACATTTGAGGATTGATAGGGGTGGTGTCCTTATTTTGTTCCATTCTTTCATCCCATGTGTCGTAATGCATTGCTTTTTCTCTCCCCTTGCGGGAGAGATGTAAGTGAGGGGTAAACAAATTGGGTATCACCCTCACCTAACCTCTCCCATCAAGGGGGAGGAATTATTCGACGGATTTCTAAGACACTGCTCTGCATCAAGAACTAATGACAGCCTGGCTCACCAGAGCGATGAGATTATCTATAGGCAGGAGCTCTTTGGTTTTGGCCATGAATCCGCTTTTGTGAGCGAAAGCAACCTCCGGGCGGTCTGAAATCAGGGAAAAATCAACCGGTGTTCCGTCGTAACGGAAAAGACGCCAGCCCTTATCGCGGCGGTCCAGTGAAATGACGATATCGGGCGGGTTTTCATCCAGGCGGCGAAATTCCTCCAGCCCGGCGGATTCCATCGTCTCCCCGATGATGGCGGGCACCCCCGCAATTACCAGCCTGGAGCTGGTTTTCCAAAAATCAATCTGACTTTTAAGCATGCGGGCTTCCCTGATGAGATGAATTCCAAAAGCCTTTAGTAGAGAGAGGCATGTTTCCGGCTCGGCAGCGAATCTGGCTACCAGCCAGCTTTCCACCGGACTCCGGTTTACCAGGTCATCCCCGGCATGATATTTTACAGAACTTTTTACCGGACCGAAGCGGTCAACCTCGTCCTTGAAATACCACCATGGCATGACAGACATAGTTTCCAAAAGACCCAGGTATTCAGCTACCAGGACAAAGGCAGCCGGGCAGTCCGTGTCCTGGTGATGATCAAAATTATGCTTCTCCGGCTCATGTCGGTTGCCAATATCTACCACCCAAACATCTGGATTGTCCAACTCTGCAGGTACTGGCTCGCGCCGCCCGATACGGAATTCCGTGTCGGCATAAACGGCCAGAATCAGACTGATGGCTGCCATCTCATCAAAATGGGAGCTGCCCGGATGTGTGATGATTAATTGTGCCTTCATTGCTACCTTGCTACCTTCCTATCATATCCTGACCTGCCCCTGATAGTTATACCGGTTCTTATGTTAGAGCCGTGGTTAAAATAGCCTCGGGCGCAGGTGGGCGGTTGTTCTTGGCGCTATACGATCGTACTTGATTATATTCCCTTCTCCATTGCTCTATCAATACCTTAGCTTCCATGTCCATAACCAGTAGGTCTGTTCTCTAGAAAAGCAGACTGAGTGGTAGCTTCGACCTGCGAACATAGCTAACAATGGCTAACGGAGGAAACGCAAAAGCTGGGTAGGGCTATCCAGTTGGACGGCTCTACCCAGCTAATCGGTATCCGCTGATAACTAATATCTTTTTACTGGGTTCGTTTTGCGGTAGCAATCTGAACAGTAGACTGGCCTATCACCACGAGGCTGAAAAGGCACTTCAGTGTCTTTACCACACGTGGCGCATTTCACTGGGAACATCTGCCGCGGGGCTGACCCATAGCTTCTGTTTCCGGAACCGCCGCTACCGTAGCTGCTACTTCCAGACGTGCTCTGCTTTCTTGCTGCGCGGCATGTCGGGCAACGCTTGGGCTCATTAGTATAGCCTCTGGTTGCAAATTGTTCCTGCTCATCAGCGCTGAAAGTAAAAGTAGTGCTGCAATCGGAACACTGGATGGACTTGTCCTGATAACTCATCGGATGACCTCCTTTTTATTACTCGGTTACAGTCTTAGTCATCCAATAGTTGAGGGAGGATTATGATGTTCTACCAATGGAAAACCTTACCAAACCTAGTATGAGTATACACCTAATAAGTCAAATTTGCAAATTCGTGCGGTGGATTGTCGTCCGTTACACCAATTGATCGAACGTGATTGTTGAAAAAAATCGATATTAGACTTTTATCTCTTTAACTCGACCAACCTGACCGTCTTCTAACCGGACTTTGATGCCGTGGGGGTGAACAGGTGATTTGGTTAAAATATCTTTGACTATCCCCTCGGTTAGTTTTCCGAATCGCTGGTCTGTCTTTAATACTATTAAGACCCGTAAGCCCTTTTTTATGCGGGCACGATTTGTACCATTCATACCGCCGATTCCATCTTTTCTATCATCATACCATATCCAGAAGGGGAAGCCTGCAGGTGCGTTGCACATTCTGGCGAAGGGTTTAATTGCGATGATGAATAAGTAACCCTATCAACATCCTGTGAGTTTCATCTACCTATGTGGTAGTATGTCTGGGTGTGGTAATTAATAATTGTAGGGATATTATAAGGAGGTAACATTGTATGATTTACGTAGAAGCATCGATTCGGGTAGTTCCAGGTAAAATGAATGAATTCATGGAAGTATTTGAGAAGGAAATTCTCCCATCCTCTAACAAACTGGGGAGGAAACTAGTTGCCCAGTGGCGTACCACCATCGGCACGCTGGATGAGATTACCGACCTCTGGGCTTACGATGACCTGACACACATGCAGCGGTTCCAGGAAGCCAGGGCAAAAAGCCTGGAATTTACAAAAGCTTCGGAGCATTTAAGGGCTCTCATTGCCTTTGAAACAACCAGGCTCATGGTTCCGACGCCACTATCGTCAATGAAGTGATTTAGAACCATAAAATGAGACTATATCTACAAGGCACATTTTATAACTACTAATCTTTGTTGGGCAGAACTTCCAGCTATAATGACAGTGGTAAGAGAAATACATGCTTAGTGTCACCGGCCTTTCCAAGTCCTATAACAACCGTGAGCTTTTCAGCGGGGTTAGTTTCACCGTCGGCATGAGCGACCGCATTGCGCTCATCGGCCGGAATGGTAGCGGCAAGACCACTCTTTTCGAAATTATCGCCGGCAGTATCATGCCGGATGCCGGAAGCGTATCACTGCGGCGCGGGACCACCATTGGCTATCTTCGCCAGGACATCCGAGCATCGTCTAAAAGCACGTTGCTGAAATATGTTTCTAACTCATCCGATGCCATCACCAATCTCGCGCATAAAATTCTCCTATTGCAGGAAGACCTTGCCGAGGAGAAGGACGAGGAAACCGTCGCCGGAATGCTTAAGGAACTGGGTGAGCTTCAAGTTCTTTACGAGTCCAAAGGGGGCTATGATTCCGAGCACGAGGCAAAGATTATTCTCTCCGGACTGGGTTTTACCGAATCAGATTTCGGGCGTGCACGGTCCGAATTCAGCGGCGGCTGGCAGACACGTATCGAACTTGCCAGGCTCCTTTTCCTTAACCCGGATATCCTGCTGCTCGATGAGCCAACCAACCACCTTGACCTGGAAACTCAGCGCTGGTTCGAGAGCTACCTGAAACGCTATCACGGCGCCGTTCTCTTTACTTCGCACGACCGCGCTTTTCTGAACAATGTCGTCCGTAAAATCATATCCATCGAGGACGACGATGTTATCTTCTATCACGGCAACTACGATAGTTACATTCTCGCCCGGCAGAATGACATCGAGACACGGCAAGCCACTGCCCGGCGCCAGGAGCTTAACATAAGCAGGGAGATGCGCTTTATCGAGCGCTTCCGCGCCAAAGCCACCAAGGCCGCTCAGGTCCAGAGCCGCATCAAGAAGTTGGAAAAAGTCGAGCGGATAACGGTTCCCCGCTCGACTAAGAAGATTCATTTCAATTTTCCGGAGCCTCCACGGAGCGGACAGACCGTAATCGAGCTCAAGCACGTCGGCAAGTCTTATGGCGAACATGTTGTCTACGATGAACTTAACCTGTTACTGGAGCGCGGTGACCGTGCTGCCATCGTCGGGGTAAACGGTGCAGGTAAGACAACCCTGCTGCGGATGCTGGCGGGTGTCCTGCCGTTTGAGAGAGGAGAACGCATCCTCGGTCACAACGTTACCACCGCGTACTTCGCCCAGCATTACATCGAATCTCTCAATCCGCGCAACACCATCCTCGAAGAACTGCGAAGCGTAGCACCGAACCAACCGGAGCAATATTTGCGCGGACTGCTGGGGGCCTTTCTATTCAGCGGCGACGACGTAGCTAAAAACATTTCCGTACTCTCCGGTGGGGAAAAGACACGCGTCGCTATTGCCAGGATGCTAACCAGGCCGGCTAATTTTCTCCTTCTCGACGAACCAACCAATCACCTCGATATTCCATCCCGAGAGATTTTGACCGATGTGATGGATGCTTACAAAGGTACTATCTGTTTCATCACCCATGACCGTACGCTTATCCGCGAAATCGCCAATGAAATTATCGAAGTACAGGACGGACGGATAAAGGTTTTCCCCGGTAATTACGACGATTATCTCCGGAATAGTGAAGCCGCCGCCGGAGAAATACATGTGACACAAATACCGCGTGACCTCCGGCAGTCAGACCGTCCGCCAAGCGCCGTGAAAAACCGCCAGCGTAAGGCACTCGAAGGCCAACTCCGGAACGCACACTACCGCGCCATGTCGCCGGTAAATCAACGCATCGGAGAAATAGAACAGGAAGTCGCTTCGGCTACGGCGCGACTTCAAGAAATCGAAGCCATGCTAGCCGACCCCAGGCACTATGAAGACTCTCAGAACGTCATCGTCGTGAACCACGAGTACACGGAGCTAAAGGAAATGGTCGCGGCGCTGACCGCAGAATGGGACGATTTTACCGCCGAGGCGGAACGGATAAAGCTGGAGTACCGTCGGGCGCAGGAAGACCTGGAGAGTGAACGGCTTGGAGAGCAGTGATGAACCGCGTTGCATATCGCGGGCGGGAATACGACCCTGTACATCAACAAGTACTTTTAAAAGCATGAGCGACTTTGTCGCCATCCCGAGGAAATCGGGATTTGATCACGGGCAACGTGACCAGCTACTATTACCCCGTATCAGGTACGGGGCAGGCTCTCGGAGGTAGACTGGTGGCGATGAAAGAATCGAGCTCTAATGTGACCTTCGTCCACCAGAACCATCTGACGGGCACATAGCTCAATCAGCTACGCTCCTTATGGAGAAACGAGGTCAGGCTCTGTGCCCACTGACATCAAATTTACCGGGCAGAGGCTGGATGGAACTGGTCTTTATTACTATAAATAAAAAGGGGAGAAGATTGGGCAGGTTTATGGCTGCCCTCTCTTCATCCCCCTTCACGTTCAGCTTAGCAGGCTTAGCCTGGCTAAAGACTAATACTTGCCACCAGCTTTAAACTTGGCATCTCTCAGTTTGAGCGCTTCCTTGAGCCCGCCGGCCTTCATTACACTGGCTCTCTCAGCACTATATCTCGCCGCTTCATCGGTGGCATGGGACATCTGGTGAATTAACATATGATACTGGAAGGCATCATTCTGCCCCATCAGGTCCCAGGCATGATTTATTGATCTCTTCACCAGACTGACAGAGACAGGGTTGTTCATGGCAATCCTGCGGGCAAGAGCCATAGTCTCTGC
>Ga0209514_10004826_pt1 | contig 17827 bp, 14 predicted proteins | sample Subgrocontami58m_FD_187452 | JGI IMG/M metagenome (GOLD analysis project Ga0209514, IMG submission 187452) | Subsurface groundwater microbial communities from S. Glens Falls, New York, USA - GMW37 contaminated, 5.8 m (SPAdes) (version 3) | ecosystem: Environmental > Aquatic > Deep subsurface >...
TCCGCGCAGGTTTTGCCAAAACCTGCGCGCTGCGCGCGCCAACCCAGTTTTCCGAACGGATGAAAAGCACATCCGTTCGGAAAACTGGGTTATGAAATTACTCAGCAACAATTGCCACATCCGCGCGCAATCAGCGATCCGCGCGGACGGGGCGCCGTCCGCGCAAGTTCTAGCACCACAGTTTTTGGTTTTCTACTTCTTTTTCTTGGGAGAGCGTTTTTTCTTGATTGACTTTGCGCTCTTCACCGGGGCCGCCTGGCGCACCTGGATCACCAGGCGCTGGCCGGCCGTAAGCCGCCCGATCTGGTTCCATTTGCGCAAGTCGTCCGCGCTGACCTTGTAGCGCTGGGCTATCTTGGGGAGCGTGTCACCGCGCTGCACCGTGTAGATCAGTTTGCGCACCGCCATGCGCATCTCCGGCGCGGACGGCGGCTGGAACATGGCCGGCAAGGGTTCGAGCGACGCGCCTTTCAGCGGCAGCATCAGTTGGTAGCCCGGACCCACCTTGGTGCGGCGGCCGATGCCGTTCACTTCTTTCAGCCGGACAAGCGAGATGCCGCTCCTGGAGGCGATACGGTCGAGCTTGTCGCCGGGTCTGAGGGTATACCTTTGCCAGGAAACCAACGGCTGGTCATGGCTTTCCAGGTTGGCGAGGAAGATTTTCGCCCTGTCGGCAGGCAGCACCAAGGCGGGCGAGCCGTTGGCCACGATCACCGGGCGGTTGTGGCCGGGGTTGAGCGCTAGAAACTCCGCCAGCGGCATGTCGGCCAGTTTGGCGGCAAGGCGCAGGTCGATGTCCTGCGTCTTTTCCACCGTGACGAAATAGGGCGTGTTGGGCACGGGTTCCAGGTCAACCCCGAAGGAATGCGGATTTGCAATGATGTTCTTCAGCGCCTGCAGCTTGGGCACGTAATAGCGTGTCTCGGTGGGCATGGTGAGGTTGAGATAATCGGTAGGCAGCCCCTTTGCCTTGTTTTTTTCGATGGCGCGCGCCACCGCATTCTCGCCCCAGTTGTAGGAGGCGAGCGCCAAGTGCCAGTCGCCATGCATCTCGTACAGAAACTGCAGATAGTCGAGGGCGGCGCTGGTCGAGGCGACGACGTCTCGGCGGCCGTCGTACCAGGAGTTTTGCTGCAGCTTGTAATTCTTGCCGGTGGAAGGGATGAACTGCCACAGACCGGAAGCGTGGGAGCGCGAATAGGCCATGGGGTTGAATGCGCTCTCCACCATGGGTAACAGCGCAAGCTCGGTGGGCATGCCGCGCTTCTCCAGTTCCTCGACGATGTAGTAGAGGTAGCGCTTGCTGCGTTCCACCATGCGCTTGACGTAGCTCGGCTGGCTCGCATACCAGATCTGCCGGTCCTGTACCACCGGGCTGGACAGATTGGGCATGGAAAAGCCGGTACGGATGCGGTCCCACAGATCGGGGGGCACCGCCGTCAGGTCGATAGTGGGAATGGCGCGCAGGCTGTCCTTGACCTCCCGCGACGCGGGGCTGGGCGCATTCTGGGTCGCGGCAGGGAGGGCAGTTTTGGGGGGCACCGGGCGCGCAGCCTCCGCTGGCGCCTGGGGCGGCGATTGCGCGAAAACGGCATCACCGCCCGCTCGTATTGCAGGCGCGTAAGACAGCTCGGTCGCAGGTTTCAACGCGATGGAAGACTGATCGGTCTGCACCTGCGTTACGGCGCAGCCCGAACCGAGCGCGATAAAGACGACCACAGGGAGTGCAAAGCCGATGGCCGCAATAAAGCGCAATACCGGCACTACGCCTCCTACCCGTTTGACAACTAAGAATGGTAGCCGAGCGAGTCGTCCGGGTCAAGGAAAAGCAAGGAAAAAGAGCGTCTTAGAATTGATTTTGCGCGAACGAAAAGCCGTCCGCGCGCAATCGACAATCTTATATAAGAATCCGCACCGTCATGGTTTTATCCATAACCCTGATTTCTGAACGGATGTGCTTTTCATCCGTTCAGAAATCAGGGTTGGCGCGCGTAGCACGCAAGTCCGTTCGTGACAGGCGACAGTACTTACAACTCCGGATATCGCTCCAGCGCGCGCAGCGCTCAGAAGTTGTTCTTCCACTGCCGGATGGCGGCGAACACTTGCACCGGGTCGCTTGCGCGCGCGCCCAGATACTTGTTGGCCGACGCGATCACCGCGGGCTGCAGGCAACGCAGAAAGGGATTGGTTTTCTTCTCGCGGCCGATGGTGGATGGCAGGGTGGGGCGCTCGCTCTTGCGTTTCTCCGCATCGCTTGCCGCGCGCGCCAGGAGTTCCTTATTGTCCGGCTCGACTGCCCTGGCGAAGTCGATGTTGGCCAGGGTGTATTCGTGACCGCTGTACACCAGCGTCTCGTCGGGCAGGGCCGCCAGCTTGGCCAGCGAGACGACCATTTGCTGCGCCGTGCCCTCGAACAGGCGTCCGCAGCCGCAGGCGAACAGCGTATCGCCGCAGAACAGGGAATTTGCGCCATAATAGGCAATATGTGCCCGGGTATGTCCGGGTATGGCGAGCACCTTGAAACGCAATCCCAGTTGAGCAATTTGCACTTGGTCGCCTTCGTCGACCGGCTGGGTCAGCGTGGGTATAGGCTCGCCGCAGGGACCGTACACGGGCACGGCACGGTGCGCGAGCAGATCGGCGACGCCGCCGACGTGGTCGGGATGGTGGTGGGTGGCGAGTACGGCGCACAGTTCCAGCCGCTCGCGCTGCAAGTAGTCGAGCACGGGTTGCGCGTCGCCCGGATCGACGACCGCGGCGTAACGCTCGTTGCGAAGCGTCCAGATGTAATTGTCCTTGAACGCGCGCAGCGGAACGACTTCGAAATCATTTTTATCGGACATAAGCCTAGTTTTCGTGGAAGCACAGCAAAAGTCAACCCTGTCCGACTGGTTCGCCACGCACAAGGGCGAGTACGTCCTGCGCTGGGAGCAGGCCCAGTTGGACAGCGCGGTGGAGGACGTATTCGGCTTCAACGCGGTCCAGGTAGGGCTGCCCCAGTTCGATTTGCTGCGCCAGAACCGCATTCCGCTGCGTACCCGCGTTGGCCTCGATCCCGCCGGCGACCTCGTTGCCGACGGTGGCGCCTTGCCGCTGGCCAGCGGCAGCGTCGACCTCGTGGTGTTGCCGCATGTGCTCGAATTCAGCGCTCATCCGCACCGCATCCTGCGCGAGGCCGCGCGCGTGCTCATGCCCGAAGGCCAGATCGTGATCTCCGGCTTCAATCCGCTCAGCCTGTGGGGCCTGAAACGCGCACTGGGCCCGGGCCGGAACGAATATCCCTGGTGCGGCCGCTTCATCGGCCTCCTGCGTCTGAAAGACTGGCTGCAGTTGCTGAGCTTCGAGCTGAACGGCGGCCGCTTCGGCTGCTACGCGCCGCCGTTCTCGCGTGCGCAATGGCTGGCGCGCTCCGCCTTCATGGAAAAGGCGGGCGAGCGCTGGTGGCCGATCGCCGGCGGTGTCTACGTCGTGCGCGCGGTCAAACGCACCATCGGCGTGCGCCTGGTGATGCCCAGTTGGCGCAGCCAGGCGGCAGCGGCGAAAGCCCTGTCGCCGGTAACCCAGCAGAATCATCACCGAACCGGAACCGACGATTGAGGGCTTCGGCCGGCGCGGCACGGGTGCGCATCCATACCGACGGCGCCTGCAAGGGCAATCCCGGTCCTGGCGGCTGGGGCGCGCTGTTGCAGCTCAATGGCCGCGAGAAGGAGCTTTGCGGCGGCGAACCTGACACCACCAATAATCGCATGGAGCTCACCGCCGTGATCCGCGCGCTGGAGGTGCTGAAACGGCCCTGCGAAATCGATCTGTACACCGACTCGCAATACGTGCAGAAAGGGATCAGCGAGTGGATCGCGTCGTGGAAGCGCCGCGGTTGGAAGACCGCCGACAAAAAGCCGGTCAAGAATGTCGATCTGTGGCTGGAGCTGGACCGGCTCGCGGGCGCTCACCACATCCGCTGGCACTGGGTGAGAGGGCATGCCGGGCATACGGAGAACGAGCGCGCCGACCGGTTGGCCAACAAAGGCCTCGAGTCGCTGCATCGGGGCCGCTGACGCAAGCCCGGCGAAACGTAGATCCTGCCTCGCGCACGGTCGTGATTGGTTATAATTCCTCGCCTTACACCGCGCCAAATTCTCCACTGGAATCCACCGATGCAGACGCAAGCGATCGCTTTCACCCAAAAATTTTCCGGCCTTCGGAATGCAAGCCGTCCCCATCGTTTAGGTCTAGCCTTGTCCTGCGTGTCCCTCGTCGTCCTGATGGCGGGCTGCGGCCAGGGGCGAACGGATGCCGCCCACGCCGCGATGCCTGCCGCCCCCGCGCTGCCGGCGGCGGTGATGCAGGTCGCGCCGCAGCGCGTGCCGATCGCGGTCGAGGCCGTCGGCCAGATCGAGGGTTCGAAGGAGGTCGAAGTCAGGGCGCGTGTTTCGGGCATAGTGCTCAAGCGCCTGTACCACGAAGGCGAGCTGTTGCGCGCCGGCGCGCCCATGTTCAAGATCGATCCGGCACCGTTCGAGATCGCCTTGGCGCAGGCGCAGGCGCAACTAGCGCAAGAGCAGGCCCGGAATGAACAGTCGCGGCGCGAATCGATGCGGCTGAAGCAATTGGCGGCGGAGAAGGCGATCAGCCAGAAGGAATATGACGATGCGAGTTCGAACCTGAAGCTCTCGCATGCGACGCTGCAGGCGGCCGCGGCAAAGCTGAGGGAAGCGGAGTTGAACCTGTCCTATACCAGCGTCGCTGCGCCCGTCTCCGGCGTCAGCGGGCGCGCTGTGCGCTCCGAAGGCAGCTTGATCACGGCGGGCGCCGACAGCCTGCTTACCAACATCAGCCAGGTGGATCCAATCTGGGTCCGCTTTAGCCTGTCCGAATCCGACCTGGCCAAGCTGCCGCAACGGCGGCTGATCCGCGGCGCGCAGGTGGAGGTCAACCTTATCCTGGCGGACGCCACGCGCTATCCGGGCAAGGGGCGGCTCAACTTCGCCGCGACCCAGATCGATACCCGGCTTGGCACGCAGCAGTTGCGCGCCGAGTTCGATAACGCCAAAGGGCAACTGCTGCCCGGACAGTTCGTGCGTGTGCAACTGGTCGCCGGGCAGCGCGACAATGTGTTCCTCGTGCCCCAGACCGCGGTGATGGAGGCGGAGGCGGGCTATATGCTGTTCGTCCTCGACAAGGAGGGCAAGGCCGCGCTGCGGCCGGTGCAACTGGGCGACTGGATCGGCTCGGACTGGATGGTGCTCGGCGGCCTGGCGGCCGGCGATCGCGTCATCGTCGACAACCTGCTCAAGTTGCGCCCGGGTGCTGCGGTGAGCCCCTTGGCGCCCGGTGAGGGCAAGCCGGCCAAAGCCGGCACGGCTGCGGCCAAGTAGGGGCCGAAGCTCATGCTGTCGCATTTTTTCATTCGCCGGCCGATTTTCGCCGGGGTCATCGCCATCATCATCACCATCGCCGGATTGGTGGCATCGCAGGTATTGTCGGTAGCGCAGTATCCGGAAATCGCTCCGCCAACGGTCGTTATCACGGCCGCCTATCCGGGCGCGAGCGCGGAGACGCTGGCGAAGACGGTGGCCGCGCCGATCGAGGAGCAGCTTTCCGGCGTCGAGAATCTGATCTATTTCGACTCGATCGCATCGTCGAACGGGACGCTCAACATCACCGCCACCTTCGAGGTCGGCACCGACATCAACAACGCCACCATCCAGGTCAACAATCGCGTCCAGATCGCCCTGCCGCGGCTGCCGGAGGACGTGCGCCGGGGCGGTGTCGTGGTGCAAAAGCGCAGCCGCGATATCCTGATGGTGGTTGCGGCGAGTTCCAACGACGCGCGTTACGACACGCTGTTTTTGAGCAATTTCCTCACCGTCAACGTGCTCGACCTGCTCAAGCGCGTGCCCGGGGTGGCGGACGCCGCGATCTTCGGCGCGCGCGACTACTCGATGCGCGTGTGGCTGCGTCCGGACCGCATGGCACAGCTGGGTGTCACCACCACCGATGTCGCCAACGCCATCCGCGCGCAGAACAATCAGTACGCCGCGGGCAAGATCGGCCAGGAGCCGGCGACGCAAGGCCAGCCCCTGGTGTACTCGGTCACGGCCCGCGGCCGGCTGGTGGACCCGAAAGAATTCGGCAACATCATTCTGCGCGCGAGCGGGCCCGGCGGCGTGCTGCGGGTCAAGGACGTCGCCCGGATCGAACTCGGCGCCCAAACCTACGACCAGTTCACCACCGTGGACGGCAAGCCGACCATAGGCATCGGGATCTTCCTGCAGTCGGGCGCGAATGCGCTCAAGGTCGCCGGCGCGGTGCGCGCGACCATGGCCGAACTCGCGAAAACTTTTCCGCAGGGGGTCAGCTACCTGTTTCCGTTCGACACGACGCGCGTGGTCGACGCGTCGATCACGGAGGTGATCCACACGCTGTTCATTGCGGCAGCGCTGGTGCTGGTCGTCGTGTTCGTGTTCCTGCAGAGCTGGCGCGCCGCGCTGATCCCGTTCATCGCGGTGCCGGTGTCGCTGATCGGCGCGTTCGCCGGCCTGTTCCTGTTCGGCTTTTCCATCAACACCCTGACCCTGTTCGCGATCGTGCTCGCCACCGGCATCGTAGTGGACGACGCCATCGTGGTGCTGGAGAACGTCGAGCGCCTGATGGCCGAGCGCGGCCTGTCACCGCGCCAGGCGGCGTTCGAGTCGATGTCCGAGGTGACCACGGCTATCATCGCCATCGAGCTGGTGTTGCTCGCGGTGTTCGTGCCGGTGGCATTCTTAGGCGGTCTCGCCGGCCAGTTGTACAAGCAGTTTGCCGTCACCGTCGCCACCGCCGTGTCCATATCCGGGATTATCGCGCTGACGCTGACCCCGGCCTTGTGCGCGATTCTGCTCAAGCCCGCTCACAAAGAACCGCATCTGTTCCATCCATTCAACGTCGCTTTTGCCTGGATCACCGCCAACTACATCAGGGGCGTGCGCCTGGCGATCGCTCATGTTTGGCTTTCCTTGATCGCTTTCGCACTGGTGATTGCGGCGTCCGCCGGACTGCTCAAGATCATCCCCGGCAGCCTGGTGCCGATCGAGGATGTGGGTTACTTCTATGGCGCGATCGTGCTGCCGGACGGGGCTTCGCTCGGACGCACCGGCGCCGTCGGCACTTCGGTGCAGCAGACCATGGTGCAGCACCCATCCGTCGATCACGTTTTCGTCGTCAACGGTTTCGACCTGATAGGCGGGGGCAACAAGACCAGTGCCGCGACCATGTTCGTCACGCTCAAGCCTTGGGAGACTCGCCTCGAGTCCGCCGACGACATGGTCAAGTACATGTCGATGAAAGGGGCGGCGTACCGCGAAGGCCTGGTGTTCGCATTCAACGCGCCGCCGATCCGCGGCCTCGGCACCGCCGGCGGATTCGAGGCGTACATCCAGAATCGGGCGGACGCAGATCCGAAGAAACTGGAGAGCGTGGTGCAGCAGTTTGTCGGCGAACTGCGCAAGCGCCGGGAACTGGCCGGCATCAACAGCTTCTACCGCCCGAGGGTGCCGCAGTTGTTCGTGGAAGTCGATCGCGAGAGGGCGCTCGCGCTCGGGGTCCCGGTGAGCGATGTGTTCGATGCACTGCAAAGCACCATGGGGGCGCTGTACGTCAACGATTTCAACAAATTCGGCCGCACCTACCGGGTGCAGATTCAGGCCGAAGCGGCCTACCGCTCGCGGCCAGAAGACCTCGGCAGCGTCTATGTGCGCTCGGCCGGCGGCGACATGGTGCCGGTAAAGGCGCTGATCCGCACCAAGGGTATCGTCGGTCCCGACCAGCTGGATCGTTTCAACGGCTTCATCGCCGCGAAGGTGCTGGGCGGCTCCGCGCCGGGGATCAGTTCCGGCCAGGCAATCGCGGTGGTGGAGGAGGTCGCGGCCCAGGTCCTGCCGCAGGGCTATTACCTCGCATGGACCGGCCAGGCCTTCCAGGAAAAGCGCACCGGCCAGGCGTCGATCATCGCGTTCATTTTTGCGCTGGTCATGGTGTTCCTGATCCTTTCGGCACAATACGAACGCTGGTCGCTGCCGGTCGCGGTGCTGCTGGCGGTGCCGTTCGCGGTGCTCGGCGCGCTGCTCGCGGTACTCGCGCTCGGCATGAGCAACGACATCTATTTCCAGATCGGCCTGGTAACGCTGATCGGTCTGGCGGCGAAGAACGCCATCCTGATCGTGGAGTTCGCCGTGCAGAACGTGGATAAGGGAATGGACGTGGCCGGTGCCGCCATAGCGGCGGCGCGCCAGCGCTTCCGGCCGATCGTGATGACTTCGCTCGCCTTCATGTTCGGCGTCCTGCCGCTTGCGCTCGCCACCGGCGCGGGCGCGGCGGCGCGCCGCTCGATGGGCACGGGCGTGTTCGGCGGCATGCTGGTAGCGACCTTCGTCGCCACCCTGTTCGTCCCGCTGTTCTTCACCCTGCTCGGCCGGCGCAAGGCGAAGCGTGACGAGGCGGTGGCAAAGACGGGGGAGGAGGCGGCGTGATTCGATCCATCCTCTGCGCGTTCTGCGCTGCCCTGCTGCTCGGCGCCTGCGCCGCGGTCGGTCCCGACTATACGCGCCCCGCCATAAACCTACCCGGCGCGTATCCGGACGCGCCGGCCGATCTTCCCGCCGCCGCCGCGGTTCCCGCCGAATGGTGGAAGCTGTACGGCGATCAGAGGCTCGATGAGCTCGTCGCCAGCGCGCTTGAGCGCAATGCCGATATGCGGCTCGCAGTCGCGCGCATCGAGGAGGCGGACGCCAATCTGCGCGAGGTCGGCGCCGCGTTCCTGCCCGAGGTCGATCTGGGCGGGACGCCGCAGCGCCAGCGAATCAGTGCCCGCACCGCGACGCCGATTCCATCCAGCATTCCGCTGGTCAGGAACGACATCCGCCTCACTCTGGGGACGTCCTTCGAAATCGATTTCTGGGGCAAGCTGCGCCGCGCAATCGAGGCCACCCGCGCGCTCGCGCTCGGATCGCGCTATGCCAAGGAGGTAGTGACGCTTTCGCTCGCCGGCCTCACCGCGCAGGCTTATTTTTCGCTGCGCTCGCTCGACGCGCAGATTGCGCTAACGCGCACGACCCTGGCGAGTCGCGAGGAGGCGCTGACCCTGGTGCGCAACCGCGCGCGCGGCGGCATCGCTTCGGATCTGGAGGTGAACCAGGCTGAGCTTGCGCGCGCCGACGCCTCCGTCCAACTGAAGGACCTGCTGCGCCAGCGTTCGCTCATCGAGCACCAACTGGGTTCGCTCACCGGCCGGCTCGATCTGGCACTCCCGAGCGGCGACTTGCTGACTCTGCCCATGCCGCCGCTGCCGCCGGCCGGGCTGCCTTCCACGCTGTTGCAACGCCGGCCCGACATCCTGCAGGCGGAGCAGCAGTTGATTGCCGCAAACGCCCAGATCGGCATCGCCAGGGCGGCGATGTTTCCGACGATTTCTCTGACTGCCTATGCCGGCGGTCAGAGCGCCGCGCTGTCGACGGTGCTTTCCACGGGCGCTGGCATCTGGTCGCTCGGCTTCGGATTGGCGCTGCCGATATTCGATGCGGGGCGCTACGCTGCCCGCACGCAGGCGGCGGAGGCCAGAGGGCGCCAGTCCGTCGCGAATTACCAGAAGGCGGTCGAAACCGCCTTCCGAGAGGTTGCGGACGCGCTCGCCAACGTAAGGCAGACGGCCGCGGCGGAAGAAGACCAGCAGACGCGCGCGCAGGCGGCGCGCAACGTACTGCGCCTGGCTGGCTTGCGCTACGAGGCCGGTTATTCCGCCTATCTCGAGGTCCTGGACGCGCAGCGCGCGGCGAACGAAGCTGAACTCGCTTTCGTGCGCAACCGCCAATCGCGCCTGGTCGCGAGCGTGGACCTGATGAAGGCACTGGGCGGCGGCTGGTCCATGGATCAACTGCCGGTTTCGAACGCGGCGCTGCGGGACACTGGCGGCAAATGACGCGCCAGATCGTCCTCGACACCGAGACCACCGGCCTGAACGCCAAGCTGGGCGACCGGGTGATCGAGATCGGCTGCCTCGAGCTGCTCAACCGCCGTCCCACCGGCAACCATTTCCATCACTATCTCAATCCCGAGCGCGCGAGCGAAGAGGGGGCGGTGAAGGTGCACGGCATCAGCGACGAGTTCCTGCTCGACAAACCCAGGTTCCGCGAAGTCGCATCCGAATTCATCGACTACATACGCGGCGCCGAACTGATCATCCACAACGCGCCGTTCGACGTCGAATTCCTCGAGCGGGAACTGGCGCTGGCCGAGCTGCCGCCGCTGGCGCAGCACTGCGCCGGCGTGAAGGACACGCTCAAGCTGGCGAAGGAGCTGCATCCGGGCAAGAAAAATTCGCTCGATGCCTTGTGCGAACGCTACGGCGTGAACAACACGCACCGCACCCTGCACGGTGCGCTGCTCGACGCCGAACTGCTGGCCGAGGTTTATCTCGCCATGACCCGCGGCCAAGAGAGCTTGGTGATGGAGCTGGAGCAGGCGCCGGCCGCCGCGGCATTAATTGGAGGCGTGCGGGTCGAGCATGCCAGGCTGCCGCTGCTCGCCGCTACCGAAGAGGAGACCGCCGCGCACGTCAAGGTGCTGCAGGACATCCAGGCCGAGAGCAAGGGCAAGTGCGTTTGGCTCAAGCTCGACGGCGAGGGCCCGGGCGCGGGTTGAGGAGCGGGGGCGGCAAGCGACGGCCGCGCTGTCCATCGCGCGGTTAGCTGTGCCCTTTGGGATGGCGAGCAGCGTCTATGGCTATGCCTACGAAGACGAGTGAGACGATAACCAGCAACGCAGCGACGATGATCTCCATGGCTACAACCCTCTCAACGACTCAATGTGGCGCTCGATCCGCCGATGGAGCAGGAGGATACCAGCGGTTAGGGCTACAACGGCTATGACAGCAGCCCACAGAAGAATTGCCGTGGCAGTGCCGAGATTGGAGATAAGCCATCCAAAGACGCTGATATCCGTTACCACAAGAATCCCCAGCCAGACTTTGAGATAGGCAATTTGCTCCTTTGCAACGTCAAGCTCGGACATGACGTGAACAACTCCCGTAGCCGCTTCTGCAAAGCATACACCAACCGCGGGTCGGCGCGAGCTAATCCGAAGGGTCAAGGACTCCGAAGAGTTGAATTCGTTTTTGAACGCCAAGCCCATGCTGTGATGCCGTCGCAAAGCGGCCTGACAAGATGAGCCTGGACGAAACCGATTCCCCGCCGCCCGCCCGTCAAACTACCGTGGCGTTGAAGGGAAAAGCGGCGTGGTAGCAGGAAAGCACGATAAAATTCGGCCACCATGAAATCGCCGCAACCTCGTCTGCTTGTCGCCGGCCTGGCGTTATCGTTATTGGCCGCTTGCACCGCGCCGGTCAAGCCTACGCCGCCTATGCCGCCAGTCGTACCCAAGCCCGCGCCCAAGGTCGCACTGGTCCTGGGCGGCGGCGCGGCGCGCGGTTTCGCTCACATCGGAGCGATCAAGGCGCTGGAGGCGCAGGGCATCGTTGCCGATATCATTGTCGGCACCAGCGCGGGCGCCGTGGTCGGGGCGCTGTATGCCGCCGGCAACGGCGGTTTCGAGTTGCAGAAGCTGGCGATCCAGATGGAGGAGGGCCAGGTGAGCGACTGGTCGCTGCCGGATCGCGGCGTCATCCGCGGCGAGGCTTTGCAGAACTTTGTCAATCGCGCGATCGGCCAGCGTCCGCTGGAAAAGCTCCCGCGCCTGTTCGCCGCGGTGGCCACCGATTTGCAAAGCGGCGAAGCGATGGTGTTCCGCAGCGGCAACACCGGCATGGCGGTGCGCGCATCGAGCAGCGTGCCCGGAGTGTTTCAGCCGGTGAAGATCAACGGCCGCGAATATGTCGATGGCGGCCTGGTGAGCCCGGTGCCGGTGAAGGCGGCGCAGGACATGGGCGCCGATTTTGTCATCGCCGTGGATATCTCCGACCAGCCGCAACACGGCAGCACGAAAAGCACTATCGACGTGCTGTTGCAGACCTTCGCCATCATGGGGCAGAGCATCGGGCGCTACGAACTCAGGGATGCGGATGTGGTGATCCGGCCGCAGATGTCGGACCTAAAGGCGACCGATTTCCGGGACCGGCACATGGCGGTGCTTGCGGGAGAGAAGGCGGTGGCGGCGGCGCTGCCGGAGATCAAGGCGAAGCTGGCGAAATTGCGCGAGGGTCGTTAAGGAATTGTGCCTTTCAAAGGAGGCAGAGACCAATTAATTATAATAGTAGACGAGCGCCTTTGTCCGCCGGGAATCAGGTGTGTGCGGCCTGCTCCAGCGTCTCGGCGGCCCACTGGTTGATGCTCTGGCCGCTGGCGGCGGCGGCCACGGCCACCGCTTCGTGGGTCTTGGGATCGAGGCGCAGCACGAACTTGCCGGAGAATGGCCTGCGCGGCTCGACGCCGTCTTTGGCGCACGCGTCCAGAAACACCTTGAGCGAAATCGCGCCTTCGCGCTTCAGGCGTTTCAGGTCGCGGGCGTAAAAGTCGGCGCCGCCGTTGAGTCCGACGAACTCGCCCCGGAACATCTCGATTGCCGGATCGTAGGAAATCACAGCTTGGTAGCCGCCGATGGTCATCACGTTCTTCATGGTTTCACTCCATGCTCTTCCAGCCATTTGCGGATTGATTCCACGGCACCCTTGTCCGTCGCGGGCGAGGGGTGCGGGCGGTGGAATACCCGACGTTCACCGAAAAGACGTACCAACACGCGGGAGCCTTCCCGCTCGCCGATCTGTGCGCCCAATCCCTTGAACAATGCCTCGATGTCGGACCAGCGCACGTTTGCCGAAACGGGGCGGGAGAAAATCAACTCCAGCGTAGCTTGGTGCTTGCGCTTCATTGGTTTAATAGTATCGCAATATAGTATCGAATGCAAATGCTTCATCGGCTGCTTCCGGGCTGGAAAATAAAAGGGGTCAAAATCAAAGAAATCAAAAAATAATATGGGGTCTACCATCGAAATCGTTGCGCATAGCGGCGTGCGCGGTTTGGTCTCCGCTCGAGTTGTGGTAGATTGATCCATATGCTTTACTGCATCGGGCTGAGAGGATCATGGACCATACCAACGCCTACGAAACCGACCTGGACCGCAATCCGGCCAATTACGCGCCGCTGACGCCGCTTACCTTCGTCGAGCGCGCGGCCTACGTCTATCCCGAGCGGACCGCCGTGGTGCACGGCGCGCGCCGCTACACCTGGAAAGAAACCTATGCGCGCTGCCGGCGCCTGGCCTCGGCGCTCGGCGGGCGCGGCATCGGCGTTGGCGACACCGTGGCGGTGATGGCGTCCAACACGCCGCAGATGTATGAATGCCACTTCGGCGTGCCGATGCTGGGCGCGGTGCTGAACACGCTCAATACGCGCCTCGATGCGGATGCGATCGCGTTCATGCTGAACCATGGCAACGCGAGAGTGTTGATCACCGACCGGGAGTTTTCCGGAACCGTCGCGCGCGCGCTGGAGCAGGCGGTGCACCGTCCGCTTGTGATCGACATCGACGACAGTGAATACGACGGTCCGGGCGAGCTTGTCGGAGAGAAGGACTATGAGGCCCTGCTCGCCGAGGGCGACCCGGAATACGCCTGGCAGCCGCCCGCCGACGAATGGATGGCGATCTCCCTCAATTACACCTCCGGCACCACCGGCAATCCCAAGGGGGTGGTCTATCACCATCGCGGCGCCTATCTCAACGGCGTGTGCAATATCGTTACCTGGGGCATGCCGCAGCATTCGATCTACCTGTGGACGCTGCCCATGTTCCACTGCAACGGCTGGTGCTTCCCCTGGAGCATGGCAGCCAACGCCGGCGTCAATGTCTGCCTGCGCAAGGTCGATCCCGTGCAGATCTTCCGCCTGATCAAGGAGCACGGGGTCACGCATTATTGCGGCGCGCCGATTGTGCATGGCGGATTGATCAACGCCGATGCGGGCCTGCGCAAAGGCATAGCGCACAAGGTATCGGCCATGGTGGCGGGCGCGGCGCCGCCGGCGGCGATGATCGAGGGCATGGAGAAAATCGGCTTCGACCTGACCCATGTCTACGGCCTCACCGAAACCTACGGACCGGCGACGGTGTGCGCCAAGCACGAGGAGTGGAACGCCCTGGACATCGGCAAGCGCGCCGAACGCAACGGCCGCCAGGGCGTGCGCTATCTGATGCAGGAGGGGCTCGCGGTGATGGATGCCGCGACCATGACCCCGGTGCCCGCGGACGGCGAGACCATGGGCGAAATCATGTTTCGCGGCAATATCACCATGAAGGGCTATCTGAAAAACCCCAAGGCGACTGCGGAGGCTTTCGCCGGCGGCTGGTTCCATTCCGGCGACCTGGCGGTGATGCAGCCCGACGGCTACGTCAAGATCCGCGACCGGTCGAAGGACATCATCATCTCCGGCGGCGAGAATATTTCCTCGCTTGAAATCGAGGAGGCGCTCTACCGCCATCCGGCCGTGCTCGCCGCGGCGGCGGTGGCGCGCCCCGATCCCAAGTGGGGGGAGACGCCCTGCGCCTTTGTCGAGCTGAAACCCGGCGCAGAGGCGACGGAACAGGAAATGATCGAGCATTGCCGCGGCCTTTTGGCGCGCTTCAAGATTCCCAAAGCCGTGGTTTTCTGCGTGCTGCCGAAGACCTCGACCGGCAAGATCCAGAAGTTCGTGTTGCGCCAGCAGGCCAAGTCGGTGCAGGCGCTCGAGTAAGTCTTTAGTCACTTGGGGGCGGGTAAGGATGCGTGTATGATTTTGCTCGCTGTTTCGCTACGCCAAGGGCCCGCTCAAAACGGGCTCGATGTCGATATGTGTTTAAAGGAGATGTCATGAGCGACACTGTACTGCTCGCCATTCAAGATCAGATCGCCACCATTACCCTCAACCGCCCCAAGGTGTTCAATGCGATGAACCAGGACATGGGTGCGGCTTTGCGGGAGGTCGCCCAGCGGGTGCTGGAAGACAACGGGGTGCGGGCGGTTTTATTGCGCGGCGCCGGAGCGTCTTTCATGGCGGGGGGCGATGTGGCCATGTTCCATGCCCACAGGGGCAAGCTGCCTCCCCTCATTCTGCGCATGGTACGGGAATTCAATCATGCCATCATCGCCTTTCGGCGCATGAGAAAACCGCTGGTTGCCAGCGTACAAGGGGCGGTGGCGGGAGCCGGAATGAGCTTGATAGCCCTGTCGGATCTGACGATCGCGGCCGACAATACCCAATTCACCATGGCCTATAGCCGCATCGCCACCACGCCGGACGGCGGCGGGTCGTTGTTTCTGCCGCAGATTCTGGGGTACAAGAAAGCCATGGAGATCATGCTGCTTTCGGACGCTTTCGATGCCCACACCGCGCAACAACTGGGGCTGGTGAACTGGGTGGTGCCCTTGGCCGAATTGGAACAGCGCACTGCGGCGCTGATGAAGCGCTTGGCCAGCGGACCGACTTTTGCCTACGCGCAAACCAAGGCCCTGGTGAGCCGCGCCTTCGACCCCCATTTCGAAGCCCACCTGGAGGCCGAAGCTCAGTCCTTTGCCGCTTGCGCCGCCACCGGCGACTTGGCGGAAGGGGTGGCCGCCTTCGTAGAAAAAAGGAAAGCCGTTTTTACCGGGAAGTAAGTCCATACCACCTTAGAATGGGTTTCCCGATTTTGTGTCTTGCAAGCTTGCAAAACACAAAATCGGGAGATGATGGATGCATAAACGAGCGAGACTGCTCAGTTCCGGCTTGTCCGGTTTGGAAGTGAGGAGCAATATCATGAACGCGAACACCCAGGCAGTGGCGACAGAGCCTCTTTTGCTGCGACAGGACGATGGGGGCGTGGTGACGCTTACCCTCAACCGGCCGGCGCAGTTCAATTCGCTGTCGCGCTCGCTGATGAGCGAGCTGCAGGCGCAACTGGAGGGCATCGCCGCCGATGCCGGCGCCCGCGTAGTGGTTCTGGCTGGCGCCGGCAAAGCGTTCTGTGCCGGGCACGACCTCAAGGAAATGCGTTCAAACCCGGCGAAGGCGTTCCAGCGCGCTCTGTTCGGGCAATGCAGCAAGCTCATGCTCACGCTGGTGCGCATGCCGCAGCCGGTGATCGCGCGCGTGCATGGCATCGCCACCGCGGCCGGCTGCCAGCTCGTTTCGATGTGCGACTTGGCGGTGGCGTCCGATAATTCGCGCTTCGCCGTTTCTGGGGTGAACCTGGGTTTATTTTGCTCCACGCCGTCGGTGGGGCTCGCGCGCAATCTCGGACGCAAGCAGGCGCTGGAAATGCTGCTTACCGGCGATTTCATCGACGCCGAGACCGCGCTCGCGCGCGGCCTGGTCAACCGCGTGGTGCCGTTTGCGCAGCTCGACGCTGAGATCAAGAAACTGACCGACTCGGTCCTCGCCAAGACACCGGTCGCGATCAAGGCCGGCAAGCAGATGTTCTACCGGCAACTGGAAATGGGGCTGGAGGAGGCCTACGAGTTGGCAAGCGAAGTCATGGCCTGCAACATGATGGCCGAAGACGCGCAGGAAGGCATCGACGCCTTCGTCGCCAAGCGCAAGCCGCAGTGGAAGGGACGTTAACCACACGATCGCTCTGTTTCCGAACCGGCGGAAGGTCCACGACTATCTCGGCGTCTGAACGAGAAAGCAAGAAAGCATTATCAACTTTCACAAGAGGAGACCCACCATGTTGCAGAAACGCAGTGCATTGCTGGCCGCTTCGCTGGCGCTCGCCGCCGCGCATTTCGCCACCGGGGCGCAGGCGCAGATTTCCGACGGCATCGTCAAGATCGGAGTACTGAACGACATGTCCGGTCTTTATTCCGACATTACCGGCCAAGGCTCGGTGTTCGCTGCGCGCCAGGCGGTCGAGGATTTCGGCGCCGCCGCCAAGGGGCTCAAGGTCGAGATCATCAGCGCCGACCACCAGAACAAGCCCGACGTCGGCTCCAGCATCGCGCGCCAGTGGTACGACGTGGACAAGGTGGATGTCATCGTCGATGTGCCGACCTCGTCGCTAGCGCTCGCCATCAGCGAGATCACCCGCGAGAAGAACAAGGTGCTCCTGGTGTCGGGCGCGGCGGCGTCCGATCTCACCGGCGCGAAGTGCTCGCCGAATACGATCCACTGGACCTACGATACCTGGGCTCTGGGCAACGGCACCGGCAAGGCGATGGTGAAGACCGGCGGCGATACCTGGTTCTTCCTCACGGCAGACTACGCCTTTGGACATGCGCTGGAGCGCGACACTGCGGCGGTAGTCGAGGCAAACGGCGGCAAAGTCCTCGGCAAGGTCCGTCACCCGTTCCCGGGCGCCGATTTCTCGTCGTTCCTGCTGCAGGCGCAGGCCTCGAAGGCCAAGGTCATCGGGCTCGCCAATGCCGGCGGCGACACCATCAACTCGATCAAGCAGGCCGCCGAGTTCGGCATCGTCAAGGGCGGCCAGCAGCTTGCCGGGCTCCTGGTGTTCATGAGCGACGTGCATGCGCTCGGGCTGCAGACGGCGCAGGGCCTGGTGCTGACTGAGTCGTGGTACTGGGATACGAACGACGCCAACCGCGCGTTCGCCAAGAAATTCCAGGCGCAGTTCCCCGGCAAGTTTCCGACGATGGTGCACGCCGGCGTCTATTCGGCGGTGACCCATTACCTCAAGGCCGTCGCGACGCTCAAGAGTGACGCGGACGGCAAGGCGGTGGTGGCACGGATGAAGGCGACGCCGACCGATGACAAACTGTTCGGCAAGGGTACGGTGCGCGCCGACGGCCGCAAGGTCCACAACATGTATCTGTTCGAGGTGAAGAAGCCCCAGGAATCGAAATATGCGGGCGATTACTACAAGCTTCGCGCCA
>Ga0209514_10004828_pt1 | contig 17823 bp, 19 predicted proteins | sample Subgrocontami58m_FD_187452 | JGI IMG/M metagenome (GOLD analysis project Ga0209514, IMG submission 187452) | Subsurface groundwater microbial communities from S. Glens Falls, New York, USA - GMW37 contaminated, 5.8 m (SPAdes) (version 3) | ecosystem: Environmental > Aquatic > Deep subsurface >...
TAACAAGAAGAAAGAAATGGCTTGGCACATAATGGTTTATAATCTAAAAAGGATTAAAAATTATTGGAAATGGTGGATTATGTTATTCCGGACAGAGCCGGGGGTAAGGCAAAGTTTAAAAGTAGAAACAGCTTTCTGAGAGGTATTAAAATAAAATGAGGTGATGTGGAATGCTAAAAAACTTTTCAGATATTATGGAAAAGCAATTTTCAGATTTATTGCATGAATTTTACGAATTAGAAGCCGAGTTAAATAAGTTAAAAAGTGTAAGTAAAACTACTTACCAAAATTTACTTAAAGAAAGAAATTATGAAGAATTTGAAAGATTGATCGGAATTATGTATAGAACATCTAGTAATCAGAGTGAAACTTTTGAAAGGATGCATCGAGCTTGTCTTGAAGTTCATAAATATGTTAATAATTTTTACTCCGGAGAAGACCCTGGTAACTTTAAGAAAAAAGTAAGAGAACTCATAACCAAGATCAAGGAAGGTGAAAAACAAGGTCTCGTCTTTGCTGAAAGATTGCCTTTTAGCCTTGGCGAAGGATGGATGCCTCAAGGAAGGATCAGTAATTTTAGAAGAATAGTTAATATCCCTGCATACCTACTTTTAGCTCCATATTTAGTTGCAACAAGAAGACAAAATCTGACTATGCTGGAAAAAAGCCTATATGATTTAAAAAAATCAGTGGCAAAGAATAAACCTGGACAAAGTGGCTCTGATCTTAAAGAGTTAGAAAAAAGTATGAAAGATTTCAACATTTTTATACGTATAACCAACCAGCTTCATCGTAAATTTAGACGGTTGCATAAAGAATGTAAAAGAATATATAAAGATTTGAGGCATTTCATAGATGAAGAAATCGTATATGGAAAGACGGATGTTGGCAGCCAGTGGAAAGCGGTTTAATTTTTCTTTCTTTTTTTCTATTTTTTTATTTCTCTTTTGAAGCCTCAATTTGTTAAAACCGCAATTATAAAGCAAAAAGCTTAAATATTAACCAATATTTCCCTAATGTTATGGAAAAAGTACCTAATATGGAAAATACTTTTCGGATTATTTCTTTATTAGAGAAAGATATCTTTCAGGAATTCTCAGTGCATCAGATATCTAAGCTAGTCGATTTAGATTACAAAACCATCAGAAAAACAGTTCAACAACTGCTGGCAGAAAAGATTTTGATCAAAGAGATCAAAGGCCAGGCCCATTTTATCTCTTTGAATCTAAATCACAGTGACCTTAAAACTTACCTAAGCTTTGCTTCCTACTGCACTAGGTTAACTTACTTCCAGAAAGGGACTAAGCTGGACTACTTATTTGAAGAGGTAAAAAAGCTGAGTTTAGAGGATTCCTGTTTAATCTTGTTCGGCTCTTATGTTCTAAACAAACAAACCAAATCCAGCGATGTTGATTTATTATTAATAACTAACCGCAAAACTGCTCCTACGAAAATCAAATCCCTGTTACTGGATTATAATATTAAGACTGACTTAAATATCTTAACCTTTGAGCAATATCAGAAAGCTTTATCAAGCCGCGGTTTTAACTTAGCTAATCAAGTACTCAGTAAGCACATCATCTTTAAAAATCCTGAGCTGTATTGGGGATTAACTTTACAGGGCTTAAAAAATGGGAATAGATATTAATAAGCTGGTAAAAGACTTTGATTTTCTACTGAGGAAAGAAACCGAAAACAAATTTTACCTTAGGAAGTCCTCTACAGAAAAAGCTAAAGAGGATTATTACTTAACAAAATCATCCAAAGACCTGACTTTGGGCAGAACCTTGGTGGCTCTTTTTCAAGATAAGAGCTTAAAAAAGAGTTTAGAGCTGGAAGAAAGTTTTGAGTATTGGGAATGGGTGGCCGTCATCTATTATTATTCCATGTTAAAAATAGCTAAGGCGATTATCGCCAAGAAAGGTTATCAAACTGATGATCATTATGCTACTCTCTGCGCTTTGGCTAAATTATTTGTAGTGAAGAATGAGCTGGACCTGAATGTGCTTGAACTGTTTAAAGAAGCAACCGAATTATTTGAGCAGAAATATGTTTTATACTTTCATCAAGCCATGGAATCAGCATCTGAATCCAGATACAATGTTTCTACAGATTTTGATAAAGGGAGAGCCTTGGAGATTAGAGATAAAGCTCTGGAATTCAGGAAAGAATGTTTAAGAATTCTTAAGGTTAAGTAAGATTTTGTTTAAGCTTTACTTATTTACTAACGGGGGGGGGTAACGCAAGTTTAAAAGTAAAGACTTCTTCTTTAAAATAAATATATAGTAAACCAAGAAAGTTCTTCCAGAGAAGAACGCCACTTAGTTTACTATTATGAGTCAACTAAAATAAGTCAAATAAAGTTGAAAGATTGAGTTTGACGAATATAATTACAGAGGTGTTTGATGATGAAAAAACTAATGTTCGGATTAAGTTTGTTAGTAATAGTTTTACTAGTTGGATGTGGAACCGGAGAAGCGATTTCAAAGGGTGGCCCGATAAGTATAGACAATTATCAAAGTCTCTTTGTTAAGAGTAGTGGATTAACAAGGAGTTCAACATTTAATGGAATAATGGTAGTTGGAGTAACATCTACCTCTGCGAGTAACATGGCTATTACAGATATTGCTACCAGCTTTAAAAATACCATTTTTCCCCAGGATTCTCTTCAATTAGATTCGGATATTTTCGATTATACTTTGAGTAATATAATCGCAGTAGGGAGCCCTTGTGATAATACAGTTATTGCTCATTTAGAAGATAGCCCTGTAAATTGTAAGATGAACTTAGGACAAGGGAGAGCTTTTATAAAGTTAAAATTTATAAACAATCATTATTATTTATTAGTGGAAGGATTAAGTGATAAAGATATGAAGGTAGCTTCAAAAGTTTTAGTTTACAGAACTTCGGAATTAAAAGGAACAGAAATTTTTATTACTTACACAGACGAATGGACTAATGCAATCATTAAGATTATTAAATAGTTGCAAAAAGCTATTTTTCTTTCTTTTTTTTCTTTATTTTCATTTCTCAATCTTTTCAACCCCCGTAGGTATTAAGTTGGCCGCTCACTCGGCTGGTTTCCGACTAATTCTCGCTAAATCTCGTTTAATTTATTTCTTAAAACCAGAGAATTAACTTGCACTAAAGTTCATTCTGCCTCGCTCGCCCATTGACCAACAACTTAATACCTACGCCCCACAAAAACATTTATAAACATATTATCTTTAATATAAGAACTGTGGATATCATCCGTTTAAAAGAGGTGTCGAAAGAGTACAGAAACCAGGCTGTTCTTAAAGAAGTTAATCTGGCCATCGAACCAGGAGATATTTTAGGCATTATCGGCCAATCAGGCAGCGGCAAAACTACTCTGTTGAACTTAATCGCTGGCTTTATTGAACCCAGCGATGGAGAGGTAGTTTATTATTCTAAAGTTGAGGGTAAAGAAAAGAACCTTAACCAAAATCTGCATCTGCTCAAAAAGCATATCGGGTTTACTCCCCAGCACAACTCTTTCTACCCTAAACTAACCGTGATAGAAAATCTGATCCATTTCGGAAGATTGTATGGGATCGATAAACAGACTTTACAGAATAATATCCGCAGCTTATTAGAATTTACCGAACTGAGCAAACATCAACATAAATTAGCTGAACATCTTTCGGGAGGGATGCAAAAGCGCCTGGACATTTCCTGCAGTTTAGTGCATAAACCAAAAATTCTGATTTTAGACGAGCCCACCGCAGATTTAGATCCTTTACTCCAAAAAGAGATTCTCCATCTGCTTCAGGAAGTTAACAAACAGGGAATAACTATCGTACTTGCTTCTCATCATCTAGATAATATTGAACATATCTGTAATAAAGTTGCCATTGTCCATCACGGAAAAGTACACAGTTATGGGTTAATTGACGACATCAAGAAACCTTACTTTAGAGACCATTTTATCATCAATGTCCATTCCGGCCGGGATAAAGAACAGATCTTACAAAAAATGAAAACTTTACCATTCAAGAAAATTATCGATCAAGGCAATCGTTTAGAAATTTATCCAGAAGATGTAGAAAAAACCATGAAATCTTTATTGAGTTTGATCAAAGAAGAAAATCTTTCCTTGCACGATATGGATTTACGCCGACCTTCCCTGCACGAAGTATTTGAAAAAGTAGCTCAGGAAGAATAAATTAAGAGTTTAAAAAAATGCAATCCATCTGGCTGCTCACCCAAAAGAACCTGCGCTTATTATTAAGAGCGAAAGCTTCCGCTTTAATAGTCATCTTCGCTCCCTTGCTCATCATTCTTCTTCTGGGCCTATCTTATAATGCTTCTGATAAGTACGGCCTGAAAATCGGAGTTTATACTCCCGCAGAAAGTGAAGATGTCCAATCTTTCGTGACCTTATTACAGGAAGAAGAATATGAAATTATCAAATACGTCGCCTCTAAAGAAGAATGTGTAGAAGATGTTAAACGGGGATTGATCAATACCTGTATTTTTCTTCCGGAAAGCCTGAAAGTCGAAGATAATACCCAAAAAGAGATTACTTTTTATCTTGATCCTACCAAAATCAATCTGGTTTGGATGATTCAAGAAACTGTAAAATCTAAATTCAATCTTAAATCCGCAGAGATTTCTCAGTCCCTTAGCCAGGATTTATTGACCCGTTTATCCGATACTAATTCTAAACTGAACACTAAAAAAACTGATCTGGATACTATTAAAAGTAAAGCCGGAACCGCTTCATCTTCTACTGAATCAGCTAAGTCTGGCTTATCTGGCCTGGATTTAACTGCTCCCATTTCTACTTACGATACTAGTATCATAACTAATGTTACTGCTGATTTAGATACCGCCACTAAAAGTATTAGTTCTGCTTTAAGCGCAGTAAGTAGTGCTAATATCACCAGCGGGAAAAGTGCTATTACTACTCCTTTAAACGAAGCTTTAAGCAAATTAAAAGGAATTAATGATAATGTTAATGGGGCTTCTGGATTGGCCAACATCATTTCTTCCTTGCAGACCGATCTGGAATTAGCCAGATCTAAATTGACTACCGCTTCCAACGCAGTGGAACAAACTAATACCAATCTCGCTGTAGCATCTACTGCCCTAGCTGAAGGGGTCAGCGCTCTGGACAGCCTTCAAGCTGGACTGAATGAAATTACTGCTAATCTGGAAGCCCAGAAAGTTACCCAAGCAGGAACTATCTCCTCTCCTCTAGTGATGAAAATAGAAACAGTAAGCGAAAAAGGAACTTTCTTAAATTATTTGTTTCCAACAATTTTAGTTTTAGTGGTCATGTTCAGCTCTTTATTATTAGGAACTACTTTAGTCATGATGGAAAAGAATAGCCCTGCTTTCTTAAGAAATTTCTTTTTACCCATTAGTAAAACTACTTTTATTATCTCTACTTATTTAACTAATCTAATCTTAATTATTTTTCAAATTGTGATTATTTTAGGTTTATCTTTATTCTTCTTGGATAATGCCTTGCTTGCCCTTCCAGCCATGGCCTTGATTTTGTTCCTCGCTGCCTCAGTCTTTACTTTCTTGGGCATGTTGATCGGCTATGTTTTCGTCTCTGAAGAAACCGGAGTTTTAGCTTCTATCTCTGTAGGAAGCATCTTCTTGTTCATTTCCGGGGTGATTCTGCCCTTAGAAGGTATTTCCGCTGCACTTCGAGAAATCACTTCCTACAACCCTTTTGTGATCGCTGAAAAATTAATTAGGGAAGTTTTCATCTTTGGTACTTCTTTAAGCGATCTTTGGCTAGACCTAACTTTATTAATCGGCTATGCTATGGTCTTATTCTTAATTATCTTAGTAGTAGAATCAGTATTGCATCAGCATTTAGTCCATCGTTTCCTTAAACAGCACCATTTGAAACATGGGAAGGGGATTAAGCAGGCTGACGAAAAAGAGAAAACAAATTCTTCTTTGTAAAGAATAATAATAACGCCGATAATAATAATAATAAGTTCTTAAAAATCATCCGGTGTGGTTTCATTTGAAACTATGGTTTAGTTACAATTGAAACTAAAAGTTTATATATTGGGCTGCTTTTCCAAGGCTGAATAATCCAAAAATCTTGAACATTTTAAACCCATGAAAATAGAAGACCATTGGAAAAACTTAAGAGAAAGTTTAGAGGTATTAGAAGAAAGCATTGAAAAAGGATTGATAGAAAGGCAGAGAACTATTGGCTTTAATGCCTCCGCTGCTGCCATCGATATGCTGGAAATTTTCTTGCACCAGAAAAGCCTGATTGACCCTGGTTTCGTGGTAAAGCACGATTGGTTTAATTCCAAAAGAAAGTTGGAGGAGAAATTTCCTTTCGATTTCCCCAACAAAAAAGAGATTTTAGAACTTATGTTCAAAATAGAAGAGAAAAGAAATATTCTCTGTTATGGAAAATCCCAGAAAGTTGAACTTATTGAGAAAACAATCTTGGATTTTAACCAACTTAAAGATAAATTCAGGGAAACGGGATTAAATGAATTCTAAATTAATCGCCTATGCTTTGGACTTTTCTTCTTTTCTGATTCAGAAGATTAAAGACAAAAATCAGATTAAACATATCATTTTATTTGGCTCAGTAGCCAGAGAAGAAGCTGATAGAAATAGTGATATTGATTTATTTATAGATCTAGTCAAAGAGAATAAATCCACTGAAAATGAAATGGAGAAGATCACCGCTGAATTTTATAAATCCGTTAAATTCCTAAGATATTGGAAATTGCTGGGGATAAAGAATGAGCTAAAGCTGGTGGTAGGCGAATTAGGGAAATGGAAAGAGCTGAAATCAAGCATCATCAGCAATGGAATTGTTCTTTACGGGAGGTTCAATCCAGAAATCAAAGGGAAGCCAAAGGTCCTCTTTACCTGGGAAAACATCTCCCCAAATTCTCGAAGAGTATTATTCAATAAACAATTATTCGGCTATAAACAAAAAGGAAAGTTTTATTTGGGATTGATTCAGAAATATTCTGGAGAGAGATTAGGAAAAGGTAGTCTATTAGTTGATTGGGATTATTCTGTTCTTTTTCATCAGCTGTTTAAGAGGCATAAGATAACTGTTAGGATTAAGAAAATCTTGGAACTGTGATTATTTTTACTAACGGGGGGGTAAGGCAAGTTTAAAACTAAACCTTTATATCCTTTAATTTCTTTAGTCTAAGAGATGAAATTAATTATTATCACCGGCACTCCCGGAACTGGTAAATCCACTCTAGCTAAATTCCTAGCCAAGAAACTGGGCTGGGAAAGATTAGACCTGCATAAGTATTATTCAAATCTTTCTACCAGATATAACCCTCACAAAAAATGTTGGGAGATTGATTTTAATAAATTAAAGAAACTCGTAACCAAAAAACTAAAAGAATCAAAGAAAAATCTTATTCTCGATTCTCATATTTCTCATCAATTGCCCAAAAAAATGGTGAATCTCTGTATCGTGCTCACTTCTTCAAATTTAAAAATACTAGAAAAAAGATTGAAACAGAGAAAATATTCTCCGCAAAAGATTCGAGAGAATTTAGATTCAGAAATCTTTCAGGTTTGTTTAAATGAAGCTAAAGAAAATGGGTCTAAATTAAAGGTTATAGATATAGCCAAAGAGAATTCGCTCTTAAAACAATGGATCAAAGTCAAACCCGCTCTTTTAACAACTAAAGTCATCGGCTCTGTAGAAAAAGTCGCCGCCTAGGCCAAAAGGGTGCCTGAGCTAAACCAGTCGTAAGAGATAATTAAATTACTTTTTCTTTAAGAACTACCGCAAGAAAAAGGCGAAGGCACCGGCCAAGGCGACTTTTTCAGAACTTTCTACAGAGCCAAATTCATCTAAATCTTTATAAACCTAATTAGTTCTTAATAAAAACATGGCGACTATTAACGCTCAGGAAAAATTGCACTTAAAGAAATTAATTCGGGAATTACATAGCCATAAGGCTCCCCATACCGAATTCGTTTCCGTTTATATCCCCGCCGGCTATGAGATGACTAAGATCATCAATCATCTCGCTGAAGAGCAAGGTACTGCCTCTAACATTAAATCCGCTAATACCAGAAAAAACGTCCAGTCTGCCCTGGAAAAGATGATCCAGCATTTACGTACCGTAGGAAAAAATCCTCCCAATGGGTTAGCTATATTCTCCGGGAACGTAGCTGCTTCTGAAGGTAAACAAGATTTACGAGTCTGGAGCATCGAACCACCAATCCCCTTAAACATTCGCATCTATCGCTGCGATAAGAATTTCGTCACTGACATTCTGGAAGAGATGCTCGCAGAGAAAACAGTTTATGGTTTAGTTGTATTTGACCGCAGGGACGCCACCTTAGCTTTATTACGAGGAAAAACAATCTTTCCTCTCCAGAAAACTCATTCCGAAGTTCCGGGAAAGACCAAAGCTGGCGGTCAATCAGCAGCCCGTTACTCACGTATCCGCGAAGGCGCTTACAAAGACCATTTCAAGAAGATCGCTGAATATATGAAAGAACAGTTTCTACCTTTGGGCAATAATCTGAAAGGCATCATTATCGGCGGACCCGGAATTACTGTAAGTGATTTCCTCAACCAAGACGCTTTAACCGGAGATTTAAAGAAGAAAATTATCGGCACTAAAGATTTATCTTATACTGACGAGTTCGGATTGCAGGAATTATTGGATAAATCCGAAGATCTTCTTGCTCAGGAAGAAGTAGCCATAGAAAAAAAATCCATGCAGCAATTCTTCAAACAAATGCTGGATAATCCTGGCAAAGTTACCTATGGAGAGAAAGAAACCTTGAAAGCGATTGAGATGGCAGCAGTGGATGTCTTATTGATTTCTGAAGTTATTCCTGAAGATAAACTATTCGAATGGGAAGAAAAAGCTAAAGCTCAAGGGGCAGAAGTAAAGATTATTTCTACTGAGACCAGGGAAGGGGTGCAGCTGCGCGATTTGGGCGGAGTTGCGGCGATATTAAGGTTTGAGATTGGATAAAAAATGATTGATTCGAAGAAGGAAATTTTCAAATGGGGCCCAATCCCCGCCAAATATTATTTTGTTTCTGAATTTCTTTCGGTATGTTCTCAAACCTTTGGAAAAGAATTTTCCGGCGAAAGATGGCCAGATACATTAGTTTTATTTAAATCAGGTAAAATTCTTTGGATTAATGAATTTCCTGCTTTACGACAAGCAGGTAAAGTAGCTTTCTTTAAATACATGTTTAATCAAAAGACAAGAGATGATATTTATCATAGATGGTTAAAGCGTATAGAAGAATTAAACCGATTTCAAGATCAACTTTTAGAAACTGATTTAGAAAAATTAAGCACTGCTGAATTAAAAGCAATTTGGTTCACTTTTTTTGAGAAAACAATTCGTTTTTGGAACTTGACTATTCCCAGCGAATTAGCGGGTTATGGTTCTGAAGAAATTCTCACCGAAGAATTAAAAAAATATATCCTCAATGAAGAAAAACTAAGGTCTGCTTTAGAGATTTTAGCTGCCCCGGAAAAATCTTCATTCTACCAAGAAGAAGAAATTGAGCTTGCCGAGACAAAAAATATTCAATCTCACCAGAAGAAGTATTTTTGGCTGCAAAACAGTTATGCTGGAACAAAAATTCTTTCTGTCGGTTTTTTTAAAGAGAGGAAAATTAAACTTAAACCAAGCTTTCGAAAAGATATAAAAGAACGAGTAAAAGCTGTGGTGCAAGAAAAAGAAAATTTAATCTCAGAACTAAAAATACCCTCTAAAGTTATTGCTATTGCTCACGCTGTTAGTGAGATCATTTCTTGGCAGGATGAACGGAAAAAACATATCTTCATCTATCTGCATTATAAAGATCTGCTTTTAAAAGAACTAGTTAGAAGATTTAAGTATAAATATGATGACTTTCTCAATCTTTCTTACTCAGAGATCTGGGATTTAATTGAAAATAAAGAAATCTTTCCTACGCTTCTTGAAAGGAAAGATGGGTTAGGAATATTCGTTAATCAAACTTTAACTAATCTCTCCCCGGAACAAGCAGTTTCTTTATGGAATACTTACACCCAAGAAAAAATTTCTGAGAGAATAACCGAATTTTCGGGAACTATTGCCAGTAAAGGCAAAAACAGTATGGTCCAAGGTAAAGTTTGTATTATTTTTGATCCTTTTAAAAGCAATAAATTTCAAAAAGGAAATATTCTTGTTGCCGCAATGACCAGCCCGGAATATGTTTTCTTGATGGAAAAAGCTGCCGCAATAGTTACTGATGTTGGTGGCCTAACTTGCCATGCTGCCATCGTAAGCAGAGAATTTGGTTTACCTTGTATTGTTGGTACAAAAGTAGCTACACAAGTCCTTCATGACGGCGATCTGGTAGAAGTAGATGCCAACAAAGGGATAGTGAAGATTCTCAAACGGGCCTGATTCTGTTTTTGAAAGTATTTCCACCCCCATAATTTATATAAATCTTACTTTATCTTAACTTAGTATGGCCCTTATCCAGGAATCATTCCAGCGTTTATTTCCAGATCAAGAATTCACTTATCAAACCTATCTCGAATATAATCGCAGATTATCAGATTTCAATGCTAACATTAAACTCGCCCATAACCGCATCTCTCTCCATCTCAATCTGCAATGGAAAGATATTGATGATGAAATCAAAATTGGCCTGATCCAGACCTTATTACTAAAAATCTTCAAAAAAAGAGCTACTTCTCCTAATATAGAACTATATCATAATTTCATTAAGAACATTCCTCTGCTTACAGAAAAGAACAAATCCGATCCGATTCTCGACTCCTCTTTCGCAAGAATAAACCAAAATTTCTTTTACAACCAAATGGAAAAGCCCAATTTAGAATGGGGCACAGATTCCCGAAGGAAACTCGGCTCTTACAATTTCCATAATGATACTATTACTGTTTCTACCTTATTTCAAAGTTCAAAACCAGAATTATTAGATTATCTGATCTATCATGAATTGCTCCATAAGCAGCATAAATTCAAACATAAAAACGGAACCAGCTTTTTTCATACCCGAGATTTCCGTAGAGACGAGAATAATTATCCCCATAAATCCCAATTAGAGCAAGAGATTAGTGCTTTAATCCGTAAACGCAGGCCAGTGCCTAAAAGAGCTTCTTTTTGGAATTTTTTCAAATAAGCAAAAAAAATAATAAAATTTGCTCCGCAATCACTAAAGCCAACGGAAACCTTTAAAAATAACCTCAATTTAAGCTTCTTTATGACCAAAAAGAGCTTTTTATCTTATAATGCTATGGACAAAATCCTGCGCGAAGCAGGTGCTTTACGGGTCTCTGACGAGGCCAAAGTTGCTCTGGCTGAAGTTTTGGAACAGAAAGCTTTAGAGCTTGCTGCCGAAGCTAAGAAGTACGCAGAACATGCCGGCAGGAAAACCGTAACTGATAAAGACGTCCATTTAGCCAATAAATCCTAATTTAACCGAGGTGGTTTATTATGTATGAGAAAAAAATGGTTAGTGTGGGCAGTTTAAAGAAAGGTGATACGATTATAATTGATGAAGCGCCCTGTAAGGTCACAGATCTTGCTACCTCCCGTCCGGGAAAGCATGGGCACGCTAAAGTCAACTTAATGGCCGTGGGCATGTTAGACGGAAAGAAAAGAAATTTGGTCATGCCTGGCCATGATCGAGTGGAAGCACCAATAATAGAAAAAAAATCTGCTCAGGTCTTATCCATTGTCGGGGATAAAGCTAATGTTATGGACACCGAAAGTTATGAAACTTTCGAAATGGACATTCCTGAAGAATTAAAAGCTGAAGTGAAAGAAGGTACTGAAGTACTTTACTGGATCCTCATGGGTAATAAAGTAATAAAACAGGTGAAATAGAAATGACTAAATTCGAAGAGGCCCTGGCCAGAAAACAAAAGAACATTTTCGTCTGCCGCAGATGTAAGGCTAAAATTCGTGCACCTAGCCTAAAAGTAGCCCAGAAAAAGATTAGCTGCCGCAATTGCAGCTCCAAAACGCTTCGCCCGAAAAGGAAGAAGTAAACCAACCTAGAGGTTATAGATGTTTGAACTACTCTTAAATTATATTTTAAAATATAAAGTAATCATCATATTTTATATTTTAATTATACTTTTTCTAGTTTGGAAAAGAAAAAAATTAGATTTTCAGGCTAAAATTATTATTCTTTACCGTACTAAGTTCGGCTTAAAGTTCATCCAGAAATGCGTGAATAAATTCCGGGAAGAGATCATTCTACTAGGATACATTGGAGTGGGTGCAGGTTATATTGGCTTAATCTTCATTTCTTATCTGCTCATCAAAAATCTTTACGATTTAATGGTTTCTCCTGTGGCAGTTTCCGGAGTCTCTTTAGTTCTGCCCGGAATAAACGTTCCCGGATTGGGAGTGCTCCCTTTCTGGTATTGGATTATCGCTATTTTCGTTATCGCTATCATCCATGAATTCTCTCACGGGATTGTATCCAAAGCACACCAGGTGGAAGTTGAGAATACCGGGTTTGTTTTTTTAGGCCCGATCATCGGAGCTTTCGTCGAGCCTAATGAAAAGAAGCTAAGAAAACAGAAAGATATCGTCCAATACTCAATTTTAGCTGCAGGAAGTTTTTCTAATATTCTTCTAGGGATATTAATATTGCTCTTCTTACCTTATGTCGCTAATCCTCTGGCTTTAGCCCCTTACGAAAACCAGATCTCTGAGCCGGTTGGATTTTCTTTCACTTTAATTGATCAAACCCTTCCCGCAGCCCAGGCTGGACTGAAAGATGGAATGATCGTCAACAAATTTAATGGCCAAACCATCAATTCTTTTAATGATTTCACTTATAAGATGCTCCAGACCTCTCCGGGAGAAAAACTGCTTATTGGCACAGATCAAGGAGAATTTAAATTAACTGCTGGAGAATATCCTGGAGAAGAACTCAATCATGGCTATGTTGGAATTCAGGGAATGAAAGACGAACGTAGACTAAAAGTTGGGTTTGAGTTTTGGGGAAAAGTATATTATTGGTTTAAAGGCTTTTTCAAATGGCTTTTCTTTTTAAGTCTGGGAATAGGAATGTTTAATTTATTGCCTTTACCTTTAGTTGATGGGGGAAGAATGACTCAAGTTTATCTACATAAACGCCATGGTCCAGCTAAAGGAGAAAATTGGTACAGGAGAATCAGCGTCTTTTTCTTTTTAGTTCTAATTTTAAACCTGATCTATCCGGTATTGAAAGGATGGTTAGGAGTTTAAGCTGATTAAACCGCTACTAAATTTTTTCTCTTTTTCTGCAAGTAATAATGCCAAAAGATAAGAATATAAGTAATAGTGGTAATAATCGCAATAATATATTTGATGATCAGAGGAAGTTGATAAATCAAGATAGCATAAATTAAGGCAATAATATTAGCGATTAAAAAAATTACAAATAAAAGCAGACTAACCCCGCTGGTATCTTTCGATTTAACCGTCTTGATTATCTGCGGAATAACCATAATAGAAAATAAGAAAGTTGCAATCCAACCCAGAATTTGTGCAAGCTCCATTGTATTCCTATGAGTTTAATTAAGCACTATTTTTCTTCCAATTCAGAAGACCAGCCAAAGTATACCTCTTCTCTAAGAACAAAGTTTTAGCTGGAAGATTTAATTTCCATTTTTCTACTATATAATCCAAAACCGTATTAAACATGATATAAGAGCCAGCAATACCTAATCCGAACAAGATCCGTTCATAAGCTACTACCGGAATTAAAGCTACCCATTGGCCTGCAGTCATGGGCACAGTATAAATCCAGATCGCCCCACCAACCGCATGAGCAGTAAAAGTAGCTCCAAAACTTCTCAGTAATAGTTTGCCGGGAATTTTTTCAGGAATTAATACTGCTAAAACCGGAATCAACCAATATAAAGAGAAGAACCAAACTTGTCTGCCGATTGGATGAGCTATAAACATAATCATACAAATTATAGGAACAATCACACCCACATACTTTTTTTTGCTGCCGAAATACCAAACTGCCAGTAACATGGGCAGGAATCTTAAAACGCTAATCAAACTCCATTCTTTCCCTGCGACCATAAAATCTGTAATCTGGGCAAAAGCTACTGAGATCATTCCAAATATAGGGCCTAGGAAAGCTCCTGCAGTCGGCCCAAAGAATTGGTATAAAGTAAAAAATTGATTTTCCGTTCCTACTAAGGAAGAAAAGTTTATTCTATTAGCAATAAAGACTAAAATAAAGAATAGCGCTAAGAAAATTATCCGCTTAGGAGTAAACCAATTTTTCCAATCAATTTTCATCAATTTGATTACGAAAGAGAATTCATTTATATAAATTGCGAATCTTGGATTTATATCTCAACACATCTCCAGCTAAATACAACGACCCTGCAATTAAGACTAAATCCTCTTTCTCCGCTAATTTCAAAGCTTCCTGAACCGCTTCCCAGCTATTCTTAATGATTTTGATTGGAATACTTTTTATCGTATATTTAGCTACTTCTTCAGCCAGAATATCTGCCGGAGTAGGTTTAAAATTTCCTTCTGTAACTATCACTTGTTCCGCCAGAGGTACAATCAGAGGCAGCATCTCCTCCCGCTTCTTATCTTTAGCTATCCCCAGCACCAAAATTATCTTTTTAGGATTATCTTTATTAAATATATTTTTATCTAAAAAACTTTTTAAAGTATTAAATCCTTGCGGATTATGCGATCCATCTACAATCACTAAAGGATCTTTTCTGATTATTTCCAGCCTTCCCGGCCAGACTGCTTTTTTTAATCCCGTTTTGATTTTATCCAACGAAATACCTAATTGATGCGCAGTCAAGACCGCTAAACTAGCATTTCTAAGTTGATATTCTCCTAATAATTTAATTTTAAAAGTATTATTAATGATCCCGCTCATCCGAAAAGTTTGGCCCTTTAGGTCAGATTTAATCTTTTCTGCTTTAAGAACCTCATCTAAAACCAACAGAATAATTTTTCTTTCTTGACAGATTTCTTTAAACAAAGCAATTATTTTAGGATCGGTTTCCGCAGTAATTACCGGCCTACTTTCTTTAATGATTCCTGCTTTTTCCTTAGCAATTAATTCTTTAGTCTCTCCTAAATTTCCGGTATGGTCTAAATCTATACTAGTAATAATACTGATTTCCGGAAGAAGCACATTAGTAGCATCTAATCTTCCCCCCATCCCCACTTCTATAACGGCATAATCTACTTTTTCATGGGCAAAATAAAGAAAAGCCAGAGCAGTAGTAAACTCAAAGAAAGTAGTAGAGATTTGATTGCTCTCCACTTTTTCTTTAATTACTGCGGTTAATTCCGCCAGTTTTTTGTTAGAAATATTCGTTCCATTAATCTTTATCCGTTCATTAAACCGGACTAGATGCGGACTGGTGTTTAACCCAACTTTAAATCCTGCCTGCTCTAAAATGCTAGCCAGAAAAGCACAGGTGCTTCCCTTACCATTAGTTCCGGTTACATGCACAGACTTAAACTTATCTTGGGGATGATCCAGAGCTTTAATCAGCTTCTCCATCTCTTCTAATCTTAACTTTACTCCCCACTGGTTCAACCCATACAAATAATTAAGTATTTTCTGCATTCGGCACATCCCAAGAGCATAACTTTTTTAAAGATTGTGCATCTCTTATTTAAGGGGGGTGATCATCTTGCGAGAAGCAGAAAATCTAATAAAAACTAATACTTTTGGCCCAACTTTAGAGCAGAGAGAATTTACTCTAGATGAACAGATCGTTTTAAAACATTTTTTTACTAATTTAGATAAAAATATCTATGCTGCCACAGATGCTTTACCTAATTCTCTTTGGGCTTTATTGGAAGGCGGATACAGCCGAAGCCAGCTTTCCATGCGCCTACGTTTTTTAGAAATTTTTACTGAGATGGAAGAAGAATTTAAGCAAAAAAAATTACCTAAAGAAGATTTAGTTACCCTCAAAGAGATGGCTCAGCAAATAAAAAGCGGAGCTGGTTTAAACCTTACTTTTTTCTTAAGTAAAGCTGAACAGTTTATGCGCAAATGGGCAGTACAATACGGCCATGATTCTTTGAAAGATTCCGATATCGTCAGATTTGCCATAGAAAACATTACTCAAACGGCAGTAAATCCTATTGAAGAAGCTCGTCTGGGCGCTTACCAAGAAAAATCTACCCGCTATGTAGAATTTTCTCGAAATTCGTTGATTGTTCCCACCGATTTAGAAGAATTCTCTGCTGAAATCAGGGAGTGGAACAATTTATTGATGACTAATTATGAACAGGCAAAAGAGATAGTTAGCGCTTTTATTAAAAAAAGATTAAACCGCAACGAATTCAAGACTGAAGCTGCTTTCGAGAGAACTATCAACGCTAAAACTTTTGACCTTATCCGTTATTTTCTTCCTGCCACCATGCTCACTTCCCTAGGAGTAGTCTGGCCCACCCGAGAAGCAGAAAGACAGATCTCTTTTTTGCTCAGCGATGAACGAGAAGAAATCCGAGCTATCGGGAAAGCTTTAATGGAAGAGGGCAAAAAAGTATCTCCTGGACTATTAAGCCATGTAGCGGTTAACGAATACCAAATTAAAAGAAAAGCTGCCCTTATAGAAGTGAGTAAGAACTTAATCCTGCCCCTTCCAACCGCCAATGCCGGAAGAGATCCGGAGGCAGTAAAATTAATTGATCTGACTCCAGAAATGGAAGAGCGAATCGCTGCCACCATTTTATTCGAAAACATTCCTGGCGGAAACAGTTTTATTGATTTCTTAAATCTTTGTAGAAAAAATCTAGATTTAGTCAAAGAAATCTTTGAAAACTTTTTAGCCAGTAGGGGAAAATTTGATCCTTTCCCCAACTGCACTGAAACCGGAACTCTTACCTTTGAACTTACTTTAGATTATGGTGCCTATCGTGACCTTAAACGCCATCGCCGGAATTTATTTTTAAGAGCACCGATAACTGCGGAGATAGGATTCGAATATCCTCAATTTGTTGAAAATGAACCTGAACTAGCTGAAATCAAACAGAAGATGCAACATTGTGCAGAAAAAACCACCATCTTGCATCGTCAGATTAAAAAAAAGTCTCCCCGATTAGCAGAATATATAATTATGTTTGCACATAAACAAAAGATTTTATGGCAGATGGACCCTCGGCAATTTGTTTATGTTATCGAATTAAGAACCACCCCTGCCGGCCATCATTCTTACCGAACCATCTGTCAGCAGATGTTCAGATTGATTGAACCATATCTGCCTTTGCTCAGCCCATATATTCAGGTAGATTTAAGTTCTGGTGAAGAAGGCAGAAAAAGTCAGGAAGAAAAAACAGTAGAGAAACTGCAAGCTTTAGGTGCAGATGCAAAGAAATTAGTTTAATCAAAAACTTTTCCCAAAATTACAAAAACAACAAAATGATCAATCTTATCGCTGCCATCGCCAAAAATGGAGTTATCGGAAATAACCGCAAAATGCCCTGGAATATTCCCGAAGAGTTTAACTTATTTCAAGAAATTACTAAAGATGCAGTCATTATCATGGGCAGAAAGACTTATGCTACGATTGGCAGAGGCATGCTCAATCGAAAAAATATCGTTCTAAGCAAAACAAAAACTGCTTTGCCCGGAGTGGAAGTCTGCACCACCATTGCCGAAAGCATTGCCAAAGCTGAATCTTATGGCCAAAACATTTTTGTCATCGGAGGCTCAGAAATTTATCAACAGTTCTTTCCTTTTGCAGATAAAATGTATCTCTCTCACCTAAAAAAAGAGTATGCTGGTGACACTTATTTCCCTAAATTTAATAAAGAGCAATGGAAGATTGAGAGTAAAAAAGATTATTTAGAG
>Ga0209514_10004833_pt1 | contig 17815 bp, 18 predicted proteins | sample Subgrocontami58m_FD_187452 | JGI IMG/M metagenome (GOLD analysis project Ga0209514, IMG submission 187452) | Subsurface groundwater microbial communities from S. Glens Falls, New York, USA - GMW37 contaminated, 5.8 m (SPAdes) (version 3) | ecosystem: Environmental > Aquatic > Deep subsurface >...
TAGCATGTACAAATCTCTCGTAACCATCAGTGAAGCCCAGGGACGCAGGCCAGGCCCAAATCCCCTGCCCCCCCCCATTTTGCACCAGAAACTAGCTTAGCTCACCTCCCTTCTGCTACGGCGCAACCCCGGCCAACAGGGCAATCACAAAGCTCCCAGACGCACAGAGGGCCAGGCCGGACATCTTCAGTGACGCCGGCGCGCCTGAGGGCCGGACCGATTTTGGCCTGGACTAGCTGGGGAATGATTGGCCCTCGGCCTGTTCAGCGGCCGGGAACGAGACGTGCAACTGGGCAATTAGCCACTCTCCAGCCCGCTTTTCCAAGACCATGGTACATCGCGCCGGGAGAGTCATGTCTTGCCCGCCGCCCTTCACGCCAAAGGTCATGTCCGCCGCCGCCCACGCTACCGGGCCCGCCGCCGAGATAGAAGTCCATTCGTAAGCGAAGGCAGCCGCCTCGGTCTGGGACCAATCGCGTTCTGCCTGAGCTTTAAACTCGGAGCGCCCCAAACGCTTTTCGTCGGCTCCCGTACCATAGAAGGTTACGTCCGGGTCCGGGGCAAGCAGGGCCAGCAGTTTATCCATGTCTCGCCTGGCATAGGCATCAGCAAACCTGTCCATCACCGCCCTGACAGCAGCCTGTGTCTCACTATCCGCCTTCATCTCATATCCTCCACCCTGGTATGCTGTTTCATTGCATTATATTATACGCTTTCTCGCAATTGATCAGCTATCGCGTGCTGGAGAGGATGCACGAGGTCGAAACCTCGGATTTGAGCGTTATCCCGTTATAGAATGCTCAGAGTCGACGGCTCAAGTGTTTCCATACGTTAAACTCAACCTGCGGGCAGGTTATGTCAAGCACCCAATATTATGCCAGCGACGCCGGCTCCGGCACCCCCGGGCGCTCGACGCCGCGCTGGCGCCGGACTCCAAGCATGACGGCCCAACCCAACAAGACCAGAACGTTCACCGCTGAGTTGGCCAGCTGGAGCGGCTGCCAGTAGGGCTGAGCAGAGGCCTTCCAGAGGACCGAAGCCAGGGGCGGGTCGTGAAGGGCCAGGTTCGCCAGGAATGTAACCGAGAGTACCCCGAATATCCACCTCAGCCTGGCATCCCCGGCCATCGCCACCGCCAGAAGCGGCAGGACCATGAACATATGGTTCTCGTGAACCCGTGTGGGAAGCATGAAGAAGCTGAAACCGAGGAACGCCGCGATCCCCAGGAACGCCGTCTGGTCCGCACGGCCCCTCAGCCTCCAGAACGCGTAACAGTAGAATACCCCCAAAAGCATAAGACTGAGGGCCCGTTGGGACACCAGCCAGACTCTCCCGTCATCCGGGACAAGGACAGGGTCCGAATTGTAGAGCCACCAGATATTATGGGCGTTGGCGGACAGCACGGGCATAGCTTCATAGATCGCCTGCGGCAGCGTCATAAGGTCGGCAAGGGTCCCGTGGCGCACGTAGGGAGAGACCATCACCAGGGCAACCAGTACCGCGGCGCCGGCGCCACCCGCCAGCCCCTTCAGCCCGGAGCGCCAGAGTGTCAGGATGCCCGCCAGAGGCAGGAACACCCAGACCTGAGGCTTAACGAAGGCTGCGGCAGCCAGGCTCGCCCACCCAAGCGCCGGCTTACGGTCTGTGAGTAGCAACACCGATATGAGCAGGAAGAAGGAATGAATCGGATCAGGCTCTCCCCAGTAACTCACGTCAAAGATGATGGCCGGGTTGAAGGCATACGCCAGAGTACAGAGCACGGCAGCCCTCTGACCGTTGCGTTTTCTGACCCAGACATAGATGGCCACCCAGATCAGGACGTCGAAGAAAATGCCCAACCCCTTTATCATGAACCCCAGCTGCGGGCTGTCCATTGCAAATGAGGACGAGAACAGCCATTGATAGAGATGGCCTACTACATCGAGGAAGCCCAGCATCAGCGGCGGATAAATCGCGTAGGTCTGAGGATACGTCCCGGAATAGGCCTGCGACAGCCCATCCTGGGTCACCAGCCTGGTCCACCACTTGAAATGGGTTGTGTCGTCCTCATATCCGGGCAGGACAGCCGCTACGTAGATGCGAATAGCCAGTGCAGCCAAGAACAAGACCATAACGATTGCAAACAGAATCGTAGGTCTGCGATCGGCCCAGCGAGTTAGACGACCCATATTCTCAGTCCTTCCGCACTACAACCACGTTGTGAGCGGCCCACCTTCTCACCAGAGGCACGCGCTCCAGGGCGCCTTCTAGCCGTCGCAATAATGGCAGTAGGACAGCCGGTGCGAAATCCGGTATGAATCCCATCTTGAAGGCCTCGATGGACTTAGCCCCGGCTTCGCGCAGGCCGGAATATATTTCCGCGAGAGGAATCAGCCTCTCCTCGCCGGAATCCTGGGGCACCCTCCTCATCAGCACCGGCCAGTAGGGATTGGCTGGATTATGGTCCCAAATGACCAGGACACCTCCCTGGCGGACCACCCGGTACATCTCGGACAGGGAGGCCCGGACTGCCTCAGGACGGGCAATGTGGTGCAGCATGGCAACGCAAACAACTCCCTGGAACGCTTGCGAACGGAACGGCAGGGCATGTGCCAGGGCGCCGGCCGGCATGGTAGAGGTCCTTGACCGGTAAACCCGCAACATCCCGAGCGAAGCGTCTGTACCCAGCACCTGGTAACCCTTCCCAATGAGCCTTTGAGCCAGCATCCCGGTGCCCCCGCCAACGTCCAGGACCGAGCCCATCTTCAGGCGCTGGCTCAACAACGCCATTCGCTTGTCCAGATAGTGTTCGGTAACATGGGCCGACAATGTGGTGTCATAGAGCTCCGCAATGGAATCGAAGGTGCCCTGTCCGGAGCCTGACCTTTCGGCAGCGGAGATCATCAGAGGAATGCCATCGACCAGCGGATATGTTTCCCGGCAGGCCTCGCAAAGCACCTCATCGTTCCGCCACGCCAGTGGGCCGCGGCAGGCGGGGCAGACCAGAAGCTCCCTGAGCTCTACGTTCGGTCTCCTTCACGCCTGTACGACGACGCGCCCCCGAACCGGTAACTCAGTACCAGTCCAATCATCTGCAACCCTATGGTTATGGCCTTGCTAAGGTCGCCGGTCACCGAAGACACGCCAACGCGCGGATAATAGTTAACTGGAATTTGCACCATCCTGAGCCGGTGGATAGCAGATAGTAGCATCATCTCCGGACCGGAGAAATTCCCACCGACCCGGAATTGTCCCTTGATTCTCTCCAGGGCCGGACGCTTGATCAGGCGCATAGTGCAGCCTACGTCCGTAAGGTTAGTAGTATTGAAGAGGACCTCTACCATCTTGGCTACCGCCCAGTTGCCCCACCTTAGAAAGGGCCCCATGTTGGCGCCCTCCCAGATGAAGTCCTTTGCTGTGCGGCTTCCAAAAACGACATCGAAGTCACTGCTATAAGCCAATAGCTTCATCACGTCCCGGCTCGCAAAGGTGCCGTCTGGCTCGGAGAGAACAATGTAGTCACCGGTTGCGACATCGAGTCCCTTCCGTACGGCGTACCCGTACCCCTGCATTTTCTCGAAGACCTCGATGGCAGCGGTCCGGGACACCTCCTCTGAGGTGCCTGGCGCCGCATTGTTATTGACAACTAAGACCTCATCGACCAGTCCAGTGCCGAAGAAGTCCTGGATGCAGTCGTAAATGGAATCCTTCTCGTTATAGGTTGGGAGGACCACCGAGACCTTGTTTCCCTGCCACACGGCTAGCTCCTAACCTGTACCGGGGACTGATACTGCTAGCATACACCGCCATAGTGCCAGATTATTGGTGGGGACCAAGCCCCATGATCGCAGAATAGTTACTCGCTCCGGTATTAGACTGTGTTTGTGTTAACTGCACGGGTGGATATACCAATATCATAGCGATTGCGCCTTGTCAACCTGGGACCAGCGGCCCGGGTGCCACCAAGAGCCGGGGTCTTGGCAGTGCACAACGCGACTATCCGAGCAGCTATCCGATGATCGATTCGTCGTATCGATCTGTTGGTAATCCCCAGCCAAGAATGCCAACAGGGGCGGGAAATCCCGCCCCTGCCTTGTTATCTTATGTAAGGTGTAGGACTAGCGCCTGAGGAGCCTGCGCAGGCCAAAACCGAGAACTGCCAGGAATGCACCGCCGCCCGCCAGCATGGGGGCAATAGGCTGGCCACCGGTCCTTGGCAGGGCGCCCGGTGTGGCGGTTGCCGTTGCAGTGGCCGCTGGCTTCGGAGCAGCCGTCGGGCTGGCCGCCGGCGCCGCAGTTGCCGCCGCTGTCGGACTGGCGGCAGGCTTGGCCGCTGCTGTCGGTGTGGCGGCAGGGGCCGCCGCTCCGGACTGAGTGAAGGCGCCTGCCGGATCAGATGTGTGAGTTGCGATAGCCGCAAACGCCGTGCCGCGGGCGGTAAGCGCTCCGCCACCCGCGGGATTCACGTGACACACCCCACAGGCCTGGCCCGTCTTAGAAGTGTAATCCGGTAGGGCCGATGTGGTGGTAGCTCCGAACAATCCCACCAGCATGATAACCACGCCGGCCATTGCCATAAGCGCAAGTACCCGCCTGGAATTAGCATTAGTCATATGTCAGTTCCTCCTTATTCCTTGAAATCTCCTGGCCGCTTGAAGCCTCGAACTATGCCGGGCTTTCTATTCTCACCCCCTTTCCCCTTAGCTGTTATGTAAAGGCGCGACCCTAAAGGCATGAATAGCGAGAATCGAAACAACCCGTGAGAGTATAGAAGCAGCCTTCCGCTCCTGTAAATGGCCCTTTCGATATGTATCTTGATATAGCTTGAATTCTTTGCGCCATCGCGAGCTATGGTAGGCAGCCTGGGGCTGAGGGAGAAATGGAATGACATCTTTGTCCGACGTGGCATTATGGCCGATTAGCTTTGATGTCATTGGAAGCTCATTATGCAGCCCCGGCTGCAGGATATCTGAAATGACATCTTACGACTGATATCATTGGAAGTAACGAAGCAATCCCCCCGCCCCGCCCCTCTGGATCCCAGCCTCCGCTGGGATGACAGACAAAGCTGCTTGGATCCCAGCGGAGGCTGGGATGACACACAAAGCTGCTTGGATCCCAGCGAGGGCAGGGATGACGGACAAAGATTTCTGGATGCCGGCCTTCGCTGGGATGACAGTTAGACTATGGCAATGAACAGTGGTCGTTTGTATGCAGTCAAGTCACAGGCATGTGCGATAGAGTGAGGAAGATGTACCTGTTGGGCTATTTACATTAAGCCAGAAATAGCTAATATAATTCATTCAACCATGTTCACCGGAAGCTGAAAACCGGGCAAACATTAGAGGCAGGGAGGCGAGGAGGCTATGGGAATCGGCAGAGAGATTTTGCCCACAATCGAGAGCATCAACTCTTACGAGGAGTACATCACTGGACTAATCTACTTCAGAAACGAGTTAGAGTCCTTGATCGATTCCTGGCCGAAGGCAAAGGATGGAAATCCTCTGCTTCTGTCCGCATGTCCTGAAGAACGGGCAAACCGCTTCCGGGCGAGACTGAGTGCGCTGATAACCGGCTATGAGTACACCATGCACCGGTACTCGCAGAGTGCGATCGATTGGATAGTAGAATTAGACACGGAGATGGAATCAAGGCCCGCCGGTCTTCCGACCTTACCCGGCGCCGATAGGTTGGAGCGAAAACTTCTCTCCGAGATAGAGCATCTCCTTACAGAATTGCTCAATCTCAAAGCGCAGGTCACTGAGTCCGGAAGATCGGAAAACGCCCCACCCCTCAATCGCATGCAATGGCTGGTCTCGTATCTGACAGATTGGAAATAGGCGCCAGATGGCCTGCCTGTGATTCTCTGACTGGCCGGCCCTACCGCTTCCTTGAATCCAGCGTAAGTATTTCTTCGCCGGACAACTCCTTGAAGCTGACAACGTAGAGCTTCATCTCGGGCGAGCTGCTCGTGACTATTTTGAACGGGGAGACCTGCCCGGGAGCGAGCGGATTGAGCAGGATGAAGTCCTCCCCCTTCTGTACGGGCTTATGGCTGACATTCTGCCATGACACGACGGCGATCACATTCTGAAGACTCTTCCCGCTGATGTTCTTGACCAATCCCTCGACCAGAACGAATCCGTACCCGCCAGTCATGCTGCTCGAAAGCAATTCCAGTTGATTGAGCGTGCCTCCGGACACGGCGCTTGCTGCCGGAGACGCGGTAGGACTGGGCGCCGGAGTTGCAGACGCAGCCGGCTTGGGGGGGAGAGTCGGCGTCGCCAGGTACCGGTCCTGAATCCAGCCGGTATTGCCGGCAGGGTCCTTCACGTTCCGCCAGGTCACGCCGTTGGTCTCCTGCGGAGGCCCAACCTCTACCATCTCGGTGCCATCTCGCCAGGCCCTGATCTTGTCGGCGTCGGCCCTGCTCCGTCGGATGTAGACCCCAAGGCCATCAGTATTGGCGATGGCAAACCGCGCCGGGGCAGGAGACGGTGATGGCTGGACGCTGGCGGCCATGGAAACAGGCGAGGGCGATGCGTCTTCCGGGGCTTTTGTCTGGGCTGGAAGCGCCTGAGCGGACTCAGGCTTATCGCCTGTCCAAACACTCATGCCTGGAACGGTGAGCGCCGTGCCGATACTGGCGGCCAGCACGACCCAGATGCTGACCCATTTGAATATCTCTTTCGTGCGACCCTCCTGAAGCTCCCGGACCATCTGGCCCGAATCGACCCTATCGCCTGACGCAAGGCTCTTGCGCCTCTATGAGGCCGCCACACCATCAGCGTACCGCCGATCGATTACTTTTACGGAAATCCCAGGTCATATACTCGTCACCTATCTTGCATAACGTTACACAAATGGTGCCGATTGTTAGCCTAATGACCACTAGCCGATGCGCAATGACATCACCCGTGCGGTCAGACAGCGGTCGTGTTAAAATGGCGTCGTCTCGTTGCCGGCCCAGGGTCGAGGTGGCCGGAGACAGCAAGAAGGACACGGGAGGGTAATTGGCAATGGCAGATAGCGGGCTGACGAAAAAGCTTCTCATCAAGCCAGGTCAGAGGATAGTGATTCTGAACGCACCGCCGGGCTACATGGACGAATTGGGCCTTCTGCCCGACGGCATCGAATTGGTCAGCAAGGCCGAAGGTTCACTTGATCTGGTCCATCTCTTCGTCAGCAATACCGACGAGCTGACAAGGCTCGCTCCGGAGGCTATTCAGGCGGTGAAGCGGGCTGGCGTCCTCTGGATCTCCTACCCGAAACAGTCCTCCAAAGTGAAGACCGACATTACTCGAGACCGGGGGTGGGAGCCGGTCAGGGAAGCCGGCTTCGAGCCGGTCTCCATGGTCTCTATCAACGACGTGTGGTCGGCACTGCGTTTTCGGCCATCGGAGCTGGTGAAGAGGTCCAGGGGCTAAGAGCTCAGGCTGAGAAGATACAGTGATGCACGAAGCTAAGGCTCCGCCAGGGATTGCTCGGGCCCAGGACAGGGTCTTCACGAGTCAGTTCGCCCTGCTGTGCATCACAAACTTCGTCCTGTTTATGACCGTATACTCGTTGCTCGTTACCCTGCCGGTCTACTCCGAGGCCCTTGGAGCGGCGGCAGGGCAGGCAGGATTTACCACGGCGGCAGTCACTCTAACCTCTTTTCTGGTCCTGCCCCACCTGGGACGCAGCGTGGAGCGCCTGGGGCGAACCCCACTGATGCACCTGGGACCGGCGCTGCTGCTGGTCGAAGCCATCGCCCTCCACTTCGTCACCTGGTTTCCTTTGCTGGTAGCCCTGGGGGTCCTCTGCGGAGCGGCCCTGGCAGCCTTCCAGACGGGGGCATCCACTCTGGTGGCGGACCTGGCTCCTCCGCATCGGCGCGGCCGGGCGCTGGGCATTTTCGGTACTTTTACGACCACTTCGGTTGCGCTGAGTCCGGCGATTGCCATATTAGTCAAGGACCTTTTTGGGTTCCTCGCGGTCTTTGTTATGACGGGAATACTGGCCAGTGCAGCGCTCGCCATGTCCTTCCTGGTCAAGGAGCCCTCGAGAAGACCGGACGTCGCCAGTCCAGCCAGGGGACCTCTGCTCAGCCCAAGGGCGCTCCTTCCCGGCCTGTGTATCTTTAGCATTACGCTGACTTACGGAGCCCTCCTCTCGTTCCTGCCAGGTCAGACCCCCAGGATGGGGCTCGAGAACGCCGGCCTCTTCTTCACGGTCTATGCCGTGTCTACCCTCCTGGTCCGCGCGGTAGCCGGGGGCATATCGGACCGGATAGGCCGGCTGCGGGTCATCATCCCAGCCCTCTTCGTTGTAGGCGGAGCGACGATGTTAGTGGGGCAGAGTACCAGTGCATTAATGGTGTTGATTGCCGCCGCTATCTGGGGCTTTGGCTATGGATCAGCCCATCCAACTATCATGGCCCTCGCCGTCGACAGAGCCGGCATGGAGCAGAGAGGACCGGCAGTTGCGACTTTCAACGCCGGCTACAATCTTGGTGTGGCGGTAGGGTCTATGGGTTTGGGCTTCCTCATGGAAGCGACCTCGTTCCCCATAATGACGGCCTTCGCCGGAGCGGCCCCGTTGGTTGCACTAACCGTCCTGTACCTGAAACGCGAGCCTGCTGCTGTCCCGGCAAGCCTCCCCCGGAGCCAGGCCGGGTAGCTACAGGCCGCCGGTCAGGTAAATGGCGGTTAGCCCAACGTGGCTCCCTAACCTTTGACACTGGAATCCAGACGGTCACCCTGAAGTTATGCTGTGGTTGCAAAGGGCGACGCGGTAGCTTATTCTTACCTGGGTGGACTCAAGAGGTTAAGTGAGCGCAGGTCTGGCGGAGTCCCTACCGATCGGAGTACTCCGCTAGACACCCGCCTGAACTATACGAGGGGTAAATATCGTGATCGTCGAGATGAGGAGAGGGGCCGAGCAGGCCGAGATAGACCAGGTCGTAGCTACGGCCCGTGAAATGGGCTTCGATGTACAGTTGAACGTTGGCACCGAGAAGACGGTAGTTGCCATACTCGGCTCAGACACCGGACGCGCTCCCACTGACACCTTCGCCCTGCTGCCGGGCGTACAGTCGGTACAGCGGATCATGAAGCCCTACAAACTGGCATCCCGAGAGTTCAGGCCTAAGAACACTATCGCGAAGATCGCCGGCATCGACATAGGCGGGTCGCAGGTTGTCGTGATGGCCGGGCCCTGTGCCGTGGAGAGCGAGGAACAGGTTTTCCAGACAGCCGAAGCCGTGAAGAAGGCCGGCGCCAGGATCCTCAGGGGCGGGGCCTTCAAGCCACGCACCTCTCCATTCGCCTTCCAGGGGCTCCAGGAAGAGGGGCTCAAGATACTTTCCCGGGTCAGCAACGCCCTGGACATGCCGGTGATCACCGAGGTCATGGACACCCATGAGGTAGAGCTGGTGGCACGTCATGCCCAGATACTTCAGGTCGGCGCCCGCAACATGCAGAACTACTCACTTCTGAGAGAAGTCGGCAAGACCGGACGGCCGGTAGTGCTGAAGCGGGGCTTCTCATGCACCATTAACGAATGGCTGACCGCCGCGGATTACGTCCTGGCGGAAGGAAACGAGAATGTCATCCTCTGCGAGCGGGGGATTCGCACTTTTGAGGACAGCACCCGCTTCTCACTGGATATCTCTTCTCTCCCCGTGGTCCACAAATTCAGCCACCTTCCGATTATCGTTGATCCCAGCCACCCTGCCGGGCACTTTGAGTACGTTCCAGCGTTGGCCAAAGCCGGGCTGGCGGCCGGCGCCGACGGGTTGCTGGTGGAGGTCCACCCAAACCCCGCTCACGCGCTGGTGGACGGCCTCCAGTCCTTGACCTTCGAGAACTTCAACAAGCTCATGGCTGAGTTGGCGCCCCTGGCCCAGGCGATGGGAAGATACCTGTAGACTGAGGTTCACGCCCTCTGACGTTATGTCCAGCGGGCGGCCCTTCCAGGTCTGGCAACAACCAGTCCGACAGACCATCAGCTAACCCCCAAACAGCCTGCCCGTCGACCGGCCCAAGTCTTCGTACCGGCGCGTCCGCCAGAGCATGGCGGGCCCGGCAGCCGTCACCACCCAGGTGAAGGCGTGGAAGAGCCCATCCCCAGACCGATTTGCAATACCCCGAGGCCCTGCCTTTCGTCTTGGAGATACTGTCATCCATTACGTGTCAGAGCTACGAAAACATAACAAAAAGAATATGGATGATTCATGGTTGGCATGCTAGACTCGAATTAATGGCTGTAAGCTGTCTAATGTGCGGGTAGCTCTTGCCCGAAGAAGATGACAAAAAGGGGGAAGCCACTTGACGCCCCAGGTTCTTGGCCTCAATGAATGGACCGGCCTGACATCGCTCCTGGTCACTCTGTGGCTGTTCGCTTTCCTGACCATCACGTTTGCCATTAATATGCTCATAGGCCATGCGCTGATACCGTCTCTAGCATTTACTCGTCAGCTTCCCTTTGTTGTCAGATTACTGCGCCCGATCTTTTATGTGGTAGCTGCCATTGCCCTGGCAGCCGACATCCTGGTGGTCCTCCAGCTGGGTAACCAGCTTGGCATACTACAGATCATCTATCCGAGACTCCTAATATGATGGCGGGCGTCGGTCAACGCTGCACAAGGTTGCAATGCCAAAATTGCCGCTGATAGTCCTGGCGGCGGTGGTGATAGTGGTGGCGGTGCTGGTAGTATTGGGCCTCTCCGCGGCCGGGTCTCACTTGTCGGGGGCGCCAGAGCAACCGGTAGCCTTTTCGCATTCTTTCCACGTTTCGGATCTCGGGGTTGATTGCAAGTTCTGTCACCGGAGCGCGACCACGACTGTCGAAGCAGGTCTTCCACCGGTCGAGCTCTGCATGTTCTGCCATACCGTAGTCGGCGCCGGCAACGCTGAGATCGAGAAGGTGCGGACCGCCTTTGCCAACCAGAGGCCTATCGACTGGAAGCGGGTCTACCGCGTCCCGGATATTGTGAGGTTCACTCATGAGCCGCACTTGAGGGCAGGCGTTGATTGCTCAAACTGTCACGGCGACGTGGCCAAGATGACACTGGCACGCCCTGCCGGGGCCCTGGGCATGGCTCAGTGTGTCGGATGCCACCGCCAGCGGGGAGCGCCGACCGACTGCTCGTACTGCCACTATTGAGATGTGTGAATGGGCATAACCAGACGTAAGTTCTTGCAGGTTACGGGAGCCGCAGCAGGAGCCGTTGCCTTCGCCGGCTGCTCACCCCGGACAGGCGAGCTTCTCGTACAGAGCGCCTTCCGGGTGCCGGAGGACCTGGTCACCGGCATAGATAATTGGTACGCCACGATCTGCCGCATGTGCTCGGGTGGCTGTGGCATCATCGTGCGGGTTATGGAAGGCCGGGCGAAGAAGATCGAAGGCAACCCCGACTATCCGGTTAACCGTGGCAAGCTCTGCGCCCGCGGCCAGGCCGGAACGCAGCTACTCTACCATCCCGACCGCATCCAGGGACCGCTGGTACGGAGAGGGGATAGAGGAAGTGGCCAGTTCCAATCAATCGCCTGGGATGACGCCATGAACGAGTTGACGGGTAAGCTAAACGAGTTGCGCACGGGCCAGGCGCCTGGTGAGGTCCTGCTGATTACGCCGCCAACCAGGGGTCACCTGGGGATGGTGCTCCAGCGGCTCACCCAGACCCCAGGCGGAAGCTTCCAGGTTGCCAGTTTCGAGCCTATGGGAAAGATCATGGCTGGACAGGGGACTGCTCAGGCTCTTGGCATCGGTACGAGCCCGTCCGCGGCCCCCCTGTTCGACGTCGCCAACGCCCGGTTCATCCTCTCCTTCGGTGCAGACTTCCTGGATAGCGGCCCTTCGCCGGTCCAGTACAGCGTTGCCTACGGGCAGTTCAGAGGACGCCAGCAAGGGCGGGGCGTCCTCGTCCAGATAGAACCCCGCATTACGTCGACCGGCGCCAGCGCCGACCAGTGGATACCCATCAAGCCCGGCACGGAGGGCGTACTGGCACTCGGCATTGCACAGGTGATCGTCTCTGAAGGGCTGGCGACTCAGGGGGCTGGACAATCCGGCCCCTTGGCCTCGGGCACCCTGCCGCTCCAGAGCTATAGCCCGCAGACGGTCTCAGATGCCACGGGTGTACCCCAGGACAAGATCGTGAGCCTGGCCCGGCGCTTTGCCAGCCAGGGGCCCAGCATAGCTATCGCAGGAGGCCCGGCCGTCGCTCAATCCAACGGACCGTTCAATCTCAACGCCATACTCGCCCTCAACCAACTGGCCGGCAATCTGGGACAGGCCGGCGGGGTGCTTCCAAACCCGCCCTCGCCGCTGCCGGAAGTCCCGGTAGCGAGCACCGGCTGGCCCGGCTCATGGTGGCAGGGTCTGGTTGAAGCCATCAATTCCGGCCAACCCTGGCCCCCGGATGCCACGACACCATCGGTTTCACCGCCCAAGATCATCATAGTACGCGGAGCAAACCCGGTTCATGGCCTGCCATCTGCCTTTGGATTCAGGGACGCTCTGGGCAATGTCCCTTACCTGGTCAGCTTCTCCAGCTTCATGGACGAGACGGCAGCGATGGCCGATATCATTCTGCCTGAGCATACTTATCTGGAAGACTGGGGCAGCGATGTCCCGGAGCCGGGACCCGGATTCCAGGTCGTAGGATTTCAGCAGCCGGTTGTGAACCCGATCTATGACACCCGCAGCTTCGGCGATACTCTCCTGTCTATCTCGAGTCGGCTCGGGGCGAACGGTGGCCTCCCGTGGAAGACCTTTAAGGAGGTCCTGCAAGAGGGCGCCCGCGAGCTGATGAACGGCCGAGGAGGATCCATCCAGGCAGCCGGAACGGATGAATACTGGATACGCTTACTACAGCGCGGAGGCTGGTGGGACGAGAATACGAAGGGCACCCTACCGACTACCGCGCAGGGTGCCAGCATACTGCCCACTGAAGCCGGCTTCTCAGGCTCCGAGCAGGACTACCCCTTTATCCTCCTGCCGTTCCCATCCAACGGCATTGGGACGGGAAGCGGCGCTAATCTGCCGTGGCTCCAGGCCACCCCGGACCCTATCACCACCGCGGTCTGGGTGACCTGGGTGGAGATCAATCTGGGAAGAGGCCGGGAGATGGGGCTGGAAGAGGGCGATATCGTCAGAGTCGAATCCCCCCAGGGAAGCCTGGAAGCGCCCGTCTACCTGCACCCCGGAATACGTCCGGACGTCGTGGCCATCCCGATGGGCCAGGGCCACACGGCCTATGGGCGGTGGGCCAAGGACCGGGGAGCCAACGTGCTCGACCTGCTAAGCCCCATGATTCAACAGCCCGATGGCGGACTGGCCTGGGCTGCTACCAGGGTAAAGATAACCAGGACCGGGAAAACCGGCCGTGTCTCCAAGGCAGAGGGCCGGTTCTTCGCCGCTCAGCCTCCGGACGTTGAGATCGTTGGGGTTGTCCGTCAATGAGGAGATGCTAGATGGCGCGATCGCGACACCGTTGGGGGATGATTGTGGATATCGACCGCTGCACCGGGTGCCAGGCGTGCGTGGTGGCTTGCTGGGCTGAAAACAACGTAGCTCTCAACACCCATGACATTGTCGACGAGTTCCGTGGCTACTATTGGATACGCATCGAGCGCTACTGGGAGGGTGATTACCCTGACTTGAAGGTCCGGTACCTGCCTGTACTTTGCCAGCATTGTGGCAACGCTCCGTGCGAGCCGGTCTGCCCGGTATACGCCACACATCGTACCGAAGACGGCTTAAACGCGCAGGTGTACAACCGGTGCGTGGGTACACGGTATTGCGCCAATAACTGCCCCTGGAATGTGCGCTTCTTCAACTTCTGGGAGCGCTTTCCACTCCCGGAGCCGGACAGCCCTCAGGCCAGGGGCAAGGGTATGAACAACTACTTGAACCCGGATGTGACAGTAAGAAGCAAAGGCCTCATGGAAAAGTGCACCTTCTGCGTGCAGCGTATTCGGCGCACGGAAAGGCAGGCCTCTCGTGAGGGCCGGGGTTTACGGGACGGGGAGATACAGCCGGCCTGCGCTCAGACCTGCCCCACGGGTGTGCTTACTTTTGGCGATCTAGCCGATCCGAACAGCCGCGTGTCACAGCTCGCCAAGGACCCCAGGCACTACTACCTGCTGGGACACCTGGGCACGGACGTGTCAGTGATATACCTCAAGAGGATCGATGTCGATGTATGAGCCGGGCAAGGAGACAGAGGAGTTCTGGGACGCACCTCCTGAGATCGTAACCCGCGATCTTCTCTCCCGCCATGAGCGGATTGGGGGTGGCTACTGGCTGGCTGTGGCGGTTACAGCCATCCTCTTCATTATCGGCATCATCGGACTCTACATCCGTCTGCTGGGAGGGTTCCAGGACCGGGCAGCGTGGGGTTACTATGCCGCTACGTTCATGTTCCTATTTACCACTGTACAGGCCGCCCCGATGGTGACTATCGGGCTGCTCTTCACCAAGGCCCACCTGCGACGTCCTGTCTCCAGGCCCTCCGGTCTCTTCGCTGCCACCGGGCCGCTGGTCTTTTTGCTCTTTATCCCGCTTCTCTCGCTGATACCACCTCTCCAGGGACGCAATAACCTCTGGAATGGGCTAGACATAGGTGGAGCACCGTACACTTGGGACACCCTCTCGCTAGGCTTCTGGGTCCTTTGCGGCCTGACCTTCTTCTGGTTGGTCGCCCGTCCGGACCTGGTTACAGTCCGGCAACTGGGACGCCGGGGTTGGAGGGCCAGCCTCGCCGGTTTTCTGGCCGGCAATTGGAGAGGTACTCACGGGCAGTGGAAGCTGCTGAGTAAGGGGATGGTACTCCTGGGAGGGCTTTACTTTGTATCCCTGATAATGACGAACACCCTGTTGAGCATCGATCTGGGCATGAGCATGGTCCCGGGCTGGCGAAGCGCCATCCTGGCCCCATACCACATCCTCACCTCGCTGGAAGGAGCTGTGGCCGCGACGATCGTCGCCATGGGCATCTTGCGCTGGGCCGGCTACCGGCGTTACCTTCTATTCGACCAGTTCTGGGCGCTGGGCAAGATAATGTTTGCACTGGCGCTGCTGGGAATCTACTTTACGTTCGCCGATCTTGTTACCCTCTGGTATGGCCGGCAGCCCCATGAGCAAATCATTCTCCAGTTGACTATGTTTGGCCCACCCTTACCCGTGTTCATAGCAGGCTTCTTCCTCTCTTTCTTCGGGCCACTGCTGACCATGATGTGGAACCGGGTTCGGCAGAGCATACTCGGTCCCACCCTGGTAGCCATGGGCGTACTGGTCGGGCTCTTCCTGGACCGGATACGGCTCTATGTGTCCGCCTTCAACGCTGCCCAGGTCAGCATGGAGCCAATTCATGAGGTGCCACCATTTCGTCCGCCGGATGGAGCCGACCTCATGATCATGATCGGGTTTCCCGCAGGGGCTATCCTGCTATACTTGCTGGTCTCCAAGCTGGTACCGGTAATGTCCACCTGGCAGATCAAAGAGCTGCTGATGCTGAGGGCTACTCGCCGCTACCATCAGGCAACGGTGACCACGATGGCGAAACCGGAATGAGGCTGTAGGTTATGCAAGAGCGAAGAGTGCTAACCGATCCGCAGATCAACAATGATCTCCTGCGCCCTGTAGAGCATACCTCTATGGCTTTCTGGATCATCATTGCTATCCTGAGCATCGTGCTGCTCGGAGCACTGGCCGTGCTGGGTCTTATCTTCTACTGGGGCCTCGGTTTTCTGGGCATCAACCGCCCGGTCATGTGGGCGGTCTTCATCACCAACTTCGTCTTCTGGGTCGGAATCAGCCACGCCGGGGTTATGATCTCGTCCATCCTCAGGCTCACCCACGCCGAGTGGCGGCGCCCCATCACCCGGGCCGCGGAGGTGCTAACCATCTTCTCCCTGATTACCGCCGCCATCTTCCCGGTCATCCACTCCGGGAGGCCCTGGCGGACAATATACTGGACACTGCCCTATGACTTCACACGAGGAATCTGGCCCAACGTTCGCTCCCCGTTGATCTGGGACCCCTCCGCCATCTTCACCTACCTGACGGGGGCTCTCCTCTTCATCTACACGGTGATGATCCCTGACCTAGCTGTGCTGAGGGACCGCGCCACCGGCGTCCGTCGACGCATTTACGGCATACTATCCCTGGGCTGGCAAGGGACAGCGCGGCAGTGGCGGTTCCAGGGCCTTGCCGGGATCCTTATCTCCGCCATTATCCTGCCGGTCTTCGTGTCCGTCCATAGCATCGTCTCCTGGGACTTTGCCATGGCGTTGGTTCCGTCCTGGCATTCGAATATCTTCGCCCCCTACTTCGTCATCGGGGCCATTCATTCCGGCGTGTCTGCGGTTACGACTCTCATGATCATCCTGCGCCGGTTCTTCCACCTGGAGAATTACATCACTCCGGACCACTTCGACGCACTCGGACGCCTGCTGATACCTATCGGTCTTGGTTGGTTTTACTTCTTCTTCATGGACTTCGCCATCGGCCTGTACCCTCAGGAGACCGTTGATGTCGCTCCAAATATCCTACGTATGTTCACTCCTCCGTATAACGTCCTGTTCATTATTTTCTTGATTACGGCCTTCTTTATCCCCGTCCCCGCATGGTTCTTCCGGCGGGTCCGCCGGAGTGCGGCGCTCATGCTGGTTACCACCTTGCTGGTGAATGTTGGGATGTGGCTGGAGCGATTCCTGATTATCGCTCCCGGACTTCAACAGAAGCAGCCCCTCGTTTATACATGGGGCGGTTACACCGTGAGCGTTGCTGAGCTAATTATCACTGCATCCTCATTCGCCCTTGTCGGTCTTGGGGTACTGCTTTTCTCCAAGGTGTTTCCCATCATACCGATCTGGGACCAGAAGGAAGGACAGAGGCTGCAGACCACGATTCAATCAGGCCAGCGAGAGCTTCCGGCGATAGTTTTGAAAGAAGAGTGAGAGGTTAGTAGCCATGGCCAGGACACAGGTTCTGGGACTCTTTCATAATGAGGACTCTGCGGCAGATGCTATCAGCCGTTTGAGGAACGCGGGCTTCCCACCCCGCGATGTAGACGTGCTGACGGGCACCGCCTATCCGGAGGGCACGTTTGGGGAGCATGTGGATGGCCACAGGCTCTTCATCTTTCCGCTGGTAGGAGCGGCGTGCGGGCTGGCCGTGGGCCTTCTGCTCACCGCCGGCACTCAGATCTCCTACCCTCTGGTGACCGGAGGCAAACCCATATTGTCGATCCCCCCGATGGCTATCGTGATGTATGAGGGAATGATGCTCGGCGCCATTATCTTCACGGTGCTGGGCGTCATATTCGAGTCCCGGCTGCCCCGCTTCAAATCGGACATGTATGACCCTAGAATAACCGAGGGCTATATTGGCGTTCTAGTATCGTCCGATTCCGGCCGGCTGAGTGATGCCCACAAGCTTCTGGAGCAGGCAGGCGCAGCCGATATCAAGAGCAGGCCTGGGTAAGAGATGGGCCATTGGACGTCCTTCATGGCGTTGCGCCTGTTCCCTCTCATTGCGAGCCCCTTTATGGCCATTGCGAGTTCTCTTTGGTCATTGCGAGCCTCTCTATGGTCATTGCGAGGAGGGACGACGAAGCAATCTCATACCCAGACGGTCATTGCGAGGAACGATGCAATCTCACTCGGCCCAACCGGTCTCTCCTGCCCTTTGTCAGTCTCTCCCGCTCTTCTTCTGTCATTCCAGCGGAGTTACCCATGCCCGTTTGGGCACCACCGAGGATGAAAATAGCTGAGCATGGTGCTAGACTCGCCCTTGGACGGCCGACAGAGAGGGCGGAACAGCCTGGTGCTACGAGCCCGAAGCG
>Ga0209514_10004835_pt1 | contig 17810 bp, 14 predicted proteins | sample Subgrocontami58m_FD_187452 | JGI IMG/M metagenome (GOLD analysis project Ga0209514, IMG submission 187452) | Subsurface groundwater microbial communities from S. Glens Falls, New York, USA - GMW37 contaminated, 5.8 m (SPAdes) (version 3) | ecosystem: Environmental > Aquatic > Deep subsurface >...
CCGCTCGCCAAGCGCCTGGACGAATTGCTCCAGCACAAGCGCCTCGGCCTCGGCGAAGCCGCGCGGCGCATCCGCATCCTCGGCATGGCCGCGCGGCCGGCCGGCGACTGGTTCCAGGTGGCCGCGGGCGGCGTGCTGCAGCGACGGCGGCTCCGGATCGGCTACCACTCGCGCAGCCGCGACGAGCTGACCGAGCGCGTCGTTTCCCCGCAGCGCCTCACCCGCTACCGCGACAACTGGTATCTCGATGCGTGGGACCACCTGCGCAAAGGCTTGAGGAGCTTCTCGGTCGACCGCATCCGGCACGCGACGGAGCTTACCGAGCCTGCCGAGGACATCCCCGAGCGCGAGCTCGACGAACACTACGCGAGCGCCTACGGCATCTTCGCGGGCAAAGCCAACAAGACCGCGGTCCTGCGTTTTTCGCGCGAGCGGGCGCGCTGGGTGGCCGATGAACGCTGGCACCCGAAACAGCGCGGCCAGTACCTCACCGACGGACGCTACGAGTTGAGTATCCCTTACCGCGATTCTAGGGAGCTGGTGATGGACATTCTGCGCCACGGGGCGGAGGTGGAGGTCGTTGAGCCTGAAGTGCTGAGGACGGAGGTGGCGGGGGCGTTGCGGCGGGCGCTGGAGCAGTATGGCCGGTGACTTTCCTGCCTTCTGTGTGAGTCGCAAGTTTTGAGACTGGCGCATTACAGAATGCCTGCATCGCTAGCAATACTTTCCGAATGAAGGACGATCCTCTGTCTGCCACGCTTGCGCACGTGCGTCAGGACGAGCACGGTAATTGGCATGAGCATCCTTTGGACGAACATTTGAGGGCCGTCGGGGAAATGGCGGCTGGTTTCGCCGCGACGTTCGAGGCCCCAAACTGGGCACGACTCGCAGGGCTGTGGTGCGACCTTGGGAAATACAGTGCCGAGTTTCACCGGCATATCAATTCGGCCACCGGGTTCGACTGCTACGCCAGTCAACAACAGGATCGCCAGCAATGAACACTGGTATGCCCTTCTACATTGCCCATAAGCGAGATTCAGATGGGGAGGTGCAAAGTCTTGCAGCGCATCTCCTGGAAGTTGGAAGCCTGGCAAGATCGTTCAGCGTCAAGATAGGTCTGGAGGAACAGGGAGAGCTCTTGGGCCTGCTCCACGATCTGGGCAAATACAGCGGTGAGTTTCAAACCTATCTTCAATCTGCCGTTGGTCTAATTAATCCCGATGAAGATGATTACGTCGACACGCGCGGGCTAAGGGGCAAGGTAGATCACTCGACAGCAGGAGCACAGCTTGTCTGGGAAGAACTGTCAAAGCAAGGGGGCATGGGACGGATTGCTGGCCAAGTGCTTGCCCTGTGCATCGCCTCGCATCATTCTGGGCTGATCGACTGCCTTTCTTCGGACTCCAACCGGCCGGTCGAAGACATGTTCACAAGGCGAATCGGCAAGCGAGATGAGAGAACACATCTCCGGGAATCCGTGACCAAGATGGATGAACCGATCGCCAACCGATTCCGGGAGTTGGCGAGCAGTACTGAGCTAATCAATGGCCTGGAGGGGGCCATTCGTAAAGTCATGCTCCGCGACAAGATCAAGGGAGTAGACCCAGGCAGAAACAAAATCATCCAATTCAAACTCGGACTACTCGTGCGGTTCCTCTTTAGTTGTCTTATCGATGCCGACCGCGTCAACACTGCCGGCTTCGAACACCCCAGGGCAGAGACACAGCGGCCCAAGGGCCATTACCTCGGATGGGATCAACTGATTGATCGACTGGAAGCACACCTAGAAGGGCTCCCTGAGCGGACGTCGATCGATAGGATCAGGCGCGACATATCCACGCATTGCCGCGACAGCGCCGTCCGCGGTAAGGGTATATACACACTGACTGTGCCGACCGGCGGCGGCAAGACTCTCGCCAGCCTGCGCTTTGCCCTGCATCACGCGAAACATCGCGAGATGGATCGGGTGATCTACGTCATACCGTTTACGTCCATCATCGACCAGAACGCCAAGGTGGTTCGCGATATCCTGGAGCCGGCGGAGGACGACCGTGGTCGTGTGGTTCTCGAACATCACTCCAACCTCACTCCCGAACAGCAAGGGTGGCGGGAAAAAATGTTGACGGAGAACTGGGACGCCCCGGTCGTCTTCACTACGAGCGTGCAGCTTCTGGAGGCCCTGTTTGGCGGGGGCACGCGCGGTGCGCGAAGAATGCATCAGTTGGCCAATGCGGTGCTGATCTTCGATGAAATCCAGACCTTGCCTGTCAACTGCGTGCATCTTTTTTGCAATGCGATGAATTTTCTGGTGGAGCACTGCGGCAGCACGGTGGTGCTATGCACCGCCACCCAACCATTGCTGAACCTTGTTGACCCAAGCAAAGGCGCAATGAAGTTCACTAAGGGCGATGACCTCATGCCCGACGCAATGGAGCTATTCGACAAGCTGAAGCGTGTGGAAGTTCTGAATCGACGCAAAACGGGTGGATGGACCAACGAGGAGATCGCCAAGCTTGCGATGGATGAGATAGTGCAAAGTGGAAGCTGTCTTGTGATAGTCAACACCAAGAAGTCTGCGCAGCAGCTTTACCAGCTTTGCCGGGACGCTGCGGGAATACAGGCCTTTCACCTGAGCACCAGCATGTGTCCTGCGCACCGCAAGGAGATACTCGGCCAAATTCGCAAGCTCCTGACCGACAAGTCTCCCGTACTCTGCGTCAGCACCCAATTGATCGAGGCTGGCGTGGATGTGGATTTTGGCGCGGTCATTCGCTACACGGCAGGCCTGGACTCCATCGCCCAGGCCGCCGGACGCTGCAACCGCAATGGGTGCCGAGAGACAGGACGGGTTCATGTGGTTAATCCAGCGGCGGAAAGTGTGGAGATGCTTACGGACATTCAGTGTGGCAAAGGCATTACCGAACGATTGCTCGATGATGTCGAGGCAGGCATCGAGGACTTCGGTGGCAACTTGCTTGCGCCGCAGGCAATGGCGCAGTATTTCAAATACTACTTTTTCGCGCGTCGCAATGAAATGGGCTACCCCGTCTCCGCGCAGATGATCGGGCGTGAGGACACATTGCTGAGCCTTCTCTCGGTTAACTTGTTGGCCGTGAACGAATACGGACGCAACAATGGCACTGCTCCCAACATCTACCTGCGGCAATCCTTTAAGTCCGCTGCCCGTGCATTCAAGGTCATCGACGCGCCGACGCGGGGAATCATCGTGCCTTACGGTGTGACGGGGCGGGAGTTGATCAATGATCTTTGTTCGGCCTTCGAGGTAGAAAAGCAATTCCGGCTGCTACGCCGGGCGCAGCAATATACCGTCAACGTCTTCCCTCACGTCCTGGAACAGTTGCAGAAGAAGAAAGCTGTGCATGAAATCCAGGACGGCGTGGACATTCTCTATTTGTCGGACGCCCGCTATTACAATCGATCGTTCGGCCTGAGCCAGACGCCAGAAGGAACAATGGAGGGGCTATATGCCTGAGTCGCGCAACACCAGCATCGAGTTCAAAGTGTGGGGCCGTCACGCACTGTTTACGGACCCCTTGACCCGCATCGGCGGCGAAAAGTGTTCTTATCACGTGCCGACTTACGAGGCGCTGAAGGGCATTGCCAAGTCCATATACTGGAAGCCCACCTTCATCTGGATCATCGACGAGGTGCGCGTGATCAACCGTATCCGCACTCAGACCAAGGGCACCAAACCCTTGGAATTCGGCGGCGGCAACACCTTGGCCATCTATACTTTCCTGGCAGCAGTCGAATACCAAGTCAAGGCGCATTTCGAATGGAACCGATATCGACTGGAACTGGCGGATGACCGGAGCGAACCAAAACATCACCTGATTGCCAAGCGCATGCTTGAGCGCGGAGGCCGCCAAGACATCTTTCTGGGTACTCGCGATTGCCAAGGCTACGTAGAACCCTGCGAGTTCGGCTCCGGACTGGGACATTACGACGACGCCGGAGAACTGGGCTTCGGTCTGACCTTCCACGGTTTCGACTACCCGGACGAAACAGGTGAGAACAAGCTTCAGGCACGGTTCTGGCGGCCCATGATGATCGATGGTGTCGTCCGGTTTATCCCGCCCGAGAAATGCGATATTCGGAAATTCATCCGGGAGATGCAGCCCAAGCAGTTCAATCCCAGGCGGAATCTCGTAGGCGTGGAAGCGGAAATCACCGGGCTGGAGTACTGACATGAGCTGGATTCAGAAACTCCACGAGACCTACGAGCAATGCGCCAAGGCGCCGCAATTCGCCAACAATCCTCCTCTACCTATCAGTCACACGACGCGGCAGGCGCACATCGAGATCGTGATCGACGGTCAGGGCAACTTCCGGCGTGGGCGCGCCAGGGTAATAGGCAGGGAAGATCAGACAACACTTATCCCGTGCACAGAAGAGTCAGGTGGAAGATCGGGCAAGACGCCGAAGAACCATCCGCTCTGCGACAAGCTTCAATACGTGGCGGGAGACTATCGAGATTTTGGCGGCGAAGTGACGATCGGCTTCGCTAAAGATCTTGATGAGCCGTACAGGAGCTACCTGCAAGACCTGGAAGAATGGACGTGTTTACCGTCCAGCCACCCTAAACTGGTCGCAATTCTGAGCTACATCCGAAAAAGGCGAGTGGTTCAAGATTTGATTGGTGAAGGAATCCTGCCGCTGGATTCCAAAGGCAAGCTCCTGAAGAAATGGGAGGGTGACAAGAACAATGCGCCGGCGATATTCAGGACCATGCCCGCTGGGTCAAGTCCGGAAGACGCGTTTATCCGCTGGCGCGTCGAAATCCCCGACGATCCGCAAACCGCCATTTGGGAGGACCGTGAAGTTATGGATGCCTGGATTAGTTACTACGCCAGCCGGCAGACCAAACACGGGCTATGCATGGTCACGGGTAAGGAAACCATACTGGCGGAGCAACACCCCGCGAAGCTCAGGAATGCGGGCGATAAGGCCAAGCTCATCTCTTCCAACGACACCAGTGGATTCACCTTTCGAGGACGCTTTATTGATGCCGACCAGACCTGTGGTGTCGGGTTCGTGGTTACTCAACAGGCCCATAACGCCCTGCGCTGGTTGCTTGCTCCTGAACGAAAGCAGGCCTTCCGCACAGGCGATCAGGTCATCGTGGCGTGGGCCGTATCCGGCAAGGCATTGCCGGACCCGTTTGCTAACTCCGCTCAGATGTTTGACCTGGAAACCAAACAGGAAGATGTAGCAGCTACATATCAAGGGGATGCCGGTCAGGCCTTTGCCCTCAGACTGAACAAGTACATCGCCGGCTATCGCGCCCGCCTCGGTCCAACGGATGGAATCGTGGTCATGGCGCTGGACTCAGCCACGCCCGGGCGCTTGGCCATCACCTACTACCGGGAATTGACCGGCTCGGAATTCCTCGAACGCATCCAAGCATGGCACGAGACCTGTGCATGGCATCAGAACTTTGGCAAGGACTCGAAGTTTGTGGGCGTTCCCTCGCCTATGGACATCGCCGAGGCCGCCTACGGTCGTCAAGTGGAAGGCAAGTCAGGAGGGAAGCTACGTAAGGCCACGGTAGAACGGCTACTCCCCTGCATTGTCGACGGGCGTCCCGTCCCCCTGGACCTCGTGGAATCAGCCGTTCGGCGGGCCTCCAATAGGTCGGGCAGCGATAAGTGGGAGTTCGACAGACAACTGAGGATGGAACTGAATCAATGGGAGAAAAATCTGGGCATCGCCTGCGCCCTGTTCAGAGGACATCACAAGGAAGGGAGTTACCAAATGGCATTGGAGCAGGATAGAACGACAAGGGATTACCTCTTCGGTCGCCTCTTGGCAGTAGCGGAGCGCATCGAAGATATGGCGCTCTACATAGCCAAGGAAGAAAGGGACACCAGCGCAGCCAAGCTCATGCAGCGCTTCGCCGATCATCCCTATTCGACATGGCGGACCATCGAGCTTTCGCTGACACCCTACAAGACCCGCCTCCGCTCCAGGTCACCAGGTTTTCTTATCAATATGGGAAAACTTATCGACGGAATCGTCAGTACATTTAACGGCCAGGATTTCATGAGCGATGCGAGGCTTTCAGGCGAATTCCTCCTGGGATACCACTGTCAGAGAGAAGCGCTATGGGCAAAGTCCGATTCGACCAGGGCTGAAGAAACCACCGAGAACCACACCGATCAGGGAGAGTAAAGATGACGACGCTTCAAAATAAAATCGACTTTGCCGTGGTGATCCGCGTTAAACGGGCCAATCCAAATGGTGACCCCCTTAACGGGAATCGTCCCCGCACCGACTACGACAACTTCGGGGAAATGACCGATGTTTGCAACAAGCGGAAGATCAGGGATCGGCTGTTGGAAAGATGGGTTGCTGACGGCAAGAAAGATGACGGGAATATGATTTTCGTTCAATCGGATGACCGAAAAGCGGATGAGCACAAGAGTCTGAAGGCAAGAGCCGAGGCCATCTTGGGCAACAAGTTGGGCTCCAGCGAAACCGCCAAGCTGGCTTGCGAGAAGTGGTTTGATGTGCGTGCCTTTGGTCAATTGTTTGCGCTGAAAGGCAAACAGAAGACCAAGAAAGGCGAGGGAAACGATGGCGAGGGTGATACTGGAATCTCCATTGGGATTCGCGGCCCGGTCACCGTGCAATCCGCATTCAGCGTGGCGCCGGTTGACGTCACCAGCAACCAGATTACCAAGAGCGTGAGCGGCGAAGACACCAAAGACGGCAAGAGGAGTTCCGACACGATGGGTATGAAACACCGCGTGGATTACGGGGTCTACGTCTTCTACGGCAGCATGAATCCGCAACTCGCTGAGAGGACGGGTTTCAGCGAGGTAGATGCCGAGGCGATCAAACGTGTGTTGCCTAAACTGTTCGAAAACGACGAATCCAGCGCAAGGCCGGCCGGTAGTATGGAGGTGCTGAAAGTGGTGTGGTGGCGGCACAACTGCAAGGCTGGCCAGTATTCCTCTGCTAAAGTTCACCGCACATTAACTGTCCAGCCAGATGGCGGTCTCAAGTTAGATGGGCTTGATGGTCTAGATCCTGAAATCCTGGACGGCTTTTGATCGCGGGAGCGTCGATCGAGACAAACATAGGCGAAAGGTGATGCCTTGAATCGAAAGGTGGCCTAATCCATGGCCTCGATCGAGGCGGACGATCCCATCATGATCTCCGCGCTGGAGCACTACAGCTATTGTCCCCGTCAGTGCGCTCTCATCCACATCGAGCAGGCGTTCCACGACAACATTCACACCATGCGGGGGCACGCGGTACATAGGCAGGTGGACGAACCGGGTTGGGAGGCTCAGCCAGGGGCACGCGCTGAGCGGGCGTTACCCGTATGGTCGGATCGGCTGGGGTTGATTGGAAAATGCGACATTGTCGAATTCCGCGCCGATGGATCCGTGTATCTAGTCGAATACAAGCACGGTGGAAAGCGCGTCAAGCTGCACGATGATCTGCAGCTTTGCGCGCAGGCACTGTGCCTGGAGGAGATGACGGGCAAGCGGATCGACCGCGGTGCGATCTATCACCACAGCTCACGACGTCGTCGCGAAGTCGCGATGACGGAGGAACTGCGAAAAGCGGTTGAGGAGATCGTCGCGGAAATTCGTGCGATGATCGCCGCGGGCCACTTGCCGCCACCAGTGAATGACAGGCGCTGCAAGGAGTGCTCGCTGAAGGATACTTGTCAGCCCACGGCGACTGCAGCGGTCGGCGCGCTTCATGATCTGCGCGCGGGACTGTTCAAACCGGATTGACTGATATGCGGCTTCCCAATTCCGAACGGGCGGTCGTTGACATCGCAAAGTTGCGGGACTACTGTCTTGATGCCACGCATCCGCGCGGGCGGCACAAGGCGCGGGCATTCGCTGGGGCTCTTAACCTGACCGCGTCGGATGCGGGTGAGTTGCGGGACGCAATCTTGGCGAGCGTGCAGCTCGCCGACGCCGTCGAAACCGGTGCGGACGAGTATGGAAGAAGATTCACGGTGGATATCACGGTGTCGCGCCGCGGGCGATCGGCAGGCGTCCGCACGGCGTGGATCATTCGTCGCGGGGAGGATTTCCCGAGGCTGACGAGCTGTTATGTCTTGTGAGGGTGGTGTTGAAATGGATATCTCTATCAAGCTCCTGGATGTCGTGGCCCTTGCCGAGGACTTGCCCGAGAAGAAGCTTCTGCGCGGACAGGTCGGGACCGTCGTGGAGATCCTCGCCCCGGACGTGTTCGAGGTCGAGTTCTGCGACGACGAGGGTCGCACCTACATGTCCACCGCGTTGAAGGCGTCCCAACTGATTGTCCTGCACTATCGGCCTCAAATCGCTGCGTAATGCAGCAGATCCTGAACACCCTCTACGTGATGACGCCGAATGCCTACGTGCATTTGGAAAACGACACGCTGCGGGTGGATGTGGAACACGAAAAGCGGCTACAGGTGCCGCTGCACCATCTCGGCTCGGTCGTATGCTTCGGCAACATCATGGTGTCCCCTGCGCTCATGCATCGGCTGGCCGACGACGGCAAGAGCCTGGTCCTGCTCGATGGCAATGGTCGCTTTAAGGCGCGGGTCGAAGGGCCGGTGTCGGGAAATATCCTGCTCCGGCGGGCGCATCACGCTCGCGCGGGAGAGGCGGTCTTCGCACTGGAGATCGCTAAGGCCTGTGTGGCGGGGAAGGTGCGTAACTCCCGCCAGGTGCTCCTGCGCGGGGCGCGGGAGAGTGTGGAACCGGCCGCGAGGGAGGCGCTTTCGGCAGCGGCTGAAGAGCTCGGGCAGTCGCTACGGCGACTGGAACGCGCTCCCGATCTCGATACGCTGCGCGGTTTCGAAGGCGACGCGGCAAAGCGCTATTTCGAGTGCTTGCCGGTCATAGTACGGGCGGATCAGCGCGAGGGGTTCGCAATGTCGGGGCGCACGCGGCGCCCGCCGCTTGATCGGTTCAACGCCCTGCTGTCGTTTCTGTATTCGATGCTGATGAACGACTGCCGCTCGTCCGCGGAAAGCGTCGGCCTCGATCCGCAACTGGGATTCCTGCACGCGGTGAGGCCGGGGCGCGCGGCGCTTGCCCTCGATCTGATGGAGGAATTTCGCCCTGTGCTGGCAGACCGCCTGGCGCTGACGCTCGTGAACCGAAAGCAGGTCGTGGCGGAAGACTTCATCGTGCGGCCTGGCGGCGCGGTCACGCTCGAGGAGAGGGCGCGCAAGCTGGTGGTGTCCGCCTATCAGGAGCGCAAGCAGGAAACGCTCACGCATCCTCTGCTCGAGTCAAACGTTGCGATCGGGCTCCTGCCCATGCTTCAGGCGAGGTTCCTCGCGCGTGTGGTCCGTGGCGAAATCGAAGGGTATGTTCCATTCCTGATGCGCTGAGGGCGGCATGCTGATCATCGTGACCTACGACGTATCGACCGAAACGCGTGCGGGCCGGAGGCGATTGCGGCGCGTCGCCAAAGTCTGCGAGGGCATCGGACAGCGGGTACAGAAATCGGTTTTCGAGTGTCAGGTGAACGAAATGCAGAACGAAGAGCTCGAAAGACGATTGCTGGCTGAAATCGACGAGAAGGAGGATAGCCTGCGGCTCTATCGCTTGACCGAACCGGCGGATCTCCATATCAAGCAGTTCGGGAATATCCGGTCGGTAGACTTCGAGGGTCCGCTGGTGGTGTGATGCGCGGAGTTACAGTGAAGGTAATTCGCTCTGAGGTTCGCGCGAGTCGTAACGCATTGTGCGGGCGGATCATTTCAGTCCGCACGGCGCGTGAGGTCGGCGCGTTCGGGAGCGGCCGTGGGCGGTTCGCGGAAGATTACGCTTTCGCTCCGATGAATCAAGAAGATGCTGCCTGAGCGTTGCGCCCGCCGCGTGCGGCGGGCGAGGATTGAAACATGTGACCCCCGCGAAAAATGCCCGCCCATGATGGTTGCGCCCGCCGCGTGCGGCGGGCGAGGATTGAAACGATCAGCGCCCGGTACTGTTCGCCCGCCGCCGGCGGTTGCGCCCGCCGCGTGCGGCGGGCGAGGATTGAAACTGAGGTCACGCATAGCCTGTATCTCCGAGGATGTCGTTGCGCCCGCCGCGTGCGGCGGGCGAGGATTGAAACAGCCCCTTATGCACGCCGCCGCCCGAGAAGTAATGTTGCGCCCGCCGCGTGCGGCGGGCGAGGATTGAAACACTTCCGCCGGGGGCATACTACCTGCAACACGTGGGTTGCGCCCGCCGCGTGCGGCGGGCGAGGATTGAAACTCCCGGTCGACGGCAGTAAGGTCAGCGCGCTGCAGGTTGCGCCCGCCGCGTGCGGCGGGCGAGGATTGAAACAATTACGACGATGGGTGGCTGTTGCCTCTGTCGGCGTTGCGCCCGCCGCGTGCGGCGGGCGAGGATTGAAACTTCCACGTAGCTGACGCTGACACGGGCCGTTGTCGTTGCGCCCGCCGCGTGCGGCGGGCGAGGATTGAAACTCCATGAACTCGTGGTCGACCGGGGGAAGCCCAGAGTTGCGCCCGCCGCGTGCGGCGGGCGAGGATTGAAACGTATTGATGAGGTAGGCAAGGGCCGCAGTTTCACCGTTGCGCCCGCCGCGTGCGGCGGGCGAGGATTGAAACCATAGGCTGGAAGTGGGGTTCATATCTCACCCAGGGTTGCGCCCGCCGCGTGCGGCGGGCGAGGATTGAAACAATAGTTCTTCCGACCCTGAATCTCGTAATGCCGGTTGCGCCCGCCGCGTGCGGCGGGCGAGGATTGAAACGTTACCCACTCCTCGGCATCCAAGCCGGACTCCCGGTTGCGCCCGCCGCGTGCGGCGGGCGAGGATTGAAACTTACGTATCACTGCCTGTGCTGCGGCCGTGATCTCGTTGCGCCCGCCGCGTGCGGCGGGCGAGGATTGAAACGTGCATGAAACAGCGAGCGTCGGCGAGTGGGCGAGGTTGCGCCCGCCGCGTGCGGCGGGCGAGGATTGAAACACGTCATTGATCTGGGAGCCGTAGACGTGCTCGCGTTGCGCCCGCCGCGTGCGGCGGGCGAGGATTGAAACGCGTAGTAACAGGACAACCGCGCGTACCGCGGGCGTTGCGCCCGCCGCGTGCGGCGGGCGAGGATTGAAACCCGTGGAGCTGCACCGCGCGATGACGCGCTTGTGCGTTGCGCCCGCCGCGTGCGGCGGGCGAGGATTGAAACCGCTTTGCTACGCGGTTCAAGAGCTTCATTCGCGTTGCGCCCGCCGCGTGCGGCGGGCGAGGATTGAAACTTACCTACCACTGCCTGTGCTGCGGCCGTGATCTGGTTGCGCCCGCCGCGTGCGGCGGGCGAGGATTGAAACAATGTGTCCGAAGTCTACTTTAGCGGCTTTTCGTGTTGCGCCCGCCGCGTGCGGCGGGCGAGGATTGAAACAATCCGCCCTCCGCCGCGCGGAGATCGCCGACAAAGGTTGCGCCCGCCGCGTGCGGCGGGCGAGGATTGAAACGAGATGATCTGCTGCCCGCCCGGGGTCATCCTCGGGGTTGCGCCCGCCGCGTGCGGCGGGCGAGGATTGAAACTGTGAGGGATGCAGCGTGAGATCGTCAGACCTCGAGGTTGCGCCCGCCGCGTGCGGCGGGCGAGGATTGAAACTGTCAGTGCCTAGCCGAACATGGCGAGCACCGCCAGGTTGCGCCCGCCGCGTGCGGCGGGCGAGGATTGAAACCTCTCAGGTCAATGTCAAGTCAAAGATGGCGATCGGTTGCGCCCGCCGCGTGCGGCGGGCGAGGATTGAAACCGTGACAAGCGGCGCTGGCGCGTGCGTGCTCGCGGTTGCGCCCGCCGCGTGCGGCGGGCGAGGATTGAAACCTTTTTATTATCGTGATCTAGAGGGCGTCGCATGGTTGCGCCCGCCGCGTGCGGCGGGCGAGGATTGAAACCCACTGCATATGCGCCTGAATCACCGAACCGCCCCGTTGCGCCCGCCGCGTGCGGCGGGCGAGGATTGAAACAAACCATCACGCCGTCCTGTGCCTGCTTACTGGTGTTGCGCCCGCCGCGTGCGGCGGGCGAGGATTGAAACTGTTTGGGATTCAGCGACAGGCGAGCACCGCGCGGGGTTGCGCCCGCCGCGTGCGGCGGGCGAGGATTGAAACGAGTGTTACCTGATTTGCGCCTACCACGATGCCGGTTGCGCCCGCCGCGTGCGGCGGGCGAGGATTGAAACCATATCAACCTCCTGTTGTTTAACCTCTATTCTGGGTTGCGCCCGCCGCGTGCGGCGGGCGAGGATTGAAACCTGATTGACCTTTCTTCCATGCCATTGTTAGTCAGTTGCGCCCGCCGCGTGCGGCGGGCGAGGATTGAAACAGGTACAGGAAATGAACATCCGCCCCCTCGGCCAGTTGCGCCCGCCGCGTGCGGCGGGCGAGGATTGAAACGCTTGTGCTTGATGCTGAAGCGCTCGACGCGGGGTGGTTGCGCCCGCCGCGTGCGGCGGGCGAGGATTGAAACATGGAGCAGATGGAGTTGCGGGCGAAGATGCAGAGGTTGCGCCCGCCGCGTGCGGCGGGCGAGGATTGAAACTCAAGCTACGAGCCACTGGACATCACGCGCCCGCGGTTGCGCCCGCCGCGTGCGGCGGGCGAGGATTGAAACAAGGTCAGCAGCCCGAAGATCCAGGCGACCTCGCGGTTGCGCCCGCCGCGTGCGGCGGGCGAGGATTGAAACGAGTTCGACAATGACGCGTGGCAGTTCGGCATCGACGTTGCGCCCGCCGCGTGCGGCGGGCGAGGATTGAAACTCAGACGCGGCCAGGGCGGCGCGGCGTCGCGCGAGTTGCGCCCGCCGCGTGCGGCGGGCGAGGATTGAAACCCAGGGCAGACCGTGAGCGCGCGCCCGGTGTTCGTGGTTGCGCCCGCCGCGTGCGGCGGGCGAGGATTGAAACGAAATCGAGGAGTTTGAACTCGATGCGTCGCAGGAGGTTGCGCCCGCCGCGTGCGGCGGGCGAGGATTGAAACGTCGACACCGACGCCAAGATCATCACGCTGCCCGGTTGCGCCCGCCGCGTGCGGCGGGCGAGGATTGAAACAGAAACAGCAGCGCAAGGTCAGATAGGACAACTTGGTTGCGCCCGCCGCGTGCGGCGGGCGAGGATTGAAACATTTGCCCCGCGATCGTGACCAGCGGATCGACAACGTTGCGCCCGCCGCGTGCGGCGGGCGAGGATTGAAACTCGTCAGTCATTTGTTCACCCTTTCGGTTGTCACGTTGCGCCCGCCGCGTGCGGCGGGCGAGGATTGAAACAAATGAAAAATACTCTAAGGCTATTAGGTGAAGCGTTGCGCCCGCCGCGTGCGGCGGGCGAGGATTGAAACAACGAAAGCATCGAATGAATTTCGCCATCGATCAGGTTGCGCCCGCCGCGTGCGGCGGGCGAGGATTGAAACCACTCTCGCGCGCGACGGTGACGCTGGCGTCGAGGTTGCGCCCGCCGCGTGCGGCGGGCGAGGATTGAAACCTCAACAACCCCAAGAAGGTTGAGATGGTCGCGGGTTGCGCCCGCCGCGTGCGGCGGGCGAGGATTGAAACATGAAACCCGCCATCGGCTACACGCCCAGCGCGTGGTTGCGCCCGCCGCGTGCGGCGGGCGAGGATTGAAACGTCGCCCTTGATGCCGAACAACGGGCCCGGCGAGCGGTTGCGCCCGCCGCGTGCGGCGGGCGAGGATTGAAACAATCTGTGCCGCGGAACGAGCACTTGGCTCGCGGTTGCGCCCGCCGCGTGCGGCGGGCGAGGATTGAAACTTATGGTCGCCCCGCAGTATCGGCCCGAGGCATCCGGTTGCGCCCGCCGCGTGCGGCGGGCGAGGATTGAAACGAGCGTTGCGACATGAGCCTGCTCGGGCAGATCAGGGTTGCGCCCGCCGCGTGCGGCGGGCGAGGATTGAAACCGGGCCGAGCTGATGAAGGCGCGCGCGATCCGGGGGTTGCGCCCGCCGCGTGCGGCGGGCGAGGATTGAAACAACGACAAGTGGGCGGAGCTCGTCGGAACCGGCGGGTTGCGCCCGCCGCGTGCGGCGGGCGAGGATTGAAACATGGTGTCCGGCCGTGCCCGCGCCATGCAGAAGACGTTGCGCCCGCCGCGTGCGGCGGGCGAGGATTGAAACTCGATATTCGACATAGATAGTTACGGGTCGCCATGGTTGCGCCCGCCGCGTGCGGCGGGCGAGGATTGAAACCATACCTCACCCACTCGGCATAGGTGGTATCCGGTGTTGCGCCCGCCGCGTGCGGCGGGCGAGGATTGAAACATCGAACCAGCACGTGCGCATGATCTTGCGAGCTGGTTGCGCCCGCCGCGTGCGGCGGGCGAGGATTGAAACAGTTCGGCCACCATGTCGTCGTTCGCCGCCGCCGGTTGCGCCCGCCGCGTGCGGCGGGCGAGGATTGAAACACGATACCGCTCGGCGTCGGCTCCGCGCTTCTCCGGTTGCGCCCGCCGCGTGCGGCGGGCGAGGATTGAAACTTCCGGTTGCGCTTGCGCGTGTCGATCGGCGCGTGGTTGCGCCCGCCGCGTGCGGCGGGCGAGGATTGAAACCATTACGGAGATCGCGGGGAGCGTCGTCTCCAGGTTGCGCCCGCCGCGTGCGGCGGGCGAGGATTGAAACCATAGTCCGGCGCGAACACTTTCAGAAAGCCGGCGGTTGCGCCCGCCGCGTGCGGCGGGCGAGGATTGAAACTCCCCGCTCTATGGCGATTATCGCTACGCGCTCGGTTGCGCCCGCCGCGTGCGGCGGGCGAGGATTGAAACAACAGTTCCATGACCAACGGGACTAGAGGCGGCGTTGCGCCCGCCGCGTGCGGCGGGCGAGGATTGAAACAGATCGTCAATTCCGTAATGGAAAATCTGCCCTTGTTGCGCCCGCCGCGTGCGGCGGGCGAGGATTGAAACAACCCGGGGCCGACGCAGCGCTTGGACGAGGAGGAGGTTGCGCCCGCCGCGTGCGGCGGGCGAGGATTGAAACTCTAGCGCGTTCAGAGTGATCGCCGTGTTGAGGGTTGCGCCCGCCGCGTGCGGCGGGCGAGGATTGAAACCCGCAATCGAGAAGCGACAGACACATCTGTCAAGTTGCGCCCGCCGCGTGCGGCGGGCGAGGATTGAAACCACAATCCCAGGCATACAGTACAAACCCGAGCGGAGTTGCGCCCGCCGCGTGCGGCGGGCGAGGATTGAAACTTTCCCGAATGGGACGCCGGCAACGGCTGCATCATGGTTGCGCCCGCCGCGTGCGGCGGGCGAGGATTGAAACTCGATTGTTCGCGCCCTCACTCCTGACCCTGCGAAGTTGCGCCCGCCGCGTGCGGCGGGCGAGGATTGAAACGACATCGTAACGGCTGGGGAACGGGCTTCGGCCCGGTTGCGCCCGCCGCGTGCGGCGGGCGAGGATTGAAACAAAATAAAGTCCCGGTCCAGCGGATCGGTTTTGTTGTTGCGCCCGCCGCGTGCGGCGGGCGAGGATTGAAACGCTTTGTTGATCGCCTCCAATCTTGCCTTCACCGCGTTGCGCCCGCCGCGTGCGGCGGGCGAGGATTGAAACGCCGCAGCGCGCATGATCGAGGGCGACGCGAAGGTTGCGCCCGCCGCGTGCGGCGGGCGAGGATTGAAACATCCGCTTCTTGCGTTCCCGGCTCCAAAGACCCCGTTGCGCCCGCCGCGTGCGGCGGGCGAGGATTGAAACAACGACAAGTGGGTAGAGCTCGTCGGCACCGGCGGTTGCGCCCGCCGCGTGCGGCGGGCGAGGATTGAAACACAGCGTTCGCGAGCACATGCCTCAATTGCCCGGTGTTGCGCCCGCCGCGTGCGGCGGGCGAGGATTGAAACTGATTGAAGTTGAGGACGGCCCTGCGACTCGGAGGTTGCGCCCGCCGCGTGCGGCGGGCGAGGATTGAAACGCGCCGAACGGGCTCACGGCGCACACGATCACCCTGTTGCGCCCGCCGCGTGCGGCGGGCGAGGATTGAAACTCCGATGCGCTCTACCGCGAGGTTCAGGAGGCGTAGTTGCGCCCGCCGCGTGCGGCGGGCGAGGATTGAAACAGGGAGAACTACCCGTTCCAGCGGGCGCTTGCGGGTTGCGCCCGCCGCGTGCGGCGGGCGAGGATTGAAACGTTCTGAAGGGCATCGGCACGGAGGCGGGCGGCATGGTTGCGCCCGCCGCGTGCGGCGGGCGAGGATTGAAACAACTTGCAACGCATCGCGCCGGGTCCGCAGGCCCGTTGCGCCCGCCGCGTGCGGCGGGCGAGGATTGAAACTTATCAATCACCGGACATCACCAAGTGGCTCGAAGTTGCGCCCGCCGCGTGCGGCGGGCGAGGATTGAAACAATACATCGCCCGGCCCGGTGAATCCGGTCGGTTGTTGCGCCCGCCGCGTGCGGCGGGCGAGGATTGAAACCGGTAACGATCCGCCCAGACGGAAACGGTCAGCTGGTTGCGCCCGCCGCGTGCGGCGGGCGAGGATTGAAACCGGCCGGTGATGCTGGCGTCCTGCACGTCGTACGTTGCGCCCGCCGCGTGCGGCGGGCGAGGATTGAAACACCGCCAGAAGGAAACTGGTTCCAGAGGAATTGGTGGTTGCGCCCGCCGCGTGCGGCGGGCGAGGATTGAAACGTGATGGTCGTCGCGCTCTGCCCGGACCCGAAGTGTTGCGCCCGCCGCGTGCGGCGGGCGAGGATTGAAACGAGATCACTCACGAGGCGATCAACTGCCACCACAACGTTGCGCCCGCCGCGTGCGGAGGGCGAGGATTGAACCAGCGCCGGCGTGCTGGCCGCGATGGCGATCGCCGTGTTGCGCCCGTCGCGGGCGGCGGACGAGGATTGATACGAGCTGACGCGCGAGCTGGGGATCACCGAACCGTTGTCGCGCCCATCGCGTGCGGCGGGAAGACGTGAAGTTCCCAGAGTAGCCACTGGCTGCGGATTGCTCCTGCTGCGGCGGGTCTAGGATTCGCAGTGTGCTAGCATTCCCCGCACGCACCCACGCCTGACGGAGGCACCATGGGCGTAATCTCAATCGAGGATCTCATCAAGAGTCCCGCCCTTCTGATCGCGGAGGCGGACAGCGGGCGGGTGGCGATCGTTACCAAGGACGGGCGCCCTCTGTTCCTGGCGGTGCCCTACGATGAACGCCTGGCGAAGGAAGAAGTGCACGTCGCGGTGGCGGTCCGGCTTTACGAAAGTGAAGTCATCAGTCTCGGCAAGGCCGCGGGAATCGCCGGGCTTTCGCTGAGCGAATTCATCGACCGGCTCGGGGCGGTGAATATTCCCGTCATACGGTACCCGGCTGAGGATCTTAAGCGGGAGATTGCCGAATTTGGCTGAAATCGTCGTCGTGGATGGCTGAAACCAGGACCGTCATCTGCTGGATCGTCGCGCTCGAGGAGCGGCTCGGCGCAGAAACGACCGGAAAAAGTTGAACATTCGTTCGCGCAACACAAGGCGTGGAGCGGCGCGGGCGCACGAGCGCATGTCAAAAATGGCAATGGACGCGCATGGTGCGTAGGCCGGGCCGAGCGCGGGCGAAGCCCGAGGCGTCGATACGCGATCGCGGCCGTGCCGCTGCGCGGATCGGCGCACCTGACCACCCCCCGCCCTGCGGGCGGACCCCTCCTCGTCGAGGAGGGGAGCGATGGTGGGCCGCGCGGCGCGGGCTGCTATGATCCGCTCATGAACGACATCCCGCGCGCCAAGGGCGACGTCGCGCAGCTTGCGCGGCTCGCGCGCTTCGTGGCGCCGCACCGGCGGCGCATCGCGGGCGCGCTCGCCGCGCTGGTGGTCGCATCGGGCTGCG
>Ga0209514_10004836_pt1 | contig 17808 bp, 14 predicted proteins | sample Subgrocontami58m_FD_187452 | JGI IMG/M metagenome (GOLD analysis project Ga0209514, IMG submission 187452) | Subsurface groundwater microbial communities from S. Glens Falls, New York, USA - GMW37 contaminated, 5.8 m (SPAdes) (version 3) | ecosystem: Environmental > Aquatic > Deep subsurface >...
GGGCTCGAGCCGCAGGTCGTGCTCACGACGCCGCTGCTGCTCTCGTGGGACGGCGAGAAGATGAGCTCGTCGGTCGGCAACAACATCCCGCTGACGATGGCACCCGAGGAGCAGTTCGGCAGGACGATGCGGATCAGCGACGACCAGCTCGCGCAGTGGTACGAGCTCGTGCGGGAGCGTCCGGGGCCTGCGGGCGAGCCGATGGAGGCGAAGCTCGCGCTCGCGCGTTTCATCGTCGCGCGCTCGCACGGGCCAGAGGTGGCCACGGCGGCCGAGGCCCACTTCACGCGCGTCGTCCGCGAGGGCTTGACGCCCGACGAGGTCGCCGAGGCAGGGCTACCGGACGGCGACCCGGTGCATCTGCCGGCCGCGCTCGCGGGCGCGTTCGGCCTCTCGACGAGCGAGGCGCGGCGCCTGATCGCCCAGGGCGGGGTCAAGGTCGACGGCGCGGCCGTGCTCGAGCTCGATCTCCCGCGGAGCCGGCTCGACGGAGCCGTCGTGCAGGCCGGCAAGCGCCGCTTTGTGCGTTTCCGCTCGGGCTGACACCTCTTCTTGACAGGGATTCGGGCGGTGCTATCATTCCTTCGCCGCCCGGAAGGGCTGTGTAGGACTGTCCTGCCACTCGACCACCGGAGCGTCTTCGAAGGAATCGGATACGACCTGTATCAGATCTCTAGGAGGCCTCTGCTGCGAGTCCAGGCGGAGGCTTTTTTACGCGGCAGCAAGCGGCAGCGGTCTTTGAAAACTCAGCAGCGTGCGTTTACGTCGAGAACCTCTCGTGGGCTTCGGCCTGCGTGAGGCACAAGACCCGTTGACCACCTTCGGGTGGGAGACACTTTGAGCTCAAGCTCGAAGAGAAGATTGCCCCTTGGGGCAAATCCATCTTCACGGAGAGTTTGATCCTGGCTCAGGACGAACGCTGGCGGCGCGCTTAACACATGCAAGTCGAGCGAGAACCGGGACTTCGGTCCCGGGGACAGCGGCGAACGGGTGAGTAACACGTGGGTAATCTGCCCTCGATTCTGGGATAGCCCGGGGAAACTCGGATTAATACCGGATAGCCTCTCTGGCTCTCGAGCCGGCGAGAAAAGGTAGCTTCGGCCTCCGATCGAGGATGAGCCCGCGGCGGATTAGCTTGTTGGCGGGGTAATGGCCCACCAAGGCGACGATCCGTAGCTGGTCTGAGAGGACGATCAGCCACACTGGGACTGAGACACGGCCCAGACTCCTACGGGAGGCAGCAGTGGGGAATCTTGCGCAATGGGCGAAAGCCTGACGCAGCGACGCCGCGTGGGGGAAGAAGGCCTTCGGGTTGTAAACCTCTTTCAGAAGGGACGAAGCCACTCGGGTTAATAGCCCAGAGGGTGACGGTACCTTCAGAAGAAGCCCCGGCTAACTACGTGCCAGCAGCCGCGGTAATACGTAGGGGGCAAGCGTTGTCCGGATTTATTGGGCGTAAAGAGCGTGTAGGCGGCTTGACAGGTCCGTTGTGAAAACTGGAGGCTCAACCTCCAGACGTCGATGGAAACCGTCAGGCTAGAGTCCGGAAGAGGAGAGTGGAATTCCTGGTGTAGCGGTGAAATGCGCAGATATCAGGAAGAACACCCGTGGCGAAGGCGGCTCTCTGGGACGGTACTGACGCTGAGACGCGAAAGCGTGGGGAGCGAACAGGATTAGATACCCTGGTAGTCCACGCCGTAAACGATGGGTGCTAGGTGTGGGAGGTGTCGACTCCTCCCGTGCCGAAGCTAACGCATTAAGCACCCCGCCTGGGGAGTACGGCCGCAAGGCTAAAACTCAAAGGAATTGACGGGGGCCCGCACAAGCAGCGGAGCATGTGGTTTAATTCGACGCGACGCGAAGAACCTTACCAGGGCTTGACATGCACCTGAAAAGCGTGGAAACACGTTCCCTCTTCGGAGCAGGTGCACAGGTGGTGCATGGCTGTCGTCAGCTCGTGTCGTGAGATGTTGGGTTAAGTCCCGCAACGAGCGCAACCCCTGTCCTATGTTGCCAGCGAGTAATGTCGGGGACTCATAGGAGACTGCCGGTGACAAATCGGAGGAAGGTGGGGATGACGTCAAGTCATCATGCCCCTTATGTCCTGGGCTACACACGTGCTACATTGGCCGGTACAAAGGGCTGCAAACCTGCGAAGGTGAGCGAATCCCAAAAAGCCGGTCCCGGTTCGGATTGGAGGCTGAAACTCGCCTCCATGAAGGCGGAGTTGCTAGTAATCGCGGATCAGCAATGCCGCGGTGAATACGTTCCCGGGCCTTGTACACACCGCCCGTCACACCACGAAAGTTGGCAATACCCGAAGCCGGTGGGCTAACCCGCAAGGGAGGCAGCCGTCGAAGGTAGGGTTGATGATTGGGGTGAAGTCGTAACAAGGTAGCCGTAGCGGAAGCTGCGGCTGGATCACCTCCTTTCTAGGGAATGCCGGAGCTCTTACTCCGGCAGGCGTCCGGCCCGTCGATGGCCTCTCGAGGTCGTCCGGTGTCCGGGCTCGCCTGGAATTACGTCGACCTCGACGTAACCACGCTGCTGAGTTTTGAGAGACCGCCCCCGGGTGGTCTTCTCGCGTACGGGCGCCGGCCCGTGTGCACCTTGAAAACTCCATAGCGACAACATGCGTGTTCTTTTCGATCAAGAGAATAAGGGCACACGGTGGATGCCTTGGCGCCAAGAGCCGATGAAGGACGTGGGCGGCTGCGATAAGCCCCGGGGAGGTGCTGACCGACCTTTGATCCGGGGATTTCCGAATGGGGAAACCTGCGCGTGGTAATGCGCGCGTACCCATGCCTGAATAAAATAGGGCATGTGGAGGCAAGCAGGGGAACTGAAACATCTTAGTACCCTGAGGAAAGGAAAGAAACCTCGACTCCCTGAGTAGTGGCGAGCGAAAAGGGAATAGCCCAAACCCGAGTGATGTGACAGGCGGCAGCCGTTGTCACCCGGGGGTTGTAGGGCTCGTCTGGATCCGCCTGCCGGCGGGTCGGGAAGTTACAAAGTAGTGCGTTAGCGGAAGTGGATGGAAAGCCACACCACAGCGGGTAACAGTCCCGTACGCGAAAGCGCGTTGCCTTCCTTGACGAGTACCTGAGTACGGCCGGGCACGAGAAACCCGGTCGGAATCTGCGGGGACCACCCCGTAAGGCTAAGTACTCCTTGGCGACCGATAGTGAACTAGTACCGTGAGGGAAAGGTGAAAAGTACCCCGGAAGGGGAGTGAAATAGCACCTGAACCCGTGTGCCTACAAGCGGTCGGAGCCGGCTTTGTCCGGTGACGGCGTGCCTTTTGCATAATGAGCCAGCGAGTTGCTCTTCGACGGCAAGGTTAAGGAAACGGAGCCGTAGCGAAAGCGAGTCTGAACAGGGCGTTCAGTCGTCGGAGGCAGACCCGAAACTGAGTGATCTACCCATGGGCAGGTTGAAGCGGGGGTAAGACCCCGTGGAGGACCGAACACACGTCGGTTGAAAACGGCGGTGATGACCTGTGGGTCGGAGTGAAAGGCTAATCAAACTCAGAGATATCTGGTTCTCCCCGAAATATATTTAGGTATAGCGTCGCGTGTTCAATACCGGTTGTAGAGCACTGTTTGGTCTAGGGGGCCTACCAGCTTACCGAAATCAGGCAAACTCCGAATGCCGGTATTCCAGAGCGCGGCAGTCAGAGTGCGAGGGATAAGCTTCGTGCTCAAAAGGGAAACAGCCCAGACCGTCGGCTAAGGCCCCTAATTCCTAGCTAAGTGGGAAACGATGTCCGATTGCACAGACAACCAGGATGTTGGCTTAGAAGCAGCCACCATTAAAAGAGTGCGTAACAGCTCACTGGTCAAGTGGTCGGGCGCGGACAATGTAACGGGGCTCAAGCTAGGAGCCGAAGCCACGGACTTCGCGCAAGCGGAGTGGTAGGGGAGCGTTCCCTGGCCGGTGAAGCGGCGGCGTAAGCCAGCCGTGGAGGCCTGGGAAGTGAGAATGCTGGCATGAGTAACGAAAGAGGAGTGAGAAACTCCTCCGCCGAATGCCCAAGGGTTCCTGAGTAAAGCTAATCTGCTCAGGGTTAGTCGGGACCTAAGCCGAGGCCGCAAGGCGTAGGCGATGGACAACAGGTTGATATTCCTGTACCACGTCCCCACCGCTATCACCGATGGCGGGACGGGGTAGGCTAGGGGATCCCCGGCGATGGTCGTCCGGGGGTAACCGCGTAGGGCGGGCGATAGGTAAATCCGTCGCCCACTAAGCCTGAGACGGGATGCCGAGCTCTGTGAGGAGCGAAGTCCTTGAAGCCATGCCTCCTAGAAAAGCGTCTAGGGAGGTGGGACGTGCCCGTACCAAAACCGACACAGGTGGGCAGGTAGAGAATACCAAGGCGATCGGAAGAACCCTCGTTAAGGAACTCGGCAAAATGGCCCCGTAACTTCGGGAGAAGGGGCGCCCCGGTAGGGTGACGCGGATTTACTCCGCTGAGTCCGAGGGGGCCGCAGTGAAACGGCCCAAGCGACTGTTTACCAAAAACACAGGTCTCTGCTAAGTCGTAAGACGACGTATAGGGGCTGACGCCTGCCCGGTGCTGGAAGGTCACGAGGAGAGGTTAGCCTTCGGGCGAAGCTTTGAATCCAAGCCCCAGTAAACGGCGGCGGTAACTATAACCGTCCTAAGGTAGCGAAATTCCTTGTCGGGTAAGTTCCGACCTGCACGAATGGCGTAACGACTTGGGCGCTGTCTCAACGAGGGATCCGGTGAAATTGTAGTCTCGGTGAAGATGCCGAGTACCCGTGGTTGGACGGAAAGACCCCGTGAACCTTTACTGCAGCTTTACGTTGGAGTCTGGGATTGGTTGTCCAGGATAGGTGGGAGGCTTTGAAGCGGGGACGCTAGTTCTCGTGGAGCCACCCTTGGGATACCACCCTTCGAATTCTGGGCTTCTAACCCGATGCCGTTATCCGGGTCGGGAACAGCGTGAGGTGGGCAGTTTGACTGGGGCGGTCGCCTCCTAAAACGTAACGGAGGCGCGCAAAGGTTCCCTCAGCACGGTTGGAAATCGTGCGTAGAGCGCAAAGGCATAAGGGAGCTTGACTGCGAGACTGACAGGTCGAGCAGGCACGAAAGTGGGCCTTAGTGATCCGGCGGTTAAGAGTGGAATTGCCGTCGCTCAACGGATAAAAGGTACTCCGGGGATAACAGGCTTATCCTCCCCAAGAGTCCACATCGACGGGAGGGTTTGGCACCTCGATGTCGGCTCGTCGCATCCTGGGGCTGAAGCAGGTCCCAAGGGTTGGGCTGTTCGCCCATTAAAGCGGTACGCGAGCTGGGTTCAGAACGTCGTGAGACAGTTCGGTCCCTATCCACCATGGGCGCTGGGAGCTTGAGAGGAGTCGTCTCTAGTACGAGAGGACCGAGATGAACAGACTTCTGGTGTATCAGTTGTCCTGCCAAGGGCATCGCTGATTAGCCACGTCTGGATGGGATAACCGCTGAAAGCATCTAAGCGGGAAGCCCACCTCGAGATGAGGCTCCCCATCCCCTAGAGGGAGTAAGGGCCCTGGAAGACCACCAGGTTGATAGGCGGGATGTGTAAGCGCGGCAACGCGTTCAGCAGACCCGTACTAATTGCCCGAGGTCTTGATTTAGAACACGCCCAAGTCGCTATGGAGTTTTGAGGGTGCGCCCATCCGGCGTCCTTCGACAATTTCGGCGGTCATACCGGCAGGGGTACACCTCTTCCCATTCCGAACAGAGAAGTTAAGCCTGCCAGGGCCGATGGTACTTGGGGCACGCGCCCCTGGGAGAGTAGGTCGCCGCCGAATTACCTCAGAAGGGGCCGCGCGAGCGGCCCCTTCTCGTTGTGTAGGCTCGAAGGCATGGAGCTGCGCGGCGGAGACCTGGCTCTGCGGCCCTTCGAGGACGGCGACGTGCCGGCGATCGCGGCGGCCTGCGACGACCCGGACACGGCCCGCTTCATCCCGGGGATGCCGTGCCCCTACACCGAGGACGACGCGCGCAGGTACGTCGAGCTCTGCCGGGGCTGGTGGGCCGCAGGCGAGCGCTGCGCGCGCGCGATCGTCGACGCGGAGACGGGCGAGCTGCTCGGCTCGATCGACGTCCGCCTCGGCGAAGAGGGCTCGATCGGCTACTGGGTCGCGCCGGGAGCCCGCGGCCGGGGCGTCGCGACGCGGGCTCTCGTCCTTCTCTCCGGGTGGGCGCTCGCCGAGGGCGGCGTGCGCAGGCTCGAGCTGACGACTCACCCCGAGAACGTCGCGTCCCAGCGTGTGGCCGAGAAGGCCGGCTTCCGCCGCGTCGGCGTCCGCGAGGACGACCACGCCTTCGGCGACGGGCGGCGCGAGTCCGTTCTCTTCGAGCGCCCTTAAGCCGCGTGCAGCTTCGCGCGCCAGTCGGGGTCGAGGCCCCGCAGGCGCTCGACCCGGCGCGCCACGGGTGGGTGCGTGACGAACATCAGCGCCAGGCCCTCCTCCGCGAACGGGTTGAGCGTGTAGAGCGGCTCGGTCGCGGGGCTCGCGGCGAACTCGATCAGCTCGCTCGCCTGCTCGAGCCGGACGAGCGCGTCGGCGAGCCCGTGCGGGGTCTCGAGCAGCGCCGCGGCGCCCCGGTCGGCCGCGAGCTCGCGCTTGGGCGAGAGCAGGAGGCTCACGATCGCGGCCGCGATCGGGGCGAGCGCGAACAGCAGCGCCCGTTCCAGCCAGCCGCCGATCCGCGAGAGCTCCACCAGCGTCGCCGCGACGATCACCGCCGTCGTCTGGACGAGCACGTCGCGGTTGCGGACGTGCACGAGCTCGTGCGCGAGCACGCCCTCGAGCTCCGCCGGTGGCAGCGCCGCGAGCAGGCCCTGGGAGACGGCGAGCGCCGCGCCCCGCGGGCCCCGGCCGGCGGTCAGCGCGCGCGGGAAGCCGTCCGCGATGAAATAGAGCTTCGGTGGGGTGATCCCGAGCTTTCTCGACAGGCGCTCGACCGTCGCCGCGAGAGTGGGACCCTCGGCCTGCGCGTAGGGCCGGGCGCCGAGCATCCCGAGCAGGACCCGGTCGGCGTACGCGTAGACGCCGAGCGCGGCGAGCAGGACGCAGAAGACGAAGATGGACGCACCGCGGGCTCCGTCGAGCGCCCAGCCGAGCCCGCCGGGCAGCGCGCAGGCGATGAGCAGCAGCAGCCAGGCCTTGACGAGGTTCCGTGCAGCGTCGAGCCGCACGCCTAGCGGTCGTCGTCGGGCTCGTCGCCGCCCTGGTCGTCGAACTCGTCGCCACGCTCGTCGTCGACGAGCCCGCGCGGCGGCCAGTCGGGCGTCGGCGCGTCGCAGCGGCTCGAGCAGTGGAGCGAGGCGACGTTCTGCAGCGGCACGAGGATGTGCCCGTTCAGCTCGATGTGAGGGACGTCCTCGATCGAGCAGTACGCGGTCAGGACTCCCTCCTGGTACTCGCCGCCGAAGAGCGCGACCTCGATCTGCTCGCCCTTGTACTTGTTCGTGTAGTCCTCCACGAGGTCAGTCTAGCCAGCGGAAGTCGACGCCCTCGATCTCGAGGCGGGCGACGTGGCAGTTCTCGATGGGGCCGTCGCCGGCGGCGGAGCAGTGCGAGAGGACGGCGCGCAGAGGGCCGCCGTGGGAGACGACGAGCACCGTGGCGCCGGGGTGGCGCTCCGCGATCGTCCGCAGCGCCGCGACAACGCGTCCGGCCACGTCTTCGTGCGTCTCGCCGTCGCCCCAGTGGCCGCGGCGGGCGTCGGGGAAGCGCGAGAGGATCTCCTCGTCGGTCAGGCCCTCCCAGGTGCCGAAGTCCTTCTCGCGCAGCTCGGGCAGCGTCCTCACCGGCAGGCGTCTCGGCTCGGCTACGGCTCGGGCGGTCTCGTAGGCGCGGCTGAGATCGCTCGCGTACACGGCCTCGAGCGGCTCGTGTGCGAGCGTCTTCGCGAGCGCGAGCGCCTGCGCGTGGCCGGTGCCGTTGAGCGGCCGGTCGGTGTGCCCCTGCACACGGCGCTCGAGGTTCCAGTCGGTCTCGCCGTGCCGGGCGAGCAGGATCGTCGTAGCCATGCTCGCTAGGCTAGCCACCTATGGACCTCGGCCTGCGGGACAAGGTGTGCGTCGTCACCGGCTCGACCCGCGGGATCGGGCTCGCGACCGCGCGGCTGCTCGCCGCTGAGGGCGCACGCGTCGTGACGAGCGGGCGCGGAGCGGCGCCCGGCGCCGGCGAGGCTTTCCACGTCGCCTGCGACCTCGCGCGGGTGGGAGAGCCGGAGCGGCTGGTCGAAGAGGCCGTCGCGGCGCTCGGGGGGCTCGACGTGCTCGTCAACAACGTCGGCTACGCCGAGCAGCGCCGCTTCGAGGACGTCACCGACGAGCTGTGGGAGGAGGCCTGGCAGCTGAACGTAATGAGCTACGTGCGCGCGATCCGTGCGGCGCTGCCTCACCTGCGCGCCGCCGGCGGGGGCGCGATCGTCAACGTCTCTTCGTCCGCCGGCAAGCGGCCCTCGACGGGCATGCCCGAGTACTCGGTCGCGAAGGCGGCCGTGCTCTCGCTCTCGCGCCTCGTCGCCGACCTGTACGGGAAGGAAGGGATCCGCTGCAACGCCGTCACGCCGGGGCCGGTCGCGACGGACGCGTGGCTCGGCGAGGGCGCCCTGGCCGACCAGGTCGCGGCGCTCGGCGGGAAGACGCGCGAGGAGGCGCTCGCCGCCGTCGCGGCCGGGCGGCCGCTCGGGCGTCTCGGCGAGCCCGAGGAGATCGCCGCGGTGATCGCGTTCCTCTGCTCTCCGGCCGCGTCGTTCGTGACGGGCGCCGCCTGGAGCGTGGACGGCGGCACTGTTCCGATCATCGTGTGAGCCGCGCTGCGCGTGCCTCACACTAGAGAGGCGGCCGTGGCTCTAGCTTCGCAGGAATCGGGCCCGCGGCTCTTCGACCGGCGCCGCCTCTACGCTGTCAAGGTGCCTGAGCCGAGAGGTCCCATAGCGGATTCGTTCGCAGAACGAATCCGCCGGCTCGAGGAGAGCTGGCTCTCGCCGCTCGCCGTGCGCTCGTACGCGACGGGCGGTCGCCTGCGGCCCGAGGACGAGTGCGGCGTGCGGACGCCGTTCCAGCGCGACTGCGACCGGATCGTCCACTCGAAGCCCTTCCGGCGGCTGAAGCAGAAGACGCAGGTCTTCATCGACCCGGCCGGCGACCACTACCGCACGCGCATCACGCACACGCTGGAGACGACGCGGATCGCGCGCACGGTCGCGCGCGCCCTGCGCCTGAACGAGGACCTGACCGAGGCGATCGGGCTCGGGCACGACCTCGGCCACCCGCCCTTCGGGCACGCCGGCGAGGCCGAGCTCGACCGCTGCGTGCAGGAGGCCTTCGGCGCCCGCTTCCGCCACAACGAGCAGTCGGCGCGGATCGCCGAGCGGCTGAACCTGACCGCCGAGGTGCGCGACGGCATCCTCACGCACACCGGCGAGGCCGAGCCGCAGTCGCTCGAGGGCAAGATCGTCCGCATCGTCGACCGCGTCGCCTACCTCAACCACGACATCGACGACGCGGTCAGGTTCGGGATCCTGGGGCCGGAGGACCTGTCGCAGGCGGACGTGGAGCTGCTCGGGCCGACGGGTGCGAGTCGGATCGACACGCTCGTGCACGACCTGGTCGAGACATCGGAGCGCGCGGGGGACATCGCGCAAGGCGCCGAGATCGGCGAGGCGATGCTCTCGCTGCGTGCGTTCATGTTCGAGCGCGTCTACCTCGGGCCGCACGCGGTCGGGGAGCACGAGCGCGCGCACCGGACGATCCGGGCGATCTTCGAGCACCTCGTCGCGCGCGGCGACGCGCAGGACGAGATCGTCGAGTTCGTGGCCGGCATGACCGACCGCTTCGCGCTGGCGTACGCTCAGAAGCTCTAGTGGCGCGCATCAAGGACACGTCGGTTCGCGAGGTCGTGGCGGCGGCGGACATGGTCGAGGTCGTCTCCGGCCGCACGGCGCTCCGGCGGGCCGGCGCCCGCTTCACCGGCCGCTGCCCGTTCCACGAGGAGCGGACGCCGAGCTTCTCCGTCAACCCGGCCGACAAGCTCTATTACTGCTTCGGCTGCGGCAAGGGCGGCGACGTGATCACGTTCGTGCGCGAGACCGAGAGCCTCGACTTCACGGCAGCGGTCGAAGCGCTCGCCGAGCGCTACCGCGTCGCGCTCGAGTACGAGGAGTCCTCGCCGCAGATCGAGGCCGACCGCAAGCGCCGCGACCGGCTGCACGCGGTGCTCGAGCAGGCCACCTCGTTCTTCGAGCGCGTGCTGTGGGAGACGAAGGCCGGCGAGCCGGTGCGCGCCTATCTCGAGAGCCGCGGGCTCGCCGAGGCGGTCTGCAAGGAGTTCCGGCTCGGCCTCTCGCCCGGGCGCGGCCTGGCGCAGAAGGCGATGGAGAAGGGCTTCACGCGCGACGAGCTGAAGGGCGCTGGCCTCGTGAACGCGCGCGGCAGCGACTACTTCCCGCCGCGGCTGATGTTCCCGCTCGCCGACGCGCGCGGGCGCATCGTGGGCTTCCAGGCGCGCAAGCTGCGCGAGGACGACCCGCTGCGCGGCAAGTACATCAACTCGCCCGAGGGCGAGCTCTTCCACAAGAGCGCGATCCTCTACGGGCTCCACCTCTCGCGCCAGGCGATCGCCAAGCAGGAGCGGGCGGTCGTCGTCGAGGGGAACACCGACGTGATCGCGCTCCGCCAGGCGGGGTTCGAGCCTGTCGTCGCCTCGATGGGGACGGCGCTCACCGAGCGGCACCTGAAGGAGCTGCAGCGGCTGACGCGGCGCGTGTACCTCTGCTTCGACGCCGACGCGGCCGGGGAGGAGGCGACGCTCCGTGGGATGGAGCTGGCAGTCGCCCAGGGCTTCGACGTGCGCGTCGTGACGCTGCCGAAGGGGCAGGACCCCGCCGACGCGCCGCAGGGGTTCGAGGAGCGGCTCGCCGGCGCCGAGAGCTACGTCGTGTACCGCGTGCGGCTGGAGCTCGAGCGCGCGCCCGACCGGCAGGAGGGATTCGTGCGCGCGCGCGAGGTGCTGCAGCGGATCGAGGACTCGCCGGAGCGCCAGGACGCGCTGCGGCTGCTCGCCGACAAGCTCGACCTGCCGAAGGAGACGCTCGCGGGGCTGACGCCGCGCCGGGCGCGCGGCCTGCCGCAGGAGGCGGCGCCGAAGGTGCTCGAGGCGGGCGACCGGCTCGAGCGGAACGCGCTTGCCGCCTGCGCGGCGATCCCCTCGCTCCTCCACCTGCTCGCGGAGCTCGGCCCGGAGCACTTCGACGCGGAGCTGCACCGGAGCTTCCGCGCGCATCTGCTCGACCCCGGGACGGACGAGGAGCTCGTCGCGCTGCGCGCCGAGCTTGACGCCCGCGCGGCGCGCGAGGGGCTCGACGAGCGAACCGGCAGAGAGCTGCTGCTGCGCTTGCGCGAGCGGCGGCTGCGGCGCGACATCGAGGCCGAGCCCGACCTCGCGCGCGTGAAGGACCAGCAGGCGGCCCTCGCCCGGGTGCGGCAGGCGATCTCGGAGCTCGCGTGAGCCGCCCTGGGTCAACCTCTCACGTCCGCGCGTTCCTCGGGCGCCGTTCGCGGTGCCGGGCCGGAGGGGACAGTACGGGGAGTACGGCCGTGCATCCCAACTCCACAGGAGAGCCGCGAGCGGCGTCAGGCGGCGGCGGAGCCGGGCTTGGCCCGGCGGGAGCCGACGCCGGCGAGGGGCGCGCGTGAACCCGTACGGGCGTCTCGTCCGGCAGCTCGGGCGCACCCGGGGGTTCGCCTGGGTCGGCTCGCGCGTCCTGCACCGAGCCGACCTCCGCCTGCGCGGCAGCGGGCGCTCGCTGACGACCTTCGCCACGGACTTCCCGCTCTGCTTCCTGACGACGACCGGCCGGCGGAGCGGCGAGCCGCGCACGGTGCCGCTGCTCTGGGTGCCTGGGGACGGCGAGTCGGTGGTCGTGATCGGCTCCAACTGGGGGCGCAGAAGCCATCCCGCCTGGGCGCTCAACCTCGACGCGGAGCCGGCGGCCGCGGTGGCGGTGGACGGGGCCGAGCGGCCGGTGCGCGCGCGGCGCGCGAGCGGTGAGGAGCGCGAGCGCTACTGGGCCCGCGCCCGGGAGATCTGGCCCGGCTACGAGGGCTACAGCCGCCGCGCCGGCCGCGAGATCCGGGTCTACGTGCTCGAGCCGGCCTGACCGGCGGAGCCCGCCGCTAGAATCTGCCCGCTGCCTTCCCCGGTAGCTCAATTGGCAGAGCATCCGGCTGTTAACCGGAGGGTTGTTGGTTCGAGTCCAACCCGGGGAGCTTCTTCGTGCCAGACTTGGGCGATGGCCGTGCCGGCGCCGGACTTCTTCCAGATCATGAGCGCCTTCCCGACCGGGGTGGCGATCGTGACGACGCTCGACGCGGACGGGACGCCGCGCGGGCTGACGACGAACGCCGTCTGCTCCGTCTCGGCCGATCCGCCGCTGCTGCTCGTCTGCGTCGATCGCGAGAGCCGCACGCTGCCGGCGCTCCTGCACTCGAAGCGCTTCGTCGTCAACTTCGTCGCCGAGGGGCGCAGCGAGCTGGCGAACGTGTTTGCCTCGAAGGCCGAGGACAAGTTCGCGGCCGTCGCCTGGGAGCCGGGGCTCGGCGGGATGCCGTGCCTGCGCGAGGACTCGCTCGCCTACGCCGAGTGCTCGACCCACGGCGAGCTCGAGGCCGGCGACCACGTCGTGATCACGGGACTCGTCGAGGCGGGGATGGCGCCCGACCCGGCGTCGATCCCGATCCTCTACTTCCGCCGCTCCTACGGCAGCCCGGTCGTCGTTCCGGCCGACGGGTAGGCGGAGATCCGCACGACGACGGCGCCCTCGGCGGCGGCGCGGGCCTTTGGAAAGCGTCTGAGGTAGGCCGCGAGCGCACGCGCCCGCTCCGCCTCGTCGTGGACGACCTGGCCGCGGCCGGCGAGGCGCCTGCCGCGGTGGAGGAGCTCGACCGGCCCGCCGCCGTCGAGCCGGCGCCACCAGAACTTGCGCTCGGGCGCTGCGGCGAGGACGACGAAGGCCTCGCCGTCGCGCGCGGTCATCACCGGCAGCTCGCGGCGCACGCCGTCCTGGTCGGTGTAGGCGAGCAGTGCGAGCGAGCGCCCGACCACGCGCCCTGCGGGAGTGCGGACGAGGGCGATCACGACCCGGTTGACGTGCTTCAGCACGCGCGGAGGAAGCACGCAGAGAGGCTGCCGCGGCCGGGCCGGCGGCGCATCCGGGATTGCCCGCGAGCGTGCGGGGCCCGCTAGACGATTGATTCCTAATCGACGTGCTCTCAGGGAGGGCATGGGTCAAGCAGCGTGGTCGACTCGACCGGTGCCAAGGCTGGCTGCCTTGGTGCCGGGCGAGGCGGCCGCGCTGCGCCGTGCCCAGGCCCCCACTCGGGGGTGCGGTGATTGGGAATCAATCATCTAGGGAAGAAGGCTGCGCATCGCTGCGTAGCACCGGCGCGCGGCCTCGCCGGCGTGCAGGCCCCAGAGGAGCTCCGGCGTGGAGAAGATCTCGACGTCGTAGAAGCCCTGCCAGCCCGCACGCTCGAGCGCGATGACGAGCTCCTGCGTGCGCGAGATGCCCTCCCCGGGAAGGACGCGGTCGGTCCGCTCCGGCTCGGCGGGCCGGTCGCCGACGTGGACGCCGGTGATGCGGTCGAGCTCGGCGAGGATGTCCGCGAAGATCGTCGGCGTGTCCCAGACATGGTAGGTGTCGAGCATGATCCCGACCCCCGGCAGGTCCGCCTCCTCGAGCAGGTCGAGCGCCTCCGGGATCGACGTGACGAGCGTCAGGATGTCCCGTTGCGAGTGGTGGATCGGCTCGAGGCCGAGGCGCACGCCGGCCTGACCGGCCGCGTCGGCGACGCGCTTCAGGCCCTCGCTCACGACCCGCCGGGCCTTCCCCTCGCCGAGGGCGCCCGCCGGCCCGGTGAGGCAGAGCACCGACTCGGGCTCGTAGGCCGCCAGGCGCTTCACGCTCGCGCAGAGCGCCCGGATCCGTTCCTCGGGGTCGTCCGGCCCCGGGATGACGTCCGGGATCGGCAGGATCGACGGCGCGGCCGGGACGCAGTTGGCGACGGCCAGGCCGCTCGCGCGCAGCGCCGCGACGTCGGCCTCGTCGTCGCCTGTGAGCTTCGACTCCCAGATGCCGATCCCGTCGAAGCCGGCGGCCGCGTAGGCCGCGAGGTCCTCGCGGTAGGAGGCGTTGACGGTCGAGATCTCGGAGAGCGAGAGCTTCACCGGCCGACTCCCGGGAGCCTGGCGAGCAGCCGGCGCGGCAGCGGCGGCTGGAGCAGCTTCTTCGCGACGAGGTAGCCGGAGCCGGCGCCGAGCCCGGGGCCGGGGTGCGTGCTCGCGCCGGCGTGGTAGAGCCCCGCGACGGGCGTCTCGTGCCCGGGAGCCTGCGGCAGCGGCCGCCAGAGGAAGCTCTGGTCGAGCGCGCAGGAGCCGCCGTAGATGTCGCCGCCGACGAGGTTGACGTTCGCCGCCTCGATGTCGGCGGGGGAGAGGACCGCGCGCGCCACGGTGGCTGAGCGGAGGTTTGCGATGTGCCCGCCGAGCCGCTCGACGATCCGGTCGGCGTACGCCTCGCGCAGGGACTCCGTCCACGTCCCGTCGCCCACGTCGAGCTCGCCGGCCGCGTCCCCCTTCGGGCGGGACGGCAGCTCCTGGAGCTGGATCCAGAGGATCCACGAGCCGTCGGGGGCCCGCGAGGGATCGACGGCGCACGGCTGGCCGCAGACGATCGTCGCCTCGGCGGGGAGCAGGCCGCGCTCGGCCTCGTTGACCGCGCGCGAGACACCGTCGAGCCCGGGTGTGACGTGGACGATCGCCGTCCGCGCGAGGCGTTCGTCGCCGCGCCAGTGCGGCGGCTCGCTCAGGGCGAGGTGGATCTGCATCTCGCCGCGGCCGTAGCGGAACCGCCGTGCGGCGGCACCCACCGGCTCCGGCACCTCCCCGTCCCCGAGCAGACGCCCGTAGAGCTGCGTCGGCGTCACGCTCGCGACGACCGCGCGCGAGGCCTGCACCGTCTCGCCGCCCGCGATCCGCACGCCCGTCGCGCGGCCGTCCGAGACGAGCACGCGCTCGACGTCGGCACCGGCGCGCAGCTCGCCGCCGGCCTCGCGCACGATCGCGGCCAGGCCATCGACGAGCTTCACGCCGCCGCCCTTCGGCACCGGCATCCCGCCGAGTGAGAGCGCGGCTGCGATCACCTGTGTCATGAAGCCGGAGGTCGCCTGGTCGGGACCGAGGCCGGTGTGCAGTACCCAGGGCGCGAGCAGGCCGTGCGCCTCGCCGGACCGGAACGTCTCCGTCACCCAGTCGCGGCAGGTCGAGAGCATGCCGCCGGTGAACTCGAGCAGCCCGCGCCGGCCGAAGCGCCTGTAGGCCTGCCGGCCGAGCGAGAGGCCGGCGCGCGACCAGAGCTCGGCCCCGAGGACGCCGAAGCTGAGGTCGGCGTTCGCCATGAAGGAGTCGAACTGCCGCTGCCACGCCGCGCCGTCGCCGGCGGCGTGGCGCTCGAGCTCCGCGACGTTCGCCTCGAGCGAGGTCGAGAGGAACGCCGCCGAGCCGTCGGGGTAGGCGGAGCCGGTGGGGAGGTCGGTGTTGAGGTACTCGACCCCGAGCCGGTCGAGGTCGGGCTTCAGCTCGGCGTAGGCCGGCGAGCCTGTCCAGAGCGGGTGCCAGGAGGCCAGCACCTCGTGCGTGAAGCCGGGCACGGTGAGGTCGCTCGACGTCCAGACGCAGCCGCCGAGCCGGTCGGAGCGCTCGAGCACGCACACGCTCCAGCCCGCCCTGGCGAGCAGCGCCGCGCCCGCGAGCGAGTTGATGCCGCTGCCGACGAAGACTGCGTCGTAGGCCATCGCGGCGACACTACCACGACTGTTCCCGCTTGACATGTCACCGATTCGTATGCGTTGATAGCGGCATGCTTCTGCGCGAGGTCCAGTACGCGCGGGCGGCGAGCGTCGAGGACGCGATCCGCCTGCTTGCCGGGCACGAAGGGGCGCGCGCGCTCGCCGGCGGCCAGACGCTCGTCAACGTGATGAAGGCCCGGGCCGCGGCGCCCGACGTGCTCGTCGATCTCGCGGATCTCTCCGAGCTGCGCACGATCGCGTTCTCTGCGGACGAGTCGCTGCTGGAGATCGGCGCGATGGTGACGAGCACCGAGCTCGCCTCGTCATCCGAGGTGGACGTCGCACGCCCGGTTCTCGCCGAGGTCGTCTCCACGATCGCCGACGTGCAGGTGCGCAACCGGGGCACGGTCGGTGGCAACGTCTGCGTCAACGATCCGACGAACCATCTGCCGCCGCTGCTCACCGCGCTCGGAGCGACCTTCACGATCCGCGGCGTCGGCGGCGAGCGGACCGTCTCGGCCGACGAGTTCTTCGTCGGCGTCTACATGACCGCCGTCGGCCCGGGCGAGCTGCTGACGAAGGTGTCGGTCCCGACCCGCAGGCCGGGCACGGGAGACGCGATGGAGGGCGTCACGCTCGGCGCGCACGGGACCTACATCGTCAGCGCGGCCGCAACGGTCGGCCCCGGCGGCGCGCGCGTGGCGATCGGCTGCGTCTCCTCGGTTCCCGTGCGGGCGACCCAGATGGAGGGGCGCCTCGCCGCAGGGGACTTCTCCGAGGGCGCTGTGCGCGCCGCCGCAGAGGGTCTCGGCGCGTCGCTCGATCCTCCGTCGGACGTCCATGCGAGCGCGGACTACCGCCGCCACCTCGCCGAGGTGTCGGCGGTGCGCGCCGTCCTGAGAGCCGCCGAGAGAGCGAAGGGGTAGACGTGTCGACCACTCCGGCCACGAGCCGAGCGATCTCGGTCGAGATCAACGGCACCACGTACGAGCGCGAGGTTCCCGCCTCGCGCCTGCTCGTCCACTTCCTGCGGGACGACCTCGACCTCACGGGAACCCACGTCGGCTGCGACACCGGCAGCTGCGGCGCCTGCACGGTGCTCGTGAACGGCCAGGCAGTGAAGAGCTGCACCCTGCTCGCCGTGCAGGCCGACGGCGCCGCCGTGCGCACCGTGGAGGGGCTCGCCGGCGAGGACGGCGAGCTCACCTCGCTGCAGCGGTCGTTCAGCGAGCATCACGCCCTCCAGTGCGGCTACTGCACGCCAGGGATGCTGATGAGCGCCACGGCGCTGCTCGAGCGGAACCCGCAGCCGAGCGAGGACGACGTGAAGATCGCGCTCCAGGGGAACATCTGCCGCTGCACCGGCTACTGGAACATCGTCGAGGCCGTCGTGGCCGCAGGGGGAAAGCCGTGATCGACTACGAGCCGCTGACGGGGGCCGGAGCGGGATTCATTCCCGCGCAGGCCGAGCAGCTGCATGCTCGCGAGAGCTGCCGAAGGAGGGGGCTCGTGGGGGAACCATGGGTTCCCCCACGTTCGATCGTCGAGGCCGTCGTTGCCGCCGGGAAGGGCGGTGTCGCGTGACCGCGGTCGAGATCGAGCCGGGGACGCTGCAGAAGGGGGCCGCGATCGGCCAGAGCGTGCCGCGCAAGGAGGACAGCCGGCTCGTCCAGGGTCAGGGCGTGTTCGTCGACGACGTGAAGCGCCACGGGATGGGCTACCTGCACTTCGTGCGCTCCCCGTACGCCCACGCGAAGATCGGCTCGATCGACGTGTCGGCGGCGCTCGAGCTGCCGGGCGTGTACGGCACGCTCACGGGCGACGAGGTCGCCATCCTCACCGACCCGTTCTTCCAGATCTCCTCGCCGCCCGGTGCGCACGTGAAGGACTACGCGCTCGCGGTCGGGAAGGTGCGCTACCTCGGCGAGCCCGTCGTGGCC